>OQVI01000053.1_pt1 | contig 60424 bp, 38 predicted proteins | sample 1691651 | NCBI WGS metagenome assembly OQVI01 (sample SAMN03418287, study PRJEB22391) | human gut metagenome | biome: human-gut; feature: organic feature; material: feces | host: Homo sapiens | place: Italy | collected 2013-04
ATAATAAACCTATCGGCAGAATTAAGTACGCACTAAATTAATTCCGCCAACGGGTTAAAATAGTAAACAGATAACGACATCAAAAGGGTTGTTTTCCAAAAGGCCACCTTTCGCGCTGCGAAAGGTGGCCTTTTAGCGTGCAATATGCCGCCTTTTAGAGGCTAAAAGGCGGTCTTTTGCAATGCTATATATAACTTATTGACATTCAATAAATTACAAACGCTCGCGGTATTTCTGCGGAGACAGGCCCGTCTGCTTGCGGAAAAACGTGCCGAAGCTCGACGGATTGGGGAAATGGAACTCGTCCGAAATCTCTGCCACGGTCTTGTTCGTGCTGTCGAGCATGCCCATCGCCTTGCGCGTTATGGCCTTGAAGACAAGTTCCTGGACGGTGTATCCGCATACCGACTTTGACAGTTCGGACAGGTATTTGGCCGAAAGGCACAGCTTGTCGGCATAAAACGCCACGCCGCGCTCGGCCATATAGTGGCGGTCAATAAGCCTTATCAGCTTCAGGAATATTTCGGTCCGCCTCGCGTTGGCCGAACCTCCGGCAAAAAAACGCCTGCTGAACACCGTGCACAGGCGGTATGTGAGCGAAAGAAGGAGCAGCTTGCGCTCGTTAAGGGCAAAGAAGTCGTCGTCTGAAGGCTGTCCGGCTCCTATAATGTAGACGTACCCTGCAATGTCGTCCTCGCACCCGGTACGCCACACGCAGGGCAGGTCGGGCGTCATGCGGGCGTACAGATGCACCGACTGCACCATCGTCCCGACCACGTCGCGTATTGGTTCGGTGCGGTAGATTATGATGCTCACGCGCAGGTCGGGCGACTGCCGCACAACGTTGAAGAAAACCCCTTCGGGTATGAACACCGTCTCGCCCGCCTCTGCCGAATGCCTGCAGCCCGACAATTCAAAATCGAACCCGCCACTGTGGCATACGACAAGGCCGATGCCAAAGTTTCTGAAACCTTCTGACATGCGCTGCGGAAACCCGCGAACTACGCCGCCCGACGAGCAGACATCCGCCCTGCCGGCTATGTTTTCCTGCAACAATGCAAGTCGCCCGGAAGCATTCTCCTCATAAACCATTTCCATAACGGCTGATATTTTTCGGCCGCTAAGATAGTAAAATTATCTGACTTGGCGGACGGTCAGTCGCGCCAAGCAGATAATTTTCTCTTCTTATATGGATAAATGAGTACGAAGAGCATTGAAAGCATGCAGCCGTAGAACGTCCAGCCCGACATTTCCTTGACTGCCGACAGCGTGGCCTGCACCTGCACCTTGCCCTTTGCCGACATGGCGGCCATGTTCTCGGCCTCGGTCTCGCTGCGCCCCTGCCAGCGCATGCCCTGTGCGGTCTGGTCGTAAGCGGCTGCCGACTGCGTGTCGGTGCGGTCAAAATCCTGCGCAAACATGGTAACGTAGTGCTGCTGGCGGTGCTGGAGCACGTTGGAGTAAAGCGCCGAACCGATGCCCGGGCCGATAACCATGCGCACGCTGAGCATGATGCATATCCACGTTGAAAGATACTTGTAGGGCATGCGCTGGTTGGCGTAGACGGCTGCGAGTGAGTAGATAAGCATCATGCCCGTCGAACGGATAACGACAGGATACTTCATCCTTTCATACAGTCCGGCCGTCTGCACCTCGAAATACATGAACAGGGCTGACGCTCCGATGAGCATGAAGCCGAGGCCGAATAGGTATTTCAGCTTCACATTGCGCGAGCCGAGGATTATTGCAATGACGGCTCCGATGAAGTAGCCAAGCATGCTCCAATTGCCCAGGGCGGCGTTCTGCCAGTTGTCTATCTCCATTCCCACGCCGGTGAACACGTTTACGAACATCGAACTTGTATTGAAAACCATGAGCAACAGGAACAGCACGATGCCCATGTTTATAGTCCGCAGGCGGAACACATCCATCAGGAAATAGGGCGAACGGTGCGAGCACTCCATGTAGAAGAACACTGCTGCGAATACGACTGTCAATATTGTCGAGCGCACGATGGTAGGATCGGCAAACCAGTCGAGCGTCTTTCCGTACACGAGCACGTATATTCCGCAGGTCATCATCGAACTGAACACGGCCACGTTGCCGAACTTGCGGAACGTGATGGGGAATCGGCGGTTGTTGTAAGCGTGGTAAGGCATGGTCACAAGGACAATGAGTATTGCCACAAGCGTCATTCCCATCATGTAGTAATAGACGTCCTGCCACTGGTATTCGTAGGCAAGCCACGCCGTAAGCGACGTGCCGAGCTGTCCCAGAATCATGAAGAACAGGTATATTATGGGCATGCTCTTACTCTTCTCAGAGTCAAGGCGGTCCCACCCTTCACCGTCGGCAGGCTCGTTGCCCGGCGTTATGTTCTGCGTTGCCTCCATGCCGAAGGCGTAGCGTATGAGCGTAAACAGGTTGACCATCATCAGCACCATGCGCAGGAAACCCATCACAAGGCTGCACAAGGCAAGCACGAATATGCTGTCGGTGACAGCACACACGTAGCTCAGCAGGTACATCAGGGAGAAGCCAACGACGCACATCATCTTCTCGCGGCGTATGCACACCAGCTGGTAGAAGAAGGGAGAGAAGGCCGCCATGCCTATTGACGTGACGAAACCAACGAACTGTATGTGTTCCGACTGTATGCCAAGCCCGCTCGTCATGTCGCCGCTGTTGGCGGTATATACGCCGCCCACGGTCAAGATTGGTATGAAAAGAAGTATCAGCAGGACTATTCCGAGCGGCTTGGGCACCCAGTTGTAGAACGGGTAATTCCTGTATTTTGCCCCGCAGTTTACGCTTATGGCACTTTGTATCATGGCTCAATGCTGTTTATGTTGAATGCTCCGGGAGCACGTTTCCTTAATTTACGATTTCAGATAACTAACTTCTTTTAGCCTTTACGACCACCATCATTCCTGCTGCAAGGCGTTCGTTGTCGGCCTTTGACAGTCCTGTAAAGTCTATCCTGACGGGCACGCGCTGGCGTATCTTTACGAAGTTGCCTGCCGAGTTGTCCGTAGGCACGAGCGAATACTTTGCTCCCGTGGCGCCGGATATTGCCGTTATGCGCCCCTTGAACTCGCGTCCGTCCATTGCGTCGACCGTAAGCACGACCTCTTGGCCTACGTGCAGGTTCTCAATCTGCGTCTCCTTATAGTTTGCTATCACCCATTTCTGCGTGTCGGGCATGATGTATGTCAGCGTCTGTCCTGCCGAAACATACTGTCCGTCCTCGACGGTGCGGCGTCCCAACTTGCCGTCGCAGGGAGCGACAACTACCGTGTAAGAAAGGTTGAGGCGTGCCATCTCCAATGCGGCGCGTGCCCTTTCTATGGCAGCTTCAGAGCTTTGGCGGCGTGTAGACACCTCGCTTACGCCCGACATGGCGGCCTTCTGCTGGCTGATAAGTCCGTCGAGCTTCTTCTTCGTAGCCTCATATTCGGTCTCTATCTGCTCCAGCTGTATCGGCGTTGCAGCGTTGCGTTCAAGCAGGTTCTGGTAGCGTGCGCGGTCTTTTTCGAGCTTTGCCAGGCGTATCTTCACCTCGGCGATTGACGACTCGTAGACCGATGCCGATGCCTGGGTGGTCTGCAGCGACTGCCCTACTACCGAAGCGCCGGCTATTGCGTCCTTGAGCGCGGCCTCGGCCTCCATCACTCGGATGCGGTATTCACGGTCGTCGAGTATCAGGAGGGTGTCGCCCTTCTTCACGCTCTGGTGCTCCGTGAAGCAAACCTGCTTGATGTAGCCCGACGCGCGGAGGTTTACGGGCGAGATGTATTGCTCTATCTGTGCGTCGTTGCTTGTCTCGGTGTTCCTGTAATCAAGGAAAATCATCGATATCTTGATTATTCCGCACACGAGGATTGCCATGCCGAAGATGCTTGCCACGATTTGTCTTGTGCGCTGCCTTCTCAGTTTCTTTGCCTGTTGTGCGTGTGTGCTGGTCTGCTGTATGTTGTTGTTATTGGTTTCCATTGTGGTATGTTTTAAAGTTGTTGATGTATGTTGATTTTATGTTATGTATGATGCTGCCTTAAGATAAGGCTTATTTCAACAGCGAGTCGAGCTGTCCCGTCAGCTTGAGCAGCGACAAGGCGGTTACACGGTAGTTGTAGTGCGCCGTGACATAGCTGTTCTGCGCGTCGCTCATCTGCATCTCGTCCTGCAGCACTTCGGTCATCGAGGCGATGCCTTCGCGGTAGCGTTCGGTGGTTACGGAGTAGACATCCTCGGCCAGACGGTAGTTGTCGAGCTGCTTGGTGAAGTTGCGGCGACTGTTCATCAGGTCGTTGGTGGCGTTCATGTACTGCGTGCGCAGCCCTTTAAGTGCGTCGTCGTAGGCAAGGCGTGCGTTCTCGGCGTCGAGCCTGGCCTTGCGTATCTTGGAGCGTTTCTCCAGTCCGTCGAACACCGGGACGCGCAGCGTGAGACCCAGTCCTGACGAGTTGTACCAGTGGTTTGACGGTCCCGAGTGGAACCAGTTGCCCAGTTTGTCGGTGTAGGCAGAGTAGCTGAAGTTGCCCGTGAGCGTGAGCGACGGCAGATAACCCTGCTGAACCATCTTCTGCTGCTTCTCCGAAAGCTCGCCCTGACGCTGCAACATCTGCAGTTCGGGCAGCGACTCGCAGAGTCCCGACAGCTCGACGGCCTCGACGTTAGAGGCATCCACGGGCGTCAGCGCCATGTCCTTGTCTGCCGGATAGTCGATTACGTACTTCAGCATGTTGATCTGCTGCACGAGCATCGCCTCAGCGTTGTCGAGCTGTACCTGGAGGTTTTCCAGATTGATGTTCACCCTCTTTACGTCAACTTCCATCGCCATGCCGTTGTCAAAGAATGCCGTGGTGATGTTCTTCAGCTCCTCCATACGGCCTATGTTAGACCTGACGATGGCTATCTGCTCGGCTGTGCTCTGCGCGAGATAGTACATTTTGGTTATCTGTTCGATGAGGTCGTTGCGCGCCTTGTCGTAACCGAGGCGGTTGATGCGGTCCATCAGCTTCGTGATGTCGAGCGCCGTGAGCAGCGTCTGGTTGTAGAGCGGCATCTGGAGCTGCAGTCCTGCCGAGGCGTTGTACTGCAACGTCTTCGTCACGTTGTACGGATTGCCGTAGGCCGAACCGTCGGTAACGGACACGGGCGGATTGAAATTGTCGTTCATCGACACCACGGCGTTAATCTGCGGCAGCAGTTTGGCGCGGTTCTCGGTGATGGCGTGCTCGCCTTTCACTATGTCGTTGCGCTTAGTCTGCAACTGCAGGTTGTTCTCTATGCCCATGCGCAGACACTGGTTGAGCGTTAGCGTCTCCTGCGCATTAAGAGGAATAAGCGCGCAGGCAATGGCAAATGTGAATAATAATCTCTTCATATCTTTTGTTTCATTTATCCGCTGCAAAGATAGGCGGTTTGCGCTGCAGTGGCGTTACGACATTTTCGTGCCGTGTGTTCATATTTTCCGTTTCTGCCCGAAACGCCATGAAAAACGGTTACTTGATACCCGTGAAAGGGCGAAAAACCACCCCTGAAACAGCCGTTTGGTGACGACGGCGTACCTGCCTGAAAACCAGCACGTTGCAAAAGACCGCCTTTTACCGCCCGAAAGGTTACCTTTTACCGCGCAATATGCCGCCTTTTGGAATGCAAAAAGCGGCATATTGGAAAACGGCGGAAAACTGATGCGCACGAACAGAGGTGGAAATGTGAAAACATTTTACACAAACCTTTTGCCGTTAAGGCTATTTTTCTTATTTTTGCAACACATCGCCGCCATGGGCGGTAACGCTGCCTGCCGGCTGCGGCACGCTGTTTCACTGCGACGACAGCCGGCATTAGGACGGCTTACGGGCAGACATGCCCGCCACAAGCCTACATTACACACAAGGACATAGTACAAAATTAACCTACATACGTCATATCTTCAGCCAAGGGGCACACCGCGCCCCGAGGCCGTAATCCTATTAAAAACAAACAAAGAATGAAACCTACAAACTACCACCTTTTCGACTTTCTCGACTTTGACATAAACCTTTCGCGCAACGAGTCGCTATGGAAGGCGTACAAGCCGACGGGCGTATTCGAAAACGACGGCGACATATACGTCTCCGTACCGTTCCAGAAGCAGGTGCTGGCCAACGACATGGCGCCTGACACCGACGTGCCGCGCGAGGAATACACGCTTATAATAAGACAGTACGAACCTAAGATACTGCGACTGTTCATAGGCTTCGGCGAGGAGCAGATGACCGACGACACCGAGATGCTTCAGATGAGCGACAGGGTAAAGAAGATACCGCTGACGGTAAGCTTCGGCAACGGACGCTGGACCATAACCGACCCGGAGGGCACCGTGAGGGCCGTAATCAACATACGCGAGCCGGAACTCGACCGCTGGAGCACGCTGCTGCCCGACCCGCAGGAGACGCTCGACCTGCGCCTGTATCCCGACGGCAAGCGCGAGATACGCCTCGCCGCCTACGACCATTTCTCGCCACCGCGCTACGACGCGCTGCCCCTCGGCTTCTGCAAACTCGACGGCGAGAAGCAAAGGGCTACGATGTCGTTCGAGTGCAAGGCAGACGAATGCTTCGCCGGAACGGGCGAACGGTTCACCAAGATGGACCTCAGCGGACAGACCTTCTTCCTCAAGAACCAGGACGGACAGGGCGTGAACAACCGCCGCACGTACAAGAACATACCGTTCTACGTATCGAGCCGCATGTACGGCACGTTCTACCACACCTGCGCACACAGCAAGCTGTCGCTCGCGGGAGTGTCGACGCGCTCGGTGGAGTTCATGAGCGACCAGGCAATGCTCGACGTGTTCCTCATCGGAGGCGACTCCATGGAAGAGATAATCCGCGGCTACCGCGACCTGACGGGCTACCCCTCGATGCCCCCGCTGTGGAGTTTCGGCGTGTGGATGAGCCGCATGACATACTTCAGCGCCGACGAGGTGAACGAGATTTGCGACCGCATGCGCCGCGAACACTATCCTTGCGACGTGATACACCTCGACACAGGCTGGTTCAAGACCGACTGGCTGTGCGAATGGAAGTTCAACGAGGAGCGCTTCCCCGACCCCGAAGGCTTCATACGCGGCCTTAAGGACAAGGGCTACCGCGTGACGCTGTGGCAGCTGCCATACGTTGCCGAGGACGCCGAACAGATAGACGAGGCGCGCAAGAACCACTATATATGCACCTTGACGAAGCAACAGGAGGGCGAAGGCTCTAACTTCTCGGCACTCGACTACGCCGGAACGATAGACTTCACAGACCCTGCCGCCACCGAGTGGTACAAGGGTCTGCTGCGCCGTCTGCTCAAGATGGGCGTGGCGGCGATAAAGACCGACTTCGGCGAAAACATTCACATGGACGCCGTGTACAAGAACATGAAGCCCGAACTGCTCAACAACCTATACGCCATACTTTACCAGAAGGCGGCATACGAGGTAACAAAGGAAGTGACGGGCGACGGCATCATATGGGCAAGGGCTGCCTGGGCGGGATGCCAGCGCTATCCGCTGCACTGGGGAGGCGACTCGTGCAGCTCGTGGGACGGCATGGCAGGCTCGCTCAAGGGCGGACTTCACTTCGGCCTGTCGGGCTTCGCCTTCTGGAGCCATGACGTGCCCGGATTCCACACCCTACCCAACTTCATGAACTCGCCCGTAAGCGACGACGTGTACGTTCGCTGGACACAGTTCGGCGTGTTCTCGTCGCACATCCGCTACCACGGCACCAGCAAGCGCGAGCCCTGGCACTACCCGGCCATCGCACCGATAGTGAAGAGGTGGTGGCAGCTGCGCTACAAGCTCATTCCATACATCCTGCAGGAGAGCCGGAAGGCCGTAAACAGCGGCTCTACGATACTCCAGGCGCTGATATTCCACCACGCCGACGACCCCATGTGCTGGCACATCGACGACGAATACTACTTCGGCGACGACTTCCTCGTGGCTCCCGTGATGAACAGCGAAGGCCGCCGCAGCGTCTACCTGCCTGAAGGCAACTGGACAGACTTCTTCACCGGCAGGCACTACGAGGGCGGCAAGTGGCTCAAAGACATTGACGTGCCGCTCGAACTGATGCCCGTCTACGTGCGCGAAGGCGCAGTAATACCGGTTTATCCCGAACCAGTGGACTGCACGGACGACATGGACTTGAGCAAGACGGAATACATTAAGATAGACGGAAACTTCAAGGGCATCGAGTGGTAACACCGCCCCCCGGCTGTATGAAAGCCCGGCGCAAGGCGCACACCGACGTCATTTCACCAAATACCAAACAAACAATAACATGTGGAAAAAGAATCTTGAAGAGACAAAACAACGATACATACAGTGGTGGAACCACAAGGGCATAGTGCTGAACATGTGGGAACACTTCCAGGAAGGCGTCACACCGCACGCCGACGTGCCCATGCCTAAGACGCCGAAGGACCTCAACCAGAAGTGGTTCGACCCGGAATGGCGCGCCGAATACCTCGACTGGTACGTGGCTCACAGCTGTCTGAAGGCCGACATGCTGCCCGTTGCAAACACGCAGCTTGGCCCCGGCTCGCTCGCCGCCATCCTCGGAGGCGTGTTCGAGGGCGGAGAGGACACCATATGGATACACCCCGACCCCGATTTCAAGGACGAGATAAAGTTCAACCCTGAACACCCCAACTACCTGCTGCACAAGAAACTGCTGACCGAATGCAAGAAGAAGGCCAACGGCAACTACTACGTGGGCATGCCCGACCTGATGGAAGGCATGGACGTACTGGCCGCGCTGAAGGGCACGGACAAGGTGCTCATGGACACGGTGACGCAGCCCGAGGTGCTTGAACGCCAGATGCAGCAGATTAACGACATATACTTCAAGGTGTTCGACGAGCTTTACGACATAGTACGCGAGGGCGACGAGATGGCCTTCTGCTACTTCTCGTCGTGGGCGCCGGGCAAGATGAGCAAGCTGCAAAGCGACATATCGACCATGATAAGCGTGGACGACTACCGCCGCTTCGTGCAGCCCTTCATACGCCAGCAGTGCCAGAAAATCGACTACACGCTGTACCATCTGGACGGCGTAGGCGCGCTGCACCACTTGCCGGCACTGCTCGAGATTGAGGAACTGAACGCCATACAGTGGACGCCGGGCGTGGGAGAGCCGCAGGGTGGCTCGCCTAAATGGTACGACCTGTACAAGAAGATACTGGCAGGAGGCAAGAGCATAATGGCATGCTGGGTTACGCTGGACGAGCTGCGGCCGCTGCTCGACAACATCGGAGGCGACGGCGTGCACCTTGAAATGGACTTCCACAACGAGGACGAGGTGGAGAAGGCCATGCGCATAGTAGAGGAATACCAGCGCGACGAGGCTGAGAAACCGCGCCAGGAGGACAACACCATACGCATAAGCGGCGGCGGAAGCGACTCCGACAAGGAGGTGGAAGCGATAATAGAGAAGGCCGAGCGCCAGTTCGAGGCACTCTCCGCAGGCGACGGCAAGGCTGCCGACGGCTGGCTGGACGACTGCCCCATAAAGGCGGCAGGACGCAACCGCATACTCGTAATCGACGGCGCAATGGGCACGATGATACAGAGCCGACGCCTCGGCGAGGCCGACTTCCGCGGCGAAAGGCTTGCCGCGCACCCGGTGAACGTAAGCGGATGCAACGACCTGCTGTGCCTTACGCGCCCCGACGTGATTGAGGACATACACCGCAAGTATCTCGAAGCCGGCGCCGACATAATCGAAACCAACACCTTCAACGCGCAACGCATATCCATGGCGGACTACCGTCTGGAGCACTTCTGCCGCGAGATTAACCTCGAGGCGTGCCGCATAGCGCGCAAGGCTGCCGACGAGTTCACGGCCAAGACACCGCAGAAGCCGCGCTTCGTGGCAGGTTCGATGGGGCCGACGAGCAAGACCTGCTCAGTGACATCTGACACCACACAGCCGGGCTGGCACGCCTTCGGCTACGACACACTGCTCGACGCCTACACCGAACAAGCCGAAGCACTGATTGACGGCGGCGTTGACGCACTGCTGATAGAGACCATATTCGACACAAAGAACGCACAAGCGGCCATAGAGGCGGCACGCACGGCACTGCGCAAGAAGGGCAAGCGGCTGCCGCTGATGCTCAGCTTCACCATCGCAACGCCAGACGGACACAACATGCTGGGACAAAGCATAGAGGAATTCCTCGCCTCAGTAGCAGGAACGGACATCATGTCGGTAGGCGTGAACTGCTGTTCTGACGTCAGCCTGGCTGCCGGCATGCTGGTACGTCTCGGCAATACGACTCCTTACATGATAAGCCTTTACCCCAACGCCGGCATGCCCGACGCATCAGGACACTACAACCACACGCCCGATATGCTGCAACGCGAGCTGTGGCCGCTGATAGAGTGGCACGTGCTCGACATCGTGGGAGGATGCTGCGGAACAACCGACGCGCACATAGGGAAGCTCGCCGGAGCCGTAGTTACGGCCGGCGGACTGGCACTTTCGCCACACGCCGCACAACAGTCTGATAATGAAGGCGTTGCAAAAGGTAACCTTTCAGCCCTCAATATGCCGTCTTTTAGCGTGCAAAAGGCGGCCTCTGACAAGGCAAAAGACGGCCTTTCAGAAAACCACGGACACAAGCATGCCGCCGAACCGTGCGAATGCTGCGCCCCGAAGGCGGCAAAAGAGCCGTCGGCGGCCGACGGAGTGTTCGACGCAATACTCGATGGCAAGGCCGACAAGGCCGTCGAAGCCACCCGCAAGGCGCTCGACGCAGGCACAGCCCCGCAGGACATCATCAACGGACAGATGATACGCGCCATGGGCGAGGTGGGCCAGCGCTTCCAGGACGGCAAGGCCTTCGTGCCCCAGCTGCTCATGGCGGGACGCGCCATGAAGGCAGCGCTCGAACTGCTCAAGCCCATGCTGGCCGGCAGCGCGTCGGCGACGATAGGCCGCGTGGTCATCGGTACGGTGAAGGGCGACCTGCACGACATAGGCAAGAACCTCGTGGCGTCGATGCTCGAGGGCAGCGGCTTCGAGGTGGAGAACATCGGAATAGACGTGCCGTCGGACAAGTTTGTCGAGGCGGTAAGGTCGTGCCACGCCGACATTCTCTGCATGTCGGCACTGCTTACCACCACTATGACCTACATGAAAGACGTAATAAAGGCCGTGGAGGACGCCGGACTGCGCGACAAGGTGAAGATAATGGTGGGCGGAGCACCCGTAAGCCAGAACTTCGCCGACGAGATAGGCGCCGACGGATACAGCGACAACGCCAACGAGGCGGTGAAGGTGGCAAGGCAGCTTCTCGGCAAATAACAAAGCGACATACCACCGGCCGTGCGGTAACTGCGCCGCACGGCCGCTACATTAACCCGCCAGCCGCCACCATGCACGGCGACAAAGCACAGCCCGACGGCGGCGGCACGGCACAAGACAGACAAAAACAAATCAAACAAATCCATGACAACACAATCATTACAATCACTCGACTGGATCATCCTTGCCTCTTACTTCATCATACTCCTGGGCATCGGCGTATGGGCAAGCAGGAAGAGCAAGGAAGGTAGTAGCAAATTCCTGGCCGGCAACTCGCTGCGCTGGCACCACATAGGCTTCTCCATGTGGGGCACCAACGTGGGTCCGTCGATGCTCATCGCGTCGGCAAGCGCAGGCTTCACCACAGGCATCGTGTCGGGCAACTACGCCTGGTACGCCTTCGTCTTCATAGCCATGCTGGCCTTCGTCTTCGCCCCGCGCTACCTGGGCAGCAAGGTGTCGACGCTGCCCGAGTTCATGGGACTGCGCTTCGGACAGTCGACACGCAACATGCTGGCGTGGTACACCATCGTGACGATACTCATTTCGTGGCTCGCGCTGACGCTCTTCGCCGGCGGCATCATCATCCGCCAGGTGTTCGGCATGCCCATGTGGATGTCGGCATTCCTGCTGCTGGCCATATCGGCATTCTTCACCATGCTAGGCGGACTCAAGGCCGTGGCCTACACCAACGTGTACCAGATGGTGCTGCTCATACTCGTATCGGCCACACTGACCTTCGTGGGCATCTACCGTCTGGGCGGCGACTCGTTCACGGGAGGCGTCTCCGTGCTGGCAAACCCCGACATCGTGCCGTCAAACTACTGGAACCTGTTCCAGCCTAACACGGACAAGGACTTCCCCTGGCTGCCCATACTGCTGGGCTACCCCATATCGGGCCTGTGGTTCTGGTGCACCGACCAGTCTATGGTGCAGCCCGTGCTGGCCGCCAAGGACCTGAGCGAGGGGCAGCGCGGAGCCAACTTCACGGGCTGGCTCAAGATACTCGACGTGGCCATCTACATCATTCCGGGCATAGTCTGCTTCGCCCTCGCCAAGACGGGATGCTTCGGCGGCATGACCATCGAGGCCGACAACGCATACATGACGCTCGTGTCGAGCCTCTTCCCCGTGGGCATGGTGGGCCTCGTATTGGCCGTGCTGACCGCTGCGCTGATAAGCACCATAGGCTCGGCGCTCAACGCCCTTAGCACCGTATTCACAATGGACATATACGTTAAGAACATACGTCCGCAGGCTACCGAGGCCGAAATCTCGCGCACCGGGCGCATAGTGACCATCGTAGGCGCGCTGGTGTCGATAGTGATAACCGTCGCCGTGGACAACATAAAAGGCATGAACCTATTCAACGTGTTCCAGTCCGTGCTCAGCTTCATAGCCCCGCCAATGGCGGCGGTGTTCGTCATGGGCGTGTTCTGGAAGCGCTGCACCACCCTGGCGGCCAACATTACGCTTACCTTCGGCACGATATTCAGCATCGGCACGGGCATTCTCTACCTGTGGGTTATACCCGGAGCCGCCGAGCAGGTACACTTCATGATGCTGTCGTTCCTCATCTTCGTGGCGCTCGTCATCGAGATGGTGATAGTCAGCCTGAGCAACAAGGCAGCCACGGAAAGCACAAGGGTGGTCAAACTCGACGAGAAACCGAAGCGCAGCGTGGTGGTAAGCTGGGTGCTGCTGGCCGTGGTGATGATTGCGCTTTACATATTCTTCAACGGCAACTGACACTGATGGCGCGCCGCAATACGCGCGGACAACACACGCAAATGCCTCCTTCCATGTCGCGGAAGGAGGCATTTGTGCTTATAAAAGCACCGTTTTTACGTGCCGCAGTGCACGCCTTGACTGCATTTGCAACTTGGTTGCACTGCATAATCGTTAAATTTGCAAACAAATAAACAAGAACAACGACCTTTATATGAAACACAAAACCCTTATTCTTGCAATGTTCGGGGCTCTCATGGCGGCATCGTGCCACTCCGGACACGACCATGAAGCGGAAGCCGAAGCGCACGAGGAAAAGACGCACGAGCATGCCGGCGAAATAGTGATAAGCAGCGAAAAGGCCAAAGCCTCGGGCATAGTGGCCGAGACGGTGGCGGCAGGCGAGTTCTGCGGCGTAATACCGGCAGGCGGCAAGATACTGGCCGCATCGGGCGACGAGGCAACAGTAGTGGCTACCGTACCCGGCGTGGTGAAGTTCACGCGCGGACTGACCGAAGGTTCGCCCGTAGGCCGCGGTGCCACGGTGTTCACCATATCGTCGAAGAACCTTCAAGACGACCCCGCACGGCAGGCGGCCATTGCCTACCGCAAGGCTAAGAGCGAATACGAGCGCGCGGCCAAGCTGGTAAAGGACAGGATAGTGACCCAGAGGGAGTTCAACACGATAAAGTCTGACTACGAGTCGGCCAAGATAGCCTACGAGGCATACTCCGGCGGCGGCAAGAGCGGCGGCGGAGTGGCCGTAACGTCGCCCATCGGCGGATACGTGAAGACATGCCTTGTCAAGGAAGGCGACTACGTGGCCGTAGGCCAGCCCATGCTGACCGTCACGCAGACACGCAGCCTGTACCTCAAGGCCAACGTGCCAGAACGCTACTATCCGCTGCTGGGCACCATAAGTTCGGCCAAGTTCAAGACCGCACACGGCGACCGGGTGTACGACCTTAGGCACATGAACGGACGGCTCGTGGCCACGGGCAAGTCGACAGGCGACGGTTCGCCCTACATACCCGTAACCTTCGAGTTCGCCAACCGCGCCGAAGTGATGCCCGGCTCGTTCGTCGAGACATACCTGCTCACCTCGCCCCGCCAGGGCGTCGTCAGCGTACCGGTGTCTGCATTGACCGACGAACAGGGCGTAAACTACGTCTATGTGCAGACCGACGCCACATGTTATGAGAAACGCGAGGTGCACATCGGCGAGACCGACGGCGAGCGCGTTGAGATAAAACACGGACTGAAAGGCGGCGAAAAGGTAGTAACCAAGGGCGCCATGCAAGTAAGGCTGGCATCCGCATCGACAGCCATACCGGCACATTCGCACAACCATTAATACGGCACAGGCATGCATACGCAGGCATGGCGCCTAACACTGTAAACACTCGAAACAATGCTTAACAAGATAATTCATTTCTCATTGCACAACCGCCTGCTCATCCTCATGGCGGCTGTGCTGCTCACCGTGGGCGGAATATACATCACGGGGCAGACCGAAGTCGACGTCTTCCCCGACCTCAACGCGCCTACGGTGGTAGTAATGACCGAGGCCAACGGCATGGCGGCAGAGGAAGTGGAGCAGCTCGTGACGTTCCCCATAGAGACGGCTGTCAACGGCGCCACACACGTACGCCGCGTACGCTCGTCGTCGGCGACGGGTTTCTCGGTGGTGTGGGTCGAGTTCGACTGGGACACTGACATCTACCTGGCGCGCCAGATAGTGTCGGAGAAGCTCGCGGCGGTGACCGAGACGCTTCCCGAGAACGTGGGCAAGCCTACACTGGGCCCGCAGTCGTCGATACTCGGAGAAGTACTCATCGTCGGACTTACGGCCGACAGCACCTCGATGATGGACCTGCGCACCCTGGCCGACTGGACCATACGCCCCAGGCTTATGTCAACGGGCGGCGTGTCGCAGGTGGCCGTGCTCGGCGGCGACATCAAGGAATACCAGATTCTGCTGCATCCGGGACGCATGGCGCACTACGGAGTGACGCTGGGCGAGGTCATGGCTGTCACCGACCAGATGAACCGCAACACCAACGGAGGCGTAATCTACGAGTACGGCAACGAATACATAGTGCGCGGAGTGGTGTCGACCACGGAAGTGGAGAAGATGGCCGACGCCGTAGTCAAGAGCGTTAACGGCGACGCCGTGACGCTGGGCGACGTGGCAGACGTGCAGGTTGGCAGCCAGGTGCCGCGCCTCGGACTGGCGTCGGAGAAGGGCAAGCCGGCCGTCCTGCTGACGGTGACCAAGCAGCCCGACACCGGCACCATCGAACTTACCGAACGGTTGGAGGCCGCACTCAAGGACTTGAAGAAGAACATGCCTGCCGACGTGCATGTGTCGACCGACATTTTCCGCCAGTCGCGCTTCATTGAAAGCTCGGTGAAGAACGTCGAACACTCGCTCTACGAGGGCGCGGTATTCGTCGTAATAGTGCTGTTCCTCTTCCTTGCGAACGTCCGCACCACGGTAATATCGCTAATCACGCTGCCCATCTCGCTGCTCATCTCGCTCATAGTGCTTAACTATTTCGGCATGAGCGTCAACACGATGAGCCTCGGCGGACTGGCAATCGCAATCGGTTCGCTGGTCGATGACGCGATAGTAGACGTGGAGAACGTGTGGAAACACCTGCGCGAGAACCGCGCACTGCCCAAGGACGAGCGCCTGCCCATGCTCGACGTGGTGTTCAATGCGTCGCGCGAGGTGCGCATGCCGATACTCAACTCCACGGCGATAATCATCGTCAGCTTCATTCCCCTGTTCTATCTCAGCGGCATGGAAGGCCGCATGCTCATACCGCTCGGCGTGGCATTCATCGTCGCCCTGGTAGCTTCGACCATCGTTGCGCTGACGCTCACGCCCGTGCTTTGCAGTTACCTGCTCGGCGGCAAGCATGAAGACAAGGTGCCGAAGGAGGCCTTCGTGGCCGCATGGCTAAAGAAACACTATGAGCGTTGGCTCGTGTGGGCGCTCGACCACAAGCGTCCCGTGGTGCTGACGACGGCCGCGCTGTTCGTAGCCGCACTCGGACTGTTCTTCACCTTGGGGCACAGCTTCCTGCCTAAGTTCAACGAAGGCTCGTTCACAATCAACATAAGCTCCATGCCGGGCATATCGCTCGAGGAGTCTGACCGCATCGGACGTCGTGCCGAAGAAATCCTCCTGTCGATTCCCGAAATACAGACCGTGGGCCGAAAGACCGGCCGCGCCGAGCTCGACGAGCACGCCCTGGGCGTAAACGTGTCGGAAATAGAGGCGCCGTTCGAGCTGAAGGACCGCTCGCACGAGGAGCTTCTTGACGACGTGCGCCACAAGCTCTCCGTAATATCTGGCGCCAACATCGAGATAGGCCAGCCCATAAGCCACCGCATCGACGCAATGCTGAGCGGCACGCAGGCCGGCATCGCCATCAAGCTCTTCGGCGACGACCTCAACAAGATGTTCGAGCTGGGCAACCAGATAAAGGACGCCATAGCCGACGTGGACGGCATTGCAGACCTCAACGTGGAGCAGCAGGTGGAGCGTCCGGAGCTTGAAATCAAGCCGAAACGCGAGATGCTGAAGATGTACGGCATACCGTTGGCCGACTTCAACACGTTCGTCCGCGTCAACATGGCAGGCGAAACGGTGTCGCAGGTGTACGAGAAGGGCGGCAGCTTCAACCTCGTGGTGCGTGCCGCAGAGCACGACCGCTGCGACATGGAGCGCATTCGCGACCTCATGATAGACACTCCCGACGGACGGAAGATACCGCTTGCCAACGTGGCCGAGGTTACTTCGGCAATGGGACCGAACACCATCAACCGCGAGAACGTTAAGCGCAAGATAGTAATCTCTGCCAACGCGAGCGGCAGGGACATGCGAAGCGTGGTCAACGACATACAAAAACGTGTAGCCGAGAAGGTCGAAATGCCCGAAGGCTACCACGTGGAATACGGCGGACAGTTCGAGAGCGAGCAGTCGGCCAGCCGCACACTGACGCTCGCCTCGGTGCTGAGCATCATCGTAATCTTCCTCCTTCTCTACATGCAGTTCAAGAACGCGCTCGAGAGCGCGGTAATACTCATCAACCTGCCGCTGGCACTTATCGGCGGCGTGTTCACCCTCGTATGCACCACGGGCGAAGTAAGCATTCCTGCGATAATAGGCTTCATCTCGCTGTTCGGCATCGCCACGCGCAACGGCATGCTGCTGATAAACCGCTACAACATGCTGCGCGGCGAAAAGGAAACGCCGCTCCGCGAGTGCATCGTACACGGTTCGCTCGACCGTCTTAACCCCATCCTCATGACGGCCCTTTGCTCGGCGCTCGCCCTTATACCGCTGGCGCTGCGCGGAAGCCTGCCCGGCAACGAGATACAAAGCCCCATGGCGAAGGTCATCCTGGGCGGTCTGCTCACGTCGACGTTCCTCAACGGCTTCATTATCCCTATCGTCTACGAGTGGATGAACAAGAAGAAAATAGTGAAATAGACATTAAAGCACAAGGCAAGATGAAATCAACCATAATGACAATAGCCGCCCTCGCCCTCGCGGCAAGCGTGCAGGCGCAGACCATAGGCGACGTACTGAAGAGCGTGGAACAGAACAACATGGAGCTGCAGGCAATGCTGAAAGGCAACGAGGCGGCCGACCTGGAGACGCGCAGGGAGAACTACCTGGAAGATCCTTCGGTGGAATACAGCCCGTTTTTCAACAATGACGCAAGGGGAATGGCAAGCTCGGAGCTTGTAGTCAAGCAGGGTTTCGACTTCCCCACCCTGTACGGGGCGCGCAGCAAGGCTGCGAGACTGCAGAGCGGAGTGCGCGAACTGGAGTACCGCACGGCACGCCGCGACCTGCTGTTGCAGGCCAAAAGCATCTGCCTCGACCTTGTACACCTTGACAAGCAGAAGGCGATACTGGCCGAGCGGCGCAAAAACGCCGACGAACTGTTGGCAATGTTCACCGAGAAATACGACAACGGCGATGCCACTTCGCTCGAACTGAACAAGATAAAAATGGAGCGCATGAACCTTGCAACGGAGCTTACGCAGGCCGAGACGGCGCGCGCCGAGGCGCTGAGCCAGCTCTGCGCACTTAACGGCGGCAAGCCCATAGACCTCGGCACGGCAGAATATCCCACCCTGCCCGACGCCGGTGCGGCAGCCCTGTACGAGCAGGCGGTAAGCTCGGACGTTACGGTCATGGCGGCGCAGGCATCAGTCAAGGCAGCCGAACAGGACATAAAGGTGAACAAACAGAGCTGGATACCGAAACTGGAGGTGGGCTACCGCCGCAACACCGACGGCCGCGACGCGAGCAACGGCTTCCTCATAGGCGGCTCGATACCCCTGTTCTCAAGCAAGAACAAGGTGAAGACGGCCAAGGCGCGGCACACCGAGGCGCGCATGAGGCAGACCGAGGCGGCGATAAAGGCCGAAAGCTCGGCTCGTGCACTGATAGACAAGATGGGCCGCCTCGACGCCGCCATGAAGGCCTACGACGTGCCGCTGATGCGCCAGACGCTGTCGCTGCTGCGCACGGCGGTAGAGAACGGCCAGATATCGGTGACCGACTACTACGTGGAGGCGGACAACGTGTACCGCAACCTGCTTGCCTACATGGACGTGGAGAGGCAGTACCACGGCGTGGTGGCAGACATAACGAAAAACGGGCTGTAATCATACAGCCCGTTTTTCGTTATCATTCAACAAACCTTACATAACCCTCCTTGCGCGGGGCGGCGTCCCTGACGGCGCCTTCGGCGGCATAACCCAGCACGCAGTGGCCTATGCCCTCGTAGTCGCCCTCGATGCCCCAGTCGTGCAACAGGGCCTTGCCCTCGTCGCTGTCGAACACCTCCTTGGCGCGGTGTATCCAGCAGCTGCCCAGCCCCAGGGCGTGGGCGGCGTTCATAAGGTTGCCCATTACGAGCGAACCGTCATACAGGTAAGTGGGGCGGCTCCTGTCGGCAAGCACCACGAGCACGACCGGTGCGCCGTAGAACGGGTCGGTGTTTACACCCAGCACGGCGGCGTTGAGCTCCGACAGACGGTCGCGCACGGCCTTAGAGGTAACTGCCACTATCAGCGGCGACTGCGCGCCGCGGCCCGTCGGGGCGTAAGTACCGGCCTCGGCCACGGCCTCGACAAGGTCGCGGGCGGGCATCCTGTCAGGAACGAAGGCGCGCACGCTGCGGCGCGTCTTCATGTTTTCCATAACTTCGTTCATATTATTTCCTTTTTAAAAGTTTATCGTCAACATCCGGGCGGCTCACTTGCGGCGGCGCTTGTAGCAGTCCTTATAGTCGCATAGGCCGCACGAATACTCAAGTTTCCTTACCCCTTCGCCAATGCCTATCACGCCGCTCACCGACTTGATGGGCAGCATCAGGCTCGAGTCAGTAAGGCTGACGCCGCACGGGCGCTCGATGCCGAACAGCGGAAAGAGCTTCTGCTGCTCAGACACGTGCCAGCCGCAGTAGCCCGGGCTGAAGCGGTTGGTGTGCAGCCAGCCGCGCGTGCCTATCTCATGCTGCAGAGCCTGCTCCATGCAGTCTGCCGTGCGCTCGGCTATCACCGAACCGAACGAGTCGGCAATGAACGTGCGCACCATGTCGTCATCGTCCTTCAGGCGCATCTGGTAGTCCTCGAACTCGACGCCTGCCGTGGCCACGAAGAAGGCGAAAGCCTGCGAGCCGCGCAGCTGGCGGCTTATGATGCGCCCCACGTGCATGCACGTAGCGCCCACGGTCAGCGTGTTTGCCGCAGTGTCAAGCTCGCCCTTTGCCACGAAGAAGCAGTAGCGCGGGCGCAGCAGGGCGCTTATCTGGCGCTCCACGGCAGCCACCTCGTCCTTAACGTCGTCGCCGGGCTCGGCACCGCCGTAGCCCATCTGTTCGTAGACCTCGCCCAACGGCAGGGCAAGGTCGCCGTATGTCAATTCGTCGAAAGTCATTGTCCTTATTATATCAGCGTAATGCCGCAGGCGTCAGCGGCGGCTGTTAAACTCGCTTACGGCGTCGAAGAAGGCGTCTATGTTGGCAGCCGGCGTATGCGGAGGAGTGTCGCATCCGCTCGATATGACAAAATTGTGGAAGCCGCTCATCTGCTCGAGCAGCCCGAGCGTGGCGCGGCGCATGTCGTCGGGCGTGGCGTCCTTGAACAGCGACACGGGGTCGAGGTTGCCCATAGAGAGCGCCGTGGGCGGCACGCCGCGCGTAACGTCGGCCATGTCGCACTTGTTGCCGAAGTGGTATGCGGCGGCTCCCGTGGCCGCCATGGCGTGCGTACACTGCCCCGTGTTGCCGCAGTTGTGCAGCACAACGGTGAACCAGTCGTCCTGAACGGCCTCGACAATGCGCTTCACGTACACCGAGGAGAACTCCATGCAGTCGTCGTCAGACAGCAGTCCGGCTGCCGGCTCTGCCATGACAACGCCGTTGGCGCCTGCCTCCTTAAGCGCGAGGCAGTATTTCAGTATGAAGTCGGTACACTTGCCGAGCAGCTCGCGCGCGGCTTCGGGACTCTCTATGATGAGCATCATTATCTCCGACATGTCATAAAGCCTGCCCGCCAGCGAGAAGGGACCTATGCAGCCCGAGAGCACGGGGCGGTCGGTTATCTCGCGTGCGGCCAGCATGCTGGCCTTGATGTACTCCGGCACGCGCCCCGCGCGCAGCGAAGGCACCTCCAGCTTCTTTATGTCGGCCACGCCGTCGAGCAGGTGTCCGCGTACGGCGGGCACCTCGTCGGGCTCTTTCACTATGTCGGCGCCGAAGGCCTCTGCCTCTACCGTGAGGTCCATTATCACCGTCGCCGCCGCCGTGGGGTACTTGGCAGCCAGAGCCTTTACGGCGTCGGCGTGCACGCGGCCGTCGCTCACGGCGTCGACAACGCGCCGGCCTATCAGTTCGATACCAGGATGCGTCATTATGGGCACGGCGGCAACGCGGCCGCCGGCTATCAGCGAGCGCATCCATTCTGTCATGTTGATTTTCATAAATAGCATGTAAGCCGGCATGCTGCGCCGCCCCCTGCAAGGCCGCCGCGGCATGTCGGCAGGTTAATAGTTTATTTTCTGCAAATATAATGTTTTACGCGCAAACGGCAAAAACAAACGTCCCTGTTTTTTTGTTTTCCGCAAACAAAGTCACAGAAGCACATTGCCGTATGCCTCAACGCAACGACCTGAAACACAGCGCATTGCGCCATGCGTTGCAAAAGGCATCCTTTTACCGTCCCAAAGGTTACCTTTTGCAGCGTAAAAGGCCGCCTCTTGCAGGGCCAAAGGCCGTCTTCAGCAATGCGCCCCGTCAGCGGGCACGGTTTTGTAACATGTTTTTAATATGTTGTTAAGAATATTAAAAAACCGTGTAACACATCTGTAACACAAAAGGCGGAACTTTGCACCCGTCAAATCATTCAAAGTTTTTTATGAAGAAAAATTACAGGAAGTTATCGATGTTTTGTGCATCAATGATGCTTGCGGCCACTGCTTTTGCCGCACCTGAACCAACTGAAGCTAACTTAGGAGTAATGCGCGGACGCGTGGTAGACTCGCAGAACCAGGTACTGCCGGGCGCGACCGTGATGATAGAGAGCCTGCACACGGGCGTGGTGAGCGACGTCAACGGCTACTACACACTGGCTAACATAAAGCCCGGAACGTACAAGGTAAAGGTATCATACGTGGGCTATGAGCCGCAGATACTTACACTAACCGTAAGCCCGGACAAGACCTCGGTGCACGACTTCGTGCTCAACGACGGCATCGAACTGCAGGGCGTTGAGGTAAAGGGCGCGTTCCACGGACAGAGCCGCGCCATAAACCAGCAGAAAAACAACTTCAACCTGACAAACATAGTGTCTGCCGACCAGGTGGGGAAATTCCCCGACTCTAACATCGGCGACGCACTCAAGCGAATCAACGGCATCAACGTGCAGTACGACCAGGGCGAGGCACGCTTCGGACAGGTGCGCGGCACGTCGCCCGACCTTACCAGCGTGACCATAAACGGCAACCGCCTGCCGTCTGCCGAAGGCGACGCGCGCAACGTGCAGCTCGACCTCATACCGGCCGACATGATTCAGACCATCGAGGTTAACAAGGTGGTGACCGCCGACATGGACGGCGACGCCATAGGCGGAGCCATCAACCTGGTGACCAAGAACACACCTTACCGCCGCGTGTTCAACGTAACCGCAGGCACGGGCTACAACTGGATAAGCGACAAGATGCAGCTCAACCTCGGCGCAACCTTCGGCGACCGCTTCTTCAACGACAAGCTGGGACTCATGGCCGCCGTGTCATACCAGAACTCGCCGGCAGGCTCTGACAACACGGAGTTCGAGTACGACCTCGACGACGACGGCAACGTGGTGCTCACCGACGCGGAGGTGCGCCAGTATTACGTTACCCGCGAGCGCCAGAGCTATTCGCTCTCGTTAGACTACGACTTCAACCCGACAAACAAGATATTCTTCAACGGCATATACAACCGCCGCAACGACTGGGAGAACCGTTACCGCGTAAGCTACAAGGACCTTGACAAGGACCCGGGAGAGATGAAGGCCGAGATAGAGACCAAGGCCGGCTCTAACGACAACCGCGGCGCACGCCTCGAGCTGCAGCAGACCATGGACTTCACCCTCGGCGGTAACCACCTGCTTTGGGACAAGCTGCAGGCCGACTGGTCGGCATCTTACGCCCGTGCTAGCGAAGACCGCCCCGACGAGCGCTACATGACGCTCGAGCAGAAGGACATAACCATCGACATGGCCGACGAGGGCGAACGCCAGCCCTACTCGCTCACGCCCATCTCGGTACACGAGGGCAAATGGAAGCTGGACGAGTTCACCAACGCCGACGAGAACATACGCGAGGACGAGTGGAAGGCCAAGGCTGACTTCGAACTTCCCCTCTCAAGCGGACTCTTCGGCAACACGCTGAAGTTCGGTGCAAAGTACACCCACAAGCATAAGACCAAGGACGTGCTGTGCTACGAGTACAAGGACGGATACAAAGACCTCTACGGCGACGAATACACCAACCACTACGTGTCACAGATACGCGACGGATTCATGCCCGGAGACCAGTACACCGCTACCGACTTCATCGACAAGGACTACATCGGCAGCTTCACTTCGGCCGACTTCAATAAGATGCAGGGCGAGAAGGTGCTCGAAGAGTCGTCAGGCAACTACGACGCAACCGAGCAGGTTACTGCCGCCTACCTGCGCTTCAACCAGAAGCTCGGACGCAAGCTCGAACTGATGCTCGGACTCCGCATGGAGGCTACAAGCCTTGAGAACAGCGGCTTCAACTGGATTGTGGACGAAGAGGAGAACGAGACGCTCGAACCCACAGGCACACACAAGAGCAACTACGTAAACTGGCTGCCCAGCGTATTGCTGAAATGGGACGCCAACGACAATCTCAAGGTACGCGCCTCTTACACCAAGACGCTGGCACGTCCGAAGTACTCGCACCTCGTGCCCGGAAGCACGATCAACCGTTCGGAATCACCCGTCGAGGTGTTCGTGGGCAACGCTGACCTGAAGCCTATCATCTCCAACAACTACGACCTGTCTGCCGAATACTACTTCAAGAGCGTAGGACTCGTGTCGGCATCACTCTTCTACAAGCGCGTCAACGACTACATCGTGAACCACGTGGAGCGCGGAGCCTACCAGACTTACGAGGACGCGGAGATAACCCGCCCGACCAACGCCTTCGACGCAGACCTCATGGGAGTTGAGCTCGGATTCCAGCGCGACTTCGGTTTCATCTCGCCGGCACTCAGCTGCCTGGGCTTCTACGGCAACTACACTTACACTAACAGCAGCATCGTAAGGTCGGCCTTCGGCAACAAGGACGAACAGGCTCTGCCGGGCTCGCCCGAGCACATGGCCAACGCCTCGCTCTACTTCGACAAGTGGGGACTCAACCTGCGCCTGTCATACAACTACACGTCGGCCTTCCAGGACGACGAGGAGTACCAGGAGGAGGCGCAGCTGCGCCGCTACTACGACGCCGTTAACTACCTTGACCTGAACGCCAGCTACACCTGGGGCAAGAACATCAAGTACACCATCTACGCACAGGCCAACAACCTGCTCAACCAGCCGCTGCGCTACTACCAGGGAGAAAAGGACCGCACGATGCAGGTGGAATACTACGGCGTGAAGCTCAACGCAGGATTCAAGATTAACTTCTGACAATAAAGGCTGCAAGCAACGCAGGACAAAGCTCCGCGACGCCCCTTGGCGGGGCCGCGGGGCAATGCCGTTGCAGGACGATTATAAACAAAAAACAATTACATACACAAGAAGATGAAAAGAATTTCAACATTAGTGATTATCCTGGCGGCCGCCGTGATGACGGTGTTCGGCCAGACTCCGGCCGACTGGGCCAAGCTCGAGAAGAGCGTTAACTTCTATGTTGCCAACGACCTCGGCCGCAACGGGTACTACGACCAGAAGCCCATTGCCGAACTGATGGGGCGCATGGCGGAGACGGTGGGCATAGAATGCGTGGCAGCTCCGGGCGACGTGCACCACTTCGAGGGCGTACGCAGCACGCAGGACCCGCTCTGGATGACCAACTACGAGCTCATATACTCGCACCCGGAACTGATGCTCGACTGGTTCCCAACGTGCGGCAACCACGAGTACCGCGGCAACACACAGGCCGTACTGGACTACTCGGGCGTTTCTGCAAGGTGGAACATGCCTGCAAAATACTACACCAAGGTGCTCGAGGACGACGGCGTGACAGTGCGCCTGGTCTTCATCGACACCACACCGCTTATCGACAAGTACCGCAAGGACACCGAGAAGTATCCTGACGCGGGCAAGGAGGACATGGACAAGCAGCTGGCATGGCTCGACCAGACGCTCGCACAGGCGAATGAAGACTGGGTGATAGTGCTCGGACACCATCCCGTCTACGCCTATACCGACAAGAGCGACAAGGAGCGCGCCGACATGCAGAAGCGCCTCAACCCAATACTGCTGAAGCACAAGAACGTGGCAATGTACATCTGCGGCCACATACACAACTTCCAGCACATACGCAAGCCGGGCACCGACATCGACTACGTTGTAAACACCAGCGGCTCACTCAGCCGCGAGAACGTGCAGCCCGTAGACGGCACGCAGTTCTGCTCGGGCGTCAGCGGCTTCTCGCTCGTATGCGCCGACAAGCAGACACTGTCGCTGCACCTCATCGACAAGGACGGCAAGGTGGTGTACACCGTGAACCATACGAAATGACAATAGGATTGCTTGATTAAAAGGCGGCGGATTTCGCCGCCTTTTTTATTTTTTCGCCGTCTTTATTTATTTTGCGAATTAAGGTGGCGAAGCCGAATGCCTTGCAGGTAGTTAGAGTTGTCAGGATAGTTAAAGCCGAATGCCTTGCAGGCAGCCTGGCATCAGACAGGGTTGAGCAAGGTGGCAAGTACGCTTTAAGGTGGGTTTAAGCGTATGTCTTGCCGCCATGCCATCAAAAAAACTTGCAGAAATCATCTGCCATACAAAACAATTCTATGAAAAATGTTTAAATTTGCCGTAAAATACCAAAAAGCCATGAAATCAATACCCACCGCAACACTCTTGCTGTTGATGCTTTTGCTGGTAGGTTGCCAAAACGAACATAAATACAAGATTGGAGTGTCGCAATGCTCGCAGGACGATTGGCGCATGAAACTCAATGACGAAATTATGCGCGAGGCATTGCTGCACGACAGTATTGAAGTCGAGATACGCTCGGCGGATGACGACAACGGGAAGCAAAAAGCCGATTTAAGATACTTCGTACAGAACGGATTTGATATAATCATAGCCGCCCCAAATGAAGTGGAAACCATTACACCTCTTTTGGACAGCATCTATTTATCGGGCACACCGGTCATCCTCTTCGACCGACGCACCAACAGCGACCACTACACATCCTTCTTAGGAGCCGACAACAAATTGCTCGGATGCTCCGCCGCCCAATACATACAGACGCTGAACAAAGCTCCCAGAATACTGGAGCTGATGGGAAAGCTGGAAACGAGTCCCGCACAGGAACGCCACAAAGGTTTTACTGAAAAGATAAATTCAATGGATAATGCGGTTATCCTTGCATCGGCGGTGGGAGACTGGACCGACGAAGGCGGCCAAAGGGTGACCGACTCCCTTCTAAGACTCTACCCACAGGCCAATATCATCTACGCCCACAACGACCGGATGGCCATCGGTGCCTCAAAAGCGGCTGAAAGGCTAGGAAGGCGGAAAGACATAAGCATAATAGGCATCGACGCTTCGCCACAAATCGGACTCAAGGCCGTTCATGATTCGGTGATTGATGCGAGCTTCATCTATCCCACAGATGGACGTCGGCTTATACAGTCGGCACTTTCCGTACTTAAAGGCGAAAAGCTGGATAAGGACATCGCCCTGCCTGTCGGTGTGGTAGCCAACCAGACTAATGCCGAAATAATGCAACTGCAGGACGAAGCCTTGAAAGTTGAGACCAATAACATAAAAGTGCTGAAACAGAAGCTGAACGTCTATTGGGAACGCTACTCTATGCAAACAGCTCTTCTTTACGGCATTGTCATCATACTCGCATTGTCCAGCATATCCCTATTCTTGTTGTTGCGCGGTTGGCGGGCACAGCGACGGCACCGCACCCTCGCCGAGCAGCAAAACGCAAAGCTGGAAGCGCAACGCGATGAAATAGAACGCCAATATGTGCAGCTGCAACAGAAGAACGACGAGATAAGCCAGATAATGGAACAGCTGCGGCAGGCCACGCAATCAAAACTAACGTTTTTCACCAATGTCTCCCACGATTTGCGGACACCGCTTACACTGATTGCCGAACCCGTATCGCAAATGGCCCGTGCGGACAACCTGACCGAAGGACAACATAAGCTCATGGCTTTGGCGATGAAGAACGTCCGCATCCTGATGCGCCTCATCAACCAGATTCTCGACTTCAGGAAGTATGAGAATGGAAAGCTCGAACTTAATCTCATGGAAGTGGATGTAGCCGCCCAGATGCGGGACTGGACGGAATCCTTTAAGGACATAGCCCTGCGGCGGCATCTGAAGTTCCAGGTGAAAATTCCCGACGGCGACTACCGCATGGCCATCGACACGGACAAGATGGAGCGTGTGTTGTTCAACCTGATTTCAAACGCCTTCAAGTTCACACCCGCCGGAGGCACGGTACGCGTAGTACTGTCGCGCGAGGCGGACAATATCCGGCTCACCGTAAGCGATAACGGCAAGGGCATTCCCGAGAAGAACATCAAGCAGGTGTTTGAACGCTTTTTCAAAGTAGACAAAATCAGCCCGGAAGGTTCAGGCATCGGTCTTGCGCTTTCCAAGACCTTCGTCGAGCTGCACGGCGGAAGCATCGAGGTGCAAAGTACGGAAGGGAAAGGCACGGTATTCACGGTCAGTCTGCCCGTACGGCACGTGGACAACGCAGCTTTGACTGAATCTGTCACGGCAGAACCATCCGCGGCAATCGCAACGGAGCTTGCCGACATCCTGCCACAGGTAGGAGAACCTTCCGAACAGGTTGACACCATCCTCGTCATCGATGACAATCCCGACATCTGCGCCCTGGTAGGCACCCTACTGCAAGGGGTCTACACAGTCATTTATGCTTCTAACGGGCTGGAAGGCATTAAACTCGCCGCCAAGTATGTGCCCGACCTCATCATCTGCGACATCATGATGCCCGGCATTGACGGTCTTGAAACGTGCCGCCGGCTAAAGCAAGAAGTAACCACATCGCACATACCAGTGTTGATGCTGACAGCCTGCGCCATGGATGAACAGCGCATAGCAGGGTATGACTGCGGAGCCGATGCCTATCTCACAAAACCCTTCAACGGCGACCTGCTGAAAGCCCGCATAAAGTCGCTGGTGGCCAACCGTAAAAGGCTGAAAGAGCTTTACCTCTCCGGTGCAAGCCAGTCAGGTCTTGGACAGTCTGCCGCCAAATGGCACGACATGGACCACGACTTCTACGCGCAATTCCTTTCCGTCGTGGAAGAGGAAATCAGCAATTCCGAACTTTGCATGGACGACATCGCCTCGCGAATGGGTATAAGCCGCGTGCAGCTATACCGCAAAATCAAGGCGCTCACCAACTATTCGCCGACCGACCTCGTGCGCAACCTCCGCCTGCAGCAGGCTTCACGCATGCTGAAGTCTTCCGACATGACCATTGCCGAAGTCTGCTATGCCGTGGGGTTCACCTCACATTCCTATTTCACGAAGTGCTACCGCGAATATTTCGGCGAACTGCCGTCCGAATCGCAAAAGCGTACCTCTAAAATCCGTTCCTGACATTCCCCATACGCCCATTCCAAACCCCATACATGGCCTGGGACGTGACAGCAAAGTGGCTGTAACTCCGGGAACGAAGGTTGTATTCATTGGTTCACTTGATGTTTAAATCTAATACCAAGTATGATAAGAAAGTTCAGCTCATCGATGCTGTTACGACCTGCAAGGGGAGCCAATAAGCCTGCCAGGCGTACGTTTGGCAAGAAGACCGGCTTTAAGGCAGCATCATTATGAAACTTACACACATACAATTTTCTAATAATTTTAAAAGCTTTATGAAAAGGTTTCTTCTTTTTATCGCTACGGCGACGGTCATCGCCGCCAACGCCCAGGTCTATAAAGACCGCACGGCGTCGCCCCGCGAACGGGCGGAAAGCATAGTCAAGGAAATGACGCTTGACGAAAAAATCTCGCTGATGCGATATGAATCACCGGCAATCCCCCGGCTGGGTATTGAGCAGTACAACTGGTGGAACGAAGCGCTGCACGGGGTTAGCCGTGCCGGCATAGCCACCGTCTTCCCCCAACCGATAGGCATGGCGGCCACTTTCGACGACAAACTGGTATATGATGTATTCACCGTCGTGTCAGACGAGGCACGTGCCAAACACCACAAGGCAAAGAAGGAAGGTCCGTTGAAGATATACCAGGGGCTTACGTTCTGGACACCCAACGTCAACATTTACCGTGACCCACGATGGGGACGCGGGCACGAGACATACGGCGAAGACCCGTATCTGACCTCGAAAATGGGTGTTAGCGTGGTGCGCGGGCTTCAGGGTGACTATTACGAAGGAGGCGCGTTCACCGGCAAGAACCCGTTAAAGCACTATAAGACAAACGCCTGTGCCAAGCACTATGCCGTACACAGCGGACCTGAATGGAGCCGCCATACGTACAACGCCAAGGATATTTCAGACCGCGACTTGCGTGAAACCTACCTGCCGGCGTTCCAGGCGTTGGTGCAGAAGGGCAACGTAATGGAAGTGATGTGCGCCTACAACCGCTACGAGGGCGACCCTTGTTGCGGGTCAAACACGTTATTGCAAAAGATCCTGCGCAACGAATGGGGCTACCAAGGCATCGTCGTGTCGGACTGCTGGGCAGTGGATGACTTTTATTTCGAAGACCGCCATAACACCGAACCGGACAAGGAGCATGCCGTGGCGAAAGCCGTAAGGGCAGGTACCGACCTGGAGTGCGGACAAGCGTTCGGCGCACTGGCGGAAGCCGTGAAGCAAGGACTTGTGACTGAAGCGGAGATAGACCGTGCCGTAATCCGCCTGATGACCGCCCGCTACGCACTGGGCGAGATGGACCCGGACTCAACTGTGGAATGGGCTAAAATCCCGTATTCCGTTGTCGACTGCCAGGCGCACAAGGACCTCGCGCTCGACGTGGCCCGCAAGTCGCTCGTCCTGCTGAAGAACGACGGCGTGCTTCCCCTGCACAAGGATATGAAGATAGGCATAATCGGCCCTAACGCCAACGACTCGGTGATGCAATGGGGCAACTACAACGGCTTCCCCTCGCACACCTCTACGCTGCTTTCAGCCATCAGGGAGCGTCTGCCCCAATCGCAGGTGGTCTATGTCCCCGGCTTCGACCATACGTCATCCGTAAGGCTTGAAAGCCTGCTCGAATACACTTCCGCATCCGGCAAGAAGGGATTTGACGCAAAGTTCTGGAAGAAGTTCACCCGCAATCCTGACGAAACGCCCTGCGACATAACATACCATTACAGCACCCCGCTGACACTTACTACTGCCGGAGCCACGGTGTGGGCGCCAGAAGTGCCTCTCGGCGGATTTCTTGCCGAGTTTTCCACAACTTTCGCTCCTGTAAAGACCGAAGACGTGACCTTTGCCGTGCAGGCGCAGGGTTTTCTGGAATTGTTCGTCAATGGCGAACGGGTATTCAACGGCGCAAACATGAAAGCCAACCAAGCCTACACCTTCAAAGCCGAAGCCGGCAAGGAATACGATATCAAGCTGCGCTTCAACGCTTCGGAAGGCGAATGCGCTTCGCTGAACTTCGACTTCGGACGCACTATCCCCCTCGATGTGGATAAGGCTGCCGCTGCCCTGGCCGATTGCGACGCCATCATCTATGCCGGCGGCTTGTCGCCACAGCTCGAGGGCGAGGAAATGCCGGTCAAGATAGAGGGCTTCCGCAACGGCGACCGCGAAATCATAGAACTGCCCAAGATACAGACGGCAATGCTCGAGCGGCTGAGCAAAACAGGCAAGCCGGTGGTATTGGTAAACTTCTCAGGTTCGTGCGTCTCGCTCACGCGTGAAGAGAGTATGACGGATGCCATCCTGCAAGCATGGTATCCGGGACAAGCCGGAGGCGAGGCAGTGGCCGATGTGCTCTTCGGCGACTACAACCCGTCGGGACGCTTGCCGCTGACCTTCTTCCGCTCGACAGCCGACCTGCCTGACATCGAGGATTACAACATCGAGGAAGGCGGCCGCACCTACCGCTACTTCAAGGGCGACCCGCTCTACCACTTCGGCTTCGGACTGTCATACACTGAATTCGAGTACGGCAAGGCAAAAGCAAGAAAGGAGGGCGGCAACTATGTGCTCACCATACCCGTTACCAACAAGGGCGACCGTGCAGGCGACGAGATAGTCCAGGTGTACGTTTCTTATCCGAAAGACACGTTCGGCCCCTCGCGTGCCCTCCGCGCCTACCGTCGTGTAAGCATTCAGCCGGGACAGACCGAGAAGGTGGAAATAACGCTTGCTCCCGAACAGTTCGAGTGGTTCGACTATGAGACATCGAGGATGAAGCCCCTCCAGGGCGAATACATCGTTTCTTACGGTCCGTCGTCCGACCCTGCCTGCCTGAAATCAATCACCGTGAACAGATGACCTGCCTCCCGGCCGGAGGCACGAACTTCGGTTCTCCACTCATTAATTGATGAATGAGCTTAATTAACGTGAGTTCGATGAATCATAAGTAATTACAAATTTGGTGAAAAGACACACTGACCGCATTGCTCTGATTTCATCGGACCCACGTTGTTTTTTTTATCGTTTACTGCCCTGTCCCTGCATGATAAGGTCTCCTTTATGATTTGAAGCCATTACGACAAGATATTCCATAATGCCCCACCGCAACGGCGACGTGTTACGGCTGGCTATGCAGGAGACGGCATATTGCAGTGCGGAAGGTAACCTTTCGGCCGCTGAAAGGCCGTCTTTTACAACGCAAAAGATTACCTTTTACAAAGCGTTGGCAGTCAACGCGTTACAGCACAAGCGCAATGGCACGCCGCAAACAAACAGCCCGAAAAATTTGCTTCATAATGACAAATGGCGTAATTTTGCCTTAAAAATTACCCGAATATGATTAAACTCTTACTTACCGTGGCGCTCGCCGCCGCACTGTCAGCCCCCGCAGCAGCCCAGAAGACCAAGACCGAGCAGTCGCTGGAGCGGCAGGGCATGGTAGACATACACACGAAAGACAAGACGATAAAGGTAAGCCTGATGTACGCCAGGGCGGACAACTTCACCGGCACGGTGCTTTACACCGACCTCAATCGCGCCTACCTGCACCCCAAGGCGGCCGCCGCACTGGCCAAGGCGCAGAAGCGGCTGAAGCAGCTGCGCCCCGACCTGAGCCTGAAAGTGTATGACGCGGTGCGCCCGATGAGCATACAGCAGAAGATGTGGGACAAGGTGAAGAACACGCCGCAGTACTTCTACGTCAGCAATCCGGCGCGCGGCGGCGGCCTGCACAACTACGGCATGGCGGTCGACATAACGCTGTGCAACGCAAAGGGCGACACGCTCGACATGGGCACGAAGATAGACTACATGGGCAAGGCGGCACACATAGACAACGAGGAGGCGCTCGTGAAGAGCGGACGCATAAGCCGCCAGGCACTGAAGAACCGCCAGCTGCTGCGCGAAGTGATGCGCTACGCCGGCTTCAAACCGCTGCGCACCGAGTGGTGGCACTTCAACTACATATCAAGGGCCACGGCAAAAAAGTACTATAAAGTGATAAAATAACGGCCGTGGAGCGGTAAGACAGCAACCGGAAAATTACAAAACAGTAACCAGGAAGCAATAAGACAACGACCGGAAGATAACAAGACTGCCACCACGGAATAATAAGACAACAGCCACAAAGCCGCCCGAGCCAAATACGGCACCGGCCACAGGCAAGCCGTCAGGCGCAGCCCCACCCTCCTATCGGTCCCATCAGTCCAATTACTCCCATAGGTTCCATTCCTCCCATCTCTCCCATCAGTTCCATCACTCCCATTGGTCGCATCTCTCCCATTACTCCCATTCGTCCCATAACTCCCATCCCCCAAAAAACCATGACCACCGAAGAATTCATCAAAGCCAACGCCGACGCCGACATCAGCCGCCTCGCCCTGCAACACGCCGGGCGCAATGACATCGACCTGCCCTACGCCCTCGACCAGATAGCAGGCCGCCGCAAGGCGCGCCTTAAGCTGCCGCAGTGGGCTGCGACCGAGGGCATCGTCTACCCGCTCCACCTTTCCATGGAGCAGTGCTCGTCGGAGCAGACGGCGCGCTACAAGGCCGACGTGGCGGCAAGACTGATGAAAGAGGCCACCAACGAAAAGCCCGGAACAACCACAGACGGCACGGGCGGCTCTGTGCTCGTAGACCTCACGGGCGGCTTCGGGGTCGACTTCTCATACCTTGCGCCGCTGTTCGGCCGCGCCGTCTACATAGAGCGCCAGAGCCGTTTGTGTGACATCTCACGGCGCAACATGGCCTGCCTGGGCATCACCCAGGCCGAAGTGATTTGCGGCGATTGTACGCAAATTATCGAAGCTTGGGGCCACGCCACCATGATTTACGCCGACCCGGCACGCCGCGACGGCCACGGCGGGCGCACATTCGCCATAAGCGACTGCACACCCGACGTGCTCGCGCTAAGGGACACGCTGCTGGCAAGAGCTGACTTCACCATGATAAAGCTCTCGCCCATGCTCGACTGGCGCAAGGCAGTGGCCGACATGGGCGGCTGCGTGGGCGAGGTCCACATCGTGTCGGCAGGCAACGAGTGCAAGGAACTGCTGCTCGTCGTGTCGTCACGATACGCCGAACTGGAGCGCGTTTATTGCGTCAACGACGGTCAGGCATTCTCTTTCACGCCCGAGGAAGCCTCAACACAGCCTATAAACGATTGTCCTGCGGCACCCGACTGCACGCCCGGCGACGCCACGCCGCCCTACCTCTACGAGCCCAACGCATCGCTGATGAAGGCGGGATGCTTCGCCCTCATAGCCCGACGGTACGGCGCAAGGCAGGTAAGCCGCGACAGCCATCTGTTCATTTCGGCAGAAGCCATAACCGATTTCCCCGGCCGCTCGTTCGCCGTAAAGGCCGTTACGACCATGAACAAGCGCGAACTGAAAGCCGCACTCGCCGGCATCGACCGCGCCAACGTCAGCGTAAGGAACTTCCCCATGACCGCCGACGCACTGCGCAAGAAGCTCCGCCTGAAGGACGGCGGCGGCGTTTACATCTTCGGAACAACCGCCGAAGACGGCCGACACCTGCTTTTTGTATGCGAAAAACATGTTTAAAGGCTTTTGAAAAGTTTACTTTCCGGCATCACTTCAACTTCATAACGCATTGAAAACGCGGCATTTACGTTTTCAATGCGTTTACTTTTATGCTTACTTGCCACTACACCCTGCCGTTTAACTTATTACCTTTGCGCCGAAAACAAAATTTTACCTTATGCTTAAGAAAACCTTACTTGTATCCGCGCTTGCGGCAATAGGCTGCATGAACATCAGCGGACAGAACTATCCAAAATTAGGAGTAGACCCCATTGAGAAGGTCATCGACGCAATGACTCTCGACGAAAAACTCGACATGATAATAGGTGCCGCCGGCGTCGAGACCCAAGCCTCGGCAACCGTGGGAAGCTCGGCAGAGCTTGTTCCGGGTGCTGCCGGACAGCTGAACGCCATCCCGCGCCTGGGCATTCCTGCCATCGTGGTGGCCGACGGACCCGCCGGCGTGAGGATAAACCCCACCCGCCAGGGCACAGACAAGACGTTCTACTGCACCCACTTCCCCGTAGCCACGGTGGTAAGCTCGACCTGGAACACCGAGCTTGCACGCCAGATAGGCCTGGCTATGGGCGACGAGACGCGCCATTACGGCGTCGACGTGCTGCTGGCGCCTGCCACCAACATAATGCGCAACCCGCTTAACGGACGCAACTTCGAGTATTATTCGGAAGACCCGCTGCTCGCCGGCAAGATATGCGCAGCCGTAGTTGGCGGCGTACAGAGCAACGGCGTGGGTACGTCGCTCAAGCATTTCGCCCTGAACAGCCAGGAAACAAACCGCACGAGCAACAACGTGATAGGCACGCCGCGCACGTTCCGCGAGATTTACCTCAAGCCTTTCGAGATTGTAGTGAAAGAGTCGCAGCCATGGACGGTGATGACTTCGTACAACAAGATTAACGGAACTATGGCAAGCGAGCGCGCCGACCTCGTAACGGAGATACTCCGCCACGAGTGGGGATTCAAGGGAATGGTGATGACCGACTGGTTCGGCGGACAGTCGGCAACCGCACAGATGGAGGCCGGCAACGACCTGCTGATGCCCGGCAAGAAGACACAGAGGGACGAACTGAAGAAAGCAATCGTGAACGGACGCCTCTCGATGGAAATAGTCGACCGCAACGTGCGCCACATACTCGAGTGCATAATGAAGACCCCGGCGTTCAAAGGCATCAAGGCAGACAACAACCCTGACCTGAAGGCACACGCCGTGGTAACGCGCAACGCCGCCACCGAGGGCATGGTATTGCTCAAGAACGAGGGCGGAGTGCTGCCTCTCGGCAATTCAACCAGGAAGGTTGCCGTCTTCGGACGCACTGCATACGACTTCATCGCGGGCGGTACAGGCTCGGGCGACGTAAACCACGCCTACGTGGTAAGCCTCACACAGGGCCTCGACAACGCCGGACTGAAGATTGACAAGACCGTGCAGAAGGCATACGAAAAATACATTCCGGCTGCCAAGGCTGCACGCCCCGACGACGGCGAAGGCCTGAGAAAGTTCATGCCGAAAGACCTTATCGACGAGATGCAGATACCTGCCGGCATGCTGGCCAAGGCTGCAAAGAGCAACGACATGGCGATAATCACCATCGGCAAGACCTCAGGCGAATTCCTCGACAGGAAGGTAAGCAACAACTTCAACCTGACAAAAGCCGAGCAGGAGATGATAGACGGCGTGTGCAACGAGTTCCACAAGGCCGGCAAGAAGGTAGTAGTAATCCTCAACGTGTGCGGCCCCATCGAGACAGCAAGCTGGACATCTAAACCTGATGCAATCCTCAACGTATGGCTGCCCGGACAGGAAGGAGGCAACTCGGTGGCCGACGTGCTCACCGGCAAGGAATGTCCGTCGGGACGCCTGCCAATGACATGGCCCCTGACTTACAACGACGTGAACAACAAGGCTGACTTCCCGATGCCCGACGACATCAGCGACGAGATGATAGACAAGGCCATAACAGGCTTCGCCGACAAGCGGACAACAGGCACGGTGCGCAACTTCGACTTCACCGAATACAACGAAGGCGTGTACGTAGGCTACCGCTACTACACCACTAAGGGCGTCAAGGTGGCTTACCCCTTCGGCTACGGACTCAGCTACACGACATTCGAGAAGAGCGCCCCGCAGGCTACTGTAAACGCCGACGGCGACATCACAGTCAAAGTGAACGTAAAAAACACGGGCAACACGGCCGGCAAAGAGGTTGTCGAGGTCTACGTAGCAGCTCCCGGCAAGGACATGGATAAGCCCGCACGCGAGCTTAAAGGCTTCGCAAAGACACGCAAGCTGGCTCCCGGAGAAGCGCAAGCCGTAGAGATAACAATACCTTACAGCCGCCTGGCATCGTTCTGCGAGAAGGACAGCCAGTGGCAGGTAGAGGGCGGAGAATACAAGGTTATGGTGGCCGACAACGCCGCCGACGCAGCTCCTCTGACCGTAACCGTAAGCGAGAAGGCCGGCGTTACGGAGAAGGTAAGACCCTGCCTGCTGCCCGAAATGAAATGATAACATAAGCTACGGTTCATCCTGACCGGATGACTGGAACATCCGGCCGGAATGAACCGGTAAAAGAAGCTCTCCCAATGCTCAACATGAAGGTATTTAAGATTGGTTTCCACAGCCTACCGCAACGGCGAAGGCTGGCATAAGGATAAGTTTGACGGAAGCAGTGAGTGAGGATAATATCTTTCACCCTGCTTCCTTTACCTGTTTTTCCGGCAACAGTCCAATACCATGCAAGACACTTGCCGGAACGCCTGCTGCACGGTCTGCCAACACCAGGCCCGGCCGCAGCCGCAACAAACCGCAACAATCAGAAAACACAATAATAATGAAAAAACTGTTTATATCTCTCGCGCTGGCGTTAGCTACGATGACGGCCGGCGCACAAGGACCGCAGGCCAGGACGGCCGCGGGAGTGCTCGAAGGCACTTACGAGTCAGGAATAAAGGTATTCAAAGGCGTGCCTTTCGCCCAGCCGCCGGTCGGCGAGCTGCGCTGGAAGGCGCCGCAGCCGGTCAAACCGTGGAGCGGAGTAAGGGCGGCCAAGGAGTTCGGCCCCAACCCTATGCAGCAGAACATCTTCGGCGACATGGACTTCGGCACGGACAAGATGAGCGAGGACTGCCTCTACCTGAACATCTGGACACCGGCGAAGACCATGACCGAGAAGCTGCCCGTACTCATCTACTTCAACGGCGGCGGGCTTATGGCAGGCTCGGGCAGCGAGCCGCGCTACGCAGGAGCTTCCATGGCACGCAACGGGATAATCTCAATAACAGCCAATTACCGTGAAGGAATATTCGGCTTCTTCACTCATCCCGAACTGTCAAAGGAGACTTCTTACAAAGGTTCGGGCAACTACGGATTCCTCGACCAGGCGGCTGCCATCAAATGGGTGAAGGACAATATCGCAGCATTCGGCGGCGACCCGAACAAGATTACAATCGTAGGTGAGTCAGCAGGTTCGGCATCCGTAAGCGCGCTGATGGCCTCACCGCTCTGCAAGGGACTGTTCGCACAGGCCATGGGCTCAAGCGCATCAGTTGTAGGATTTGACAAACTGCCGACCCTGGAAGAAGGCGAAAAGGCCGGAGTAGAGACCATGAAGGCCATGGGATGCAAGTCTTTGGCAGAAATGAGGGCACTCTCTGCCGAGGAACTGCTCAAGAAGTCTTCTACAAACTACATGAACAAGATGTACAACATCGACGGTTACTTCTTCACAGAGCAGCCTGTCGAGACCTTCAAGAACGGGCGTCAGGCACAGGTGCCGCTGCTCGTAGGATGGAACTCGACCGAGGTGCCCATCACATTTGTCATCGGCAAGCGCCCGCTGACGATAGCTTCGGTCAAGGAAGCCATAACCCCGCGCTTCGGCAATGACACCGGGAAGGTAATGGAAGCCTACGGGCTGAAGACTGACGCAGACGTCAGCGGACTGCCGGGAGCACGCCTCGCAGCCGACATGTTCGTAGGATTTGCCACATGGAAATGGAGCGACATGCACAAGAAGACCGGCAACCAGCCCGTATACCGCTATCTGTACTGCCACCCGAGACCCGCCATGCGCAACGCTGACATGGTGCCGGGACTGGCAGGAGGCGTACAGAAGAAGACCGAGGAGAACAAGAACGCGCTGACAGTAAGCGGCGCCGTTCACTCTGCCGACATCGAATATGCAATGGGCAACCTGCCTACAAACCGTGTTTACGACTGGCAGCCTGAGGACTTCACGGTATCTGAGATATTCCAGGGCTACTACCTCAACTTCGTAAAAACGGGCAACCCCAACGGTCTCGGACTGCCCGAGTGGACTCCAACCAACGGACAGCAGACTCCGACGGTAATGCAGATTGACGTCAACTCATACCTGAAGGCCGACCCTCAGCTTGAAAACATATACACAACCGTAGACGCCGTGGTAAGCGGTAAATAACACATACGACACACAGGCATGGCAGTACAAACCGCCATGCCTGTGCGTCTTTAGGCAAACCTGACATAAGAAAAACTACTGACGCATGAAAATATCGGACATTACGGTCGCAGCAATGCTGGCTCTTTGCACCTCGACGGCATTTGCGCAGACCTATACAAAGGCGCAGCAACAAGCCTGGATGGAGAAGGCCGGGCTGTGCAAACCCGTGCTCGACACAACCGTATGCCACCCCGTGGCAGTAGTCGACATAGTTAAGGACGACAAGGCATTCCAGGGCTACAAGGCCGTGGCAAGGCCTGGAATAGACGACTTGTACACAAAGTCGTTCAAGCAGATGAAGAGCGTGACGCTCGACTTCGGCCGGCACATGGTGGGCAACGTGTCGTTCAAGATTAAAGACATCGGCCCCATGCAGGACGCCGTGCTGCGCTTCAAGGTCACCTTCGGCGAGGTTCCGAGCGACCTGGCACTGCCCATCGAGCCATTCACAGGCTCGCTGAGCCGCGGCTGGCTGCAAGACTTCACCTGCGACGTAAGCTACGACGGCTCGTTCACCTTCAACAGGCGCATATCGGCGCGCTACATGAAGATTGAAGCCGTAGGAACGTCGCAATACAGCGACTTCTGCTTTGACGACATAACCTTCAAGGCAACCACGTCGGCCACGCAGCACACGGCAGAACTGGCCGCAACAACGCCCCAGATATTCAAGGACATTGCACGGGTGTCTGAAAACACGCTGCGCGACTGCATGCAGGGCGTGTTCGAGGACGGTCCCAAACGCGACCAGCGGCTGTGGATGGGCGACTTGTACCTGCAGGCACTGGCCAACACCGCCACATTCAGGAACTACGGCCTGACCAGGCGCTGCCTGTACCTGCTGGCAGGACTGGCAAACGCTGACAACGGCCTGCTGTACTCTAACCTCGTTGAATACCCCCAGCCGCACGCCCAGAACACGTTTTTCGTAGACTACGCCCTGCTCTACGTGTCGACGCTTGCCGACTATCTCGACGCCACGGGCGACACTGCCACTGCCAACGAGCTGTGGACTGTGGCAAAGCGGCAGGTGGACGTAATAGCCGGCAAGGCGCTCGACAGCAAATGGCTCTATGCCAACACCGGCTATCAGTTTGACGGAATGCCCGTGTCGATGGTGTTCTTCGACTGGTCGCCCGTGAAGCTAGACACCCGCGCCGCCATACAGGGCTGCCTCGCCAACGCCGTCGAGAGACTCTGCTCAATGGGCGTGAAGCTCGGCAGGAAGAGCGAGGTGAAGAGTTACGGCACCCTGCTGGAACGCCTGCGCAAGGCCGGACACGCCGCATACTGGGACAAGAAAAACCACAGGATAACGAGCGGCGCCGACCGCCAGACGTCATACATAGCCACGGCATGGGCGGTAATAGGCGGACTGGTCAACGCCAACGAGGGCCGTCAGGCCATAAAGGCCGTAATGGCAGACGGCAATGCCATAAAGCCGGGCACGCCATACGCCAACCACTTCCTCGTGGCGGCCATGCTGAAATGCGGCATGGACCAGGAGGCGCGCGACTATGTTGAAGACTACTGGGGCGGCATGGTGCGCCTCGGGGCCGACACCTTCTGGGAGTATTACGTGCCCGAAGACCACATGTTCTCGTCATACAACGGCTACACCCTGCTCAACAGCTACTGCCACGCATGGAGCTGCACGCCGGTTTACTTCATCGTAAACTACCCGGACGTGTTCCAGCGGTAAACGCTACATTCAGGCATTTCCGCCTACAGGAAAAACGGTACTAAAACAAAAGGCCGTCTTTCAGCTTGTGAAAGACGGCCTTTTACCATGCAATATGCGGTCTTTTGCAATGTAAAAGACCGCATATTGCTTTTCATATCATAACATTTTACAACGCCATTGGTAAAGTATTGATTATCAATATGCTACAAAACGCATTACAAGTAGTCCTGACATAGAACTTACCAGCTCACTAAAAAGCTTTCTGACAACAGGCTATACCAGACATAATACAGTCAGACATAAACCTTTATCGGACAAAAAATACAGCAAGGCTTGACACTTTTCCTGACATTGAGCATTGCGGTACGGCAATTTATTTGTATATTTGCAGACTGACGGGAGCAGTCCCGTCAACGACATATTGACAAAAAGAAGAAGCGTTATGCTTATCTTGTGAATTGGAAACCTAGGAAATTTCGCAATTACGCACAAGGAAAGCATGGTGGTTCTCACGCTTAGCGTGAGCTGCTATACTATATCCGTGCGTAAGGTTTTCCTAGGACCTCCAATTCAGGACTTAGCATCGCAACCTCACGCTTTTTTCATGTTTAATCTTAAATCAGGCTTTAAGAGGCTGGAAGCCAGGGAGAACAGCACTATGGCAACACCCCATTTATGGAAAGTTACGTGCAGGAGAAATGCACAAAAAGCGCCCGCAGGGCTAACCTTTGAAATCATTAAGAGCGGCACCAGCGCACCGCCATCAGCAAAGGAAATCAGCGCAGCCCTCAAGCAGAAGTATGGAATAGACGTTTCTGAGACATATTGCGGTCGGGGATATTTCATGGCCGAGGAAGTGAAATGAAAACAAACAACCAACGATGAAAACAAACATATTTTACATTTTTCTAATGCTCATCGCCGCGCCGTTGCTCATCTCGTGCAGCAGCGATGACGACGAAGGTGGCGACGACAGCGGCATAGCCACGCGGTTTACGCCCTCGCAGGAGTCGACAAAGTATTTTGCAAACGGCATTGACTTCGGTGCGAACAGCTCGGAGCAGGCCGTAACGTTCACAACCAACAAGCGGTGGACGGCTTCGTCAACCGAAAGCTGGTGCACAATAACGCCAGGCAAAGGCTCGGCTGACGACGGTACGATGACTATAAAAGTATCCGAAAACAAGTCATACGAGAGCCGTGAGGCCGTAGTCACGCTGAAGACGGGCGAACTGAACAACTACATCACCGTGAGGCAAGGCGGCGCAGGTACAGCAAAAATCCACCTCGACACCCCCGGAACATTAGAGCAACAGCTCGGTGAAGACTACGAAAATGTCAAGGAACTGATACTTACGGGCGAGCTGAACGGCACCGACTTCAAGTTTTTACGTGAACGCATGATAAACCTTGAAGGCTTGGACATGAGCGAGGCACGCATCGTTTCTGGCGGTGACAGCTATTATTTTTATGGCTACGAAGAGCTTTACACGGAGACGGATAAGGTGACTGATTATCTGTTATTTGGCTTTATGAAAGCTAAAAACATTAAACTTCCGACGTCAATAACGGCTATCGGTACAAATGCACTTGGTAGTTGCCAGGAATTAACATCAATAGACATTCCACAAGGAGTAACGTCTATTGGTGATATGGCGTTTGCTGGTTGTTACAATTTAAGTTCGGTAAACATACCTGAAACCGTTACACAGATAGGGATGTGGGCATTCATGAGCTGCATACACCTTACAAAAATCGAGCTGCCAGAAAATGTAACTAAACTTTCTAATTGGTTGTTTTCTGACTGTTCAGACCTAAAAGACATCACATATTCTTCTAAATTGGATTCCATTGGATTGTGTGCTTTTAATAATTGCGCCAGCCTTGAAAAAATAGTGATACCAAAAACAGTAAAAGATGTAACATATAATTCATGGTCTGGCTGTACAAATCTGAAAACATTGGAATACCATTCAGAAAAAATATGGTTCACTTATAATACAGGTTGTCCTAACATTTCCAATATAATAATAGGTGAAGAAGTGCAAGAAATAGAATCATTTGCGTTCCGAGGTTATGAAGCCTTACAGACATTAACTATCCCGGCAAACGTCAAGAAACTTGAAAGTCGGATTTTTTATGGCTGCAATATGAGGACGCTTTACATGGAAGCAGCGACACCTCCGGAGACTGACGGCTGCCTGACTCGCGATGAATGGGATTACTCAACCCATACAAACGCGATGAGCAAGTGTACGCTTTACGTGCCAAGAGGCGCCAAGACTGCATACGAGGCGGTGGGCTGTCCGTGGACGGACTTTAAGGAAATAGTAGAATACTAACTTAATGACAAGAGCTATGAAATACGAAAATGTAAGAATGACGGGCGATAACGACACTGTGCGTTACGTCCTAAGGAAAGACGGCGACAGACCGCTGGTAGTCGTAGGACTTAACCCCAGCACGGCGAACGAGGCCAAGGCGGACGCCACTATGACGCGCGTTATGGGAATAGCGGAGCGCAACGGTTTTGATAGTTTCATTATGTTGAACCTTTACCCGCAACGTACCACTGACCCGGCAGGGCTTGACCGCGAGCTGAACGACAGTCTGCACCAGGAGAACCTGCGGCAAATAAAGGAGGCGCTGAAGGACGTCAGCGAGCCTACCGTGCTGCTGGCGTTCGGCAACAACATAGGCCTGCGCCCATACCTGAAGACCTGCCTGCACGACATCGTGGCCGCGATAAGCGACAAATGTCCGCGTTACGTGCAGGCTGGCACGCCGACTAAATGGGGCAATCCGCGCCATCCGCTATACACAGGATACCCGGAGCTGACGGATTTCGACATCGACGGTTATCTGAACAAATAAGCAATAACGACAGACAGCAGGTCTGCAAAGCAACGACATAATACAATCAAACAAAACAGATATGAAGACATTGAAGTTTTTGGCAACAGGACTGGCCTGCATGGCACTGCTGGCAGGCTTTTCGTCATGCAGCGACGATGACGAAAGCGCAGGCGATACGGTAGACACTGAAGCCGTGTTCACCAACGGATGGCCGAAGAGCGCCCCGGGCATTTACTCGATTACGCGCAACGCCGAGGGACTTGTCACGGCCATGGAGCTTGACTACGGCGACGTGACCTTTGACTACCACAACATCAAGACGCGCTCCGACGGCGACGCGTATGTGCTCATGACCATAACGTATTCGGAAGAAAGCTATGCCGAACTGAAGATGAAACTTGGCGGCAACGGCTTCGTTTCAAACTGCGACATGACGTATTACGACTATGGAGAGACTGACCATAAATCGTGGAAACTCAGCTACAATTCCGCCGGACAGCTCAACAGAGTAAGGTATTCGTCGTCTGACGAAAATGAGGAGACACGCATAACATACTCAGGCGGCGACATAACAAACGTCACAGAGAAGGACAACATCGACGGCGACGAATACAGTTACGACATTCTTTACACCGACGACGAGGTGACCACGCCCATAGAGAACAAGGGCAACGTCATGCTTTTTGACGAGACCCTGTACATAGACCTCGACCAACTGGGCTACGCCTATTACGCAGGACTGCTCGGAAAGGCCACACGCCACCTGCCCGTGGGCTATTATGACCCGGAATATGACGACGGCTACAGCTATTCATGGGGCATCGACGAGAACGGTTTTCCGATATGGATTGACTACGGTGATGGCAGTGAATACTTCGAGTGGTAAATCAAGCAAAAACCTTCCGTTTTCGGGCGCGGATTGTCTTTTCATATCATAACATACTGATAATCAACATAATGCAATCGCCGCACGTACAGACGCCCCACGGGCGGCGGCAAAGTCACTTCTCGTCATTGCCGCCTTTGCCGTACATTGCGGCCACGGTGGCGGCAAAGTCCTTCTCGGGTATGCAGGCGCAGTGGCGCACGCGCAGACGGTAGTTGTATATGGTCTGCGGCGAATAGTGCAGGAACTCGGCTATGCTGACGCTGTCGGTTATTCCGAGGCTGACAAGGGCGTAAATGCGCAGCTCGGGCGACAGTCCGCCACCGTCGGGCACGAACTTGCCGCGCTCCTCGGGCCTTAGGAACGCCGTGAAGCGCTCGATGAAGTCAGGGTGTACAGACATGAACCATCGGTCGAACGAAGCGTACATAGAGGCCAGAAACTGTGCCGAGCAGCCTTCCTGCAAAGCCTTGTGCGCCTTGCACGACTGTCCTGCCACAATCATGTTAGCAGTCGTCTTGCAGAACTTGTCAACGCCGTTAATATAATCAGACATCATCAGGAACGACTCAAGGGCCATGGCGTTACGCCTTGTCAGCACGTTCTCCATCTGCTCCTTGGTTACGGTTATCTCCTCAAGCGACTCGCGCAGAGTGTTGTTGTAGCCCATGGCGAGGTCGAGCTCAGCCTTTCGCCGGCCTGAACGGCGCATGAATACATACACGAGGACAGCCGACATAGCCACAAGGACGACGAGCAGGACTATTATTATGACAACGTTCTTGCCCATCCGGCTCTGCATGTTCATGTAGTCGGAGATTATTATCGAGCTGGCATCCACTATGTCGTAGCTGCGCGCCTTGTCCTTGTATCCCTTGGCCATCTTTATGCTCGCGAGCGCGTAATTGACGGCGCGCTGACTGTTGCGGTCGATGTATTTGGTGCAGAGCAGCGTGATTAGCGACGATGCCTCGCGGTTGGCCGACATTATGTCGTTGGCCGCCGAGAGTATGAAATAGTGGCAGGCCTCGTCCTCCGTGCCGTAAAGTATGCAGCTCTTTGCCAGAATGTAGTAGAGCATGGCAGCCTGTGCCGACGGCTGCGGTACGTTTTTCATCCGCCTTATGATGCGGCTGCGCATGTCGGCATTTGTACACATGCCCTCGTAATAGTCTACCAGCCAGCTGTCGGCAGGCAGGTAAGACTTGTATTTTAGCCATATTCCGGGAATATCAACGGTATTGATTTTCTCAAAAATATTGCCTTTTCCGTAGTCAGAGACAAACATCTTGACACGTATCTCATACTGAATCATTACCACGGCATAGCGTTCATGCAGGTCAGGAGGAAAGTTGTCAATGGGCGGAATGCTACGCACCAAGCTGTCGGCCATGAAGAAATTGCCCTGCAAGGTGGTGATGTAGAGCAAGTCGAGGTCGGCAAGCATGCTCTCCTCCTTCATCCCTGCCCTTACGGCTGTCTGCTTACAGCGTAGGGCGTAGACCATGGCTGAGTCGGAACTGAACTTCTTATACTCCTCGAACATGTGCCTGTAATACGAATAACGCTCAATGTCCGAGGCGAAAGGCCCCTTGCTTACGCTCGCCTCGATAGCCTTCTGACGGTCAGACATATACTTGTCGACGTTGGCCACGACGGTGTCGAGCATGGCAAAATCGCGCTTCAGGTCGAACGGCGCGCACCCGGCACGGCACGGAAACAGCATCAAGCAAAGGCACGGAAGCAGCAGGCGCGTCAATCCGAAGCGGCACGACTGCAAACGGAACAACTTGGTATCAGACATAAACATTAACTTTAAAAACAAGACATGACATCCTAACGCCCAGCCAACTCGCTCCTGAGACGGCGGCGGAAACATGCATAATAAAGCACGCCGGCGACGCTAAGGCAGACGGGGAAGGCCGACCAGATGCCCACAAGACCGTAGCCCAGGCGTATGCCGAGCAGCCAGCCCAGCGGCAGCGACACCACGAAATAGGCGAAAAAGGCTATCCATATCATCGGCTTGACGCACTCTATGCCGCGCAGGGCGTTGGCGAAGGTGTACTGCACGGCGTCGCCTATCTGGTAGGCGATGAGCGGAAACACCGTGACCGACACCAGCAGGCTGACCTCGGCGCTGTCAGTAAACCACCAGCTCAGGGTGTTCCTGAGGAAGAATATGGGCACAGAGAGCACGCAGGCTATCAGCAGGACGAGGTGAAGGCCGGAGTATGCCGTGCGGCGCACGGCGGCATAGTTGCGCTGGCCTGCAAAATAGCTCACGCGCACGGCCACGGCGGCGGCCATGCCGCTGTTGATCATGTAGAGCAGCTGCGACACGGTAAGCATTACCTGGTGGGCGGCAAGGGCGGTGGTGCCCAGCCAGCCCACGAAGATGGCCGACAAGGAGAAGGCAGCCGTCTCCATTCCCAGCTGCAGGGCGACGGGGAAACCCAGCCCCGACAGGCGCCCCACACCGGCGCGCGACACACGCCCCGAGGCGAAGCCGCGGCGGTAACAGGCGTAACGGCGGTGCATGAAGAACACCAGGACGCACGCTACGGCCATGACGACGCGCGAGAGCGCCGTGGAAAGGCCTGCGCCGAAGAGTCCCAGCTCGGGCGCGCCGAACTGTCCGTAGATAAGCACCCAGTTGCCGAAAATGTTGAGCAGGTTGCCGCCTATTATGATGAACATGGGCGTGCGGGTGTCGGTTATGCCGTCGAAAAACTGCTTGAAAGTGTTGAAGCAGCACAGGAACGGCAGCGAGGCTATGTTGACCCACAGGTAGGGACGCATCAGCGGAAGCAGCTCGACGGGCTGTCCGAAGCGGTGGATGTTAAGGCAGAACAACACCGTAACGCCCACAAGGGCAAGCGAGAGCAGCAGGTTGGCCACAAGGCTGTCCTTCACGGCAGTGCCTATGCGCCCGGTCTCGCCGCGCCCGAACATGCTGCCCACAACGGGCGTAAGGCCGTAAGAGAAGCCGGTGGCGAAGATTACGACGAGCGTGAACATGGTGTTGACGAAGCTGGCGGCAGCCAGCTCCTGCATGGAGTGTCGGCCTACCATGATCGTGTCGGCGAAGCCCAATACTACGTTGCCTATCTGGCCTACCACGATAGGCACGCCCAAGCGCACCAGCGCAGAATAATCACTGGGAGTTCCGGGAGAGCCGAAAGCTCTGTGAGGTCTGTGAATGAGGCTGTCGGAAAACCTTGTTCCCAGCTCTCTCAGTCCTCTCAGTGCTCTCAGCTCTCCCATTACTTTCTCATTATCCTTTCTTTTCATTCCTGTAATTTATTCTTGCCCTTGTCATAGCTTCCCTTATTCCTCCCTCCTTCAGGAAGCGTTGCTTGGCCGTCTCGATAAGCCGCATGAGCAGGTAGTCGGTCTGGTGGATGAGTATTATCGCGATGTCGGCCACGGTCTCGGGCAAGCGCAGCTTGACGCGTTCGCGATAGAAGCCCGATTCCGGATGCGCACGGCACACGGCATTAGTAATGGGAGTTCTGGGAGAACTCTCAGCTCTCCCAGTGCTCTCAGCTCTCCCATTACTCCTTTCCGCCGCAAAGATAGCAATTATCCCCGACATAAAGGCCTAAAAGCCAAAGGGTTTTCAGAATACCGCCTTTCGGGCTGCGATTCGCGGCCTTTAGCAACATGAAAGGCCGCCTATCGCGCGGCGATAGGCGGCCTTCGTGAAAGCCACAAGAAAAGAGCCGGGGCGCAGGGCCTCGGCTCTTAACGATATTTTAGCTTTGAGATGCTTGATAAAGCCAAATTAAAGTTAGGTTTACAGGCCGGTCAGGGTCGCACCGGGCCGGCCTGCTAAGACATTGTTATTCTGCCTTCGGAGTGTAAGGCAGGCGAACCCAAGTGCACTCGTTCTTGATTGAGTTGGGAGTAGTCTGATCCTTCTTCTCTACGTGTACTGAAACCTTGATGTAGGGAGTGTCGCCGAGTCCGTTCTCTTTGTCGTACTCGCCGGTTTTGTTGGTCTGCCTTCCGCTAAGGCCGCGGTAAACGTTGTAACGTACAAGCAGGCCGCAATCCTCTGCGCCCGGCTCAAAGAAGACTGCACCGTCAGCTTCCCAAAGAGCCTTGCTTAAGTCCAAGCCCTGCTCGCCGGTCTCCCAGAAACTCGGACCAACCCAGTTGCACTTGTCGTCCCACGTGAACAGCTCAACATATCCGCCTGTTCCGTTCTCGGTGTCGAGTTTCTTGTTCTCGATCCACAGATAGAACTCGAAAGTATAGTCGTCTACGTTAGAGAAATCAAGATTCTCAAGATGCTTTACGGCAACTTTAAGGCTTTCCTCAACCATTTCGACTGAGTACTTATTAACCTTGTTGTTTACAGGCTCTACAGTCTCGTCATACACACCGTCAAGACGGATTGCGAAGTCGTCGGCCTTAAGTTTATACTCGCCGAAGTTTCTCAATATGTTGTCAACTTTGTCGAGGTTTATTACGAAGTTTACGGCTCCGTCGGTAGCTCTCGTCTGTGCTTCATCCTGGCTGTCGAGCGCGCCGATGGCTATCTGCACTCCGTTCTCGTAGTCTACAGTTGCAACCGAAACGGTCTGCTCTGTCGGGTTGGTGGTCGTTCCGCCACCGTTCACGATTTCAGTTTGGTCGTCTGACGAGCAGGCGGCGAACATCGCCGAAACCGCGAAAAGGAAAAATAGTTTTTTCATACGTTTTTTCTGTTTTTTGTTAATTATTAATTGATTAAATGATAAACATCGCATCTCTCGCTATTTCTCTTCAAAGATAATAAGGTTTTTTGGGTTGTACGGTTGTACGGTTTTGCCCGTACAACCGTCAACCACTCAAAAATCCGTCTCAGGCCTCGTCGTCGTCCTTAGGCGTCACGGCCGTGGCGGGGCCGGCAGGCGCGTCGGCGTCTTTCGCCACGTGGATAGACACCTTCACGTAGGGCGTGTCGTCGTGGCCGGCAAGACCCTTGTACACGTTGTAGCGGGCGGCGTAGCCGGCAGTCTGCCAGCTGGAGCACAGCTCGGTGATGTCGGTTCCCTGTCCGTCGCCGCTCACCCACTCGGCCTTCTCCTCGGGCGTGATGACGGCCTCGAGGTTGGTCAGGCTGTCAACGCCCCAGGCCGTGTCTCTAACCCAGAGATACACCTCGTAGGTGTACTCGGTGCCGTCGGCCGGCAGCTCGTCGAGCCCGTAGACGGCCACTTTAAGCCCGTCGCGGCCCTCGGCGGCAGCGTCGTAACGCTCAACCCAGATGCCCTTGTCGGCCTCGGGCTCCTTCACGAGGTTCACGTAGACGTCCTTACCTATGCGCAGGTTGAAGTCGTCGGTCTCGCAGAGCCACTCCTTCTCTATGCCGAGGTTCTCGGGCAGGCGCACGGCCACGTATTGCGACTTGTCGGCGCGCGTCTCCACGTCGTCGAGCCATCCTGCGCTCATCGACGTGCCGTCCTCGAACACAGCCGTCTGGCTCTCCACTATGTCCATCGCTGCGGGCGGCGTGTCGCCCTCGGGCAGGGTCTTGTTCTCGTCGTCGTCAGACGAGCAGCCTACCGCCAGCACGGCGGCGGCCATCAGTAACCATAATTTCATTTTCATATAGTCCTCCTTTCCCTAATTAATTGTTATATGCCGCAGGCCAGATGCCCACGTTGGTGTTCTCGCGTGCGTCAGGGTCTTTCTGCACGCTTACCGACACCTTGATGTAAGGCGTGTCGCCGTGGCCGTCGGCGTCCATGCGGCCGGCAAGGCCTCGGTAGACGTTATAGCGGACCACGAAGCCGGCGGGCGACTTCACCTTGCCTGATTCGCTGATGCGCTTGGTCATGTCGTAGCCGTAGGGATCCTCAGTGTCGGGGTCGCCCTCGGGGTTGGCCCAATCCTCGTACATGTCGTAGTCGAAGAGCGGACCGTAGCCGCCCGTGCCGTCGTTGAGCAGACTCTTGTTCTCCACCCATATCCAGCACTCGTAGGTGTAGTCGTTACCCTCGATGATGGCGGGGTTGTCTACGAGGCCGTTGATGATTATCGTGAGCGCGTCGTTTACTATCTTCACGCCGTCGAGCTTGGCAGAATTGTCGCCCTCTATCTTGATGTCGTCCATGTATTCGCCGTTCACGCGGATGGCGAAGTCGTCGGCCTTAAGGATGTAGTCCTCGTTGATTATGTCGTCTATCTTTATCGGTATCTCTATCTCGCCGCCCGTGGTAGGCTCGGGTTCGGGCTCGGGATCATCGGGGTCGGTGCCCGGGTCGGGGTCTTCAGGCTCGTTCTCGGTGAAGCCGGGGCTGCACTCGCCGCCCGCGCCCATGGTCACCTTGTTGATCATCGACTTGTCAGCAGGCTCTGCGTCGGCCCAAATCTCATCGTAGTTCACGTAGAGTGCGGGGTCAACGATGTCTTCCCACTTCACACGATTTTCCACGGTAACGGTCTTGGCCGATACTAATGCATTGCCCTGATTGTAAAGGCCGAGCAGCATTGTGTTGCCCAAAGAGAGCTTGTCTACGTTGATTACGCCCTGGTCAGGCAGGAGCACTCGCGTAAATGCGCCTTGCGTACCGCCGGAGATGTGCAGGCCCTCGGTCTCTACGTAAGAGGCATAAAGCGTAGCCCCGTTGGTGATGTTGATGGCGGTGTTACGATCGTCGGTCGCCACGAGCTTGCATTCGGTGTGCACGTTGGCTCCGTTGCTTGCCATAAGCCTGTAAACGGTAGTCACGCCCTCCACGCAGAGGTTGTCTTCGTCAGACACGGTCACTATGCCCGAGCCGTCATCTTCGTAGTTGCCTGCCTCGTTAATGTAAGGCGTTACGGTAAGGTTGCCGCCTATGTGGGCATGCTTGTCCTTATTCTCAGCCTGATTTTCGGCATCTGTATATATGCTGTTCTTGATTTCCAAGCTCCTACAGTCAACATTTCCGACGACATGAAGGATCGGATCTCCTAAAGTCAACATCAGATCACCGCACTTAAGATTGCCGCCTACGTACAGCTTGGAGGTTTCGTTCTGGACGAACAAAGTCTCATCGCCAATGTCGAGGTCTCCGTCTATATAGACTTCACCACCGAGGTTTACGCTCATGGCTGAATTGCCAAGAGTTTTCACCGTACTGCCTTTATAAGCAATGAGCGTGGCAGTGATGCTGCTGACGCCGAACTCAACCGAGCCGCTGCTGAGAACATATACTGTACCTCTACCGGTAAAGCCTGCCCCTTCGCCCATAGCCAGCTTACCGCCGCTGAGCACGTAAATGTCGGCATTGATAGTCCGTGCTTTCAAAGTAGCTCCGCTCTCAACTACTACCGGCTCAGTGACGGCTTCAATTTCCTCTTCGCCGGTAACCCTCTTAGTTACTGCGTCAATAACGTCTTGCGACGGCTGCCCGGGCATCTTGAGATCGCAAGCCTCATTTTCGGGGAAGATAGTGCCGCGCGTCAGCCAAGCGGCTCGCGTGATTCCGTCGAGTCCGTTGCCTATGGTCATTGAGGTGTTGTTGGTAAAACTGACGGTGCCGCCGGTCACGGCTCCGCCTGCAGGCGGAGGGTTGACACCCTGCTGCCCTGCAAGCTCGTCGGCGGCGCAAGCCGCCAGCAACACGGCCGCTACGGGCAGGGCAAACATACTCAACAGTCTGGTAAAAGTCTTTGGTATCATAATCAATTTTTTTGGGAGAGCTGGGAGGAATGAGAGGACTGAGAGGGCTGTGAACTCCCCTAAACGTCATTAGCTCTTCGCTCTCGATTATTATTCATTCTTCATTTTTCATTATTCATCCCTCCAGATGTATTTCTTCTGATGGCGGCTGTCGCGGCTGATGTCGTCGGTCCAGTAGCCTTTCTCCGACTCGTCGCCGTCAACCAAGCCGCGGATGACGTTGCTGCGCTCTACGGCCTCCTTGTAAAGCTCCTCGTAGTCGCGGGTGTAGTCGGCGTTGGGCACCACGTTGGTGTCGAACTTCAACTTGCATATCCCCCTCGGCTTTATGTTGCCGAAGATGCGGATGGTGTGGTCCACGTAACCTATGTTCTTGGCGCTCTCGTACTTGAAGAGCAGCCTCACCTTCTTGCCGGGCAGCAGCATGCGCGAGTCAAGCTCTGGAGTGATGCATCCGCACGAGGTCTGTATGTCGCGGATGATGAGGGGCTGCTCGCCCGTGTTCTCCAACTCGTAAGACAAGGTGAGTATCTCACCGGCCAGTATAGGGTAATAATGGCGCACCGAGTCGGCCACGGCCACGGTGGTCATGCCGATGTTCTTGCGGCACGAGCCGAGCGTAAGGGCGGCCGCCGCGAGCACTACGGCCACAGCCGTGCGCAAGGCCGGCAGCACAGGTGTCAGCGTATTTCTTTTTCCCATTTCTCTATATATTTATCCGTGGGGCCGCCGGCCTCGCGGTAATGGCTCATCTCGGTGAAGGCCTCGTAGCCCTTCAATCCGTCGAGGCAGCGGCGCGCCTCGGCCTCGTAGCCGGGCTTGCGGCCACCGTAGCGCAGCAGCTCGAGGCGGGTGAGCCACGTGGCGGTGAGCAGACGGTTGAGTCGGGCGCGCTCTTCGGGCGCGGCGTGCTTGGCGGCGGCGTCGAGCCTATCGCAGTAAGAGGCGTAGGCGTCGGGGTCGAGCCAGGCTTTCACGGCTCCGCCTATGCCGCCGTAGAAGGGCAGCTGGCGGGCGCGCTTCACGGTCTCGCTCTCCCACGAGCGGTAAGCCGGCGCGAGCACCTGGGCCGACGTGGGGTAATAGCGGGCGAAGCAGCTGTCGGCGTAGGCCGCGACGTCGATGTCGGGATTGACCAGCATGGCGGCTATGGCCGATGTCTGCACGTCGTCGAACGAGGCGTAATACGGCGTGCTGCCGTTGTAGAACACTCCGCTCACGCCCAACGAGCGGTAGAGCCTGAGCCTCTCTTGCACTAGGGCGAGGCAGGGATAGGGCGTGAAGTAGTCGTCGTAGTTGCGCATGTAGTCCCACACGTAGACCTTGCCCACCACCTTACGCCACCGCTCAACCAGCTCGGCGAAGCGGTGCGCCTGCGGACGGGTGTCGAGCAGGGCGCGCATGGGCACGCTGATGGCGCTGACCAGCACGCCTACGTTTGCCGGCATGGGGCGCGAGGGCGGCTCGGCCGTGGTGTGGTAAGACGAGGTGAAGAACGTGCAGCGCGGGAACCTCTCGGCCAGGCGGCGCAGCATCAGGCTGACGGCGGGCGTGGCCGAGGAGGCCGTGTTGCCCGCCTTGCGGCAGCGCGAGCAGAGGCATACGGTCTTGTTGTCGGCCGGCATCACGACGAAACGCGCGGTTTCATCGGGGTCGGCATCGCCTCCGCAGTCTATCACGTAACGCTCTAATGCGGCGTAAAGCTCGCTTGACGAGAAGCAGAATTGCGTGTCGGTCTTGCGCCCGTCAACCTCGGCCATGGCCCCTGTGGGCACGCCGTCGGGGAAGAGCTTGCGCAGGTTGTGGCCCCAGAGCGCCCAGTCGTAGTCTACGTTGTGGGCCGCCGATACGGGCATAAGCTCGGGGTCGGAGTTAGAGGGGGTGTAGATGCCCCGGTACTCGAAGGCGAAGGTGCCCTCGGCGCCGTCCATCGAGACGTAGGCAGGCGGCAGGTCGGCCACCTGCAGCCGTCCGCCGGCGCACGACGAGAGGAACTGGTAGATAAGCCAGAGCATCACGTCGCCGTTGCGCGCAGTGAGGCTTAACCCCGAGGCGGAGCGCGCCACCTTGTAGTCTGAAGCCAAAGACCCGTCAACGTGCACCTTAACGTCGAGGCATCCGCTGCCGCCCTCGCCTATGACGGGGCTGCCCGTATAGTCGGCGCGGCTTACCAGCTGGCCCTCGAGATACGCCGCCCAGCGCGCGTCGTCGCGGTTGCCGCCGTCGGCCGCCGTCACGCGGAAGGCGTCGTAGCCCGACAAGGGGCCGCCACCCGCAGCGCCCGAACAGGCCGCGAAGACCGACACCGCCGCCAAGAGCAGCAGCAGACGGAGGGCTGCGTATGGTTTAGAAGCGCACATATATCTGGAAATGAATGTTGAACAGGTTTCTGTATCTCGTCATTATGTCGTCCACGTAACCGCCGCCGTCGAGCACGGTGCGCGTGTTGAGCTGGCTATAGAAGGTGTGCCACGTGCCCATCAGGCCGAGCGTGATGCGGCGGTTGACCATGTACGTGCCGCCGAGGCCCACCATAGTGTTGAGCTTGTCGAACGTGCCGGGCATGGCGTTGTCTATCATGTTGGCCTCGGGAGCCGTGCCGACGCTACCCGTCAGCGTGATGTTGGTGATGCCGTCGGTCAGGGGGAAGTAGCGCAGCTGGGCGGCGGCGTTGGCGTACATGTGGCCCGACATCCAGAAGCCGTCGGCACGGCCGCCGAGATAGAAGCGCTCCCACGTCTTCGACGCGCCCAAGCCTACGATGAAGAGGTTGTTCTTATGCTCGTCCCAGCCGTCGAACACCCATCCGCCCTCGGCCTCGGGGCTTTCTTGCATCCACTCGTAACGCTTGGTGTAAGTGTTGATGCGGCGGAAGGAGCCGTGCAGATCGACGGTCATGTCGTTGTCGAACCAACGCTCGGCCTTAAGCTCGGCCATAACGTCGGGGAAGTAGCGCGTAGCCGCCCCGGCCGTGACCGTACCGCTCCAATGGGGCGAGAAGCGGTGCTCCCACGAGGCCTGAGCCTGCAGGCCCACGCCTCCGGGCACTTGGTCTTCGGGGTCGTCGCCCGCGGCCGAACCGTCGCGGCCGGCATAATTGAGGCGTCCGGTGAAGATGTCGTTCTTCTCCTTACGCGTGTAAGACAGCGTGGCGACGGACGTGAGCACGTCGGCCTCGCCGTAGCGGCCCTGTAGGTATTCCACGCCTATCTCGTTCTTGAGCGAGCGGCTCATCAGCCCGGCCAGATGGCGGCGGAACGATGCCGCCTCGCCTTCGCCGGGAATGTATTTCATTTGGTAATGGTAGGCCGAGTCGTACTGCCGCATGGCCTCGTAAGCCGTACCTTTGGCAAGGTTGAGCGAGGGGTTGTCGGCGTCGAACTTGAGGGCGTCGTCGGTCACGGTGAGCGCCGAGTCGGGGCGGTGGTCCTTGATGAGAGAGTAAGCCAACAGCTCGCTGTTCTCGGAGTAGGCGCCCACGATGCCCCGGTTATGGGGATAATAGTCGAGCCACGGACGCAGCATGTCGACCGCCCGGCGGTGCTCTCCGGCACGGTTGTAGCTTACGGCTTGCTTGACGATGAATTCGGTCTTTTCAGGATATATCGAGCGTGCTTGGCGCACGTAATCGTTGTAAGCGTCGTAGCGGCCCAGCAGGTCGGCCATGCCGATGGCGTACTGCAGGCCTTCGAGATTAGAGGGATTGACGGCCAGCAGGCGCACGCTCTCGTCGTAAGCGCGAAACGAAGCTCCCTCGTCTATGAGGCTCTTGATGTAGGGCACGGCTATCTCCTCGTAAGCCGCCACGTAAGAGGCGCGCACGGCTACGTCCATGCTGTCGCGCAGCACGGAGTCGAGCACGGCTAGGGCGGCCGTGGTGTGGCCCTGACGGTTGAATATGTCGGCCTTCTTGACGAAGTATTCGGCGTTTTTCACCGAATCGCCGAGCGCGAGCACGTGCATGCGGTCGAGAGTGGCAAGGGCGTCGTCGTACTTCTTCATCTCGAAATAGCAGGCGTACTCCTTGCTGAGCGCGGAGTAGCGTATCTCCGGGTCGTAGCTGCGGCGCGAGGCGGCCTTAAGGTAAGGCAGGGCCTCGGAATAAAGTCCGTCTGAAATGAGGTTGCCGGCCTGATGCAGGCGGTTTAAGGCCAATTCATCGACGATATCGGCATTGGTCGAGTCGACCGAAGCGAGCGTTGAAAGCAGCGAATAGGCCTTGCTCGTGTTGCCCATGCGCTTGTAAACGATGTATTCCTTGTAAAGCAGGTCTTTAGTCTCGCCGCGACGACGCTTGGCCTCGGCGAGATAGTAGAGGGCGTCTTCGTCGTAACCGCGCGTGAGCGAGGTGTTGAGCATGTAGTCGAGGGCTTCCTGGCTCTTGGAGTTCTCATACACCTTGCCGTAGAGCACGTAGGGGTCGCTCATGCGGGCTTCCTCGGCAGCCTCGCTCAGCAGTCCGTTGTAAAACGAGGCGAGCGTCCCGCTGCGGTTGTAGCGCATGCGTGCCTTGACGTAGGCCATGGCCTCTTGGTAGCGGCCTTCGCCTGCGAGGATGCCGGCGCGCTTTACCACGAGGGCCGAGCTGCCCGGTATGGCCGACGCTCCTCGGCCCGTCACCTGGAGCGCCTCCTCGGTGTTGCCCTGCTGCAGGAGCATGTTAGAGAGGGCGAGGTAATAGCTCTCGTTGTAGGGCGAGACCTCAATGAGGTCGTAAAGCGACTCGATAGACGCCGTGCGGTCGCCCTTCTTGCGGTCGCGTATGTATTTCTCCTCGAGGCTGGCGGCGTATTCGCGCTGCACGGTGGAGTCGTTGGGGTAAATCTGGTGCAGGCGCTTGAGCAGGCGGTCGGCCTCTACGTCGTTGCCCTGCAGGCGGAACAGGCCGATCTTCTTGCGCCAAAGGCCCTGCCAGTATGGGTTTATCTCGAGCAGCTCGTTGACGTAGCAGATGGCGCTCGAGTAGTTCTTGGTCTTCTCCTCTACGGCCACGAGCAGCTGCTTGGCGGTTACGTTCTCGGGGTTGGCGCGCACGCATACTATTAGGTAGTAACGGGCGTTGTCGTAGTCTTCCTTATGGTAATAATAGCGGCCGTTAAGCTCGTTGAGGTCGTTGGTCTCGGGATAATACTTCAGTCCGTCGTCCACGTACTTCTTACCATCTTCCCACTTGCCTGCGTCGAACAGCATGCGGGCGTTAGAGGCGTAGTAGTCGGGCGTGTGCACGTCGCTGCTGAAGAAGTTGTTGTAGGCGTAGGCGCTGGCGACGAACACGAAGAGCACTATCCACATAATGAGGCATCCCTTGTTCTTCATACGTCACCTCCTTTCATCCCTTGCGCCTGCGCAGGGCCGGCTGCGGCCGGGGCCACCTTGGCGTCGGGCGGCGGCGCGCCTGCGCCTGGGGCGGCGTATCCGGTACGGCTCATCTCGCCCCATACGGCGCGCTTGTTGAATATGTAGTTGTAATAACCCTTCAGCGAGAATATCACGGTAAGGGGGTGGTAGAGGAACGGCTCGAGCATGGCGGCGGCCAACACCCAGAGGTAAGACCGCGGGTGGCGGAACGAGCCGCCGAGGGTGTAGTCGTTGAACATCACCACCAACGACAGGATGATGCAGAACGTGTAGAGGCCGAGGAAGATGACGGCGGCCGAGGTCCAGTTGACAACGCCCGTGAACGCCTGGTAGACGAACACGGTGAAGCCGACGAACTCGATTATCGGCGCCAGCAGCTCGAATATGAGCACGTAGGGCAGCGTCACCATGCCCAGCTGCTTGTAGCGGCGGTTGAAGAGGAAGCGCTTGTGGCGCACGAAGGTCTCTATAAGCCCTCGTCCCCAGCGGGTGCGCTGTCGGTAAAGCACGCGGATGTTGGGCGGCACCTCGTTCCAACAGCACACCACGGGCACCTGCACTATGCGGTACTTACGGCCGAAGTCGCAACAGTAGCCCACCATGCGGATTATCATGTCCATGTCCTCGGCGAACGAGTCGCCCGTGTATCCGCCGGCGGCTATGACCACCTTCTTGTCGAAAAGGCCGTAACCTCCCGACACGTTGGGCATGGCATTGATAGACGACCAGCCCATCTTGCCGACAAGGAACGAGCGCATGTATTCCAACGTCTGGAACAGGGCGCACGGCTTGTGGGGCGGACGCGGGTCGGCTATCTGGCCGTTCTCCACCTTACAACCGTTGGAAACGGCCATTATTCCGCTGACGGCTATCACCTCCTCGTCTTGGAGTATGGGGATGATACACTGCGAAATGGCATCGCGCACAAGGATTCCGTCCACGTCGATGTTCACGAAGTAGGGATACGACGAGGCGTTGAGCCCGGCGTTCACGGCGTCTGCCTTGGTTCCTCCGTTCTCCTTGTCGACGACGATCAGGCGGTGGTATTCGGGGTTGGTCGACTTGAACAGGCGGCGGTAGGGCTTCGTGCGGATGTACTCTACGTAGGCGAAGGGCACCTCTACGAGCTGGAAGTTCTCGATGAGCAGCTCGAGCGTCTTGTCCTTGCTGCCGTCGTTCACGATGATGACCTCGAACTTCGGGTAGTCCTGCCCTAAAAGCGAGTTGACGTTCTCGATGATGGTGCGCTCCTCGTTGTAGGCCGGCGCTATTATCGACACGCCCGGCGTGTAGGGGCTCTTGTCGATTATCTCCTTGGTGTAAAGGCTGAGGTTGCCGCGCTTCTTGCGGAAGATGCCGAGCTCGGCAAGCCACATGAGTATGACGTATGAGACGATCAGTCCCATACTGTAAAAGAACACTACGTAGCCGTAGAAATAGAAAACGATGTCTTTTATCATACTCCGTCGTAATTTATTATGGGGCTTTCGACGTGCTGGAATAGAATCCTGTCAGCGTCGTCGGCCTTTTGTTTCAAACCCTCGAACACGGCCTTGCCCTTAGCGCCCGACATCCACAGGCAGCGCAGCGCCGTGCGGCGCGTGAAGCTGGAAGTGGACGAGTTGTAAGTGTCGCTGAAGAAGGGCACTGACCTGCCCGAACCGATGGCCAGCAGCGCGTTGAGTATCAGGCGGCGGTGGGCCTCGGTCTGCTTGTGGAACACGCGCTGCATCGACTTCTCCGACTCGGCGAAGCGGCGTATGCCCATCGACGTGAACGCCGCGGCGCGGTGGGTGAAGTTGGGCGACTCGAAATACTCCATGACGTAGCGCATCTCCTGGTCGGTGCCCCAGTAGGCAATCTCCTGCAGCATGAAGGCCACGATGCCGGGATTGGCCACCCTCTGGAGTATCGGCACGAAGAGCGGGGCGCGCAGCCCGCCCTCGTCAACCTTGCGGAATATCTCGTGCAGCTCCATCATGTCCCACAGCGAGAAGTGCAGCCCGAGCTTGCTCTCCTCCTCGAAGAACACGTATGGGTCGTCCTTGCTCGTACACATATAGTACAGGCGCGAAGCCTTGCGCAGCTCGTCGTCCTTGTCGTTCACAAGGCGCGTTATCGTGCTGTTGGGCAGCTGCATGTTCGTAAGGCGCACGGTCTGTATCATCTTCAGCTTCACGGTGCGCTTGCCGTGCATCAGCTGGGCCTCCACGTAGTCGGTGAAGCCCACCATGCGCATGGCGCGCTGTATGTTGGTGAGGTTGGGGTTCTGCGTGTTGGTGAAGCGGCTCGCCTCGATGAACACGTTGGCCCACTGGCGCATCTCCCAGTCCTTCCACTTGCGCTCCTTATAGTCCATGCGGCGCTTTATCTCCTCGGTGGGCAGGTTCTCCACCTCGGCGTAGCGTTTCTCAAGGTATTTTTCCTTGATTTCATCGAACTTTTTACGGTTGCGCCAGCGTATGTAAACGTCGACGGTCATCGCAACCGTAAGCACCATGAACGCTATGCAGCAGAAGATTATCACGCCGTAAGCCACCCTTAACACCCACGGATAACCGGCGAACAGGTGGACGAACAGGTAATAGTAATAACGGGGGATGTTCCAACCCCAAAGCTGGTAAGCCTGGGTAAGCGGCGAAAGCTCGGCACCGCCGTATATTACGGCAGTGTCCTCGGGCACCGTGTCGCCGAAAGCCACAAGGAGAAAACCCAACGCGGCTACTACGATGAGAAATATAATCCACCCACGCTTCATATTACAGTATAAAATAATTATAGCATCTCAAATAACCATTTAAAAGCACACGCCGACGCAACACTTACGAATCGGAGGCAAACGGGCGCAACACGAACCTGCCCCGACGGCCACAACCGCGCAAAACGCACGGACGGAACGGAAAAGGCGGCTACCGACTGTTAATTACAAGTTGTCAGTAACATGCTGCGGACATGTGGAATCCGCTAAATTCCAACAAGGATTTTATTCCTATTTATTATTCTCTGCCCCAAAATTAGTAAAAAAATAAATATTTACCCCTCCGAAAGAGTTAAATATAGTTAAACAACGGTAATCTATTTGTCCTGATTTTTCACGTGAAAAAATCGGACTCGAAGAAATGGGCGTTTTTTGAAAACGGGCCTCCACTCGCCCCTGCTCGCGAGCTTACGCAACGAGGCGGCACACAGGCTTCAGCCCACGCCGCAACACCTCGCCGCACCCGCATCGAAACCCGCCGCGAGGCGGCAAGAGCCACGGAGAACACGCCCCGCGAAAGGCGGCAAACGAGCCTGCAAAAGACGGCACTTCACGCGGCAAAAGGCGGCCTTCAGCACCGCAAGAGGCGGCAAACGGAAAACCGGGACCTAAACATTAAAAAAGGGAACCTTCCACACCAGGAAAGGCTCCCTTTTTTAACGTGAGTTCGATATAAGAACCTTACGCAATAAGCCTGCTTTTGTCAATGATG
>OQVI01000057.1_pt1 | contig 59782 bp, 47 predicted proteins | sample 1691651 | NCBI WGS metagenome assembly OQVI01 (sample SAMN03418287, study PRJEB22391) | human gut metagenome | biome: human-gut; feature: organic feature; material: feces | host: Homo sapiens | place: Italy | collected 2013-04
ACGACATACATCGGGGCGCGTTCGCGCTCGGCAATGCGGCGTACGTGGTCGATGTGCTTCTCGTCGATGAGCAGTCCCATGCGCTCCTGGCTCTCGTTGGCAATTATTTCTTTCGAGCTTAGAGTCTTGTCGCCGATGGGCAGCTTGGTCATGTCTATGCGGCCGCCGCATTCCTCTACGAGCTCCGAGAGGCAGTTGAGGTGGCCTGCCGAGCCATGGTCGTGGATGCTCACCACGGGGTTCACGTCTTCCTCGCATAGCGCCCTGACCAGGTTGTAGGCCCGTTTCTGCATCTCGGGGTTGGCCCGTTGCACGGCGTTGAGCTCGATGCCGTTGGAGTAGCGGCCAGTGTCTACCGACGACACCGACCCGCCTCCGAGCCCGATGCGGTAGTTGTCGCCACCCACCACAACAATCTTGTTGCCTGCCTGCGGCTCTTTCTTCAGGCAGTCGCGCCGCGTGCCGTAGCCCACGCCGCCGGCGAGCATTATCACTTTGTCGTAAGCGTAGCGCTCATCGCCCTCCTTGTGCTCAAACGTGAGCACGCTACCGCAGATGAGCGGCTGCCCAAACTTGTTGCCGAAGTCGCTCGCTCCGTTCGACGCCTTTATCAGAATCTGCTCCGGTGTCTGGTAAAGCCACTTGCGCACCGGCAGTATCGACTCCCACGAGCGGTCGCCGCCGTCGGCCAGCCTGGGGTAGGCCGTCATGTAGACTGCCGTGCCTGCTATGGGCCACGAGCCCACGCCACCGCCCATGCGGTCGCGAATCTCGCCTCCCGTGCCCGTGGCGGCGCCGTTGAACGGTTCGACGGTTGTCGGGAAATTGTGGGTCTCGGCCTTCAGCGAGATGACGCTCTCGATGTCTTTCACTGCAAAATAGTCGCTCGTCGACTGGTCGCGGGGTGCAAATTGCTCCACCACGGGCCCGCCGGCAAAGGCAACGTTGTCTTTATAAGCAGAGAGAATCTTGTTTGGGTTTTCCTTGGTTGTCTTCTTGATAAGGGCAAAGAGGCTCGACTCCATCTCCTTGCCGTCTATGATAAACGTGCCGCCGAATATCTTGTGGCGGCAGTGCTCCGAGTTGATCTGGGCGAAGCCGAATATCTCGGAGTCGGTAAGCGGGCGCCCCAGCTCGCCTTCAATCTTGTGCAGATACTCAATTTCTTCCTTCGAAAGGGCCAGGCCCTCCTGCTCGTTGTACTCTTCAAGGTTTTCGACGTGCTTTATCGGCTCCGGCTCGTGGTTGACGGTGAATACGGTCTGGTCGAGCCCGTCGTACATCCGCTGCAACATCGGGTCGTGGTCGGCATCCTTGCCCGACACGGGGAAATACTCTTCGATGCGGGATATGCCATGGAGGTTCATGTTCTGCGTTATCTCCACGGCATTGGTACTCCACGGAGTGACCATCTCGCGGCGCGGTCCGACGAAGAAGCCTTCAAGACTTGAGGCGCTCTCGAGGGCTGCCCCGCCATAAAGCCAACACAATTCTTTGATTTCGTCCTGACCCAACTGATGGTCAGTCTCTGTTGCAATCACGCTCTGTTGCGGAGTTCTGAAAAAAAGTATCATGCCTTTATATATATAAAATGTTTCAATGCTACGAGTGGCGGACGGCATGGATGCGACCCGCCGGATTGCGCGCGGCCGTGGCTGCGGCGGCCAATGCGCTGACAAGACCGCCCTGCCTTCGTCGGGCCGAGCGCAGATTGCCTTATTAAAAGACAACGCAAGCAAGGGGAAAGCAAGCTTACTTGCAATTTCCCGAGCGCGGCTTATCTTATGCAAAGATAATGCAAGCGAGAGGAAAGCAAGCGGGCTTGCAATTTCCCGAGCGCAGCTTATCTTATGCAAAGATACAACATTTTATTGCGTCAACCAAATGTTTGGCCATTTTTAGAAGTGGCAACACCAAAAAGCTGGTGCACGACGCCGAAGCCAACGCCAACACATAGCATGGCGGCAAGGCCGAGAGCACATATCCGCACACAGGCAGCCGCTCACGAAACAGGCTGGGAACAACCGCCAACCGCCAGACACGCCAGGCCACCATAGGTCTCGCAACAGCACATCGGTGTAAAATCGCTTTACCGCCCGGGCCAATTTCTGCAACCAACTGGCCCTCAACTGATTGCAATACAACCGAAAACAGATTGCAAAACGGCCCATGCGGGCATGCAGAACGGCAGGTCTTGGCCGGTGAAAAGGGCCGTTTGGCAATGCAAAACGGCATCGACACCAACAACACCGACCCTCTGTAAGCATATTTCACCACAGTTGCAAGCGCATCACGCGCTGAACATGAAACAGCAACCATACGGCTGCCACTGAGAAGCAATGGCGCGAAACGATTGTTTGAAGAAAACATTTTGAAATTACAACGGTTTGTGCTACCTTTGCATAAGATAAGCTGCACTCGGGAAATCGCAAGCCTGCTTGCTTTCCTCTCGCTTGCATTATCTTTGCATAAGATAAGCTGCGCTCGGGAAATTGCAAGCCTGCTTGCTTTCCTCTCGCTTGCATTATCTTTGCATAAGCCAAGCCGCGCCCGGCAATCGGCTGGCAAGCCCACATTGCCACCGCCCGCATTACATTCAAACAAGATAGAATGCAAGTGGCAACAAACGGGCTGGATTGCCCGGAAAAGGGCGGCCAAACTGCCAAAATGGGCAAACCGGGCACGTTGCTGCCATGACTTGGCATGGCGGGAACTGCGGCAACACAACAGTAACGACAGCGCCACGGCTCGCCTCGACAACATCAGGCCAAGGCTACGACGGCGGAACGGGCGGACGAACAAAACAAAAACGAGACAAAATGGACAAGAAAGAACTGATGATGAGGGCCATCAGGCTCTCGGAAGAAAGCGTAAGAAACGGTGGCGGACCGTTCGGCGCAGTGATAGCGCGCAACGGCGAGATTGTGGCTGAAGCCTCAAACAGCGTTACGCCCGACTGCGACCCGACGGCCCATGCCGAGGTGAACGCAATAAGGATGGCTGCACGCAACACCGGCAGCTACGACCTGAGCGGATGCGAGATATTCACATCGTGCGAACCATGCCCCATGTGCCTCGGGGCCATATACTGGGCTCACCTCGACAAGATTTACTATGCCAACGACAGGAAGGATGCTGCCGACATAGGATTCGACGACGATTTCATTTACAAAGAACTGGAACTAAAACCGGCCGAGCGCCATAAGCCGTCGGAAATATTCTTGCCCGAGGAGGCCAAGCGGGCTTTCGAGATGTGGAAGGAGAAAGACGACAAACGCGAATACTGACATTTGGCCCGGCCCGGAGGCTTTCACCCCGGGGCCGGGCCTTTGCATGGCATAATGACACAAGGGCCATGCAAGCACATTATATTATATCTGGAAAACACCACCGAAACCTTTTATAACGCAAGCCCATGGCCACGCTACAACGGAGGCGCTGCAGGCCGAAAAGGGCATCAATATGCCTTTTGAAGGCCACGCCATCCATGCCGTCTTCTGGGCTGAACTACATCAAACTTCCATTCTTATCCTGTTTGCGCACACAAAATATTGATTTACGTCAAGAATAACGCGATTAACCAACACTTTCCGCTTCAAAGTGTTGGCCAATCCGCAAAAAGGCAGTACCTTTGCAACGTCAAAAGGTTAATAGATTGTTTTAGGTTAGTAATAATATTTATAGTTTTAGGTTTTTAGTTATTGGTAGAAAGAAAGTTTCAAGTGTGATAACAAAGGTCGTCGTGAGACGCTCTTAACTTTCAAAAGGTTAGTATTAGTATTAGTTATGATTCCTGCTTGCCATTATTATTTAATGGCAGCGGGACTCTGGCTAATAAAGCCGGAGTAACAAAAATGACAAGGATTTTTAGTTAAACATAGGCTTGGACGTCGCTGCCCGTTGATGGGTGGTGACGTTTTTTTGTGCCGCCCGCGCGCCGGGGCTGCCTCACGGCATAGCCTGCGGCCCACGGGCGACACTGCATTTCATGCTTTCTCTATCAGCACAGTGGCGTAGGCGCTGATGCCTTCCTCACGCCCGGTAAACCCAAGGCGCTCGGTTGTTGTGGCCTTTATCGACACGTCATCCTCGTCAATGCCTATGATGGCGGCCATGCAACGCTTCATCTCGGGTATGTGCGGGTTCATCTTGGGCCTTTCGGCGCATATCGTGGCATCGATGTTGCCCACGGAGTAACCCTTCGTGGCTATCAGTTCCACTGTCTTGCGCAACAGCACCTTGCTGTCAATGCCGTCGGTCTCGGCCGCCGTGTCGGGGAAATGATAGCCTATGTCGCGCATGTTGGCAGCGCCAAGCAGCGCGTCGCAGATGGCATGGATAAGCACATCGGCGTCACTATGCCCCAGCAATCCGAGACTATGGGCTATCTTTATTCCGCCAATCCAAAGCTCGCGGCCTTCCACCAGGCGGTGGACATCATATCCGAACCCTACTCTTATCTTCATATTCCTTATAGTATTGATGAATGTATGTAACTCAAAAAAATTGCCGGAACGGCACGGCAAGCAGCCCGAAGCCACCTTGCCGCACCGTCCCGGCACCAGGCCATGCCTCGCCGAGGGCAACAGGTGCCATCCCCGGTGGCATCACCTGCGGAACAGGTCTTTTATCCCGTCCATGTCAAACGCCAGCGAGAAGCGCAGCGTCTGGTCGAGCGGGTTGCTCTGCGCCGTAGATATGACGTAGCCCACGTCAAGCGAGAACACGCTCATGCGGAAGCCGCCGCCCACGGTGAAGTACTTGCGGTTGCCCTTGTTCTCGCTTTCGTGGTGGTAGCCTGCACGCAACGAGAACTGGTCATGGTAGACATACTCGGCTCCAACGCTCCATTGTATCTCCTCAAGCTCTTCCTTGAACCCTCCGGGAGCATCGCCAAAGCTCTTGAAAATGCCCGAGATGGAGCTCACATCGTTGTATTCCTCAATGACGCGGTTCCTGTAGTCGGTGGCCGACTCGCCCTCGTTCTGCAACGGAACGGTGGGCACAAGCAACTTGTTGGCGTCGGCCGATATCGAGAAACGGTTGTACTCGTCGATTGGCACCATCAACGAGGCACCTATGCGGAGGTTGGCCGGCAGGAACTGACTGCGGTTGTCGCCGTAATAAGTTATCTTGCTGCCCACGTTGCTTATGTTCATTCCGAGTCCAATCTGGCACTCGCGGCTGCCCATGGTGAAGTAATTGTTGTAATAAAGCGCCAGGTCGGCGGCGAAAGCCGAGGCCGGCGACGATTCTTCGGTGTAGTCGTAGCGCAGGTCGGAGTATATCCAGCGTATCGCCGCGGCAATTGAGAAGTAGTCGCTGAGCATGAGCGAGTAAGCCACATCGATGGACATCTCATAGGGTTTGACGCTCATGGCGTTCTCCTCGGTCGAGGTCATGACCTCGCCGAGCGAGAAGTAACGCAGCGAACCCGACACGGCGCTGTAGTCGCCTATGCGGTAATAGCCGGCAACATAAGCCAGGTCGATGTCGTTGACGAGCTGGCGGAGCCACGGGGTGTAGTTGAGCGACACGCCCGCCCGGCTGATGCAAAAAGGATATTTGGCCGGGTTCCAGTACTGCGAATTGACATCCGGGTCGGTGGCAACACCCACATCGCCCATTCCCGCAGCCCTTGCGTCGGGCGCAATGGTCTGCGATATGACCGCATGATCAACAGGATTAAACTCGCTCAGCTTGTCTTGCGCATGACCGGCGAGGGCCATCGACACGCACAACAGCGCAGCGTATATTCTCGGATTATGCTTCATTGAATGTTGGTGAAATTACTTTTTATTTGGTGAACACTAAACATAAAACGCCGCCATGGGCCCTTTTATTGCTCATTGTCATCATTTATTGCTTATTATTATCAGTTTCTTGGTCTTCGACGTGTAGCTGCTGCCATCGCAACTTGCGCGCACCCGATACAGGTAAACGCCCGTGCCGAGGCGACGGCCGCCGCCCACGGTGAGGTCCCAGTCGATGGTCAGCACGTTGTCGGTGGGCACGTCGGTCTCTGAATAAGACCACAGGTGGCGCCCGCTCATGTCGAACAAGTCGAGCACTACGTCAAGCTCGCTGCCGATGCGGTCGTGGATGATGCGGAATGTCGTGGCCGTGACGGCGGGATTCTCGGTGCATTCAACATCGATGATGGACGGTTCGACGCCTCGCGCCACCCTGAACGTAAGCTCGGAGGTCGAAGAGTTGTTCAGCACATCCCACGCCCTGAACTGCAACCTGTGCTCCCCTTCCGACAGGGTTGGTATGCTGAAGCCTATCGTTCCGCTCTTGTAACTGCCGAAATCAAACGAGAAGTAATCGTTGAGCACGTAAGTCTGCGACATGTCGCCGTCGATGATGAGCTGCAAATCATGGCCCACGCCACCGCCGGAAGCGTTGATTCCGTCTTCGTCAGACACCTCAGCGACGAAATACGGCGTGGGATTGACGTACGACCCGTTTGTAAACGACGACGAATTGAGGTAACAGTATATCGCCGGGCCGACGGAGTCAGGGCTGAGCTCGGCCGAGCCGTTGAACGTAATGGCTGAGCTTGCGCCGGCGGCAGTCTTGGTGCAGTCGTCGTTTACGGCATAGATGTTTATCAGACCGTTGCCGTCGCTATACATAATGTCCTTTGGCACGACGAAAGAAAACTCGAATTGGCCGTCCGACACAGTGTTTGAACCTTTGAAAACCACGCTTGAACGGTCGGTAAACACAAACGCCTCGTCAGAGCCGTCGTTCGGATCGGTGTTGTTCAGCTTGCATACGACCTCTTGCTCCGCATCGCTCACCGTTGCCGTCAGGGTGCCGTTGAAGCCCGAAGCGGTGGCATTGCCGTCGAGGATGCGCCCCCTTACCACGACCTCCGAGCCGGCCCCGAGGCGCACAGTGCCGCCTTCGCCAACGGCAACGCCACCGATGCTGTCGACCACAGCACCCAGAGTGGGCATGGCCAGCTTCATCGCCGGGTCGCCGAGCAGCGTAAACTGCAATTTGTTTACGGTAACGTCGCCCCCCGACTGGGCCTCGACGAGATACACCTTGGCCCTGCGCGCCGCCTCGCCGACAGAGACCAAACCCTCCGAATCGTCGAGTAGCTCGCGCATGAAGGCCATGTTCATGTTCTCGTTGTAGCTTGTGAATACAGTGCGGGTGGTTCCGTAGAATGCCACGGCGCCACCTCTCGGGTTGAGGACGGCAGCTTCTCCGATGTTGTCTTCAAGCCCGTCGTAGGGCAGGATGTCGCATGCGGCGGTCACCCAGAGCGGAAGGTTGGACGAGACCGCGCTCTGGAAGTCGCTCAGCACAAGCACCTGCTCGTGAGAAATGCTGTTGGCTGAGCCATGTCCGTTGTAGTTCATCACCAGCGCCCCGTTGGCCATGTACTGCTTTACCAGCCTCACCACATCGGGATAACTGTTGCCCGTAGAAGTGACCTCGCGGTTGTAGGCATCCCACATTATCTTCCTCACATTGTACTGCGGATGATCTGCCATCACCATGTTGGCCACCCTGTCGGCCGTGACCATGTGCACATTGTTGTTTCCGTCGTCGCCCATGAGCACAATAGTGTTCTGCCACGCCCCTGCATTGGCATTGCTCATATACTGCTCGAGCTTGTCGAGCATTATGCCGGCCTCGGTTGCCGTCCTGACGGGGAAGCGGCCGACAGCCACGTCGGGCTTTCCGTAGCACGAATAGCGGCTGTTGCCGTCCTGGATGGTCTCGCCATCGTCGAGCATGCAATAGAAATCGTCAGACACATAGCAGTCTATGTGGTTGTAAGAGTTGTCACTCTCGAAACAGAGCAGGAAGTCGTCGGGCGAGTATCCCCGCCATCCCTGTGTGACCATGCGGTTGTCCCAGGCGCCATCGCCGAACAAAACGAGATACTTGGGCATGTCGGCCTCTGTCTCGGCACGGTCGTACAGCATCTTCATATAGCGCCTGTAGGCAGTGGCATCAGGCGTTCCGCTCGAAAACTCGTTGAAAATCTCGTCGGCAGGCACTATCCTCACCCGCATCGAATCGGCCTGCTCATGCAATGCGGCCAACCTTTCGGCCTGCTCGCGCAAGTGTTGCGAAGTAGAGATGATTATCACCATGTCGGCCGGCCCATGGGCATGCAGGTCCTGATTGGTGATGTTATAGACATACTCAGGCACCGGGAACGACGCCGACGACAGCCTCGGGGCCTCCTTGGGCTCATTGCTGTGAAGAGCGATATAGTCGAGGCGCATGGTTCCGCCCGACGTCTCGGTGATGGTAATCTTGTTTGACGAGGTGAGGTTTGACACGCTGTACTGCCCCGAGCTCACCCGCATGGCATCGTATTCGCCGGAAGACGATATGTTGATTGTGCCCACCACACTGTCGTTGACGCTCACCGTGGCCGACGAAGCGCCATAGGCCGACAGCACGACGCGCACCGAACCGCGCCCCGAAGTGGATGGGCTCGACAGCTGGTAGTCGCAGGCCGTGCCCAGGGGCAGCACCTGTGAGTCGTAAAGGTTGCGCCCGCCTTGATACCAAGCATAGTCGTCAACCTCGTAAAGGGTGTTGTAGTCGTCGCCCGAAGGATAGAAAGAGCTTGCGAATGCCGCACTGTCGAGCGTGGCGGCAGGCTCATCGCTCTCTGTCAGGAAGTAATAGCCGTAATCAGAATAATAGTTTCGCACACGGTCGTTTGATGACGACCAGCTCACAGGGCCGCGCGCATAGAACAGCCGGCGTCCGCCAACAGTGCACGTAGGCAGCTGCTTGAGGTCGTCGGTCTCGGTGAGATAATCGCCCGTGAGCGCCTCGGGCTGCAGTTCGCCGCCATACCCGTATATCCTGACACGCTCAAGCGAAGAGAACCCCGCGCGCCTGACAAGCTCGTCGGTAAGCTGATATACGCCGCTCGAAGGAACGCGAATCTTGGCCCACCTACCGCTGTTCAATACTGAATGCTCAGCATATCGAGAGGCCGCAGAAGCCACCGAAGCGCGCGAAGAGACTCGTTTCATTGCCGTATTGGCTGCTTTCGCAACGATGTTCAGCTTAAAACTCACCAGCTTCTGGTATTTACCGTCGCGGAACACGAGCGGTATGAACGACACGTCGAGCGAGCCCTGCTTGCGCTCAACGCCTATCTTGGAAGTCACCACGGGCATGGCCGGCAGCGAATCAGACGTGATTGCCTTGTAGCGCCGCACGTCGGCTTCGGTCATGTCTACAAATTCGGGATATTCTATTGTTACGTCATAAATCGAATCTCTGTAGTTGCAGCCTATCTTATGCGAATAAGCAAAGCGCGGCAAGAGCGTATCGATCTTGACATGCTCGGCAGTCAAGTCGAAGAAACCCTGCGCGGCGGCATGGCCCGAACACCACACAAGAGCGGCAAACAACAGGAAACAGAATCTATTCATCACATCATTTACAATTAAATTCAAGCACCTTGCGGTCGGCAATGTATCCCTCAAGGTGGTCGTCGATGCTCACCGGCGTGGCCTTGGCGGGCGCGCCGGTAAATATCATGTCGCCCGTCTTCAGCGTGAAAAAGCGGCTTATGTAAGCAATCAGGCCATCGATGGGGCAAAGCATGTCGCCGGTGTAACCCTCCTGGGCCGTCTTGCCATTGACGTCGAGGCGGAAACAGAGCGACGCCACATCGATGAAAGCCGCCTTGTCAACCCACTGCCCTATGGCCGCAGAGCCGTCGAAGCCAGTGGCCAGTTCCCACGGCATGCCACCGGCGCGCAGCCTCTCGAGCACATCGCGGGCAGTAAAGCCTACCCCGACGGTCACGGCATCATAGTAACGATGGGCAAACCTCTCGGGAATGCACTTGCCGAGGCGGCATATCCTGACCACGAGTTCGGCCTCGAAATCCACCCGCTCGCACCAATCGGGCACGAAGAAGGGCTTCATGTCCTTAAGCAACGCCGAATCGGCCTTGGTGAACACCACCGGTTCTACATTATTATATAACGCTGTTTCAGCCCCGATATTGTGTTGGGGATAGTTCATTGACAAAGCAAAAATCTTCATATAGTCATCATCTGAGTACAATACCTTTGCGCCGGCTGGGCCAACGCCGGGCCAAAGTTATTTAAAATTTCCGAGAAAGTGACAACAAACGGCAATGTTTTTTAATGCCGCCATCGCTACAGCCGTCCTACCACTGATGTGCAGTGGCAATTGGCGGGCAGGGCCGCCGAAATTAGGCGACCTTGCAAAATACGACACTGCCCAATGGCAAAACTGCCTGACGGCATTGCGAACAGACTACAAACAAACCCGCAGAGCAACAATTCGCTGAAACAATACGGTCAATCAGGCCTTGCAATAGCCACTGCCCCGCAATTTGAAAATAACGGACACAGATTGCACAAACATGCATACGCACAGGCCAAACGGCACATACTGGTCTGCAAAACGACCCGTCCGGCCTTGCAGAACGGGCCTTTCCGGACAACAAAACGGCCCGTTTTACAACACTCAGCAACACAAGCCATTGGGCGAGACACACCATGCGGCAAAATATTCTTACATCCCTTTACGCCACACCGCCCCATGGCGTGCAGACTGCCACACGCCCGTCGGGTGGAGGCAGGCATTAGTTTGGCCGCCAAAACAAAGTCGGGTACAAGCCGGCATACGCAATTTACACTGCACGCCATGCCACTGCGATTGGAAAACAAAACCACGGGCAGGGTTTACGAAAGCCCCTGCCCGTGGAAGATATGTTATGAAAAAAATTACAGTCCTTACTCGGCGCGGAGTGTGAAACGCTTGAACGCAACCACAGTCAGGTCCTTGTCGGCAGCCTTCAGGTAGTCTGAAACGCTCAGCTTGCTGTCCTGTATAAACTCCTGGTTGAGCAGGCAAGAGTCCTTGTAGAACTTAGCCATACGGCCCTTTGCGATGTTCATCACCATCTGCTCGGGCAGGTTGGCAGCCTTCTGCTCAGCTGTAGTCTTCTTGAGCTGGCGAATCTCTTCGGCCTGAGCCTCGGTGATGTTGCCCTTCTGGATGCCTTCGGCCAAGTGTTCCTCGTTCTCAGCGATGTAAAGGTTGAACCCGGCCTTCTTCAGAGCGGCCTCAACAGCCTTCTGCACCTGCTCTTCCTTTGTCTTCTCGATGGCCACCTTCAGCTCAGTGTCCTTCACTTCCTGGGGTACGCTGGCCTCGTCGAGAGCCACGGGATTCATTGCAGCCACCTGCATGGCAACGGCGTGAGCCTGCTCCTCGGCGGGTTTGTTTGTCTGAACCATGGTGCAGAGCAAGTGCTTGTTCATGTGGTCGTAAACCGAAACGTTGTCACCCTCGATGAAGTTGTAGCCATCGAGCTCCATCTTCTCGCCGGTGATGCCGGAGCGAGCGATAACGGCGTCCTGAACCTTTGTGCCGTCAGCAATGGTAAGTTCCTTTACCTCGTCGAGCGACTTGGCCTTGGCAGCCACGGCAGCATCAAGTATGTCTTGTGTCAGCTTGATGTAATCAGCGCCATTTGCAACAAAGTCGGTCTCGCACTTCAAGGCGATGATGGCGGCAAAGCCCTCGCTTGCCTTTACGAGCACGCATCCGTTGGAGGTCTCGCGGTCGCTGCGCTTGGCTGCGATGGCCTGACCCTTCTCGCGGATTATCTCCATTGCCTTGTCGAAGTCGCCCTCAGAATCGGTCAGGGCCTTCTTGCAATCAGACAGACCGGCACCGGTCATCTTGCGGAGTTTCTGTATATCTGCTATTGAAACAGCCATAATTATTCGTTGATTAATGGTTTGTTGTTATTTGCTTTTGTTGTAAGCAACAGGCCGTGGGCGCCGTTCCCCGACGCAAGGGTGGCCCCTGCGCCGTCATGACAGCCAGCGGCGGCCTGCAGCAAAGACTCTCGTCAAGCCTCGGCGGGAGCTTCCTCGGCAGCCTCCTCCTCGGCGGGAGCGGCAGCAGCGGGAGCGTCCTGGGCAGCCTTGGGGGCATCCTTGCGGGCCTTGCGGGCACGCTTGGGCTTGTCCTCGCCGGCCTCAGCCTGTGCCTGTGCGGCAGCCTCGTCGGCCTTCTCGGCCTTGCGCTCCTCCAAGCCCTCGGCGATGGCGGCGCAGCAAGCATTGAGTATCACCTCAACGCTGTCCTTGGCGTCGTCGTTGGCCGGTATCACGAAGTCGATGTTCTTGGGGTTAGAGTTGGTGTCCACGATGCCGAACACAGGTATTCCGAGGCGGTTGGCCTCCTTCACAGCGATGGCTTCCTTGAGCACGTCGACCACGAAGATGGCCGACGGCAGGCGGGTCAGGTCAGCGATAGAGCCAAGGTTCTTCTCGAGCTTGGCGCGCTGGCGCGAAATCTGCAGCAACTCACGCTTTGAAAGGTTGGCGTATGTGCCGTCGTTCATGAGCTTGTCGATGTTGGCCATCTTCTTTACAGCCTTGCGGATTGTGGGGAAGTTGGTGAGCATGCCGCCCGGCCAACGCTCTATCACATAAGGCATGTTGACGCTGGTAGCCTTCTCGGCAATCACGTCCTTTATCTGTTTTTTAGTAGCTACGAACAGGATCTTCTTGCCTGAACGTGCAATCTGCTTCAGCGCATCGGCAGCCTCGTCAATCTTAGCCACCGTCTTGTGGAGGTCTATGATGTGGATTCCGTTACGCTCGGTGTAGATATAAGGAGCCATTGCGGGGTTCCACTTACGGTGCAAGTGGCCGAAGTGGCAGCCAGCCTGCAGCAGCATATCAAAGTTTGTTCTTGACATTGTTCTCTAAAATGTTTTGTTTGTTGTTTACTTTCTTTTTTATTCTATGATTAGAATCAGCCTGCCGGTAATCGGTTGCGGTTGCCCTGCCCTGCCCATCGGCGTGAGCCTGTCGGACGGCGGGCATGGTCTGGCCTGACCGGCCGCAGCAGAGTCCTGCAGGTTTAGATACTAAACGATGTCCAGTTTTCCTTGTCCCGGCCATGGCGGTTGCCCGTCTGTCAGGCAGCTTGGCCCGGCATGCGGCACTGCCCACAGCCCGTGGCACCCAAGCGGGACGCCAACGAGGAATTAACGCTTACTGAACTGGAAGCGACGACGTGCCTTCGGACGACCCGGCTTCTTGCGCTCTACAACGCGAGAGTCGCGTGTGAGGAATCCGTGATCCTTGAGGTTCTTCTTGTCTTCGGCATTAACCTTTACGAGGGCGCGTGCGATTCCGAGGCGCAGAGCCTGGCTCTGTCCGGTGAATCCGCCACCGTCGAGGTTGGCCTTTATGTCATACTTGCCCTCAACCTCGAGCAGCTGCAGGGGCTGCTTAACCACATACTGGAGTATGGCAGAGGGGAAATATTCAGTTAAGTCTTTCTTATTGATAGTAATCTTGCCTGTGCCTTCGGTGAGATATACACGAGCCACGGCGGCCTTGCGGCGGCCAATTGCGTTAACTACTTCCATTATCTGAATGCTTATTTATACTGGTTAATATCTATTGTCCTTGGCTTCTGAGCCTCGTGCTTATGCTCTGTGCCCTCATATATATAGAGGTTGTTCATCAGGCTGCGGCCTAACGGGCCCTTGGGGAGCATTCCCTTCACGGCATGGCGCAAGATTTTCTCCACACCGTCCTTCTGCTTGCGCAGCTGGGCGGGCGAGTTGAAGCGCTGGCCTCCGGGATAACCAGTGTAGCGAGTGTAGACCTTGTCGGTCTCTTTCTTGCCGGAGAACACCACCTTGGCGGCGTTGATGATGATAACGTTGTCTCCACAGTCAACGTGAGGAGTAAAGTTGGGCTTATACTTTCCACGCAACAGCTTTGCCACCTTTGAGCAAAGGCGACCCACTATCTGGTCGCTTGCGTCGAGCACAACCCACTCTTTCTTGGCTGTTTCCTTGTTAGCGGAAATAGTCTTGTAACTTAAAGTGTTCATTTTAACTTTTAATTTTACTACTAAAAAACATTTGTTCATTATCGCCTGCGGCGTTGCCACAGGGTTGGACGGCGATTCACTAACCGCCAGGCCTGGCCAAAGACATGGCTATTAACACACCGCCCTATGGGGACTCTAAGGATTATCCCCGCAATAATCGGTCTGCAAAGGTAGTATTTTTCTCCATAATAAAATGTGATTGGACGCCGGCGCGACCTTTGTTTTATATTTATTTAACCTTTGCCGGGCGGTTTATGACCTGCGGCGGGGCTTCGGGCGTTGCGCCAAGCATGTTGCGATGGCAGCCCGGAATGCTGCCGCGGCCATGGTGCAAAAGCCCTGCGGCAGCTTGGCCAGACTGTTCAGACGTAAACAAACATTACCTACACGACGGCTGCCGCGCCCACCCGGGCAACGCGCTGTGGCACAAGCACTTGAACAGACATGCCGGAATGCCTTGCAATACGGGCCATACTGACGCGCCAAACGGGCCATACGGCAGTGCGAAACGGGCCGTTTCGGAGCGCCATTTGGCCGGCACGGCCCGGCCGGCCGCAAGTTGTAAACAAACAAGACGGTCAGCCCTTGCGCCCGAAGTCGGCGGGCACCTCGCCCCACTTCTTCGTTTCCCACTTTATTATGGGCGTTGTGTAGGCGTGGGTGGCCAGCCAATGCTCCGCCCTGGCTATGATATCAAAGAGCTGGGCGGTTTGTGGCGTGCGCTCGAGCTTGGTCTTGCACTTCCGCTTATTCACCCAAAGGATGGCGTTGTAGCTGTCTGAATAGATGGCCTTTCGCAACTTATGGCGGTCCATGAGGGCAAGGGCATGCACTATGGCGAGAAACTCGCCGATGTTGTTAGTGCCGTACACAGGCCCGAAATGAAACACCTGGGCGCCTGTGGCCAGGTCGACGCAACGGTACTCCATGGGCCCCGGATTGCCGCTGCAAGCCGCATCGACAGCCCAGGCGTCTGCCCTCACCTCCATCGGCAACGGCAACACGGTGTCAGTCCTGTAGTCCGGAGGATTCTGATAATTCATAATTCACAATTCACAATGCAAAATTAAAGGACGGGGCAATTGATGATTCACCATGCACAATGCACAGTTTATCGATGGAACAATTGATAATGCACAATTCATAATGCGCAATTGGATTGATGACAGCGCGTGACAACCACGTGCCTTGCGGTTAAGCATGCCACAACCGCTTGCCACGACAACGCCTATGATGCGGGCGCCATGGTGCGGAGCAAGTCGTCAAGCGCGCTGTTCACCGCCTAACGACAAACAGCCGGCTTGCTACTCTGCAGCTTACCGCGCAGCCAATCATGCATTATGAATTGTGCATTATGCGTTGACTCACATTCTTTCGGGCACCTCTATGCCGAGCAGTGCCATGCCGTTCTTTATGGTCTTGGCCACATTGCGTGCCAGGACGAGGCGCAACACCTTCTTTGCGGCATCTGGTTCCTTAAGGATTGAGTAGTCGTGATAGAACTGGTTGAACTCTTTCGTGAGCTCGTAGCAGTAGTTGGCAATGCCGCTCGGGCTGTAGTCCTTGCCGGCCTGCTCCACCGCAGCGCCAAACTCGTTGAGCTTCTGTATCAGTTCCACTTCCTTGTCTGCCAGCTCCGCCCCTGCGGCATCGAGCTTTTCGGGCACAGCTACGCCTTCGGCCTCGGCCTTGCGCAGTATGCTGCGTATGCGCGCATGGGTGTATTGTATGAACGGGCCGGTGTTTCCGTTGAAGTCTATCGACTCTTCGGGGTTGAAAAGCATGTTCTTGCGGGCGTCAACCTTGAGTATGAAATACTTCAGCGCGCCCATGCCCACGATGCGCGCAATCTCGTTTCGCTCCTCCTCGCTGATGTCGTCAAACTTGCCGAGCTCCTCGCTTGTGCGGCGGGCCTGCGCAATCATCTCGGCAATCAGGTCGTCGGCATCGACCACGGTGCCCTCGCGGCTCTTCATCTTTCCGTTGGGCAGCTCCACCATTCCGTAGGAGAAGTGCACCAGTTCCTTGCCCCACTTGAAGCCAAGCCTGTCGAGCAGTATCGAGAGCACCTGGAAATGGTAGTTCTGTTCGTTGCCTACCACATATATCATCTTGTCTATCGGGTAGTCGTTGAAGCGCATCTCGGCCGTGCCTATGTCCTGTGTCATATATACAGACGTGCCGTCTGAGCGCAGCAACAGCTTCTGGTCGAGCCCGTCGGCGGCCAGGTCGGCCCACACGCTGCCGTCTTCGTGACGCTCGAAGAGGCCCTTTGCCAGCCCTTCCTCTACCTTGGCCTTGCCCCTCAGGTAAGTGTCCGACTCATAATATATCTTGTCGAAGCCAACGCCGAGAGCCTTGTAGGTCTCGTCGAAGCCGGCGTACACCCACGAGTTCATCTTGCGCCACAGCGCACGTACGTCCTCGTCGCCCTGCTCCCACTTCACCAGCATCTCGTGGGCCTCCTTTATCAGCGGTGCCTCCTCCTTGGCTTTCTTCTCCGCTTCGTCGGCCGCCATGCCCTCGGCCACATACTTTGCCGCAAGCTCCTTTACCTCTTCACGGTAGTGTTTGTCGAAGGCCACATAGTAATCGCCTATCAGATGGTCGCCTTTCTTGCCGCTCGACTCAGGCGTTTCGCCGTTTCCCCACTTAAGCCACGCCAGCATCGACTTGCAGATATGTATGCCTCGGTCGTTCACGATGTTTGTCTTCACCACGCGGTTGCCGTTGGCCTGCATTATCTGGGCAAGGCTCCAGCCCAGCAGGTTGTTGCGCACGTGGCCCAGGTGCAGTGGCTTGTTGGTGTTCGGCGACGAGTATTCTATCATCACCAGGGGCGCGTCGGCAGCGGCCTTGCGCTCTCCGAATGCCGGGTCGGCGTCGATGTCGTTGAGCAGCTCCACCCATGCCGCCTTTGACACTACAAGGTTGAGGAAGCCCTTGACCACGTTGTAGGATGCCACTGCGGTGCAATTGTCAACAAGGTAACGGCCAATCTCCTCGGCCGTCTCTTCGGGTTTCTTCTTTGAAACCTTGAGGAATGGGAACACAACCAGTGTCAGGTTGCCTTCAAACTCACGCTTGGTCTTCTGCAACTGAACCATCTTGTCGGGCACGTCCTGCCCATATATGGCCTTGATGCCGGCTTTCACGGCATCGGCAATCATTGCTTCAATATTCATAAATGGTATACCTTATAATATATTACGTTCCGGAATGTGCCTGCAAAATTACGAAAAATATGGCAAACAGCAGCCATTGCACACTGTAAAAATGCAGCCCCGGCCTACGCCCACGCCTCAAGCGGCCCGTCGGCCAAGGGGCGGGCGGCAGCCAGCGCCGCCGGCCATGGCTGGCGGCATGTGCAGGCTGTGGCCACATAGATGCCACCCTGGCGCCCCCGGCCGCAATCCACCATGCCCTCTGGCAGCACCCGGCATGACGCCGCACCGCCCAACGCCACCAACACCATGGAACTCAATGCGTTACAATACGGGCCGTTTTGAGTTGCGAAACAGCCCGTATTACATTGCCGAACGGCCCGTATTGCAACGCCGAACGGCCGATATTGCAACGCCCCCCTGCAAGGACAGGCCCACCACTTGGTGCCGCCGGGGCTGCGGTTTACCCCCGGGCCATGCGCCCGCAGGCTTGGGCAGGGTGCATGCAACAATGTTTCGGCCGCACGCCAAAAGCCCATGGCGGCCCTGCATAAGGGCGGCAAGCGTACGATAATGCAAGTTTTTGTACGATATTACACAACCAATGGGCATTTATTGACGTATATTTGCAAACGCAACCATAAACAAACGAACAACAACAAACGCAATGAAGAAACTACTAAAAGCCACACGCCTGCTTGCCGTCACAGCCATGGCAATAGTCACCATGCAGGCCGGCGCACAGCTGCCCGAGGCCATCGAACCGGTGGAAGCGCCTTTCGACATGCCCCAGCCCGTGCGCCCTTCGTTTCCCGACCGCTCGCTGAGCATATCGAAAACCGGAGCCAGACAGGGCAAGATGGCCACCAAGGCCATACAGAAAGCCATCGACCGCATTGCCGGGCAGGGAGGGGGCACTGTCGTTGTGCCCGAAGGGAAATGGCTTACGGGCCGCATCGAACTGAAAAGCAATGTGAACCTGAGGGTGGAAAGGGGCGCCGAACTGCATTTCAGCGGCAACGTGGACGACTACCAGCCGGCGGTTCTCACGCGCAACGAGGGCATCGACCTCTACTCCATGGGGGCCATGGTTTACGCCAACGGCGCCGAGAACATTGCAGTGACAGGCGGGGGGAAGCTCATTGCGCCCGAATACGACTGCGAACTGACACGCCGCATGGACAAGGGAATAAGCGACTCGATATGTCGAGTGCCGCTCGCCGACAGGGTGTTCGACGGCAGCAACGGGGCCGACATATTCATGCCGGTGTTCTTCGGGCCCGTCAACTGCAGGAACATCCTGGTAGAAGGGGTCACCTTTGAGCGCTCCATATTCTGGAACATCGTGCCGGTGTACTGCGAGAACACCATCATCAGGGGTGTCACCGTGAGCAGCCACGGCCACGGCCGCACCGACGGCATAGACATAGACTCGTCGGTCAACTCGCTCATCGAGTACACCACGCTCGACTGCGGCGACGACTGCTTCACGCTGAAAGCCGGAAGGGGCGACGACGGGGTGGATCGAGCGCGCCCTACCGAGAACGTGGTCATACGCCACTGCACCGTGAAGCGCGGCGTGGGCGGCATCACCATAGGCAGCGAGACGGCGGGCATGGTACGCAATGTCTACGCCACCGACGTGACGATGGAGGCGCCGAAGTTCCCAATATACATCAAGACACGGCGGCCCAGAGGGGGCGGATGCGACAATGTATGGCTTGAGAAGCTGCACATAAAGTCGTGTTCGGGCACTGCAATCAACTTCGACATGCTCGGCTCGCGGCGCTGGGTGGGCAACCTGGCCGACCGTTTGCCGGCGAGGCCCATAGGAAAGCTCACGCCGAAATTCGCCAACCTGACATTCAAGGACGTCACCATCGACGAGTGCAAGACGCTCATCAACGCCAAGGGGCTGCCCGAGCAGCCAATAGAAAACCTGACCCTCGACAACGTGAAGGCCCCCACCATGAGGATGACACTGCAAGACGTGGGCAAGATAACCATCAAATAGCACATCAAATGAAACGCAACATCATCACTGCAGCCATGCTGCTGCTTGCCGCCATGGCTGCCGCCACGGCGCAGGCTCAGCCCCGCACCGACACAGAAATAAACGAGGGGTGGACCGTGGCGCCCATTGCCGAGACCAACATGAAGGCAAAACGCACGCCTGTGACGCTGCCCCACACATGGAACGCTGCCTACGACGACGGCAAGCGGCACTACAACCGCGAGACAATGGTGTACAGGCGCAAGCTCGACGTCACCCCGCAGATGCAGGGGCGGAGGCTGTTCCTTTACTTCGAGGGGGTGAACTCGGTGGCCGACGTATATGTCAACCGGCGCTCGGCGTGCACGCACAAAGGCGGCTACACGGCTTTCTGCGTAGAGATAACGGGCATGGTTGGCCCCGGCGACAACGAACTTGAGGTGTGGGCGGGCAACGCCCTGCGCTCCGACGTGCTGCCCATCAGCGGCGACTTCAACGTCTATGGCGGCATACACCGGCCCGTGAGGCTCATCACCACCGGCCCCGACTGCATCTCGCCGCTGTTCTACGGCTCGCCCGGGGTGCTAATCAGGCAGGACAAGGCAGACGCCGGGCGCGCCGAGCTGACCGTGACCACCATGCTGTCGATAACTACCGGCGACGCAAGCCTGCGCCTGCGCACCACCATCACCGACGCCGCCGGGCGCACAGTGGCCCGGGACGAGACGGCGGCAACAGGCAGTAGCGTGAGCCAGAGGCTGGCCGTCGACAAGCCCAACCTGTGGCAGGGCCGCGAAAACCCGTACCTATACGATGTCAGGGTTGAGCTGATGCGCGGGCAGCAGGTGGTAGACTGCGTGACGCAACACACCGGGCTGCGCTCGTTCAGCGTCGACGCCGAGCGCGGCTTCATGCTCAACGGACGGCCATACCCCCTCTACGGCTTCAACCGCCACGAAGACTTCAAGGGCTACGGCAGCGCCATGGGCCGCAGCCAGCACGAAACCGACATGCAGCTCATCATGGAGAGCGGGGCAACGATGGTGAGGCTGTCTCACTATCCGCAGGGCGAAACCATCTACAACCTGAGCGACGAGCGGGGCATTGTGCTGTGGAGCGAGATAGCCCTGTGCGGCCCCGGCGGCTACGACTATACGGGCTACGTAAACAACGTGGCCGACAACGCCCGCCAGACGCTGCACGAGATGGTCTACCAGAAAATGAACCACCCGTCGGTGTGCTTCTGGGGGATATTCAACGAGGTGCTCGTGAGCGACGGCAAGCGGTTCCGCGAATACGACGACCCGCTGCCGATGATACGCGAGCTCAACGACCTCTACCACCGGCTCGACCCCACCCGGCTCACCACCTTTGCCACCTGCGTAGACCAGACGCGCTACCTGGGGTGCTCCGACCTCATTGCCTGGAACAAATACACAGGCTGGAAGAACGCCGAGACAGACGCCGCCAAGTTCTTCGACAACGCCCGCCGCAACTCGGGGGGCACGCCCGTGGGTGTGTCGGAATACGGGCGCGGCGGCAGCACCGTGCAGCACGCCGACCCGCTGTACTACAAGGAAGACGACGTTCCGGGCACTTACCACCCCGAAGAATACCAGGCTGTGTGCCACGAGGGCTACTGGCGGGCCATCAAGGAGCGGCCGTGGCTGTGGACTAAGACCGTGTGGCAGTTTTCCGACATGCAGTCGAGCATAAAAGACGAGGGCGACACGCCCGGCATCAACGACAAGGGGATGGTCACCTACGACCGCAAGACACGCAAAGACGCCTTTTATTTCTACAAGGCCAACTGGAACCCGCAACCCATGCTCCACCTTTGCAGCAAGCGGTTTGACCGCCGCAAGCACCCGGTGACCGACATCAAGGCCTACACCAACCTCAAAGAGGCCACGCTGTATGTCAACGGCAAGAAAATAGGCCGGGCCCGGCCCGACGACATAAGGCGGGCCGTTTGGAAGGGGGTCGGGCTGGACGAGGGCCGCAACACCATACGCATAGTGGGCAAGAGCGGCAAGACGGTGATTGAAGACTCGTGCACATGGACCGTGGAAAAGGCCATGTGACGGGCCGCCGCCGGCCCGCCACAGCCCCCGGGCATAAGGCCCGGATGGCAATACGTGCCGTTCTGCAGTGCAGGACGGCACGTATTGCGATGCCAAACGGGCCGTTTTGCACTACAAAACGGCCCGTTTGGCAATCAGCTGAGGGTCAGACGGTTACATCATCCATTGCAACCTGGCATGAAACGGTCGCCCGCTTACCGCTCTGCAAAGGTGTTGAGCGAGTGCGGCGCCATGGCCATGTTAAGATATTTCTTGCCTATGCGCAGCGTCACGGTGCGCTCGCTGTCGGCAAAGTTGCCCGCCATGACGGCCAGCTTCCCCCCGGGCGTGCGAGCCACCAGCACCGGCTGGCCCTGCTTGCCGCCCGCAACGAAGCCCACTATGCGCGAGCCCTGCGGTATGAACCGCGTGTAATGGCTCACAGCGTAATACTCGGGCGTGAGCGTAAACGTGCGCTTCTTTGAGTCGACACGCACCAGGGCGTTCTGCTTCCAGCCCCATGTGCTCATGCCATTGTCGGCCAAGACAGCGTTCCAGAAGGTGTAGTCTTCGCAGCCGTTGCCCAAGTAATGGTTGATGCGCTCAAAGGTATGCTCGGCCGCCCGCCAGTCGAACGAACCCCAGCCACACTCGCTTTCGGTCTGCACAAAGCGCATGCCGGGATACTTCTTGCGCAGCCCGGGCAGCAGCTGGCCGCCCTCCCACTGCAGGCCCACGCCCCTGACGGCGGCGGCCATGGCCGTGTCGGAGAGCACCCGGTCTATTATGTTAAACCGGTTGGTGTTTATCGTTCCGAAGAAAACGTCGACCTCAGGGTGCTCACGCCTCATGGTCGGCACGAGATATTTCACATTGAAGCGGATGATGCCCTCGGGAGTCCAAGCGCACCCGGGGTATGGCGTATAGCTCCAGGCCTCGTTCTGAAACATCACCATGCCAATCTTTATGCCTTCGGCGGCATATTCGCTGACGAAACGGCAGAAGTAGTCGGCATAGGCCTGAAGGTAGCGGGGGTCTTGAATCATGTAGTCGGTGTGCGAGAGCGGGTCGGGAAAGGTCTTGCCCGTGGGCGCCTTGTAGTCGTCGCGGTCGCCCGCCGCCCCGCCGTAGAGCAGATAGTCCTTGCGCGCATCCATCGTGTTGTACTTCCTGTCGCTGCGCACCGGGTAGTCGGCGTTAATCTTCATCCAGCTCGGCGGGCACCAGGGCGACGCCCAGAACGTCATTTCCGGCACATGCTTCTGCGCCGCCCGTATGAAGGGAATGATGGCCTGGCGGTCGCGGTCGATGCTGAAATACTTCAGTTCGAAGTCGCCCGCCACCTCGTCGCAGCTGTACCACGAGCGCGCATAGTCGTTGGCGTTCATCGGTATGCGGCCCATGGTGAACCGCAGGTCGCCGTCGGGGGCGAACATGCGGTGCAATAGCTCCTCGCGGTCGGCCTCGGGCAGCATGCAAAGCGCGTCCCATGCCAGCTCGTTGAAGCAGTGGCCCCAGTGGTAAAAGGGCGTCCCGGTCTCGCTGCCGTCGACCACAAGCGCCGGCTCGGCCGCGGCATTGCGCTCCAGCCTCACCTTGCTTTCCTTCCACTCGCGGCCCTCCGTGCTCGTCACGGCGGTGAACGTCTGCGCCGCGGCAGCCATGCCAAGCATCAGTGCAACGCCTGTCAACACATATTTCATCATAACAGCAATGTTTGGTTCATGCCATTTCCACACCCCGTTGCAAGGCCGTCAGTCGCGCTTGAGCCTGGCCCTGACCACCTCGATGACCGCCGGCAGCACCGAGATGACTATTATCGCCAGCAGCAGGAGCTTGAGATTCTGCTGCACGAAAGGCAGGTCGCCGAAGAAATAGCCGGCAAAGCAGAACAGCCCCACCCACAGGGCGGCCCCCGTAAGGTTGTAGACCATGAAGTAGAAATAGTGCATCTTGCCCATGCCGGCCACGAAAGGGGCAAACGTGCGCACTATCGGCACGAAGCGGGCAAGTATGATTGTCTTGCCGCCATACTTGCGGAAGAAGGCGTGGGTCTTCTCAAGATAAGCCTGCTTGAATATCTTTGAGTTCGGATTGGCAAACAGTTTCTTTCCAAAGAAGTGGCCTATCATGTAGTTGCACGAGTCGCCCAGCACCGCAGCCACAAAGACCACGAGCACGAGCCAGCCTATCTCGAGGGGCATGCCCGGCAGCGCCGTGATGGCCCCTGCCACGAAGAGCAGCGAGTCGCCGGGCAGGAAGGGTGTCACCACGAGCCCCGTCTCGCAGAAGATGATGACAAACAGTATGGCATACGTCCACTGGTGATAATCTTGCACGAGCTGCACCATGTGCTGGTCGATGTGCAAGATAAAGTCAATAACAAGTTGAATGAACTCCATTTTCTTATCTATTACAGGAAAAACAAACAATGTTTGGCAATGCCACGGCACTCGCCTGGCATTTCTAAGCGCCTGCAAAAATAGTGATTTCTGCCGAAGTTGGCTGTTAAATATTGTCGAAAATATTCCAACATTACTTAAAAGCGGCCCAGAAACCACGTCTTGCGCCCCAAGGCAGCCGCCTGATGCCACACCGGCAAGCGCTGCGGCGGCACTCAACGGCGTGGGCGCAGCCAACCGCCACAGCCACAAGCGCCACAGGCCGGGGCGCAGGCCGCATGGCCGCAAGGGCCATGACAAACCATGACAAAAGCCCCGGCAAAAAGGAGAGGGGGCGCCACTGGCTTGCCAAACGGCCCATACGGGGTGGCGAAACGGGCCATACGGGCCGGTAGAACGGGCCGTTTGGCAACCCCGTACGGCCTTTGTTGCAACCCGCTGCAGGCCAGGCTGTTGGGCGGGAGCGCACGCATCATGGCAATATTTTACAAAATTGCCACACCGGCGGCTGCGCCCACACCGGCCGCCCTGTCGCCGGCAACAGTGCCTGCGGCCCCACAGCCATGTTTTGCACGATAAGCTTTGCCATGCCGGCCCATTTTTGTAAATTTGCAGCCAGACAAGAAATTAGACACACACATGCCTGTAGTAAACATTGATTCGCTGGCGCATCCCGGGGTGGACGTGTTCAGCACGCTCACCGAGGCGCAGCTGCGCAACCGCAAGGACGAGGCCGCCGGAGTGTTCATTGCCGAGAGCCCGAAGGTGATACGCGTGGCCATCGGCGCCGGCTACGAGCCGCTGGCACTGCTGTGCGAGCGCAAGCACATCGGGGGCGACGCCAAAGACATCATCGCCGCGTGCCCCGGCATACCCGTATACACCGGCGACCGCGACCTGCTGGCGCGGCTGACGGGCTACGTGCTGACGCGGGGCGTGCTCTGCGCCATGCGCCGCCCGGCCATGAAAACCGTGGCCGAGGTGTGCCGCGGGGCGCGGCGCGTGGTGGTAATCGACGGCGTTGTCGACACGACAAACATCGGGGCCATATTCCGCTCGGCCGCCGCCCTGGGCATAGACGCCGTGCTGCTGACACGCAACTCGTGCGACCCGCTCAACCGCAGGGCCGTGCGCGTGTCGATGGGCAGCGTCTTCCTCGTGCCGTGGACGTGGCTCGACGGGCCCGCGGGCTCGCTGCGCGCCCACGGTTTCCGCACCGTGGCCATGGCACTGACGACCCACTCGGTGGCCATCGACGACCCGGCGCTCGCCAGTGAGCCGCGCCTGGCCATAGTGATGGGCACCGAGGGCGACGGCCTGCCGCACGAGACGATTGCCGACGCCGACTATGTTGCCCGCATACCCATGGCCCACGGAGTGGACTCGCTTAACGTCGCGGCGGCCGCCGCCGTGGCTTTCTGGCAACTGAGGGCACGCTGACGCCCACTGGCGGCGCAGGGCCTGCTGCGGCGGCGGGCCCGCATAGACAAAGTGAAATGTATACATCAATACGTAATCCGTATGCCATGGTTTTGCGCCACAAGCCGTAACTTTGCACCCGGCAGGCCGCATTGGCCCGCCAACGGCCGCACGCGCCGACTGAATGCGCCGGGCGGCGGCATGAAACAGCAAAACGACAACAACATGACAAGTAGCACTATGAGACCTTACATCATCTGCCACATGATGGCATCAATAGACGGGCGCATCGACTGCTCTATGGTAGACAAGATCAGCGGCGACGAGTATTACACGGCATTGGGCGAGCTGGACTGCCCTTCGACGCTCGAAGGGAGGGTGACAATGGAGCACTACAGTGCACTGGAAGGGCATTACGCAGCAAAAGACCCGGCCCCGGTGGGCAGGCCTTCGTTCTACATGGCGCAACAGGCAAAGGGATATGCCATTGCCGCAGACACCATGGGGAGGCTGCAGTGGCCGTCGAACGAGATAGACGGGGTGCCGCTGCTTTGCATCACGAGCGAACGGGCACCGCTTGAATACCTCAACATGCTGCGCAGCGAGGGCATATCCTACATAGCCGTGGGCAACCCGGCCATCGACCTGGCCGGGGCCATGAAGACGCTGCGCGGCGAGTTTGGCGTGGAAAGGCTGGCCCTGCTGGGCGGCGGAAACATCAACGGCGGGTTCCTTACCGCTGGGCTCATCGACGAGGTAAGCCTCATGATTGGCCAGGGAATAGACGGAAGGAAGGGGCAGACGGCTGTGTTTGACGGCATTGCCAACGAGGGGTGGATGCCCGCCAAGATGGCGCTCGCCGACGTGAAGCGCCTCGATTGCGGCACGGTGTGGCTCAGATACAGGGCCGAACGCCCCTGACCGGCAACAGCGCCGAGACCGCCCTGACAGCGGCAACACGCACCGCCGGGGGGAAAAACTGGCCGCGCCGGGCTGCATTTACCAAACTTTTTGCTTACCTTTGCCCCGCGGGTGGCAAGTGCCACACGGATAAACGAACGACAATCATGCTGAAACGCGACTATATACTGCGCCTCATACGCGAGTTCGCCGAGGCTCTCGAACTGGTGATGAAGAAGGACTTAAGCAAACAGAGAGACGAGATAAGGCTCATGTACGACCAATACGTGGGCCCTTACTCGCTCTACCACATATGCACGATGGATGAAGTGATGGACTCGTTCGAGCGGTTTCCACCCGAGGAACGCGCCGAACGCATGGAGATGCTGGCCGAGCTGTATTACGCCGAAGCCGGTCTGATGGCCGGCATTGGCGGTGACGAGTTGCTGCAAAGGGCGTTTGCACTCTTCGACTTCATCGACCGGCACGACAAGACCTTCAGCATTGCCCGGCGAACAAAGATGGCCGACATACAGAAAAGGCTGGAACAGGCGGCCGCCGGGGCCGCCGACTGACAACGGCCGGGGCACCGCCGCAACGCAAAGCGCCACCCCCGCCCCACCGTCCGGTGCCCAAACGCCGACGCTCAGCAGCACGGTCAGCGGACCTCGAGGTAGCCGCCGTCGTGCCTCACGGCGTCTATAAGGGCGGCAAAGACCTCATTGCAGGCAAGCAAACCGGCGCAACCCACCATCACGAGGTGCTCGCGCGCACGGGTCATGGCCACGTTCAGCTTGCGGTCGATGGGCTTGCCGTCTTCGAAAAACACATTCGACGTAAGGAAATTGAGTTGATATCGCTTGCGCACAGTAAACCCGTAGACTATCACATCGCGCTGGCTGCCCTGGTAACGCTCCACGGTATCGATGCCAATCTGGTGCGCCTCGGACACCCCGGCGCGCACCAACGCATCGCGCACGGCGGCAATCTGGTTGCGGTAGGGCACGATGACGCCTACCGAAACGGCCGGGTCGAAGCCGTCGCCACAGGCCAAGCGCACCGAAGCAACCACCCGGGCGATGACCCGAGCCTCGGCCGTGTTTACCTTGTCGGAGCCATCCGAGGCGTCGGGATGCACCGAGACGAACGACACCCGGTGCCCCCCGACCAAGCGGCCTACCTCGTCGGCACAGCCCGCAGGGGGCGGCAGGGGGCGCTGCTGGTGCTCCAGCGGCACCTCGCAGAGCAGCCCCGAATAGAACGCCCGGCTCGGAAACGAGGCTATGTCGTGGTGCATCCGGCCCTGGCGCGTCAGCATGTAGACCACGGCGGGGTCGGAGCGGTGGGCCCGCAAGAGCCGCTCGAATAGCGAGTCGCGGCAGTCGGTGAGGCCGATGGCGCGCAACAGAGGGTCGGCCACGGCCGACTCGTCGGGCGTTTGCTGCACCACGGCCGGCAACTGCTTGTGGTCGCCGATGAGAACAAAGCGCCCTATCGACTCCACGCCGCCCGAAGTGGCCCCCAGGATGCCCACCACGTGGGGCTCGAGTATCTGTGACGCCTCGTCGATGATGGCCAGGCTGAAACGCTTAAGCTGCAGGAGCGCCGGGTTGGAGTTGACGGCCGACGTGGTGGCGCACACCACCCTGGCCGACGCTATGGCCTGGCGCACCTGGCCGACGCTTTTGCAGCAGGCAACCTTCTGGCTGAGAAGGTAAGGCCGGTAGGGCTCGGCGCAAGCCAGGGCCGAGCCCAGCCGCACGAAGTCGATGCCGCAACCGGACAGCTTTGAGCATATCTCGTCGACGGCACGGTTGGTGTATGCCATGACGAGCACGGCCGTTCCGGGGTGCAACAGTTCTTCGCTTAGGATGTTGAGCATGGCAAACGAGGTCTTGCCAGTGCCGGGCGGGCCTATCACAATGAAGAAGTCGAGGGCCTGCATGGCATGGAGCACAAGCCCGTTGAACGCCCCGTAATCGCCGGCAAGCGCCACCGAGCCATCCACGCGGGGCCTGCGCTGCGACAGCAACAGGTCGCGCCGCCGGGCCGGTGCCGACAGAAACGAGTGCATGGCGCGGTAGAGCGACGAGAAAGACGACTCAAACAGGTCGTGCTCAACGGCCCAGGCATAGCCCGGCGGACGGTTGAACACGCGGCTGTCGGTCTGCGGATTGCGCAGGCTGAGCTCTATGCCGGCCGTGGATATGGCCACAACGGTGGCACGCATGACCACCGCCCGCCGCGCGTCGGGCTCACGGCCGTTCTGGTAAGAATACAATATGACTATGTCGCCCGGACGGAAATTGGCGCCCTCGGCATCGGTGTCGGCTGCAAAGCGCAGCCTTACGCGCCCTATGCCCGAGCCACCTTCTGCCTCGGGCACAAGGCTGTCAATTGACAGCCGGTAGAATATGTTGCCGGCCTGCAGCTTCTCTTCGAGCGTGTCGTGCCACTTGGCGGCAAAGCCCGAGTTCTCTTTCGTCTTGTTGCCAATCTTCGACAGCAGGTGCTCGCGCTCCAAAAACGTCATCAACCTGAAGTAATATGCACGCTCAAGCGGCGTGGCCCGGCGCACGGGCAGCAGCAGGCGCTCTATCTGCGGGCGCGTGAACTGCTCCCAAAGCCGGCCCGACTGGCCGCCGACATTGAAATTGTCGGGGGTGAGCCTGCCCAGCACGCTGATGCCTCCGCGCGCATACCACAGCTCACACCACACGACCTGGTTGCGCAGCATGAGCGCACGGCACAGCAACTCGGGCGCGGGGCCTACCTTGAGCAGGCTGTTGCGGTAATGGGAATAAAGCAGGAAGGCGCGTATGTCGGCATTTGGGCGCCCGTGGCCATAGCGCAACAGGGCCATGTAGAGCAGCAACTGCACGTAGTGGCGCTCCTGGTGGCGGGGCGTGTCGAGGTCGGGCCCCGGCGGGAACGCCCCCTTGCCCGACTTCTGCTCTATGAGTATGCAACGCCCCGGGCGCGCCCCGTCCATCTGCAGGAAGTCCATGCGGCCCTGAAGGCCCAGCGTCTCGCAAAAGAACGACGGTTCGAGCATGGCCTCGGCCGGGCAATAGTCGCTCACCTCGGCGGGCAGCACACTGCCCACGGCACGGCGTATGTTGTCGAGCTGCGAGCGGGCTTCGCTGTGGAAACCGCCGTCGATGCCGTCGCAAGCCGCCAGGGCCAAGGCGTTGTTTCGGAAAAAGCGGGCTGCGCTGTCGGCGTAAGTGCTGTCGAGCCCGTGCACGGCCTCGTCGAGAAGCTGGCCGGCAAAGTTACCCAACAGTATGTTCGACGACAGCGGCGAAGGCTTTATCTTGTTTATGAGATAAGTGTATGGTGTTGCGCCATAGCTCTCTAAACAGGCCGCAACGGCAGAGATGTCTACCAGGTAGTCGGGTTCGAAGACTACAAGCTCGGGCACAACAAGCCCCCCAACCTCACGAGGGCGCACGAGGTTGAGCTGGCTTCCGGGCGAAATCAGGCCGCAGAGAGGGGCCCACGGGCCCGAACAGTCGACGCGCAGGCTGCCACCGTGCTCGCCGGTGGCAGTGACCACAGTGCCCTCGCAGCTTTCGGCCACCACGCGGACGCATTCGCCCAACACCTCGCCCCCGTCGGCGCTGAGGTCGCTCGCCGGCAGCATGGCGGCAAGCCCGGGCGGTATGGCAGCCCCGCCATACACACGGGAGACGAACAGGCACACATGCTTCAGGTCGTAGGGGAACAGCCGCGGCAGGCTGCCACCATCCTGCTCTTGAAGATGGCGCAGGCGTATGCGGGTGGCATTGATGCGGTATGCCAGCGGAGGCTCGACGCCGCACTCCTTGACAAGGTAGTCTACCTTGGCGAACATGCCTGCAAACGCTATCGTGCTGTGCATCAGACGCTGGTCGACGGCACGGCGGAAGACAGCGGCGAGCGTGGCATACGCCCCCATGACATCGGCCCCGGCTCTCTGCGCTGCGGCCAGCAACTCGCCATAGAAGTCGGATGGCGCGTCTTCAATGTATATCCCCATATATCAAAAATCCATATAAAACAACAAATGACACCACGGCCCTGGCGCCACAATCCGGGCGACGGCCGGGCGCCGCGGGCATGCCCCACGGGAGCAATGGCGGCCGGACAGCCAACCCACTGGCACACAGCCACTTGCAGAAGCGCGCCGAAACGCCGTGCAAAACGGCCCGTACGGCACTGCCAAACGGCCCACATGAGGCAGCAAAACGGCCCATACAGCCATGCCGAACGGCCCGGGCCACATGGAGGCATGCCAACTGCAAAGGTACAAAAAAAGCCTGCCCCATGAAAGGACAGGCCCAAACAATTATCAAAAAACAATTACAAAGTGCGTCAAATCTTCGAAATGATGCCCAACTTGGTGCCTTCGATAAAAGAGGTAATCATGCGGATGGACTCGCCATCGGGCACCTGCTCCTTTATCTGCAATACGGCATCAAACACAGACGTCTGCCCGTGGAACACAAGTCGGTAGGCATTTGCAACGTGCTTTTGTGTCTTTGCGTCTAACCCATACTTGCTCATCATGACCGAATTGATGCCGCAATACTTGATTGGCGAGTTTCCGGCAATGATGAACGGAGGTATGTCTTTCGAGAAGGTACAGCACGAACGAACCATCGAGCACGCCCCCACACGGGTGCGGGCATTGGCAATCACGCTGGTCGAGAAGATGGCCGCATCGCCTATCTCGCAGTCGCCGGCAATCTTGGTGCCATAGCCGAACACACACCTGTGGCCCACCTTGGTGTCGTGAGAGATGTGTGCGCCCTCCATGAAGAAGTTGGCATTGCCTATGACCGTCTTCCCGTCGGAGTGCGTTGCCCGGTTGATGACGACGTTCTCGCGGAATACATTGCGGTCGCCGATGACGAGTTCAGACTTCTCACCGATGAAGTCGAAGTCCTGGGGCAGTGCCCCAAGCACTGCTCCCTGGAATACCGTGTTGTTCTTTCCCATGTGTGTGCCGTTCAGAATGCTCACAAACGGGTAGATGGTGCAACCGTCGCCAATCTCGACATCGCCCTCAATATATGCGAAAGGATATATCTTGCAGTTGTTCCCGATTTTCGCCCTCGGGTCAATCTCTGCTTTTGGACTTATTTCACTTGCCATAATAGTTAGCTTTAATGGTTTATCAATTAGTGCCTCCGCCCAGAGCCTGGTAGAGGTTTACCACAGCCTGCATCTTATAGAAGTCGTCGGCCACCTTCGTAAGCTCAGCGTTGAGCAGGTTGGTCTCGGCCGTTATCACCTCAAGGTAGTTGGAGCTGCGGTCGTGGTAGAGCATCTTGGTGTCCTCGACAGCCCTGCGCAAGGCAGCCACCTGCTTCTGCTCGAGGCGGCTGCGCTCGTCGCTCGTGTTGTAGAGCACAAGGGCGTTGCTCACCTCGTTGCCTGCCTGGAGCACCGCATTCTGCCAAGTGTTGTAGGCCTGCTCCTGCTCTGCCTTGGCCACCTTGAGCCCGGCGATGAGCTGTCCGTTCATGAAGAGCGGCTGTACGAGGCTTCCCACTGCAGAGAGCAGCCACTTGCCGGGGTTGACGATGCCTGCCCCCGAACTGTTGGTGAACGCCCCCGAACCGCTGATGGTTATGCTGGGATAGAAGCGCGAGCGTGCGGTCTGCACGTTGTAGAAGCACTGCGCGAGCGACATCTCTGCATAGTGCACATCGGGACGGTTGTTGAGCATCTGCAGGGGGATGCCGGTGCTGAACTTGCTGGGCAGGTTCTGGTCTTCGAGCCTGCCGCGCTTTATGGCCTGGGCCGACTGGCCGAGCATGAGCGAGAGCGAGTTCTCGGTCTCGCGTATCTGCCTCTTCAGGTCGGCAGCCTGGGCAAGCACCGAGTAGTAATTGGCCTCGGCGCTACTGACGCTTGTCGAGTTGTAGCCTGCGCTCAGCTCCTTGAGCCCCTTCATCATGTCCCATGTCTCCTTGGTGACGCCCGACATCTCGTTCACTATCTCCAGTTGGCGGTCGAGCATCAGCAGAGTGTAGTACATGTTGGCTATGTTGGCAATGACCTGGGTCTTTACCACAAGCTGGTAATCCTTGGTGGCAAGCAGGGCCGTCTGGGCACTGCGCTTCTGCGAGAGCAGGTTGCCGAACAGGTCAAGGCTCCAGCTCGCCTGCACAGGAAGCGAGTAAGTCTTGGTCGTCTTGCTGCCGTCCCACGACGAGAGCGTGCCTTGCGGCGAGAAGGTGAACGACGGCACAAAGGCCAGCTTGGCGGCCGTGAGCTGTGCCTCGACCATCTTCACGTTGAGGGCAGCGTTGAGCAAGTCGACGTTGTTCTCCAGACCCTGCTCTATCAGCGCCTGCAACTGCGGGTCGGTGAACACCTCGCGCCAAGGCAGGTTGCCGAAATTGGCGGTGTCGCGCACAGCCAGCGTGTCGCTTACCGACGCCGTGTCACGCACAAGGCCAGTGGTGTTGACGTCGGGGCGCTCGTATTTGTTGTAGAGTCCGCAGCTGCTCAAGAGCAGCGTTGCGGACATTATCGTTAATAGCTTCTTCATGTTCAATTATTCATCTTTTTTGTAATCATCGGGGCGATGGGCATACTGGGCAAGCTCGGTGCTCACTTCCTCGTTCTCCTCGTCATCAAACTTCAGCGGCGTCAGCTTCTCCTGCAGCGACTGGAATATCATGAACAGGGCGGGAACGACGAACAACTGGCACAACGTGCCTATGAGCATGCCGCCCACGGCTGCCGCTCCAAGCGTCTGGTTACCGTTCTTTCCCACGCCACTTGCAAACATCATAGGCAACAGACCGACAATCATGGCCAGCGAGGTCATCAGAATCGGGCGCAGACGGGCACCGGCTCCGAGGATGGCCGACCAGCGGATGGCCATTCCGGTGTGGCGGCGCTCAAGGGCGAACTGCACGATAAGGATGGCGTTCTTGGCAAGAAGTCCGATGAGCATGATAAGAGATATCTGCATGTAGATGTCGTTCTGGTGGCCGAAGAGCTGCGTGAAGAGGAACGCTCCGGCAAGTCCGAACGGCACGGAGAGCAGCACTGACAGCGGCAGGATGTAGCTCTCGTACTGTGCGGAGAGTATCAGGTAGACGAACACGAAGCACAATACGAAGATAAGACCCGTAGAACTGCTTGAGTTGGCCTCGGTTCGCGTAAGTCCGGTAAACTCGTATCCGTAGCCCGCGGGCAGCATGTTGCTGGCCACTTCCTCAACGGCCTTGATGGCTTCACCCGAAGAATAGCCGTCGGCAACGGTCGCTGTGACGCTGATGCTCGTATACATGTTGTAACGGTTGATGTTCGACGGACCGTAGACGCGGTTCATGGTGCAGAACTCATTCACCGGTGCCATGCCGTTGGTTGTGCGGACATAGATGTTGTTCAGGTCCTCGGGACGCTGCCTACTCTCCGGCGTGCCCTGTATCATCACACGGTATAGCTTGCCGTATGCATTGAAGTTCGAGGCGTAAAGGCCACCGTAGTAACCCTGCAACGTCGTCAGCACGGTTGAGGGAGATATCCCTGCCTGCTTACACTTGGCCACATCGACGTCAATCATGTACTGCGGGTAGCTTGAGTTGTACGATGTCATGGCCATCTGAATCTCGGGGCGCTTGTTAAGCTCGCCCAGATACTGCTGCACAATGCCGAAGAACTTGTTGACATCTCCACCCGTACGGTCGAGCATGACAACCGAAACACCGTTGTTTGCCGAGAATCCGGGAATCATAGGAGGTGCAAACGCAAGTATCTGCGCGTCCTTGATAGATGCCGTCTGGGCGTAGATCATGCCAAGCACAGCCTGTGCGCTCTGTGCATCGTTACGCTCGTCGAACGACTTGAGCTTTATGATGAACGTGGCCTGGTCTGAACCTGAGCCCGAAATAAAGTTGTAACCTTGTATCTGCTGGCGGCTCTGCACGGCGGGATTCGAGGCGAGCATGGCATCAACCTGGTCGATAACCTGCTGCGTGCGGTGCACGCTGGTTCCCGGGGGCATGGTGATTGTACAGAACACAACGCCCGTATCTTCATCTGGCACGAGGCCCGAGCGGGTGGTGCTCATGGTCACCAAGAGGGCGGCGATGCCCAGAACCACGCACACGGCGGTAAGTATGGGCTTGCGCACGAAACGCTCCACACCCGTCTTATACTTGCCGAGCACCTTGTCGTAAGCTGTATTGAAAGCCACGTGGAAACGGTCTACCGGACTGAGCTTGCGCTCGGTGCCATCCTCATTCTTCGGTTTCATGAACACGGCGCAGAGGGCCGGCGACAGCGTAAGGGCGTTGAGGGCCGATATGAATATTGATATGGCCATCGTAATACCGAACTCTCGGTAGAAGGTACCGGAGACTCCGCCCATGAACGACACCGGGATGAACACCGAAGCCATTACGAGCGTGATGGAGATGATGGCTCCAGAGATTTCGTTCATGGCGTCGATACTGGCCGTGAGAGCGCTCTTGTAGCCAAGGTCGAGCTTTGCATGCACAGCCTCGACGACCACGATGGCGTCATCGACCACAATGGCGATGGCCAGAAGCAAGGCCGAGAGCGTGAGCAGGTTGACCGAGAAGCCGAACAGGTTGAGGAAGAGGAACGTACCGATGAGCGACACCGGGACGGCGATAAGCGGGATGAGCGTTGACCGGAAGTCCTGCAAGAACAGGTAAACCACGAGGAACACCAGCACGAGGGTGAACACAATGGTGAACACAACCTCATGTATTGAAGCGTAGAGGAAGTCGGTCACGTCGTAGTTGACGTCATACGTCAAGCCCGGAGGGAAGCTCTTGGCCTGCTCTTCGAGCTCGGCCTTCACCGCGGTGGCTATTTCGTTGGCGTTGGAGCCGGCAATCTGCTGCACCATACCCATGACCGAAGGCATGTTGTTGTTACGCATCGACACGGTATAGCTCAGTCCTCCGAGCTCAACATCGGCCACATCCTTCAGCTTGAGGGTCTGTCCGGTGAGGTCGCTCGTAAGGATTATGTTCTTGAACTCCTCGGCAGTCTTGAGTCGTCCGGTGTATCTCATGACATACTCGAACGCCATCTTGCTCTCCTGACCGAACGAACCGGGCGCAGCCTCGATGTTTTGCTCGGACAGCGCGGTTGAGATGTCGCTCGGCATGAGCCCGTATTGCTTCATCTTGTCGGGCTTGAGCCAGATTCGCATCGAGTAAGTCTTCATACCGGGGCTCATCACATCGCCCACGCCGGCAATACGCTTGAGGGCCGGAACGACGTTGATTTCGTTGTAGTTTGTGATGAACTGGTCATCGTAGCGCCCGTCGGGCGACACTAGGGCATACATTATTACCTGCGACGACTGGCGCTTGTTTACCGTAACACCTACGCGGGTTACCTCGGCCGGCAGCTGCGACTGGGCCTGGGATATACGGTTCTGCACGTTGACGGCGCACATGTCGGCGTTCACTCCCTGCCGGAAGTAGATCGTTATGCTTGCCGATCCGTCGTTGGATGCGGTAGATTCCATGTAGTCCATGTTCTCCACACCGTTGATGCTTTCCTCCAACGGCGCGAGCACGGAGTTCTTTACGGTTTCGGCATCGGCACCGGTGTACGTGGTACGCACCGAGACGGTAGGCGGAGCCACGTCAGGATACTGCTCGATAGGCAAGGTGAGCAGTCCGATGAGACCCAGTATGACGATGAGGATAGATATCACCGTCGAAAGCACCGGGCGCTTTATAAAGTTTGTAAATGTCATATTACCTTTGTTTGTTTAACGCATCAATAGATTGACCGTTGCGGTCTGGTTATTTCTGCATGGCTCCCATGCTTTCTGCCTGCTTTATCCTCTTGGCGTACTCCTCGGGAGTTATCGGTGTAATCTGTGCCCCGTCGGTGAGCTTGGTCACTCCGTTGGTCACATACTTCTCTCCGGCCTTTATGCCGCCGGTTACGATATAGTTGTTTCCGTCGTTCTGTGGCTCGACGGTAATCTCGGTGTATTTCACCTTGTTGTCATTGCCAACGACATAGATGAATATCTTGTTCTGCAGCTCTACAGTGCAGCTCTTCGGTATGACCACAGCCGAATTGTTGGTGTGCTTCACCACCACCGAGCCCGACCCGCCGCTTTTCAGCAGGTGCTCAGGGTTGGGGAACTGCGCGATAACCTGCACGCTGCCGGTGGTCTGGTCGATGACGCCGCTCACCTTGGCCACCTTTCCTTCGTGCTGGTAGGTTGTCCCGTCGGCCAGCTGCAGGTAAACGGGCGGGTATTTGCTTATGGCGTCGGCCATTCCGCCGGCGGTCTTCGAGAGCTCGAGCATCTCTTTCTCGTTCATAGAGAAGTAAACCTCCATCGTGCTGATGTTAGACACAGTGGTGAGAGGCTGTGTGCTGGAGCTGCTCACGAGCGCCCCGACCTTGTAGGGCAGCGTTCCGATGACACCGTTCGACGGGCTCTTGACGTAGCAGAAGCTCAGGTTCTCCTTTGCCGACACGAGCGCGGCCTTTGCCTGCGACAGTTGTGCCTCGGCGCTCTCGTAAGAGTTCTGTGCCGACTGCATCTCGTAGGCACCTATAACCTTGTTGGCAAACAGCTTCTTGCTGTTCTCGTATGTCAGCTTGGCGGTGTTAAGCTGTGCCGAAGCCGTGTTCACGGAGGCCTGGGCCTGGCGCACGGCCGCCTCGTAAGTCACGTTGTCGATGACGAAAAGCAACTCGCCGGCCTTGACGGTCTGGCCTTCCTTAACACAGATTTTAGTAATGAACCCCGACACTTTCGGCCGGATTTCCACATCCTGTATACCCCTTATCACGGCAGGATAGGTTGATTGCAGCGTTGCGCTCTGCGGACTTACCGTCTGCACCGGGTAGCTATTGTCGCCCGTCATGGCGCCTTTGTTTCCACAAGAGACGAGAAGTGCAGCTGTTGCCGCAATCAACAACATTTTGTTCTTTTTCATAACCTATTATTATATATATAAATTTTTATGCTAAATACAACCTCCGCAGAAAACTTTCTGCCCACGGTTAGGTTTTCAGAGTGCAAAGATACACAGAATATTCTAACTGAAAGAATATGCTGCCGCACATTTAACTATCTTTATATGCGGCATGGCAAATATACAAAAAAGTAAGAATTGTGTGCGTTAATTTTTACAAACCAATCCTATTTCTTTAGCTTTTTCAAGCAGCAACGCCATCAGCGGCTCTCGCTCGTTGGGCACTTTGTTATCGAGCACAGCGTCTTTGAGCGCCTGCTTGAGCTGCCCCACCTCGCGGCATGGCGGCAGTGCGAACATCTGCATTATCTCATTGCCGTCGATGCAGGGCTGCAACAGTCGCTTGTAGTCTTTCTCCTTAAGGTCGGCCAGCTTCTCGCGCACCATGCGGAAGTTCTCGAGGAACATTCGCTTTCTCACCTCGTTCTTGCTCGTTATGTCGGCTTCGCACAGCGTCATGAGGTCGTCGATGTCGTCGCCGGCGTCGTTCATGAGCCTCCTCACGGCACTGTCGGTCACCTCTTCGTCGGCAATCACAATGGGCCTCATGTGCAGGTCGACCAGCTTCTGCACATACTTCATCTTGGCATCGAGCGGCAGCGCCAGCCTGCGGAATATCTGCGGCACCATCTTGGCGCCCACGTAGTTGTGGTTGTGGAACGTCCATCCCTGCGCCGGTTCCCAGCGCTTGCACCTCGTCTTGCCTATGTCGTGCATCAGGGCAGCCCACCGCAGCCACAGCCCGCCGCCCCTGCGGCACACGTTGTCTACCACCTCGAGTGTGTGGTAGAAATTGTTCTTGTGGGCCTTGTCGCCCCTTCGCTCCACTATGTCGAGCGCGGCCAGCTCGGGCAATATGAGCTGCAGCAGGCCCGAGCGGTGCAGGTCGACAAAGCCCCGGCTCGGCGTGGCCGTCATCATTATCTTGTTTAGCTCGTCCTTGATGCGCTCGCCGCTCACAATCCTTATCCGCTCGGCATTGCGGCTGAGCGCCTCAAACGTCTCGTCCTCGATCATGAAGTTGAGCTGCGCGGCAAACCTCACGCACCGCATCATGCGCAGCGGGTCGTCGGAAAAGGTCACGTCGGGGTCGAGCGGCGTGCGTATGATGCCGTCTTCAAGGTCTTCTATGCCGTAGAAAGGGTCGACGAGCTCGCCGTAGCGCTCGGCATTGAGGCACACGGCCATGGCGTTGATGGTGAAGTCGCGCCTGTTCTGGTCGTCTTCGAGCGTACCGTCTTCCACCACAGGCTTGCGCGAGTCGTGGCTGTAGCTCTCTTTCCTCGCCCCGACAAACTCCACCTCCAGGCCCTTCCACTTCACTTGCGCCGTCCCGAAATTGCGGAATACGGACAGGTGGGCCTTGCGCCCCAGTTGCTGCTTGAGCTCGGAGGCAAGGCTGATGCCGCTGCCCACCACTACTATGTCGATGTCATTAGAAGGGCGTTCGAGGAAAAGGTCGCGCACGTAGCCGCCCACTACGTAGCACTCAAGGCCGAGCTTGTCGGCTGCAGCTGATATGGTATGGAATATGTCGCTGTCGAGCGCCTGCGCCAGTTCTGCGTCTGTAAGTATCTTCATTGATGCCACTGCTGTGTTAAATAAGCGAAACTGCCGGTAAAACGAACGGCAAGACCAATCTTCAATCGGTCGTAAACACTTTGTTAAGGCTGCAAAGTTAATGCAAAAAATCCACATTCCGCCTCTTGCGATGCGGTTTTTTACCATCGGCGGCGCCCGCGCCCCTCTGCGCGCGGGGCAGCAGCCAACGCGGCAGCGGCATCTGCCGGTGGCCAGCCGGTGCAGAAATTTAATTACAACCATGCCTCCGAGAACAGCATGCGCGGCACCACGGCGGCAGCGGCCCACAAATGAGCCATTCTCGGCGGAGATACGCAAAGCGCTGGGGCATACGGTGTTAGGTCGCCACAGGCATGGAATCGCTATCCCATACGCGCCACGGTGCGGCCGCCGGAGGCCCCAAAAGGGCAGAAAAGCCATGTTTCTGCGCCACAGCCTGGCCGCTACGGCTATGCAAAACGGCCCTCACGGCAATGCAAAACGGCCCGTTCGGCCCCACGAAAAGGCCCTCGCGGCGGGGCGGCAGCGACCCGACGGGCAACCGGCCGGGCCCGAAAGCCCTCGGCAAACGCCAAAGGCGAGGATGAGACGGGGGCAAAAATGATGAAACAGATTTACACTTTGCCGCCCCAGGCTGCCCCCGGCGGGCACCATTGCCTACGGCCAAGGCCCGGCAACCGCTTCACCGCCTCTGCGCCCTACGGGCTGCCCCGCCACGCCCCTACGCCCCCCGGCAGCGGCCCGGCAAGCGGGCATTGCATGTTAACAATACCTAATAATGAGGGCCACAGTCGCTGTTTCACGCCGATAAGATGTATTTTTGCAAAAAACAAACAGCCGGCACGGCCGCGCCACACGGCCAGCCGCGCCACACAAAACACGAACAGCATGACCAAGAAACACATAACGGCGGCGCTGATAGCCGTGGCGGCACTGGCAGCCTGCGGCGACAACGGCGCACGCTCAGAGGCCGACCGACTGCTGGAACGGGCCAACACAGAGTTTGAGAGCAAGCAATACGACAAGGCGCTGCGCACAATCGACTCGCTGCGCCGCGTTTACCCCAACGCCATCGAGACGCGCAAAGAGGCGCTGAAGCTATACCAGGACATATCGCTCAAGCAGGCGCAAGACGACCTTGCGCTGACCGACAGCGCGCTGCAGGCCGTGAAAGCCGCCTACAGGCAGCTGAAAGACTCGGTGGAAAAGAAGCGAGCCAACCTCACGGCCACCGAAGACGAGCTGAGCACGCTCAACCTCACGAAGGTCAAGATGGACTCGCTGCAGGTGCGCTTCGACGTCCAGTGCGCCAAGATAAAATACATACACAAGAAGCAGAAGGAGGAGTGATGCGCCCGGCACGGGCCGCGCAAAGGCCGCGTGTCATGGCCGGCCCATGCCGCATGCAGAGCCGAGGCAGCCCGGCAGCCCGCCCCCGGCCCGTTGCCAACCTGCCGCAGGGCCTTGTTGAGCGCGCCGCCGGCCCGCCACCACAACGGCCCGGGCTGCAGCCAACGGCTTTTTAGGCAAACGTTTGGTGTTCTCAATATAAATTCTTAATTTTGCACCGCACTTTGTTTATATCGAGAATGGCAAAACAAATAGAAGCATCCACAGACCAAGAGTTCGAGCAAGTGATGGCCGAATGCCGCTCGCTGTTTGCGAAAAAGCTCGCAGACTACGGCGCGTCGTGGCGTTTGCTGCGCCCGGCATCGCTCACCGACCAGTTGCTCATAAAGGCCAAGCGCATCAGAAGCCTCGAGATCAAGGGGCAGTCGCTGGTGGGCGAAGGCATCAGGCCCGAGTTCATAGCACTCATCAACTATGGCATAGTGGGGCTGATACAGCTTGACCGCGGCTTCGCCGACTACGTAGACATCAGCGCCGACGATGCCCTCAAGCTATACGACAGCCACGCCGCCGAGGCCCTGGCGCTCATGCAGCGCAAAAACCACGACTACGACGAGGCATGGCGGCTGATGCGCGTGAGCAGCTACACAGACTTCATACTCACCAAGATAGAGCGGGTGAAGGAGATAGAAGACAACCGCGGATGCACCATAGTGAGCGAAGGGATAGCGTCTAACTACATGGACATCATCAACTACGCCGTGTTCGGGGCCATCAAGCTCGCGCAGTGATACACCCACACAAGCACAACAGATGAAAGCCGGAGCAAGAATAGCCATAACCAATGCCTGCCGCCTGCTGACAGCGGCCACGTTCGTGTTGTCGGGGTTTGTCAAGGCTGTCGACCCGTTGGGCACGCAGTACAAGATAAACGACTACCTCGAGGCATGGCACCTGGCCCAATACGTGCCCGACATCCTCACGCTTGCCGCATCGGTGGCAATGTCGGCAGTGGAGTTCGGCATAGGCATCTGCCTGCTATTCGCCATCCACCGACGCGCCACGTCGCGCCTGCTGCTGCTCATCATGGCCGTGTTCACACCGCTGACGCTGTGGCTTGCCATTGCCGACCCCATCAGCGACTGCGGTTGCTTCGGCGACGCCATCAAGCTGTCCAACTGGGAAACGTTCTGGAAAAACGTCGTCTTGCTGGCCTTCGCCGTAGTGCTCGCACGCCGGCCGGCCGACATGATAAGGTTCATCAGCCGCACCAACCAGTGGATAGTGCTCAACTACTCGGCACTGTTCATACTCGCCGTGTCGGGCTACAGCCTGTATTACCTGCCGCAGTTCGACTTCCGCCCCTACCATGTGGGCGCCGACATACGCAAGGGCATGGAGATTCCGCCCGGGGCGCCCCAGCCTCAGTTCGAGACAACGTTCATATTAGAGAAAGACGGGCAGCGCAAGGAATTCACGCTCGACAACTACCCCGACTCCACATGGACTTTCATTGACAGCAAGACAGTGCAGACGGCCGAAGGCTACGTGCCGCCCATACACGACTTCTCAATCACACGGCGCGACAACGGCGAAGACATCACAGAGCAGGTGCTGGCCGACAGCAGCTACACCATGCTCCTTGTGGCCCCCTACCTTGAGCTGGCCGACGACAGCCACCTCGACCTCATAAACCAAATATACGAATACGCCACCGACAACGGCTACCCGTTCTACTGCCTCACGGCAAGCACCGACCGGGCCATAGAGCGGTGGCGCGACATGACGGGGGCCGAATACCCGTTCTGTTCGACCGATGCGACGACCCTGCAGACCGTAATACGGAGCAACCCCGGGCTCGTTCTCATCAAGTCAGGACGTGTGATACGGAAATGGAGCCACAACCGTCTGCCCGACGAATACCAGCTCACCGACAGGCTTGAACGCATCGAACTGGGGCGGCAGCCCGACGACACCACAGCCAGCCGCGTGCTGTCCATCATCACATGGTTTGTGCTGCCGCTGCTTCTTCTAACGCTGGCCGACAGGCTTTGGGCGTGGTCTAAGTTCGTAAGGAACAAAGAAAGACAAACCAAGATATACAAACTTTTAAAACGAAAGAAAATGAGAAAGAAAATTGTAGCAGGCAACTGGAAGATGAACATGAACCTGCAGGATGGTATAGCTCTGGCAAAAGAGCTTAACGAAACACTCACGGCAGAGAAGCCCAACTGCGGCGTCATCATCTGCACACCGTTCATCCACCTTGCAAGCATTGCACAGCTGCTCGACCAAGACGTAATCGGCCTGGGCGCCGAAAACTGCGCCGACAAGGAGAAAGGCGCCTACACGGGCGAAGTTTCGGCCGAGATGGTGAAGAGCACCGGCGCACAATACGTTATCCTGGGCCACTCTGAGCGCCGCGGCTACTACGGCGAGACCCCCGAGATACTCAAAGAGAAAGTGCTGCTGGCACTGAAGAACGGCCTGAAGGTAATCTTCTGCATAGGCGAGAGCCTCGAGGAGCGCGAGGCCAACAAGCAGAACGAGGTAGTGAAGGCCGAGCTTGAGGGAAGCGTGTTCAACCTCAGCGCAGAGGAGTTCAAGAACATCATCATTGCCTACGAGCCCATCTGGGCCATCGGTACGGGCAAGACCGCCACTGCCGAGCAGGCCGAAGAGATTCACGCCTACATCCGCAGCGTGGTGGCCGAGCACTACGGCGAGGCCGTGGCCGACGACACCACCATCCTCTACGGCGGCAGCTGCAAGGCCAGCAACGCCCCCGAGCTGTTTGCAAAGCCCGACATCGACGGCGGGCTCATCGGCGGCGCATCGCTCAAGGCAGCCGACTTCAAGGGCATCATCGACGCCTGGAAGAAATAACATCCCACCCACAAGCCTGCCGGAGGCCCGGGGCAGCATGCGCGCATGGCGCAGCCCGGGGCCCCGGCGGCGCTTTCAACACCAACAGACACAACCCTACAACAACCAGAAATGAAGCAATTCGTCGCACTAATCCTCATCATAGCCTGCCAAGCAGCAACGGCCGGGGCGCAGACGTTCACCGAACGCCTGCAAAAGAAAGTGAAGAATCAAGGCACAGTGACCGTCAACCAGAGCGCGGCCATCGACGAATTGGTCAACGGCACCGTACGCATCACGCCGCAACCGGCCGTGGCCCCGACAACGGCCAAGGCCCAGACCGGCAGCCAGCAACAGCCGCCCGCCACCAAGCCACAGCCGGCACAGAAGCCGGCAGCCGAGGCAGCACAGCGCGAGACGCACAGGGCCGCCGAAGCCGACGCGGCCGAAAGCGGCGCCGACACGCCCGTGATAGACACGAGCAAGAAGGTGATGCGCGGAGCATACAAGGTGAACGGCTACAGGGTGCAGGCATTCGCGGGGGGCAACACCCGCCGCGACAGGCAGCAGGCCGAGCGCATTGGCAACGAGATAAAGACGCTCTTCCCGATGCAGCCCGTATATGTTCACTTCTATTCACCGCGGTGGATATGCCGCGTGGGCAACTTCCGCACATACGAAGAGGCCCACCAGATGCTTACCGAGCTGCGCAAGCTCGGCTACAAGCAAGCTCTGATAGTAAAAGGAAAAATCACAGTTCAATACTAAATACAATGGATATTGAGACAGAATACCGTGACGGCATCGACGAACTGGCGTCACACTACAAGAGTGTGCTCAGCCTGCTGGGCGAAGACCCCACCCGCGAGGGCCTGCTGAAGACACCCATGAGGGTGGCCAAGGCCATGCAGGTGCTCACCCGCGGCTACACCATGGATGCGCACAAGGTGCTCACCGACGCACTCTTCAAGGAAGACTACAGCCAGATGGTCATCGTCAAGGACATCGACTTCTTCTCGCTTTGCGAGCACCACATGCTCCCCTTCTTCGGCAAAGCCCACGTGGCCTACATCCCCAACGGCTACATCACGGGGCTGAGCAAGATTGCCCGCGTGGTCGACATATACTCCCGCCGGCTGCAGGTGCAGGAGCGCATGACGCTGCAGATAAAAGAGTGCATCGAGCAGACGCTCCACCCGCTGGGCGTGATGGTCGTGGTCGAGGCGCGACACCTGTGCATGCAGATGCGCGGGGTGGAGACACAAAACGCCATAACCACCACCAGCGACTTCTCGGGGGCATTCAACCAGGCCAAGACGCGGCAGGAATTCATGAACCTGATACACAACAAGTAAGGCCCACAGGGGCCGACATACCCATACACCGAAGCCGCTGGCCGGGGTCCACGGCTTCGACCGGCAAACAAAGCAAAGCCCTCCGAGGCTGCAGCGACACCATGTCGCCGCCGCCTCGGAGGGCTTTTTTCGTGCCGCCACTGCCGCCGCCGCAAATGGCTGAGGGCCAGCACGATGGCAATACGGGCCGTTTGGCAACGCAAAACGGCCCGTTCCAGGATGCCAAACGGGCCGTTTGGCGACCTGGAACGGCCGCTACCGGCGGGCGGCGAAGAATTCCTTCATCAGCCGGGCACACTCATCGGCGAGCACACCACCCGTCACCGAGCACTTGGGATGCAGCGCACGGGGAGCCAGCAGCGTGTAGCCGCGCTTCTCGTCGGGCGCGCCATAGACCACGCGCGACACCTGGGCCCACCCTATCGCGCCCGCGCACATGGCGCAAGGCTCCACGGTTACATAGAGCGTACAGTCAGTAAGATACTTCCCACCGAGCGTGTTGGCTGCCGCGGTGATGGCCTGCATCTCGGCGTGGGCGGTGACATCGCACAGCGTCTCGGTCAGGTTGTGGGCCCGCGAGACTATCCGCCCGCGGCAAACCACCACCGCCCCGACCGGTATCTCGCCCGCCTCCATGGCCAGCCCCGCCTCGGCCAGCGCACGGCGCATATACTGCTCGTCGGCCTTAATCTGTTCTTCTTCAGTCATAATTGTTCGGTTTGATACGGCAAAATTAATGATTTTCCTTTGAAATCTGCCCGAAAAATGCTATTTTTGCAAGTGTTATTACTCATCCGGCATGGCAGAACACAACAACATGGGCTACTGGGGCGAGCAGCAGGCAGCAAGCTACCTCGAAGCCAACGGGTACGGCATAATGGCCCGCAACTGGCGCCTGGGGCACCGCGACCTTGACATCGTGGCCCACAAAGACGGCACCGTGGTATTCGTAGAGGTGAAAACGCGGCGCGACAACCGCTACATGGAGGCCGAGCAGGCCGTCGACGCGCGCAAGATACGCTCAATAGCCGCTGCCGCGGGGGCATTCATGCAGCAGCACGGCATCGACGCCGACGCACGCTTTGACATAATCACCGTGACCGGCACGCCATCGGCCGGATGCACCATCAACCACATAGAAGACGCGTTTGTGCCGCTGCCATACTGAAAACGATGAAAGACATAGCATACATACACATCCCCGAGACCGACTCGACCAACCGGCTGCTGCGCGAATACACCGGCGACGAGGGGCGGCTGATGACCGTGGCCACCACCGACTACCAGACGGCAGGGCGCGGCCAGGGCACAAACACGTGGGAGAGCGAGCGGGGCAGCAACCTGCTCGTGAGCATCAGGCTGCACCCCCGTGGGCTGCACGCCTCGCGACAATACGCCATGACCGAGGCCGGGGCGCTGGCCGTGCGCGACACCGTGGCCAGCCTCACCGGCGAGGCAACCATAAAATGGCCCAACGACATATACGTGGGCGACAGGAAGATAAGCGGCACGCTGTCTGAATGCGACATCAGCGGCAGCACCATAAAGACGTGCACGCTGGGCATAGGCATCAATGTCAACCAGCGGAGCTTCGCGGGCGGGGCGCCAAACCCCGTGTCGATAATACAGCTCACGGGCCGCACAACGCCCACGGCCGACGTGCTCGACTGCCTGACAGACCGCATAGCACACTACGCCGCCATGGTCGACAGCGGGCAGTACGAACGGCTGCACAACCTTTACCTGGGCACCCTCTACCGCCGCGAGGGCCTCTACAGGTACCGCGATGCCGGCGGAGAGTTCATGGCAACGACCGCCACGGTGAGGCCAGAGGGCCCGCTCGTGCTCCGGCGCGCCGACGGCAGGTTGTCGGAATATGAGTTCAAGGAAGTGAAATTCATCATTTAAAACTTTAATAAATACATCATGGCAAAGTACAAAAGGATATTGTTGAAGCTCAGCGGCGAAAGCCTGATGGGCAGTCAGAACTATGGCATCGACGCACAGCGCCTGGCTGAATATGCCGAGCAGATAAAGGAGGTGAGCCAAATGGGCGTGCAGATTGGCATAGTGATAGGTGGCGGCAACATATTCCGCGGACTCAGCGGAGCCGCCAAGGGCTTCGACCGTGTCAAGGGCGACCAGATGGGCATGTGCGCCACGGTAATCAACTCGCTGGCCCTGAGCTCCGCGCTCAACGCAATAGGCGTGAAGACAAAGGTGCTCACGGCAATACGCATGGAGCCGATAGGCGAGTTCTACAGCAAATGGAAGGCCATCGAGGCCCTGGAAGACGGATATGTGTGCATATTCTCGGCCGGTACGGGCAACCCTTACTTCACCACCGACACCGGATCGTCGCTTCGCGGCATCGAGATTGAGGCCGACGTGATGCTCAAGGGCACGCGCGTCGACGGCATTTACACCGCCGATCCAGAGAAAGACCCGGCCGCAACGAAGTTCAGCGAGATAACTTACGACGAGATATACAACCGCGGACTGAAGGTGATGGACCTCACGGCGACAACCATGTGCAAGGAGAACAACCTGCCTATCTACGTGTTCAACATGGACATCGTGGGCAACCTGCGCCGCGTGATGGACGGCGAAGAAATCGGGACGCTGGTGCACAACTGAGCAACAGGGCCGCAAACCACTTGCACAATGGCATCGACGGGCATCAAGGGGCAACCACTCCGTGGTGCCACAAGCCGCCGGGGCCGCGGCGGCTGGCGGGCCGAGGCAGAATGCAGCATGCCGCGCCACAGGCAGCCACGGGGCCTGGCCCCGACCGCCCGCAACGGCAAGCGGCATGCCAAACCCGCAAAGACAACGAGATGAACACACTGACAATGCTCGGCACGGGCAGCGCCCTCGTAACGCGATGCTACAACACCTGCTTTGCGATAAGCACGCCCGGAGCCACCCTCCTTACCGATGCCGGAGGCGGCAACGGCATACTCTGCCAGCTGCGCAAGGCCGGCATGCCCCCCGACGGCATCGACTTCATGTTCCTGACCCACGCCCACACCGACCACATCATGGGGGCGGTGTGGCTTGTTCGCACGGCGGCCAGCTGCCCGAGAGCAGCAGCAGGCACATCTCTCTCAGCACGCCCCGTGGCTGCTTTTCCGCCGCCATGACCCGCTGCGCATATTCGGCCACGGGCGCGCCCTCGGCGTGCTGAGAGAGATGTGCCTGCTGCTGCTCTCGGGCAGCGACCGGGCCGTGCTCGACCGCGCTGTCAGCCTGTGCGAGGTGGCCGACGGCGACGTGGTCACGGCCGGGCAAACGAGCCTGCTGTGCTTCGACATCGGATCGACTAAGGAGAAGCAGTTTGGCTACAGGGCCACTTTGCCTGGCGGCACCACCCTGGTGTGCCTCGGCGACGAACCCTTCAACGAGCGCAACAGGACCCAGGCCGAAGGCGCCGACTGGCTCATGAGCGAGGCATTTTGCCTGTATGCCGACCGCGAACGCTACAAACCGTATGAGAAACACCACAGCACGGCGCTCGAGGCCGGCCGCACGGCGGCATCGCTACGTGCGCGCAACCTCATTGTATACCACACTGAAGACGACAGCCTGGCCACCCGCAAAGAGCGGTATGGCGCCGAGGCGAGGACTGAATATGGCGGCAACGTGGTAGTTCCCGACGACCTTGAGACCATTTTCCTTTGACGTTGCACCGCTGCCCGGGGCATGTGGCAGCCCTGCCACGCCCACACCATGTGCCCGCCACGCCCACACGGCTCAGAAAGCCACGAGCTCCAGCCGCGCATAGTCGGACTCGAGCACCAGCCGGTTGCCGTCGGCCACCACCACACGAAACTCTGTCGACGTGGCGCCGAGCCCAAACGGGCCAAGCTCTTCGGGCGTTGCCTGCCGGCCGCTGTCGCTGGTCGACGCCCTGTGGCGGAAGTCTTTCATGGCCACGCGCGAGCTTCCGCCCACATATTCGAAGCGCCCCACAAACGCCCCGTAGCCGCCGGGGCCCTGCCGTTCGGCCACTTCGACCACATAGCGCGTTATGCCGTAGAAGATGCGCTCACACTGATGCACCTCGCCGTCGGCATGGGTCACGAAGCGCTCCAGCCGCCAAAACCCCTCGATGTCGCCGTCGACGGGTTGCTTCGAGCACCCCGCAGCCAGCATTACCGCCACAACAATCAGGCCGATGCGACCTGCCAACGCCTTCACCTTGCACATATCCCTGTCTTTTTTATCGTTAACATCATTCCGGCAGAGGCTCCCAGATAGTCGCCTCCGTCGATACCCACAGCCATGGCCATGCTCCATCCGGGCAGTTTGCGCGGCGAATAAGTGGCCTCGGCATAAGTGCTCACCTGCAGCCTCACCCGGTCGAGGGGCTCGCGGTAGGTTCCCCAATGCCTCACGTGCGACAGAAGCAACCTGTAGGCCCACTCGTCAGAAGGCTGGCCGTCGACTCCCACGTGGTGTGCGCGCACGCGGTTGCTCTTAAACTCGTTGGTGCCGTCGGCGTTGTAAGCCGGCCCCGGCATCAGCGGACTGCCCATGCCCAGCCCCCAGTGCTGCCACCCCAGAAACTGGCCGTTGTTGTAGTAATTGTCGCAACCGCTCATCTGCAGGTCGGTAAACGTGCCGCCGACGCCGTCGTAGAGTATAGGGCCGGTCTGGTCGGTGGTCGACAGCCCCTCCCATAGCAGCGTCTTCACCCACCTGTTGCGCGGCAGCGTCACCTCGACCCCGAGCTGCCCGTCGCGCCAAAGGCCGTATTGCATGGTGAGCTGCGAATGGTCTTCAAAGTAATGCTCCATGTATACGCGCGCCGACCACGCCCTGCCGTGGTAGTCGAGGCTAACGTTCCAGCTGCCGCAGTGGTTGCCCTGCACGTTCTTCAGGGTGCTCTCCTGCGACGGCATGAGCATGTAGAAGAAGTCGGGCAGCCGGTTTGGCATGTTCTCTACCATCACCGACGAGCCGTCGGCGCGCTTTCTCATCTTCATTCCGCCAAATTGCGCCGCAGTGAGTATGCCTATGTCGACAGTCAGCGGAAAGCGGTCGGCCCGCCCAACCCTCAGCGCCGCCGACTTGCTGTGGTATAGCGTGTTGCGCGTGTAGAGCCCACCGGGGGCGGCAAAGCCTTGCTGCCACTTGTTGTCGGTGAATATGCCATAGGCCAAGTGGCCCTTGAACGACAGCCACCCGCGCGTGAGGGGCACCGGGACGAAGTCGGCAATGTCGGCCCTTACCTGCGGCACGGGCCTGGCGCCCGGGCCTTCCACCATCATGCCCGAGCTCAACCTGTGGTTCTTGTCCATGGGATAGCCCCACCGTTGCTTGCTGCCCACGCTCAGGCGCAGCCGCCGCCACGACATGTCAACGTATGCCTGCTGCACCACCACGGGCGCCCCGATGCCCCAACCTGAAGCCATGTCGGCAGCCGCCTCTATACTGAAGCCGGCGCGCAGCGGCCTGGAATAGGTGGCACCGGCGCGCAGATAGCCGCCCGCGGCGTCGGCAGACGACAGTCCCCAGCGGTTGGCAGTGAACCATAGCGGGGCATGGCGCCCGGTAGACGCGCCGCCCGAAGCCTCAACACGGTAGGCCACGGTGTCACGCCCATGGCCAAAGGCAGCCCCCGACGAAAAGAAGACTAAGGCCGACAACAGTAACATTTTCCTTGCATCCATCCTATAAAACAATATTTCAGACGGTTATTTACAAACTTAATACAACAGAAAGACCGTGCATACGGGCAGCGGTTGGATCTGCCAATGGCTGTACGCATGCAGCTATTCGGATGCAAAGGTACGAAAAAAAACATATATAGCCAACCCGGCGGGGCATGGGCCGGTGGTTTGAAGCCGCTTTTCGACGCTTTGCGCCGGCCTCGGCCGCCGTCGGGCAAGGGTGGTAAACAATCATGACAACTGTCGCAGGCAAAGCCTTCAAGGGCGATGTAGCCCTGCCGAACAGCCCGTATTGGCCCGCCAAACGGCCCATTCCACATGCCAAGACGGGCCGTTTGGCGGTCTCACGGCACCCGTTGCGCAATGCACTGTGGCACAGCGTGTTGCGCCGAACGCACACCACGGTAATACTATTTTACAAAATGTGGCGCCCGCCAAGCCTTCCGGCGCCATGCAGCCGAGGGCACGCGGGGACATAAAACAAAGGCAGGGCCATCGAAAAACGATAGCCCTGCCTCAGCAAGTCGGGATGACTGGACTCGAACCAGCGACCTCACGCCCCCCAGACGCGTGCGCTAACCAACTGCGCTACATCCCGATCAAAAGTTGCAACCTTTCTGAATTGCGGTGCAAAGGTAGTTACATTTTGTGGAATATGCAAATTTTCGGGCGACTTTTTTTGCATCTTCCGGCAACTGCAACGGTATCTGCCCCGACGTCAAACGGCCCGGGGCCCTGTGGCGAAGGGGCCGGGGCAGCAAACCGAAGGCTGCAGGCAAGCCCTATGCCGGCACAGCGCCACTGCCGCCAACCAGGCGGCAGGCGCGCCAAAACAGTCGGTAGGCACGGCACAGCCCGCCAATGCCGAGCAAGCGCAGGGCCACCGCCTTGAGCCGCGCCGACGCCCCGGCCACGCCCAACGGCCCGGCCGGGGCATCCGTGAGCCTCGGGGCGTCGCCCGTGAGCGCGCTCACGGAGAGCTGAATGTTGAGCACGTGCATGTAATAAGGGCCAAAGCCGGGCTTGCCGCGGTAGGCGTCGATGACGCGCATGTGCGAATCGAGCAGCGCCCTGAGCTCGTTGCCGCCTGCCGTGGCCGTTATCCCGCCTCCGTTCATGCAGTAATAGTACAGCCCGCTGTGCGTTGTGGCCACGCAAGAAGCGCGGCCGAGCAACTGCGGCAGCGTGAAGATGTCTTCAAAGGCCCGGCGCGGCGGAAACCGAACAGTATCAAACAAGGCGCGCCTGAACACCTTGTTCCACATGTATGCATGTGCGTATGCACGGGCTTCGAGCCAGTAGTCGTCAATGTTGCGGTACTCTCCGTCGGCAAAGGCCAGCATTTCCTGCTTCGGTGAACCGTAAAAGCGGCATACGCCATACTCCAAAATGTCGTACTCGGGGTGTGCCGACAGTGTGTCCATCAGCGCCCGGAGCGTTCCGGCAGCCATGAAATCGTCGGAGTCAACAAACGTCACGTAACTCCCGTTCATGGCGTCGAGCCCGCTGTTGCGCGCATCGCCGAGCCCGCCGTTTGGCTTGTGTATCACCCTGATACGGCTGTCGCGCGCCGCCCACTCGTCGCATTTCGCAGGGCAGCCGTCGGGCGACCCGTCGTCGACGAGTATTATTTCCAAATGCCTGTATTCCTGTCCGACCACGCTCCCGATGCACCGGTCGATGGTTGAAAAGGTCTTGTAGACTGGTATTATCACTGTCAGAAGGTTGTCCATAGACTGTAATGATTGGTTGACATCACGCGGCCTGGCCACCGGCAGCGCCCTGCTGCCATGCGGCATGCGCCCGGAGGGGGCCGTGGCTTTGCCATTGCGTGGCTTTATATGCTGCAAAGTTAATGAAAAAAGGGCAAACGCCCACTACCTCCCACGCCCAAAACCTCACGGCGGGGCTGTATCGCCGTGCCGTGCAAGTGGCACCGGCGGGGCGGCGACACCACGAGACACCGAAGCCATGCGGCCCGTGAGCCACGCCCGTCACCGCCATTACACATATTTATATTATATAAGGGCCATCGCCGCGGCAACCCTGTGGCGTAACATCGATGCAACACTATCGTCTCAATTCCTTAACTGCCGTGTTACGCTTTGTTTACATACCTTAAGTAATTTTGCAACCAGAAAAGACATAAACTGTGAATATGATGAAGACGGTAAGTAGATTTGTAATGACAGCGGCCATCGCCGCAAGCATGACCACGGGCGCTTGGGCCGTCCAGGAGGCCGAAGCCGACCTTGGTTCCGTTACAGGACGCATCACCGACAGCGAGAAACGTGTGCTGCCGGGAGCATCCGTCATTGTGGAAGACCTGCACACGGGCGTAACAACCGACATCAACGGCTACTACAAGCTGCCCGTGCTGAAGCCGGGAACCTACACGCTAAAGATTTCATACGTGGGCTATGCCCCCATAACCCGCAAGATAACGGTCACCGACAAGAAGTCGCAGGTGAACAATTTCGTGATGAGCGAGGGCCACGAACTGAAGGAGATAGAGGTGCAGGGGGCGCTCAGCGAGCAGCGCCGGGCCCTCCAGATGCAGAAGAGCGGCATGGGATTGACCAACGTTGTGTCGGCCGACCAGGCCGGGAAGTTCCCCGACTCAAACATAGGTGACGCCCTCAAGCGCATAAGCGGCATCAATGTGCAATACGACCAGGGCGAAGCGCGATTCGGACAGGTGCGCGGCACGAGCGCCGACCTGACCTCGGTGACCATCAACGGCAACAGGGTCCCGTCGGCAGAAGGCGACACACGCAACGTGCAACTCGACCTCATACCATCCGACATGATTCAGACCATAGAGGTAAACAAGGTCGTCACCTCCGACATGGACGGCGATGCGATAGGCGGAGAGATAAACCTCGTGACAAAGAACACGCCGTTCCACCGAGTGCTCAACTTCATGGTGGGCACCGGCTACAGCTGGATTAGCGGAAAGCCGCAGTGGAACCTCGGGGCCACGTGGGGCCAGCGCTTCTTCGACAACAAGCTCGGCGTCATGGCGTCGGCCTCATACCAATACGCACCGGGAGGCTCCGACAACACCGAATTTGAGTATGACACCGACGACGACGGCGTGGTGCTGAAAGAAATCCAGGCGCGCCAATACTACGTGACGCGCGAACGGCAGAGCTATTCGCTGGCCCTCGACTATCAGTTCAACCCGCTCAACAAGATATCGTTCAAGGGAATATACAACCGCCGCAACGACTGGGAGAACCGGTTCCGCGTGCAGTACAAGGACCTCGACGAGGATGTGCAGGAGATAACGATGGAAACCAAGGCCGGAGCCGACAACACCAAGGACGCAAGACTGGAGCGGCAGCAGACCATGGACTTCACTCTCGACGGACAACACTACATCGGCAACCTCAAGATAGACTGGGCTGCAAGCTACTCGAGAGCCACCGAGGAACGCCCGAACGAACGCTACGCCTCGATAAAATACAAAGACATCGACGTTGCCAGCGGCCTGCAGGACGTGGGCGGAAGGCAGCCTTACACCACCGTGGCCATACCGTCGATAAGCGACGAGGGCTGGGAGTTCGACGAACTGACCAACCAAGACGAGGACATAGAGGAGAATGAGTACAAAGCCCGCCTCAACTTTGAACTGCCGCTCGCCAAGGGCCGCTTCGGCAACAAGCTCAAGTTCGGCGGCAAGTACACCTACAAGGACAAGAGCAAGGACGTCAGTTTCTATGAGTTCGACGGCGAAGAGATGCTCGGCGACTGGCGCAAGCAAGTGTCATACAAGATTCGCGACGGGTTCATGCCGGGCAACTTCTACCCCATCAACTCGCCTTTCATAAGCAAAGAGTTCCTCGGCGGGCTGCAACTTTACCCCCAGTACGGCGACGAGGTGTATGAAGAGGAGGCCGGCAACTACGACGTGAAAGAGCAGATCACGGCAGGCTACATACGCTTCGACCAGAAGCTGGGCAGCAAACTCGACGCCACCATCGGACTGCGCGTGGAGCACACCTCGCTGAAGACCAACGGATTCAACTACCAGGCGTGGGAAGAGGCCGAGCTGGACGACGCCGGCCAGCCCGTGCTCGACGAAGACGGCGAGCCGCAGATGCAAGACCGGGAGAGCCTTACGCCCACCGGCGAGTACAAGCACGACTACACCAACGTGCTGCCGAGCGTGCTGCTGAAATACAGGGTGAACGACGACTTCAACATACGCGCATCGTTCACCGAGACACTCTCGCGCCCGAAATACTCTGCCCTGATAGCCAACAAGACGTTTAACCTGGCCGACGAGGAGGCAACAATAGGCGACCCGAACACGGAGCCAACCACTTCGTTCAACTACGACCTCTCGGCCGAATACTACTTCAAGAGCATCGGCCTGGTCAGCCTGGGCCTTTTCTACAAAGACATCAAGAACGTCAACGTTGAAACCATCGGCTACTACACCGGCGAGGAGCTCGGACTGAGGGGCAACACCAACGAGTTTGAGGTTGAGCAGAACATGAATGCATACGACGCGCGCATCTTCGGCGTCGAGGTGGGCTACCAGCGCGACTTCGGTTTCATCTCGCCCGCGCTGAAGTGCCTCGGGTTCTACGGCAACTACACGTACACCCACAGCACCACCCGCAACTATAACGAGCGCCTGGGCATAACCGACGGCGACGACGTAAAGATGGCCGGGTCGCCCGAACACACCGCCAACGCATCGCTGTACTTCGAGAAAGCCGGCGTGAACGTGCGCCTGTCGTACAACTTCGCGTCTGAGTTCATCGACCAGATGAACACCGGCGCACGCGCACTCGACCGCTACTACGACAAGGTGAACTACCTTGACCTCAACGCAAGCTACACATGGGGGCGCGACACCAAGTTCACTGTGTTCGCAGAAGCCCACAACCTGCTCAACCAACCGCTGCGCTACTACCAGGGCGAGAAGGACAGGACGATGCAGGTGGAATACTACGGCGTGAAGGTAAACGCCGGTTTCAAAATCAACCTGTAACCAACAACACCTCACGGGCGGACCGCTTGAACACCAAGCGGCCCGCCTTTGCGTTGGGGCGTGCCACCGGCAGCGGCAAGCCCCGGCGGCAAGGGCAGGGCGAAACACATATTAAAATACTGTTACCGGGGTCGCATTTCAGGTTGTTTTCAGAAACTTACGCCACCTTTGCGCCACGAAACAGCGAACAAGCAACATTATACAACAAAACAAAAACAACACCATCGATTATGAAAACAATCAAGACGCTTGGCCGGCAGATGATGACCTGCATGGCCGCAATGGCACTGACACTGGCCACGGGCACCGCCGCCGTGGCCCAGACACCGGCCGACTGGGAGAAGATGGACGGCGACGTGGTTCTTTACATGGCCAACGACCTGGGCCGCAACGGATACTATGAGCAGAAGCCCGTGGCCGAGCTCATGGGGCGCGTGGCCGAGACCACAGGGCCGGAACTGATTATCGCGGCCGGCGACGTGCACCATTTCGAAGGCGTGGCCTCCGTAAACGACCCGCTGTGGATGACAAACTACGAGCTCATATACTCGCACCCGGAACTCATGCTCGACTGGAACCCGATAATGGGCAACCACGAATACCGTGGCAACACGCAGGCAGTGATAGACTATTCGAAGGTGAGCAGGCGCTGGGACATGCCTGCCCGCTACTACACCAAGGTGGTCGACGAGGACGGAACAACCGTGCGCATTGTCTTCATCGACACAACGCCGCTCATATCAAAGTACCGCGAGGAAACCGACAAGTACCCCGACGCCGCCAGGCAAGACAACGCCGCACAGCTGGAATGGCTTGACAACACGCTCAAAAACGCCAAAGAAGACTGGGTGATAGTGGTTGGCCACCACCCGATATACGCCCAGACAAGCAAGGACGACGTGGAACGGCAAGACATGCAGCGCCAGCTTCTGCCCATACTCCACAAGTATGGCAACGTGGCAATATACGCCTGCGGCCACATACACAACTACCAGCACATCAAGATGGCGGGCGACGACATCGACTACGTGGTCAACACGTCGGGCTCTCTGGCCCGCAAGGTCGAGCCAACCACGGGAACCGTGTTCTGCGCGGGGGTCGAAGGATTCTCTGTGATATCTGCCACGAAAAAGCAACTCAACATGTACATGCTCGACAAGACGGGCAAGGCAATACACACCGTGACCAAAAACAAGTGACCGCCGGCCACAACCGAAAATGCGGGACTGCCACCGAAGCAGCCCCGCATTTGCATTATTGCAGGGGCGGAGCAGCGCCCGCCGACGGCCGTTGCCGGCAAGCATCAACCCAAGACACAGCCCGCCGAATGGCAACGGAACGCCCCGCCCAAGCTCGCACCGACGGCACCGCACGGCCAAACGGCACGTTCGGCACCCCAAAACGGCACGTTTCGCAACGCAAAACGGCACGTATTGCCAACTGCCTGCATATCAGCGCATTGGCACCATAGCCCGCGCGGCCGGACAATCACGGCCAACCCACAAAGAAAAGCCCGTGCATTTGCTTCTGCGGAGTCTCCTCCCCGCCACAAACGCACGGACTTCCGGGCTTAAATTCAGATTATAAAGAAAAGAGTAAATATAATACGCCTCTTCGTCGAACATATCCCATGCTCTCCCAAAAAGCCGGGCCTCGGCTGGCCCGAAATATAGAATTAAAATATCACAAGGTGCTCATCTATTTCTCAATGGCACGTCGCAAAGATACGAAAAAATATTTCAAATCAACACGTTTTTGCCTAAAATTTTTTCTATTTCGCAAATATTTCTCTCTAAAAGCGAGATTTCGGCAGCCAAACACGCGTCGTTGGTCGCCACATCGCCGCCATTTCGCCCCATCCTGACGACGCTTGACGCTATCTGGCCAGCCCCGCCCAACCCATGGCAACGCCGGCACTGCAACATGGCGGGCCAAAGGGCGCAGTGCATTAAAATTAATGAAAAAGAGGCGTTTCTGCCAAAATAATGCTATTTTTGCAAGCAAAGACGAAGCTACTAAACGCAAACGAAACTAAAATAACGACAATGAAAAGACCCAAGACACTCATGAGCCTGCTGCTCGGCGTAGCATCCGTCATGACGCTCAGCAGCTTCACCGTTGCCGAGTACGACTCAATCAAGGTGGCGGCGCCGTTCCCCATGCCGGCAATAGCCATCTACAACTTCCCGCACAACGACTTCTCGATTGCCGACTACGGCGCAAAGAAGCAGGGTACCGACACCGACGAAAACTGCACCACGGCCAACACCGAGGCGTTCAAGCGGGCAATGCAGGCCTGCAACGAGGCCGGAGGAGGCCGCGTGGTGGTGCCCGACGGGGTATGGCCCTGCGGCCCCATCCACTTCAAGAGCAACTGCGAGCTGCACCTGAGCGACGGTGCCACGGTGCTCTTCTCGTCAGACCCGGAGCGGTTTCTGCCCGCCGTCGAGGTGAGCTGGGAAGGGCTGGAGTGCATGAACTACTCGCCCATGGTGTATGCCTACCAATGCGAGAACATCGCCATCACCGGAGGAGGCAAGCTCACGCCCGACATGACCACATGGAAAACGTGGTTCAGCCGCCCGAAGCCTCACCTCGAGGCCCTCAAGCAGCTCTACGACTGGGGCTACAGGGGCACGCCCGTGGCCCAGCGGCAGGCTGCCGTGGGCCAAAACCACCTGCGCCCGCACATGATTCACTTCAACCAGTGCCGCAACGTGCTGCTCGACGGGTTCAAGATACGCAACTCACCGTTCTGGACAATACACATGTACCGCTGTGAGGGGGGCGTGGTGCGCAACCTCGATGTGTATGCCCACGGCCACAACAACGACGGAATAGACATCGAGATGACCCGCAACTTCCTGATAGAAGACTGCCTCTTCGACCAGGGAGACGACGGGGTGGTCATCAAGTCGGGCCGCAACCACGACGCATGGCGCATAGGGCGCCCCACAGAAAACATTGTGGTGCGCAACTGCCGCGTGCGCAACGCCCACGGACTGCTCGTGGTGGGCAGCGAGATTTCGGGCGGAATACGCAACGTCTACATGCACGACTGCTCGATGGACGACAAGGTCATCACGCTGTTCTACCTGAAGACCAACCACCGCCGCGGCGCATTCATCGAGAACATCTACATGGAGCGCGTCAGCGCAAACCGCATGCAGCGGGCCTTTGCCGTCGACACCGACGTGCTGTACCAATGGAAGGACCTCGTGCCAACGTACAAAGACTCCATCACCGCCATACGGAACATCTTCATGCGCGACGTCAGATGCCATGAGGCCGACGGCATTTACGAGATAAACGGCGACAAACGGCTGCCCGTAAAGAACGTAAACATAGAGAACCTTGAGGTGGACACCGTGCGCAAATACACCACACGGGCTGCCAACGTGGAGGGCCTGAACACAAAGAACATAAAGTGGAAGGCCTTTGCAGGCAAGGAAGACAAGTGAAAAACGCAAGCCGGCGCCCCTGCCTGTGGGCGCCGGCAGCCCACCGGGCCTGCCGCACGACGGCGTGAGGCGGGCCCGGCACCACGACCAACCATACTACACAAACTATGAAAAGAACATTATTGGCAATCATGGCCGCCATTGTTGCGGCCGCGGCGGCACATGCCCGGATAAGCACTCCGCCCATACTGTCGTCAGACATGGTGCTCCAGCAGGGGCGCCCGGTGCCCGTGTGGGGCAAGGCTGCCCCGGGCGAGCGCATAACGGTGACCTTCGGGAAGCAGAAAACGAGCACCCGCGCCGCGGCCGACAGCTCGTGGCGCGTCACGCTGAAGCCCATGGCGGCGTCGGCCACGCCGCGCACGCTTACCATAAAAGGCCGCCGCGAGACCATTGAATACACCAACGTGGTGGTGGGCGAGGTGTGGATAGCCGCCGGACAGTCTAACATGCAGTACTCCATGCGCCGCCACAAGGCCTTCGTGCCACCGGCCCACGGTGTCGACTCGGCCATCGTCGAGATGCAGAAACCGGCCAACGCCATGCTGCGCGTCTACGCCTCGGCGCGCAAAGGCCAGCGGCCCTGGGCACCGGCCAGCGGCGAGAGCCTGCCCGACGTGTCGACCGTGGGCTATTACTTCGCCCGTTCGCTGCAGCGGAGCCTCAACGTCCCGGTGGGCATCATCACCGCCGCGCTCGGCGGAACGCACATAGAGACATGGACGCCGCGCGCCGCCTACGAGGCGTCGCCGCTGTTTGCCGCCGAGATGGGGCAGCGGGGGCGCATCGACGGCATAGGCCCGGGGCAGTGGTACGCAACGTTCGTCGAACCGCTCTTGCCGTTTGCCGTGCGAGGCTTTGCCTGGTACCAGGGCGAAAACAACTGCGGCTCGGGCGACAGGCGCTACGCCGACAAGTTCAAAGTGATGGCCGACTGGTGGCGCAAGGCCTTCGACGCCCCCGACGCGCCCTTCTACTATGTGCTGCTGGCGCCCCATGTCTACTCCGACAGGATGCACCGCCACAACCACGGGCCTCAGACGGCAGAGACGCTGCCGCTGTTTCGCGAACAGCAGAAGCGCGCCGGCAAGCTGGCCGGCAACTGCGAGTATGTCTGCATAACCGACCTTGTGGACGACATCCACGACATTCACCCGTCGTACAAATGGACTGTGGGCGCACGCCTGGCCCGCGTGGCCCTGGCCAAGACCTACGGCCACGGTGGCACAGAGTGGTCGGGGCCGCGCTTCAAGGCCGCCCGCGCCGCCGGCGGAAAGCTCACCGTGACCTTCAGCCACTGCGCCGACAGCCTGAGGGCTGCCGACGGGAAGCGCATCGGATGGTTTGAGGTGGCGGGCGACGACGGCATTTTCCACCCCGCCGTGGCCGACATACAGAACGACAGCACCGTGGTGGCATACAGCGTCGACGTGGCCAGCCCACGCTACGTGCGCTTCGGATGGCACGAGACGGCACAGCCCAACCTCGAAAACTCGGCCGGGCTGCCTGCCGTGCCGTTCGCCGCGATGAAAGCCGGCGACTGAACCGGCCCACGGCGGCAACCGCCCCGCGCAACACTCTGGGCCACAGCGAGTTGCAAAACGGGCCGTTTGACATTCCCAAACGGCACATATCACAAGGCCAAACAGG
>OQVI01000068.1_pt1 | contig 55892 bp, 43 predicted proteins | sample 1691651 | NCBI WGS metagenome assembly OQVI01 (sample SAMN03418287, study PRJEB22391) | human gut metagenome | biome: human-gut; feature: organic feature; material: feces | host: Homo sapiens | place: Italy | collected 2013-04
CATGATAACCTCCTTTTAAAAAGATATATGCAATTAATATGCCACTTTACAACGCCTTGTTAAACTAGAGCCCGTGCCCTTTTGTAATGTGTTGGTTGTCAGGTTGTTATGGCAATGGTTAGCTTTTGCTGTTTAACGACATACCACGCATCTTGCTATATGCCTTTTACCGGCGGCCTACAGCCTGATTTTCACGCCGGCATTGAAGACGAAGCCTTCGAGCGGGGCGTAGATGTCGCGGAACTCGGGATGGGTTACGGTGCCGTTGTAGATGGTGTCGAAGCGCGTCTGGCGGCGGTCGGTGAAGTTCTCGAAGTTGGCGAACACGGAGAATTTCTCCCAGATTTTCTCCACCATCAGGCCGAACATGGTGTAGGGCTTGCCCTCGCGGCCGTCGCTAAGCTCCTGCTTGCTGTAGTAGTATGACTCCAGACCTACGCGCCACTTGTCCTCAACTTCGTACATCAGGATGGCGTTCACCCTGTGGCGGGGCGTCAGGTAGTTGCGGTGAGAGTGGTCGCCGTCATGCGTTCGGGCGTCGGTGAACGTGTAGCCGAGGAACAGGTGGAAGTCCTTGTAGCCAACCTTCACGTTGGTTTCGCAGCCCTTCGTGTCCATGTGCCCGCCTATGTTGACCATGCGGTAGAGGCCGTCGCCGGCTTCCTCCATCAGCAACGGCGACTTGATGTATGTGTAGAAGAACAGCTGGTTGACGGCCAGCGACACCTCGCCACCGAACAGCGAGGTTACGTAGTTGACGTCCCAGTTGGCTCCGTAGCTGCGCTCCAGCTTGTTGGTCTCGGGGCTTATGGGCATCACCCCGGCGTACTGTATCCGCTCGGTGTCCTCGGTGAAGATGGTCGGAGCCTTGTAGCCGAAGCCTCCGCTGAGGCGCGACGACAGCCCTTCGGTAACCTTAAACAAGGCCGAGAGGCGCGGCAGAACGGCCCAGCCGTAGTCCCACACGTGGTCGGCGCGCAGCCCTGCCTCAACGTCGAGCCACCGCGCGGCGGCCCATGTGCCCTGTGCGAAGGCTCCGGCCACGGTCTGCGTATAGTCACGTTTGCCAACGGTGCCGGCGTGTTTCTCGTTGAACTCCTCCGTCCATAGGTTCAGTCCGGCCACCCATTCATGCTTTTTCCCCGTCTGCGCAAACGCCGCCTCGGCGAAGGTTGACACCTGGCTGCCGTCAAACTTGTAGCTGGGCACTTCCATCACGCGGTCGTAATACGTGCCGCTGGCTTTCGCCGTGAGGCGGTTGCGGTCGTCGAACTTGTGGGTCAGCGTAGCCTGCAGCGAGTGGCGTTGCGTCTTGTTGCGCTCGAAGTAGGCGTGAGTCTCGTCGCCGCGACCCTCCACGTAATCAATGTCGCCGCCCAAACGTTTCTCGAACATCGTGTTTACGGCTATGTTCATCTCGGTGTTCTCGGAGAAATAAAGGAACAGTTTAGGGTTGAAAGTGAAGCGGTCGAACTCAGGTATGGCCGTGAAGCCCGTGTCTGAAGGGTCGTAAGCCCAGTTGCGGTTGTAAGAGAACAGCATCGTGGTGCCCACCTTGCCGAACCTCTGGCTGTAGAAAGCGCTTGCGTCAAGGCCTTTGCCCGACGTGCCGTTGAGCAGGAAGCTCAGCTCGCGTTCTTCTTCAGGAGTCTTTGATATGAGGTTGACCAAGCCGGCTATTGCGCCCCCTCCGTAGAGCGTTGACGATGACCCCTTGATGATTTCCACCTGTTTCAGGTCGAGCGGCGGCGTCTGCAACAGGCCGAGACCGCTCGCCGCACCGGCAAAGGTGGGGAAGCCGTCCTTCAGTATTTGCGTATATCGCCCGTCAAGTCCCTGTATGCGTATGGCCGCGTTGCCCGATATGGCCGACGTCTGTTGCGTTGATATGCCCGTGCTTTCGTTCAGCAGCATACGTATGTCGCCCGGTTTCATGCTCGACTTCTCGTCGAGTTCCTCGCCCGAAATGAACTCGATGCGCGTCGGCACGTTCCTTATGCTGCGTGTGCCGCGTGTCGTCTGTACCACGACCTCGTCCAGTTCCTCCTCGTCCTCGCTCATTGTTACGGTCAGCGTGGCGTCCGCCGCGAGCGGAAATGTCAGTTTTTCGGTCTTGTCTTCGTAGCCTATGTAGCTGAAGGTGACGCTCTGCGGCCCGTCGGGAATGCCGTCGATGGTGATGTTGCCGTCAGCGTCAGACACGGCGGTGATGCCCGTGCCGTTGACCTTTGCCGTGACTCCTATTAGTGTCTCGCCGTCTTCGGCCTCCTTTACGGTGGCCTTCAGCGTATTCTGGGCATACGTGCCCTGCGCCCAAGCGGCCATGGCCATGAGCGCGAATATAGCTTTTTTCATCGTTTTTCGCGTGTTTCTAGGTGTAGTGAATGTTTGTTTTTATGAATGTCCGCTACGCTCCCATTCATTAGTAGTTAAAGGAGTTAAAGTAGTTAACGCTCGTTTCACTCGCTAAGGAGTTAAAGACAAGTGCATTGCCTCGTGCGTCCCTACAGGTTGGATGGGTGCAAAGCGTAGGATATTGGCATCCTTCCCTTGCAGCGCGTGCGCACCGTAGGGTGGGGCGGCGCGTCCGTTTGCGGGTGCACCGTCGGGTAAATAATGTGGAAAACGATGTCAGGCTCTTGGCGGTTGCCAGATTGAGGGGTGGTAAGAGCTTACGGGACTGTCGGCGTAAACTATAGTCTCGCGCACGGTGACGCGCTCAACGGGCGTGCCGAACGCCACCGTTTCGGGCTGTGTGCAGCCCGAGCACGTGCTGCAGTGCATGAAAGGCGAGCAGCAGTCAGCACAGTCGCCGCAACCGTTGCCGTCGTCTTGGCAGCCGCAGGCAGTCTCCGTTTCGCAGAACAGGCATTTATCCATGAGGAAGCATGGCATCGTTGACAACGCCATAACCATGCAGGCAAACAATATGGATAAATACTTCATCATGCGGTGTTAATGTTTTCGTGTGCAAAGATATTCCGTTTTTCCTTACGTTCCAAATCTTTCGGCATTGCTTTATGCCACAACGGCCGTGATATTTGGCGCGCCACGGTTTTGCAAGAGGACACCTTTTGCACGCTAAAAGGTATCCTTTCATGACGTAAAAGGGCACGTTTTGCAGCGCAAAACGTGCCCTTTGACCTTACCACGTACAAGCATAAAAAAACGCGTCAATGTGCCTCACGGCAAATCAGACGCGCCCTGCGGCTTTTACACCGCTACTATGAAAAACTATATTATTATTTTAAGTCTTTCCTAATAAGCCTCAACAGATGCTCCACGGCATCGGCTTCGGGTATGTTCTTCTCGATGCACTGCTTGCCCTTGTAGAGCGAAATCTTGCCGCGCCCTGCGCCTACGTAGCCGTAGTCGGCGTCGGCCATCTCGCCCGGACCGTTGACTATGCAGCCCATGATGCCTATTTTAAGGCCCTTCATGTCCTTCGTGGCCTCCTTTATGCGCGCTATCGTGGAGCGCAGGTCGTAAAGGGTGCGGCCGCAGCCGGGGCAGCTTATGTATTCGGTCTTCGACGTGCGCAGGCGTGCCGCCTGGAGTATGCCGAAGGCGGTGGCGGTAATGTCACCGGCGGCCAGCGTGCCGTCGTTCATCAGCCACAGTCCGTCGGTAAGCCCGTCGAACATCAGCGCGCCCATGTCGGCAGCCGACTCTATCTGGAAGTCGCCCTTCTCCTCCTGCGTGTGGCGGTATGCCTGGCAGAAGACGACGGGGTTTGCCACGCCTGCCGACATCAGTTCGTGCACCAGCGCACGCTGCTCGCCCAGGCGGTTCTTATGGTTAGACATGCTTACAACCACCACTTCGGGGTGGGCCTTGAGGCAGGCAAGGTATTCGTCGGAGTCAGCCCCGTATGGCAGGACGAGGAACTTGGCCTCGGCCTCGACCGACGAGATGAACGGCACGGCGTTGTACGGGAAGATGGGATACACCCCGCTCTTGTCGCCGAGCTGTGCGTATGCGTCGAAATCGACTATGTAACGCTGTCCGGGCAGGCGCTTAGCGGGCACGCTGCGGCCTGTGTAGACATAGTCGGGCACAAGGTCGCCGCCGGCTGAAAGCACAGAGGGGTCGTCGCCTTCGAGCATCGAGGCTATCACGACGGGCACATTAGAGCCGCCGACGTTGGCCACGGGCGCAGTCTTACGCCGCTCCGGGCGCAGCCAGTCGAAGCCTTCGGCCACTGTGCCTGGTATGGGCGTGTGGCCTGCGCGCGCCGTTACATAGTCTACGAGGTGGCGCGCCACGGGTATCTCGGCCTCGGGTTCCTCGCTCAGCGACACACGCACGGTGTCGCCTATGCCGTCGGCCAGCAGTGCGCCGATGCCCACCGCACTCTTTATGCGGCCGTCTTCGCCCTCGCCGGCCTCGGTCACTCCGAGGTGCAGCGGATAGCTCATGCCCTCGCGTTCCATGGCGCTGACGAGCAGGCGCACCGAGCGCACCATGACGACGGTGTTGCTCGCCTTTATCGAAATCACCACATCGGTGAAGTTCTCGCGCTTGCATATCCGCAGGAACTCCATGCAGCTTTCCACTATTCCCTCGGGCGTGTCGCCGTAGCGGCTCATTATCCGGTCTGACAGCGAGCCGTGGTTGACGCCTATGCGTATGGCGGTGTGGTGCTCGCGGCAGATGCCGAGGAAGGGCACGAACTGCTTCTCTATCTTCTGCAGCTCGGCAGCGTACTCCTCGTCGGTGTACTCAAGCTGCTTGAACGTACGCGCCGGGTCGACGTAGTTGCCGGGGTTTATGCGCACCTTCTCGGCGTAGAGCGCCGCCACGTCGGCAACGTGGGGGTTGAAGTGCACGTCGGCAACGAGCGGGGTGTCGTACCCACGCTCCCTGAGGGCGGCGTTGACGTTCTTCAGGTTCTCGGCCTCGCGTACGCCCTGCGTTGTCAGCCTGACATACTCTCCCCCGGCCTCGATTATGCGTATGGCCTGTTCCACGCTCGCCTCGGTGTCGGTCGTGGGCGTGGTCGTCATCGACTGCACGCGTATGGGGTTGCCTCCGCCCATGGGCGTTGCGCCCACGTTGACAACGGAACTTTCCCTGCGGGTATAATTAAAGATGTCCATCGTTTGTGTTTTTTAAGGAATTGGATAAGCCGGAGGAGCTGCCCCACGTTGCGTCAGCGGCGGCTCGTCCGGCTGCAAAACGGCAAATCAGTTGGTCTTGTACTCATACTTGACCTCGGCCAGTTCCTTGTTGGCCTTCTCTATCTTGGCTCCCAGTCCGGCCTTGTATTCGGCAAGGCGTGCAGCCAGGTCGTCGTCGGCAAGGGCGAGCATCTCCACGGCCAGTATGGCGGCGTTCATTGCGCCGTTTACCCCGACCGTTGCGACGGGTATGCCGGGAGGCATCTGTATTATGCTGAGCATCGCGTCAAGGCCGTCGAGCATACCTTTGATGGGCACGCCGATGACAGGCAGCGTGGTCGACGCCGCTATTACGCCGGGCAGGGCGGCAGCCATTCCGGCGCCGGCTATTATCACCTTAACGCCGCGGGCCTTGGCTCCGCGTGCGAACTGTTCTACTGCGTCGGGCGTGCGGTGTGCCGAGAGGGCGTTGACCTCGAACGGAACCTTCATGTCGTCGAGGAACCTGCATGCCTTTTCCATTACGGGCAGGTCGCTTGTGCTGCCCATGATTACGCTAACTAATGGTGTCATAATATCTTATTGTTTGATTATAGTCGTACTTAAAACAGCATCACCGACGTGAACGAGCATGCCACGCCGACGAGGAAGCCCAGCACTATGTCGCGCAGCGAGTGCTGGCGCAGGATCATGCGGCTAGTGCCTACAAGCCCCGCAAGCACTATCACGAGGCACAACCACCACACGGGATTGAACCCCAGGACGAGGGAGAAGCCCGCAAGGGCGCCTGCCACGCCGCCGATGGCAGCCATGTGGGTGGATATCTTGACAAAGAGGTTGACCATGGCGCAGACCACCTGGATGACGAGGGCGGCTATGAGGATGACGCCCATGAAGTGGGGCACGTGCGCAGCGGCCATGAGATAGTAGCAGAAGAGGTATGAGACGATGGATATGGCGTAGGGTATGGCGCGGCGCTCCCTGTGCCCCAGCTCGAAAGGCGACCACCCCTGGTAGCGGCGGTAGAGGCGTATGAGCATGGTGGGGACGAAGACCGTGAACACCCAGAACGCCAGCAACAGCAGCGCCTTGTACATGAATGGCAGCAGACTGAGGTAGGTGAACGCCAGGAGTATGGCGAGACCCAACAGCGGAAGGTAGAACGGGGTGAATATGATGCTCAATACCTTGGCGGCGAAGATTATCTGTTTTACTCTCATTTCTTCCTAAGTCTGGCTACGGGTATGCCCATCTGCTCGCGGTACTTGGCTATGGTGCGCCGCGCCACGGGGTATCCCTTGTCGGTCATCATCGTCTTTATGGCGTCGTCGCTGAGCGGGTGGTCCTTGTCCTCGTGGTCTATTATGTCCTTGAGGGCGGCCTTCACCCTGCGGGTCGACATCTCCTCGCCGGTGCCTGTCTTAACGCTGTCGCTGAAGAAGTGGCGCAGGCGGAACGTACCCCAACGCGTCTGGGCGTACTTCATGTTGCTTACGCGCGACACGGTCGATATGTCGAGCCCTGCCTTCTCGGCCACGTCCTTTAGTATCATGGGCTTCAGGTCGGCCTCGTCGCCGTCCTGGAAGTAGCGTTTCTGTATGTCGATGATTGCCTTCATTGTGACGTAGAGTGTGTGCTGGCGCTGCTTCACGGCTTCGATGAAGCCCTGTGCGCGCTCCACCTTCTCCTTGGCGTAGAGCAGTGCCTCCTTCTCGCGGCGGTTCATTTTTGCCTTGTCCTTCTGGTACTTCCTGACCATGTCGGCAAACGAGTCTGACACGTACAGCTCGGGCATGTGCCCGTTGTTTATGGTGAAGGTGACGGTGCCGTCGTCGGCAGTGTCAACAATGAAGTCGGGGGTTATCTGCTGCACGCCCTGCCCCTCGGTCTCGCCGAGGGCTGCGCCGGGCTTCGGGTTGAGCTTGAGCAGCTCGGCGTGCACCCTGTCGACCGTTGCGGCGTCGTAACCGAGCACGGCGGCTATCTTGTCCCAGCGCTTGTTCATGAACTCGTCATAACACTTCGTCACCACGTCGTCCATCATGCGGCGCAGGTCGGACTTAGGCTTGCGCCTTATCTGCAACAGCAGGCATTCGCGCAGGTTGCGCGCGCCTATGCCGGGGGGGTCGAACGTCTGGAGCGTATGCAGCACCTTCTCTATTTCCGCTTCGCCGGCGTCGATGTTATGGTATATGGCAAGCTCGTCGCTCAGCGCCCCGGCGTCCTTGCGCAGCAGACCGTCGTTGTCGAGCGAGCCTATCAGGTATTCCATTATCTCGCGCTGCTTGGGGTCGAGGTCTACGTCCACCATCTGCTCGCGCAGCCTGTCGTAGAACGACACCTGGTCGCCGTAGGTGCGCTCCTCGTAGTCGGCACCCTGGCGGTCGTCCATCGCCGGCGACACGGCCTCGGGCATCTCGTCGTCCATGCCTATGCCCGCCAGCGCCTCGTCGAGGGCCGACTCGCGCTCCTCGCGCTCCGTGGCGGCGTCGAAGTCCTCTTCGGCATCGCCCTCCGACGCTCCGTCGTAGGGCGCGTCGGCTTCGGTTGCGCCGTCCTGCGCGCCGCTCTCCAGTGCGGGGTTGTCGTCAATCTCGGCGGCAACGCTCTGCTCCAGCTCGGTCAAAGGCATCTCAAGCAGGCGCACCACCAGCATCTGCTGCTGCGTGAGCCGTTGCACCTGTACTTGTTTCTGCTCCTGTGTTTGTATGAGTTTCTGTACCATAACGATGCAAAATTAATATTTTTCCGTGAAGATGAGAAGGATATGGCGGTTATTTTTTACGGCGGGCACAGACGGCGGCGGCAATTATACTTAACTTGCGTCGGCTGACTGCCTTGCATGCCCCGCCGGCCGGCTGACTGACGGCGGCACGCCTTAACGCCGGCATTGGTTTACGGGCAGTGTAACCGTCTGACTATCAACACATTGCAATATGCCGCCTTTTAGCGTGTAAAAGGCGGCATATTGCACGGCTGAAGGTAACCTTTCATAAGCCCGGAGGCGGCGTATTGCACGGCCTCCGCTATTGCTTGTATGAGTCGAGCTTCTTCAGGTAGTAGTCCTTGAAGTCGCTCCAGCGGTAATACGGGGCGAGGTCGGACGGCAGGGGCAGCGTGGCCTCGTTCTCGTTGAGCAGCACCTTGACAAGCACGTCGCTGTCGGCGGCATTGCGACGGTAGAACACCAGCTGTATGTTTGCGCCCATGGGGAATATCCTGTAATTCACCCAACCCTTGCCGACAAGGCTCTCAAGGTCGTCAGTCTCGAGGTCGTAGCCGTTGATGCCGAGCAGGCACGTCAGCGGCAGCACCATCGTCTCGTGGCCGAAGCGCAGTGTGGCGCCGGGGCGCTCGAGGGCTATGCAGCTGTCGGCCTGGTGTATGATGTTGCGCAGCAGGTTGCGCTGCGAGAAGGGCTGCGTGCCCCCGTTCAGCTTGCAGGCGCCGTAGCCTATGTACCACGAGGCGTTGTCGGCCAGCCAGAAGTTGTACAGCTCGTCCTTCGTAAACATGTCGTAGAGCGACATCTTCTCACCAAGCGGCGAGCTTTGCACGTTGGCCGCCAGCTTGAACAGGCGGTTGCCAAGGTCGAGCGTGTCGACCTCGTACTTCACGTACTCCGCGTCGTTGAAGAGCCTTTGCATCAGCGGGGCGCGGCTTACGTGGCGGGCGCAGAAGTCGTTCCACGCCACGATGGCCCTGCGCGGCGTCTTCTGCGAGGAGAGCACGGGGTCGCTCAGGTTCATGTAGTACATGTCGTGTTCGCTGGCGTCGTGCCTTATGTCGAGCTTCGGGTTGTGCAGCAGCAGCTCCTGCAGCTCGTTCTCCATCGAGAGTATGCAGCGTATTACCACCGTACTCTTGGCGTCGACCGTTACATTGCCCTTGAACACTTCGGGGAAACGCTCGTACATCCTGCGCGCTATCTGCCTGTGCTGCTCGGCTCCGAGCGGCGTCAGCTCGCCAAGGCGTCCGCGGGCCTCCTCCTTCAGCAGGCGGACACGGCGCAGAACGTCGCGCCCGAGCGGCGTCAGCTTGCTCAGGCTGTCGGCACGTGCAAGCACCTTGACGGGCACGCCGTACTCGTCAGGACCTATCAGATAGCGCGAACCGTGGCGGCCGTAGTGGCTGATGTAGAACGGGCGGTAACCTTTCGGGGCTGGCGTGAGGCGCTCCTGCACAGGACCTGGATAGGCAAGGTGGTTGCTGCCCGACAGGCACGGGTCGGCAAAAATCTCGTCCTTGGGATTCTGGGCCGAAGCGGCCAGCGTAGTAAGAACTATCAGTAAAAATGTAAAGAATCGGTTTACCATAATGTTGTTTTTTATTAAAATTCAAGGCAAAGGTACTAAAATTACAGCATAATGGTTCACTTGTAGATAAAATGTTTTATATTTGCAGACCATAATCAAAGTTAGCCGATAAACTATCAAGCAAAGAACCAGTAGATAACTGACAACTGATATTATCAAGAACTGTAAAATTATGGATACTGGCAAATGATGGCCATGGCGTCATCCGGTTTGGCATGTGACGACGCCTGCCTACCCGCCGTGCCGGAAAATATAATACAACTAAAATTGAAATGACATGAGTATTAGAAAAGCGAAAGACTACGATCACACTGACGGGTCAGAGGTTTTTAAACGAAAAAGTTTCAATTCACAGAAGAACAGGAAGAAAATGGCCAAAATCCTGCAATGGGTCTTGTACGTCTTAGCCTTCCTTGTAATAGCTGCCTGTTTGTACACCTACTTCGCCGGCACCGTGTAAACGCCATTGGAAGGCACTGAACACGACGCCTCCGGGCACAACCGGGCAAAAAAAGAAAACGGCTCCACCGACGTTCACCGGTCAAGCCGTAGAGTTAACAATCCTGTAAAAAATCACGGACAATGCCAGTGGCATTGTCCGTTTCTATCATCTTCGCTGACAGCGGAGTGTTATTCCTCGACAGAAAAATCTGACTTGCCTACTCCGCAAAGCGGGCAAACCCAGTCTTCGGGAATATCCTCAAACGCTGTTCCGGGAGCTATACCGTTATCGGGGTCTCCAACTTCGGGGTCATATACATACCCGCACACATCACAAACATACTTTTTCATATCTTCTTTATTTAAAGGGTTAATAATAATCCACATTATCACGTCGCCACGGCCGTCGCCGCACGCACCGGCATAACAAACCGCCAAGCGGCCAAGACTGCGCCCCAGGCGCGGCATGTCAGCCCCTGCGGGCAAGCACCATCTCCACCCTGTCTATTATCTCCGAGGGCGGTATGCCCTTCATGCACAGGCAGTCGCCGCGCAGGCAGGGCTTGTTGCCGTATATGCTGCACGGCCGGCAGGGCATGTCGACCTGCACAATGTCGGCCGGATTCTGCCTCCAGCCCATGAACCCGGCATAAGGATGGGTAGCACCCCATACGCTAACCACCGGCGCACCGGCAATGGAGGCCATGTGCATTATGGAGTTGTCCATCGTCACCACCACGTCGAGGTGGCTCAGAAGGATGAGTTCGCCGCCTATGCCGCCGAGCAGTGCCGAGGCGTTGACGCAGTTGTCGAAACACCGGCTCAGGCTGTCGAGCGCGGCAACCTCGTCGGGTCCCTCGCCGAAAAGGAACAGGCGGCAGCCCGGATGGCGGCCGGCAATGCCCCTGATGACCTCTTCCATCATCGGCAGAGGATATATCTTGCCCGTGTTAGCGGCGAAAGGCGCGATGCCTATCCACTCCTCGCCGCCGGCCTTGGGCACGTTGAAGGCTTCAGGCAGGCGGCCCATGTCGCCCCCACCGGCAGGGAACAGCGTCGTGAAATCGAGCTTGACGGGATAGCCCAGGCGTGCGAACACGTCGGCGTAGCAGCTGAACAGCGACGGCAACTGCACCAGTTGCTTGTCGGCATGGCTTACGAGCGCCTTGCGCGCCGAGCGGTTCTTGTCGATATGGGCCACGCGGAAACGGTCGATGTTGAAGCGCATGCGCAGGTAATCGGAGCGCAAGACGCTGTGCAGGTCGGCAACGGCAGTGAAGTTCTTGGCCGTCAGCCTGCGGTAAAGGGCGTTGAGCCCCTTAACACCGTAATACTCGTTCTTCAGGTCGGCCTCCATGAATCCAACGTTCTGTGGCATGTACTCGAACAACGGACGCGCGTATGGGCGGCTAAGCATGGTAATCCTCACGTCGGGATACTGCCTGGCCAGTGAGTCGACCACGGGCACGGTCATGGCTACCGAGCCCAGTGCCGAGAATCTTATTATAAGTATATGCTCTGTCTTCATCTATCTTTCCGGGCGCAAAAACGCGGCTTTATGCGTGCCCGCCCATGCTGCGGCAAGGACGGCCATGCACTGCCGGACGTCACGTTGCCATCGGTATGTAACACTAAATTACCTGTTATCTAAATCTAAGATTAAGCAAGACGCCCCTATAAGTGCAAAAATATTTTCATTTAATTGTACAAAGATATTCATTTATTTTCAATCAGCAAACTTAAACCGGATATTTTTAGTAATTTTGCAAGTCACGCCGGCAGCACGGCGACACTAAAAAACGAAGCAGATGAAAATAGTAATCGACGACAAGATACCTTACATCCGCGAGGCCATAAGCCGTATTACGGCTGACGCGGTGTACAAGAAAGGCACGGAAATCAGCGCCGAAGACGTGCGCGACGCCGACGCCCTGATAGTGCGCACGCGCACCAGATGCGACGAAAAACTGCTCAAGGACAGCAGCGTAAAGTTCGTGGCGACCGCCACGATAGGCTTCGACCACATTGACGCCGGCTACATGCGGCGCGCCGGCATAGAGTGGATGAGCTGTCCGGGGTGCAACGCCGCCTCGGTGGCGCAATACGTGCGCTCGGTGCTCCTGCTGCTGAAAAGACAGAAGGGCATGGCCCTTGAAAGCTCGACCATAGGCATAGTTGGCTGCGGACACGTAGGGTCGAAGGTGAAGGAGGTGGCGGAAGAATACGGCATGCGCGTACTCGTATGCGATCCTCCACGGCAGGAGCGCGGCGACGAGGGACAGTTCGTAACGATGGACGAGATTGAACGGCAGTGCGACGTGATAACGTTCCACGTGCCGCTGGCCAGGAACGGTCTTCACCCTACATATCATCTGGCAGATGAAGGATTCTTCAACAGGCTCAGACGCCGGCCGGTGATAATAAACACGAGCCGCGGCGAGGTGGTAGACAACGACACCCTGCTCAGTGCCCTTATATATAATAAGGTAAGAGATGCCGTTATCGACACCTGGGAAAACGAGCCTTGCATCAACCTCCGGCTCATGGACAAGGCATGGATAGCTACGCCCCACATAGCAGGATACAGCGCCGACGGCAAGGTGAACGCCGACAACATGGTACTGGAAGGCCTCTGCCGCCACTTCGGCATCAGCGTGCCGTGCCGCATCTGTCCGCCGCCGTTGCCCGCAACGTTCGTCCCCGCCGCCACAGATGACGACCTGCGCCTGCAACTCTACAACCCGCTCGACGACTCGGCGCGCCTCAAGGCATCGCCCGAAAGCTTCGAGGAGCTGCGCGGCAACTATCCGCTGCGGCGCGAGTCGGCAGGATGACTGCTGACAAACACACCGGCTAATCTATGAAATAAAGCATATAAAAATACAACAATATAATCAGAAGTAGCGCGAACAGACCAACGGCAACAGCCACGCCCAGCGACAACCCGAAATTGTTTTCCAACATTCCTAGCAAGCAGAAACCGAAGAAGGTGAACAGATATATGTCTGCATCGTGGTAACGTTTCCTTATATATCCGACCACGAAAATGACAGCCAACGAAACAATAGCGGCAAAGGGATAAACAGCAGGCGGCAAGATGTCGAACAGCATGATTGCTGCAAAGAAAAACGGGAGCGGCAAAAACAGCTCTTCACCAACCATAATCAGAGAACGCTTGACACCCTTACTCTTCTTGTTCTTCTTAATTACGTACAGCGAATATCCTACATAAAACAGGGCCAGGGAAATAATCAAGACATAATACATGGGCTACATACTTATATGGTGGAACAGATAATATAAACAAAACTGACCTGACGGAAAACCCGGCAAACATGAGAGCGGAGTGTTGGAGCATCCGCCTATACGGCGGACAACGTACTTTTCACTGAAAAATCAAATCAAGGTTTACATCCACAAAGATAAACCTTTTTTATCTGACCGCCAAATATTCACGCACGAAAAATCCCGCCAGTAATCCTACCGGCGGTTTAGCGGTTACATCACATGGTAAAGGGCGGCGCATGGCGCGCCCGCTGCCGTGCCGGCTGTACGTGTAAATAAAATTTACCCGCAAGGAGCATTCCGCCTTAACGCCGGCGGCAAAAAGCACAAAGGCCGCCTTTTGCCGTCCAAAAGGTCATGTTTTATGGCCTGAAAGGCTACATATCAGACGCCGAAAGACAGCCTTTTGCAACCCCTTGTAATACAAGCATTTACAATGGCGCATACAGACGGCGCCCCTCGTGGCGGTCAGAAAAAGCGAAAGCTGTGTGCGCACAAAACATGTAAAGTTGACAAAAAACACGTGGAAACGGTGTAAAAAGACAATAAAACCTGCACACTATTACGGTATGTGTGCAACAATGGGCACATTTTTGTTTAAAAAATTTGCAAACTTGAATAAAAATTCGTTCCTTTGCACCGGTTTTAGAGATTAGAATATTTTTTACAAACATTTTAAAACATTACAATCATGTCAGAAATTGAATCTAAAGTAAAAGCTATTATCGTAGAGAAACTTGGTGTTGACGAAGCAGAAGTAAAGCCCGAAGCAAGCTTCACTAACGACCTCGGCGCTGACTCACTCGACACGGTAGAGCTTATCATGGAGTTCGAGAAAGAGTTCAACATCTCAATACCTGACGACAAGGCTGAAACAATCGCAACTGTAGGCGACGCCGTTAAGTATATCGAGGAGAACGTAAAATAATAATTTCCCAAAACGATTAAATGGAATTAAAGAGAGTAGTAGTGACGGGTCTGGGCGCAGTGACGCCGGTGGGACTCAATGTCGAGGAGACATGGAATAACCTCTTGGCCGGTAAGAGCGGCGCAGCACCTATCACTCTTTTCGACTGCTCCAAGTTCAAGACGCAGTTCGCCTGCGAGGTGAAAGGCCTTAACGTCAACGACTGGATTGACCGCAAGGAAGCCCGCAAGCTCGACCGCTACACCCAGCTGGCCATGATAAGCGCCATGCAGGCGGTCAAGGACAGCGGCATGGACCTGGAGACCGAGGACAAGAACCGCATCGGAGTAATCTTCGGCGTAGGCATAGGCGGTATAAAGACCTTCGAGGACGAAGTGTCATACTATGCCAACAACAAGGAGAACGGTCCTAAGTTCAACCCGTTCTTCATCCCGAAGATGATCAGCGACATAGCAGCCGGCCACATCTCGATCCACTACGGATTCCACGGCCCCAACTACGCTACGACTTCCGCTTGCGCTTCTTCGACCAACGCCATCGCCGATGCGTTCAACCTTATCCGTCTGGGCAAGGCCAACGCGATAGTAAGCGGCGGCGCCGAGGCTGCCATCTGCGCCTGCGGCGTAGGCGGATTCAACGCAATGCACGCCCTCTCAACCCGCAACGACGAGCCTGAAAAGGCTTCACGCCCGTTCAGCGCAAGCCGTGACGGCTTCGTCATGGCAGAGGGAGCAGGATGCCTCATCCTCGAGGAACTGGAGCACGCCAAGGCCCGCGGAGCCAAGATATACGCCGAAATGGTAGGCGAAGGCGAAAGCGGCGATGCATACCACATCACGGCGTCGCACCCCGAAGGCCTCGGAGCAAGGCTCGTGATGCAGGCGGCGCTCGACGACGCAGGCATGAAACCTGAAGATATAGACTACATCAACGTCCACGGCACGTCTACACACGTAGGCGACATATCAGAAGCCAAGGCCATCAAGGACGTGTTCGGCGACGCGGCTTACAAGCTGAACATCAGCTCTACCAAGTCAATGACCGGCCACCTGCTCGGCGCAGCCGGCGCAGTAGAGGCAATGGTGAGCGTTCTTTCAGTGAAGAACGACATCGTGCCGCCGACCATCAACCACGAAGAGGACGACAAGGACGAGGAGATAGACTATAACCTCAACTTCACTTTCAATAAGGCACAAAAGCGCACGGTGCGCGCCGCAATGAGCAACACATTCGGCTTCGGCGGACACAACGCGTGCGTCATCTTCAAGAAATATGATGATTAACAACTTTATTGACCGGATAAAGCTCCCTTTCCGCAAGGAAAAGGAGCTTTATTATTCTCTATACTCGATACTAGGATTCTACCCCCACGACATCAGCCTGTACAAGCAGGCGCTCATGCACCGCAGCGTGTCCAAGCGCAACGCCAAGGGCAAGCCCGTCAACAACGAGCGGCTCGAATTCCTGGGCGACGCCATACTCGACGCGATAGTGGGCGACATAGTCTTCCGCCACTTTGAAGGCAAGCGCGAAGGCTTCCTTACGAGCACCCGCAGCAAGATAGTGCAGCGCGACACGCTGAACCGCCTCGCCCACGAAATAGGCGTAGGCAAGCTCATAGTTTCAAGCGGACACATGTCCTCTCATAACAGCTACATGGAAGGAAATGCGTTCGAGGCCCTCGTAGGGGCCATCTACCTTGACAAGGGCTACATGGCGTGCATGCGCTTCATGCAGAAGCGCATACTGTCGCAGCTTATCAACATCGACAAGGTGGCATACAAGGAGGTTAACTTCAAGAGCAAGCTCATCGAATGGTGCCAGAAGAACAAGGTGAAGCTCGACTTCCAACTGGTTGAGCAGAAGCGCGACGACGGCAACAGCCCGATGTTCGTATACAAGGCGATGATCGAGGGACTTGAGGGCGGACAGGGCGAAGGCTACTCTAAGAAGGAGAGCCAGCAGGCCGCCAGCAAGGCCGCACTGCAAAGCCTGAGGCGCAAGCCGCAGTTCATCGACGCCGTGTTCGCAGCAAAGACCGAGCGCACGAAGATGGAGGAAGAGCCCGTGCAGACCGTGCCGGACATAGAGCCCAAGGACGACTTCATCATCACCTCGCAGCAGGAGGAGAAGCCCCTGCCAAACGCGAAGGCGGCACCTGCCGCCGACGAAGGCCGCACCGACGGGGACGGCAATGCCGTAAACGCCGCCGAGGTGGACGAGTTCGACCTGTCTGACATCAAGACGATAGGCGGCAACATGTCAAAGGAGGATATAATAGCTGCGGCGGAGGCAGCAGCCTTCAGCGAGAAATAAGCTTTCACGCAACAAGCAACATACATACGGAGGAGCCGGGACGACAGGCCTGTTTATTGTTTTTCAGCTTGAAAAACATACAGCCATGCCGTCCCGGCTCCTTTTTTATTCCGCCCCTGCGGGGACAGTTCACACGTCAAGCACAATGCCGGCAAGCTCGCCGAAGTCGTCTATCACGTATTCGGCATGCTCTGCCACGAGGTCGGCGCGCTGCCCGTTGCCGTAAGTCACGCCAACGGCCCTGACGCCGGCGGAATGCGCCATGCGTATGTCGAACACGGTGTCGCCTACGACTATGGCCTCTTCAGGGCGCAAGTCGTTGTCGGCCAGCGTCTTGAGCACCATGTCAGGCGCGGGCTTGGCATGCTCCACGTCGCCCACGCTGAGTATGTAGGGTATGTAAGTGCCAAGCTTCATTTCGTCGACAAAGCCCGCGAGCGACGGGCGCAGGCGGCTGCTGGCAATGGTGACGAGCAGTCCCGCGTCGTGCATCCGCCGTATGGTGTCAGCCACGTGGGGGAACATGGGCACGGCGCCAGGCTTGTTGTTCATCATGAAGATGCGCCTGTAAGTCTCGGCGCAGAGGTCGCCCGTGGCGTCGTCCATCGGTATCAGGTCGGTGAAGGTCTGCTTCAGCGGCAGCCCTATCATCGAGGCGCACTCGTCGTCGGTGCGCGCCGGCAGGCCCAGCTCGGCTATCGTCTGCTGCATGGTGCGCACTATAAGGCCGCGCGTGTCGCCTATCGTGCCGTCAAAGTCGAGTATGACGGCTTTCAGTCTGTTATCCATTACGTTATACTTTTTTATTGTTAAGGGCGCACCCTGTCCGCAACGGCAGGCAGGAGGCTGTGCCCGGTATGTCTTACTGTAACCTTTTCACCACCACGGCCACGGTGTTCAGCCTGAAGTAAGGCAGCGACATGTACATCAGTCCGCCGTAAGGATTGTCAGTGCCCCACGAGTTCTTGCACACGAAATACAGGCCGCCGCGGGCGTCGCGCGCCGTACCTATCAGCTCCATGCAGTGGTCGTCGGTCACCTCGAAGCGTTCGAAGGCGCGCTGGCGCATGTCCTGCGTCACCCTCACCGGCTGCCCCGGCAGGCGCGCCACGCCCTCGTCGAACGAGAACCCGGCGTTGGTTATGTCGCCCTCCCAGCACACGCTGCGCCCCGAGCGCAGGGCTGCCTCGACGCGCGCCGCGAGCGTGTCTACCGGCACGTTTAGGAAACGCAGGCCGCGGCGGTTGGCGGGCACGTCGAGCACCACGTCGTGCCAGAACGGCTTGTGCGTGTAGCTGGTCATGGGCACGTAGTCAGAGGGGCTAAGTATGCTCCCGGCAAACTGTGCCGGGGTGTACTCCATGCCGTACATCCAGATGTGGCGAGGCAACGGACCTATGGCCGTGTCGAGCGTGTATTCCACTGTCCCGGTCATGCGTCCGATACCCGCCTTGCGCGCCGCGGCACTGCCGGCCACGGCCTCCAGCTTGCGGCAGAGCGCCGAGTAGTTGCAGTCGGAGCGGTATGCGTCGTATGGCATCAGGCCGTATTCGGCTATGCAGGCCAGCGCGTCGGCTGCGGTGCCGTCGGCGGTGACGGCACTGCAGCCCCGGGTAAGATAGCGGCGTGTAGCCATGTCGGCCAGCATGGCGCGCGCCACGAAGTGGGGCGACAGGTTGACCGAGTCGCCCATCATCAGGCGGTCGCTCTCTATCGTCGCCAGCATGGCGTAGAGCCAGCACAGCGGGCTGCGCCCCTGGTCCTTCACGGGCGTGGTCTTGTTGAGCGTCTCTATGGTGAACGTCGCGCCTTCGGGCGTATGCCGGCTGCACGAGCAGGCCAGCACGAGGGCGAGGCACAACGGTAACAATCTGTTCATGAGCGCAAAATTAGCTAAAAAGGGGGAAACACGGAAACAACGTGCCGTAAATTGCAGTAATTTATCTTTGGCGGCACGCCGCGCCGAAGGCGGCCTTTTGCGCCGCCGCAGGTTTCCTTTTGCACGCTAAAAAGCCGCCTTTCGCACAGCAAAAGGCGGCATATTGCATGAAGCAAGTTGAACGGCATTCCATAAAATCCATAACAACCTGATTTACAACGACTAACGACTGATAATAAAACATCGGTATAATTTTCCTTACAAATCCAGCTCCAATACCTTTTTTCAACGACAAGGAGAAGCCGCAGGGCTTGGACAAGAAACACTTATGGCAGAAATCAGCCAAATGTTTTGCAATTCAAGATAGTTTTATTACCTTTGCAACATTAGAACCTGCCAAGCCTCTTTACAATGCTCAAATCGGCGGGTCGTTTTTTTATTATACCACCATGAAAAAGACATTCGCCAAGCCATATTCCTCGCCGAAAGAAATAATCCAAATCCTAAAATCACGTGGCATGGTCATGGACGATGAGCGGAAAGTTGAAAAATACCTGATGAACATCGGCTATCACAGGCTGTCGGCATACATCTTTCCCTTTTTTACCTGATGCCAAAGAACGATTTGATGCTGAAGGAAGACACATCGTTCAGGCAGATTCTAACCCTATACCGCTTTGACAAGAAACTGCGCATACTGCTTTTCAACGAAATTGAAAAGATAGAGGTCGCCATCCGCAGCGTATTGGCCAACATTGGTTGCCAGGAATTGGGCGACAAATACTGGATAACAAAGCCTGAATACTTCGCCCGTACTGAAAAGTTCAACCAGACTCTGGCAATAATAGATAAAGAGCTGTCATCAAGCAAGGAAGACTACATCGAAGACTTCCGGCAGAATTATATCGAGGATTATCCTCCTGCATGGATGATAACCGAGGTATTGTCGTTCGGCAACTTGAACTATATCTACTCCAACATAGCCAGCAACAAGCTGATGAAGCGCATTGCAGGCTACTTCGGACTGAAGCCGCAGGTATTTACTTCGTGGCTGACCGTGCTTGCCAATCTCCGCAACATGTGCTGCCACCACGCAAGGGTATGGAACAGGGTCTTCATGCTGAACCCTGCCGAGCCGCGCAAAACGGCAAACGCATGGATTGATGACTCGAAAGTGGACAAGAAGAGGATTTACTACCGCCTGTGCATAATCAGGTATTTTCTTGCTTCGGTCTCACCTGATAACAACTTCAACGAAAAGCTTTCAGGCTTGCTGGCCTGTTTCCCATCGATAGACATTGCGGCAATGGGGTTCAGCCGGGATTGGGAGAATGAAGACTTGTGGAAACAGGACCAGCCGTAAGTCAAATCAGGCGTCAGCGTAAAATGAAAAACATGTATTCCGGCAAACGCATTTGCAATATCCTTCGCTTATAAAAGAAAAAACACCGACAGAAGCAGGCATGTGTATGCTTGTGCACTTCTTATTATCCCCATACCGATACAAAGGGCAAAACATAAGTTTGACTGCGCCTGGCAGCCAGAGGTGCGGCCGGCTGCCAAGCGTCAGAGGAAATACTCGCGGAGCTGCGCCGCAAGCGATGCAAGCTCGGAGGGGTCGGCGTTGCCGTAGCGTTGCCACACGTCGCGGCAGGCGTCGAGCAGGGGCGACTCCTGCGGCCTGGGGCGGTGCAGGTAGGGGTCGATGGCCTGGAAGAGTGCCATCACTTCGACCACGTCGTGCGGCTTTACGCGCATGAGGCGCGCCAGCTGCACCACCTCGGGGGTGTCGTCAACCATCGTCGGCGGCGTAAGCCGGAAGTACAGGTCGAGCACCATTACGAGCATTACGGGCTTCAGGCCGGGGCATCCGTCAACGGGTCGGAAGTCCTTCTCGAACGTCTCGCACACCTGCACGCCGTCGTAAAAGCCGCCTCCACTGCTGAACCCGCTCATGCGGCGCAGCTTCTTGACGTCGCGCGACAGCCGCCTGGGGTTGCCGGCGTAGCCTTCGCACAGGCGGCGCAGCCACGGGCTGTCGGGGCGGCGCAGGCGGAACATCTGCCTGTAAAGCAACTGCGGCGGTATGTGCAGGCCGACGGCCAGCTCAACCATGCCGCGCGAATACATGGGCTTAACGCCTTCGGGCGCGGCCTTGTACAGCTTAAGCAGCGGCAGCCAGTACTCATCTGTCCATAATGGATGTATTGTCATAACTGTTGTTTTGCTTTTTTGCAGGTAGCAAATATAGTAAAAATAGCCCGAAACGCCAAACAAAAACGGGCTAAACGGTTTTTTAAGCGCATTTGTACGCCACCGGGCGCGAGGGCGGCGCACAACTAATAAAAAATCGAAAAATATTACGGTATTAGAAAAGTTTAGCTTAAATTTGCACGGTCAACGTGTTATTTGACAGAAGATGAGCATTACAAACATAGCAAGGAAATTCCTCGCGCCGAGGCTTAAGGAGCTTGAACGCTACGCCGCCCACGGTGTCGAGATACAGGCCGAGATGCTGAAGTACCTCACCCAGAGCGCGAAGGATACCGAATATGGACGCCGCCACATTTTCGGCAGCATAACATCATACGAAAGCTTCGCGGCCAACGTGCCGGTGAACACATACGAGGACCTGAAGGACGGCATAGACCGCATGCGGCACGGAGAGCCGTCGGTAATGTGGCCGGGAGTGGTAAAATGGTACGCTAAGTCGTCGGGCACGACCAACGACAAGAGCAAGTTCATACCCGTAAGCCGTGAAGGGCTGCGCAACATGCACTACCAGGGGGGCACGGACGCCGTGGCCATGTACCTGGGCAACAACCCCGAAAGCCGCATGTTCGACGGAAAGGGCCTGATACTCGGCGGCAGCCACTCGCCCAACTACGACGTGGCGGGCAGCCTCGTCGGCGACCTGAGCGCCATACTTATCGAGAACATCAACCCGCTTGTCAACCTGGCGCGCGTGCCCAAGAAGGACACGGCACTGCTGTCGGACTTCGAGCTGAAGCGCGACCGCATAGCCCACGAGACACTGAAAAAGAACGTCACCAACCTGAGCGGCGTGCCCTCGTGGATGCTGTCGGTGCTGACAAGGGTGCTCGAACTCTCGGGCAAGGAGCACATCGACGAGGTGTGGCCCAACCTTGAGGTTTTCTTCCACGGCGGAGTGGCCTTCACCCCGTACCGCAAGCAGTACGAGCAGCTTATCAGGTCGAAGCGGATGCACTACATGGAGACGTACAACGCCAGCGAGGGCTTCTTCGGCCTGCAGAGCAACCCGGCCGACCCCGCCATGCTGCTGATGCTCGACTACGGAGTGTTCTACGAATTCATACCAATGGAGGAGCTTGACAAGGAGAACCCGGCGGCCGTGCCGCTCGAAGGCGTAAGGACGGGCGTGAACTACGCCATGGTGATATCGACGGCCTGCGGACTGTGGCGCTACATGATAGGCGACACCGTCAGGTTCACACAGACCAACCCGTACAAGTTCGTAATAACAGGCCGCACGAAGAGCTTCATCAACGCCTTCGGCGAGGAACTCATAGTAGACAACGCCGAACAGGGACTGGCAGAGGCATGCCGCAAGACAGGCGCCGAGGTGCGCGAATACACCGCCGCGCCAGTATTCATGGACGACAAGGCAAAATGCTACCACCAGTGGCTGATAGAATTCGCCAAGGAGCCGGCCGACATGGATGCCTTCACCGCCATACTCGACAAGAAACTGCAGGAAATAAACAGCGACTACGAGGCCAAGCGCTACAAGGACATCACCCTGCAGCACCTCGAAATAGTGAAGGCCCGCAAGGGACTGTTCAACGACTGGCTGAAGTCGAAAGGCAAACTGGGCGGACAGCACAAGATACCGCGCCTGAACAACAACCGCGACATAATGGAACAGATGCTGCGGCTGAACGACGCACAATGACACGGCAACACATATTAACGGCCATAAACGCCTACCACAACATGCCGACCGACAAAATCATAACAACATACCTGAAAAGACTGGCTGGCAGGGCATCAAGGCCCGGCAGGCCACGCAAGTCCGGCAAGCCGGGCGGCAACATGCTGTGGCTGCTCGCCGCAGTGTGCATGGCCGCTGTATCGTGCGCCCGCAGGGGACAGCCCGACGGCGGATGGTACGACGAGACGCCACCTACCATAACGCGGACGACGCCGCAGGACAAGGGCGTAAACGTAAAACAGAAGAAAGTAGTAATATACTTCGACGAATACATACAGGTGGACAACCCCACCGAGAAGGTCGTTATATCGCCGCCGCAGATAGAGCAGGCGGAGATAAAGGCGGCCGGCAAGAAGATAGAAGTAGAGCTGAAAGACTCGCTCATGCCCAACACCACGTACACGGTGGACTTCTCGGACGCCATAACCGACAACAACGAGAGCAACCCCCTGGGCAACTACACCTACACGTTCTCGACAGGCAACCACATCGACACGCTCGAAGTGGCAGGCTACGTGCTCAACGCCAAGGACCTGGAGCCAATAAAGGGCATACTGGTAGGCCTCTACGCCGACCAGAGCGACACCGCATTCACCACTAAACCCATGCTGCGCGTATCGCGCACCGACAGCCGCGGCAAGTTCGTCATCAAGGGCATAGCGCCCGGCAGCTACCGCATCTACGCCCTGCAGGACGCCGACAACAACTACGTGTTCAGCCAGAAGAGCGAGCAGATAGCCTTCACCAAGGACATAATAGTGCCGACGTTCAAGCCGGACATACGCCAGGACACCACCTGGCTCGACTCGCTGCGCATCGACTCGATAAGGCGCGTGCCCTACACGCACTTCCTGCCCGACGACATAGCCCTGCGGGCGTTCACCGAGATACAGTCAGACCGCTACCTCGTAAAGTCGGAACGCACCGAGCCCGACCGCTTCACGCTCTTCTTCAGCTACGGCGACAGCCTGCTGCCCGAGGTGCGCGGACTCAACTTCGACAGCCGCGACGCCTTCGTCACGGAAGCCACCGAGAAGCGCGACACCGTGACCTACTGGCTGCGCGACACCATGCTCGTAAACCAGGACACGCTCCGCATGGAGATTAAGTACATGGCCACCGACACGCTCGGCGTGCTGCGGCTGCAGACCGACACGCTCGACATGCTGGCAAAAGTGCCCTACGAACGGCGCATGAAGCTCAAGGCAGACGCCTACGAGGAGTGGCAGAAGAAGCAGGAAAAGGCCAAGAAGCGCGGCAAACCCTACGACTCGATAATGCCGCCGCCGATGCTCGAGCCGCAATACCTCATAAACTCCGAGCCCGACCCCGACCAGAACATCACGATAACCATGCCCGTGCCGCTGTTAAAGGCTGACACGGCCTGCATACACCTGTACTCCAAGCACGACACGCTGTGGTACCGCTCCCCGTTCGTGTTCCGCCCGAAGAAGGGGCAGAGCCGCACTTACGAGCTGCTGGGCGAATGGCGCCCGGGCATAGAGTACAGCCTCGAGATAGACACGATGGCCTTCACCGACATCTACGGCAATACGTCGGCGCCATACAAGCAGGGCTTCAAGGTGAAGACCGACGACCAGTACGCCACCGTAATGCTCGACATCAGCGGCATGGCGGACACCACCGTGGTGGTACAGATGCTCAACACGTCGGACGAAGTGGTGAAGGAGACGTCGACGGACAACGGCCGCGCCGAGTTCTTCTACGTAAAGCCGGGCACGTACTACGCCCGCATGTTCGTCGACTCAAACCGCAACGGACTGTGGGACACGGGCGACTATGCCGCAGGCAGGCAGCCCGAGACTACGTACTACTACCCCGAAAAGCTGGAATGCAAGGAGAAATGGGACATGACGCTGACGTGGAACCCCACGTCGCGCAAGCTCTATAACCAGAAACCCATGGAGATAACGAAACAGAAGCCGGAGAAGGAAAAGACGATAAAGCGGCGAAACTTCGAACGTGCGCAGAAACTCGGAATACCCTACCCCAGCCTGTGACATTACGGTAACTTAAAACCTGATTATCATGAAACATCTGAGAATTCTACTGCTCATGGCCGCCATGCTCGGCATGGCAGGCACGGCTGCAGCCCAGTGCAGCTATAAGAACACGGCATTCAAGTCAGGCGAGTTCCTGTCTTACAACCTGTACTTCAACTGGAAGTTCGTCTGGGTCAAGGTGGGCACGGCGTCGATGTACGTCGTACAGAGCAAGTACGGCGGCCAGAACGCCTACCGCGCCAGCCTGACTACGAAGGGCAACAGCAAGATGGACAAGATATTCGTGATGCGCGACACACTGTTGTGCTACTCCACGCTCGACCTTGCGCCGCTGTACTACCGCAAGGGTGCGCTCGAGGGCAAGCGTTACACCGTGGACGAAGTATGGTACAAATACCCCGGGGGCAACTGCAGCGTTACGCAAAGCCGCTTCAAGAACGGCAAGATAAACAAGCGGACGGTCAATCCGGGCGAATGTGTGTACGACATGATGAACATGTTCCTGCGTGCGCGCAGCTTCGACCCAGCCAGCTGGCAGAAGGGATATGTTGTAGACTTCCGCATAGCCGACGGCAACAGCCTCAACCCGGCGAAGATAAAATTCCTCGGACGCACGACCGTCAAGGCCGACAACGGCGTGAAATACAAATGCCTCGAACTATCGTACACGGAGAAGGAGAAAGGCAAATGGCGCGAGATAGCGCGCTTCTTCGTCACCGACGACGACAACCACGTGCCCGTAAGGCTCGACATGTTCCTCAAGTTCGGCTCGGCAAAGGCGTTCCTGACCAACATGCGTGGGGTGAAAAACGAGATTAAGGCCAAGACCAAATAAATGAGAAGGATACTTACCGCTCTCGTGGCGGCATGCCTTGCTGCCTGTGCCACGGCGCAGACGGCAGAAGAGGCCATAACAAGACTGGCCCGTGGCAGGCAGGCCACGGTGGGCGCGGCGTGGATATCCGGCGGCAGGGAGCACGCCGTAAACAACCGCGGCGACTACCCGCTGATGAGCGTCTTCAAGACGCACTGCGCCATAGCCGCACTGAGGCGCATGCAGCGCGAGGGCATACCGGCCGACACGCTGATAAGGGTAAAGGCCGCGGAGATGACTCCCGGCACTTACAGTCCGCTGGCGAAGATGCACGAGGGCGAAGACTTCACCATGCGCTTCGACAGCCTGCTGTATTACAGCATAGCCCTGAGCGACAACAACGCTTGCGACGTAACCATACGCATGGCAGGCGGCATCGAGGGCGTAAACGCCGAAATGGAGGCCATAGGGCTGGCTGGCTGCGCCCTGACGGAGACCGAAGCCACGATGGCTGCCGACCCGCAACGCTCGTACAACAACCGCAGCACGCCGCTGTCAGTGGCCGTACTCTTCAGGAAACTGTACGAGGAGGGCATACTCGGAGGCGATTACGACAGGCTGATGAAGGCCGCACTGGAGGCTACGCAGACCGGATCTGACAAAATGAAGGCAGCACTCGCACCGGGCATGACCCTGGCACACAAGACGGGAACGGGCTTCACACTGCCCGACGGCACGATGACGGCCGACAACGACGCGGGCGCCGTGACCCTGCCCGACGGCCGCAAGATATACATGGCCGTGCTGGTCAAGGACACACGCCTCGGCACAAAGGAGAACGCAAGGCTGATAAGGGAGATAACAGAGGCCATAATAAGACAGGAAGCAAACAACAACCCTAAGAACCGATAAGGTAGCCCGGCCGCATGTTACGGCCGCAAACGCCACGACGGCGGAGGCTACCGCACAACAATACGACGATGAAGAAACTGTACATAGAAACCTACGGCTGCCAGATGAACGTGGCCGACAGCGAGGTGGTGGCGTCGGTCATGAAGATGGCCGGCTACGAGACGTGCGACAACGCCGACGAGGCCGACGCCGTGTTCCTCAACACATGCAGCGTGCGCGACAACGCCGAGCAGAAGATAATCAACCGCCTCGAGGCGCTGAACGCCATGCGCCGACCCGGACGCAAGATGATAATAGGCGTGCTGGGCTGCATGGCCGAGCGCGTAAAGGACGAACTGATAAGCAAGCACCACGCCGACCTCGTGGCAGGTCCCGACGCATACCTGACCCTGCCCGACCTTACGGCACAGGCCGAGACCGGACACAAGGCGATAAACATTGAACTGTCGACAACGGAGACCTACCGCGACATAGTGCCGCAGCGCATCTGCGGCCCGCACGTGGGCGGCTTCGTGAGCATAATGCGCGGATGCAACAACTTCTGCCACTACTGCATCGTGCCCTACACCCGAGGCCGCGAACGCAGCCGCGACCCGGAGAGCATACTGCGCGAGGTGGCCGACCTGCACGACCGCGGCTACAAGGAGGTGACCCTGCTGGGACAGAACGTGAACTCATACGCAGGGGAGTTTAAAATTAAAAATGAACAATTAAAAATTAAAAATGACGGCGAAGGCGGCGCTGCTGACGGCGGTAAGGTGACCTTCCCCGCACTGCTCAGGCTCGTTGCCGAGACCTTCCCCGACATGCGCATACGCTTCACAACGAGCCACCCCAAGGACATGAGCGACGAGACGCTCGAGGTTATAGCCTCGCACGACAACCTCTGCCGCCACATACACCTGCCCGTGCAGAGCGGCTCTGACCGCATACTGAAGCTGATGAACCGCAAATACACGCGCGAGTGGTACATGGACCGCGTGGCAGCCATACGCCGCATAATACCCGACTGCTCGATAACCACCGACATATTCGTGGGCTACCACAGCGAGACCGAGGAAGACCACCAGATGTCGCTCTCGCTGATGCGCGAAGTGGGCTACGACTCCGCCTTCATGTTCAAGTACAGCGAGCGACCCGGCACCTACGCCTCGAAGCACCTGCCCGACGACGTACCCGAGGAAGTGAAACTGCGCCGCCTGTCCGAAATGATAGAACTGCAGACACGCCTGTCGGCCGAGCGCAACGCCATGGACGTAGGCCGCGAGTTCGACGTGCTCGTTGAAGGCTTCAGCAAGCGCAGCCGCGAGCAGCTCTTCGGCCGCACCTCGCAGAACAAGGTAGTAGTCTTCGACAAGGGAAACCACCGCATAGGCGACATCGTGCGCGTCAGAGTGACAAGCAGCTCGAGCGCAACATTGAAGGGCGAAATAGCCAATTCAAATAATAAATGACAAATTGAGAAAGCTCCTGAAAAGCTGCTACGCTATAAATATGGGAAAACGGTTTCACAACAGACTGTTTTCCCATTTTTTATTCATAAACATACACGAATCGCTAAAATCAGCCTTACCGCTGTCAGCAATAGACATTAAAAATATAAGGATAACCATTGCTGGCTCAAAGGTTTTTAAAACAACTACCGTCAACCTTTCGGGAAAAATAAACGACAGCAACGATTTAATCAATACCAGCCAAAGAATTGATCGGCATCGGAGCCACAGTGAAACACCTTTAGCAACTAAATACTGCACACTATACAACTTATGATAATAAAAAATCCAAAGAATACACAAACCTTAATAACATACAAAATATGCATTTTAAGAAAAACAGCAACAATAATTTATTTTAATAAAAAAAACATCGATAAATACTTTGAACATAAAAGAAAAATACCTATTTTCGCAAATTAACATTTTATTTTTTAAAACTATGAACATGAAAAAGAATTTTTTACTTATCATTTTGGGCCTGTTTACAGCAATTGCTGCGAACGCACAAGCATGGGACGGTACGTCAGAAGAGTGGACAAATGGTGAAGGAACTGAAACCAATCCTTATCTCATAGAAAAAGGCAGCAATCTTGCCTACTTGGCCGAAAAGGTAAATGCCGGAGAAACATATGAAGGTGTTTACTTCAAGCTTGCCAACAACCTTGACATGGGCAAAGACCAACATAAGTTCAGTCCGATAGGCCACTTCGACGAATACACAAGTCCAGATGACCCGAGCGTAATGATTGACGACTCAAAGTATTTCCTAGGCGTATTCGACGGCAACAACAAGACCATAGACAACATCCATATCTATTTCATCGACAATGTGAACTTAGTGGGCGGAACGGGACTTTTTGCCTGCATATCCGGTAACGCAGTGATAAAGAATCTCACCATCGGCAGCAATTCAATCGTTGAAGGCACAAACGCCACTGGCACAATAGTAGGAGCCATGACGGGAGGCCGCATCGAGAAATGCGTTAACAAGACACAGATAAAAATCAACACAGACTTCGGTCAAGGCGGCATTGTGGGCGCAATGTACGGTGGCACAATATCAGGATGCGTGAACGAAGCCGACATCTCTGGCAGCACCAACGTGGGCGGCATTGCCGGCTTCGTTGACCGCGGCTCACTTATAGAGAATTGCTACAATAAAGGAAACATCGCATTCTCAGGCTTCTATGCAGGAGGCCTTGTAGGTTACCTGACTAACGGCACTCTGAAAAACAGTTACAACAGAGGCAAGGTGTCAAGCGATTTTTCAGGCGGAGCTATTGTCGGAACAACAGATATAGGCATTACCATCGAAAACTGCTACTATTTGGAGACTGCCGACGGTGCCACAGACGAAAACAGTGGCGTTACAAAAAAGACAGCTGATGAAATGAAAAGCGACGACTTCCTTGCATTGCTGGACAACGGACAGAACGTATGGGATAAGGACAACAACGTCATAAACGAAGGCTTTCCGGTACTCGCATGGCAGAATGATATCACATCGTCAATCAGCCAGACCATAGTTACAGACAAACCCGGAATCATTATCGACGGACGCAATATCTCAATACCAACGACCAAGTCATGCAAGGTAACCGTAACCGACATAGGCGGTAGAATCGTAACAACAAAGACCCTCAACGGCGGTACACTGCTCATTCCCGAAAGTGGAGCCTACATAATAAATGTCTCAGGCAATGGAATAAGCGGAAGCTATAAAGTTGTGGTAAGATAACAATACTCTAACGTTGAACGGAAAGTCCACAATACGGCTGAACGCAGCCGCTTTGTGGACTTTATTTAACCCGGCAAAGCCATTACAGCCAAACTATAAAAGTTAAGCATGCACGCACCCGACAGATAGAACGGTAAACGGCGTATGACCGGCTCGGGTTTTATAACTAATTCGAGTATATTTTAATATGTCAAAGGAAAAATAACCTTTATGAAAAAGAATATATTTTTGCTGATAATGCTGTTTTGCACAAGTTCTTCATACACGCAAACCGTGGAAAGAACATACAACGCCAAAATATCGGCATCAACAGTCAGCAGAATGAAAGAACAAGCGCAGACTCGCAGCTCAACTTCTACTGGCATGATTAATGTTTACCTGCGACTATCGCCCAATGCCGACATGGAACGTCTGGCGTCTGACTACGGAATCAGGTTTAACGTCGGATACGACAATGTATATACAGCTCTCGTACCAGTATCATCAATCGACAGAATGGCCGGCGACGATGACATATTATACATTGATGCTGGGCACGAAGTACATTCCATGATGGACGATGCAAGAAAGTACACAAATGTTGACGAGGTTCACCAAGGCATATCGCTACCGTCTACTTACAAAGGCAATGACGTACTGGTAGGGATTGTCGATGCAGGCTTCGACTTCACCCACCCAAACTTCAGGAACAAGGACGGGAAGTGCCGCATAGAGGCCGTCTGGGACCAGAACAACTTCATGTCAACAGACAGCGAATACGGTTACGGCAAGGAGTACCGTACAGCGGATGAAGTGGCGGCGGCGAAGAGAGACATGGAACTCTCAGGCGATACACACGGCACACACGTTGCCGGAATAGCAGCGGGCAGCTTCGACGGGCCGTACACCGGAGTAGCACCAGAAGCCGACATAGTACTTGTCTCAACCAATAAGACAGAACAAGGAATAATAGACGGTATAGACTATCTTGTGAAATATGCAGAGAAAAAGAACCGTCCCATATCCATAAACCTAAGTATAGGCACTGTGCTCGGATACAAAGACGGTACAGACGACTTCACCATTCTGATAGACAACATAATGAAAGACGAGGAGGGGAAGATTCTCTCGATAGCCGGCGGCAACGAGGGCGACCGCCGCTCTACCCTCGCCGGCACATTCGGCGACGGCCACAGCATAGTGAAAAGCTATTGGGAACCGCCTTCGTACAACAGCGATAACCTGTTTATCCAAGGCGAGAAAGGCTCTGACTATCTGCTCACCGTGACCCTTAAAGACACCGTGACGGACAACACCGTATTTGAAAAGACAATCAGCAGCAGCTACAGCCAGACCCTTTTTTTCGAGAACTTCGGCACAACCACGGGCACAAACGGCAGACTGGCGGTAACGGTGGCTGAAAATCCTGCCAACGGCAACCCACACATCAGCCTGTCGATGAACTATGACAAGCCCGCCAATGAGGCTTGGCAGATAGCCCTCTCGTCAGAAAAAGGCCGCTACATGGCAAACAGCGACTACGGGGAGTTCTCATCGGGCAACGCCGAAGGATACTCTGACGGCACCAACGAGTACAGCATAGCTACAACGGCCACAGGCTTCAACACCATCGCCGTAGGGGCATACGTCTCTAAAAACACATACATGGACCTCACTGGTGCGACCCATAACCCAGGTTGGACATTAGAAGAAGCATACCCGCTGACGGGAAAAGGTCCTACATACGACGGCAGAATAAAGCCTGACGTAACCGCACCGGGCGCAGCGGTCGTATCATCGTTCAGCTCGTATGCAGGTACATATTACGTAAAACCAGAAGACAAAGTCTATGAATACGCCGACCCAGTGAACAACAAAAAATACACATGGGGAGTAGCGAGTGGAACATCTATGGCCACACCTGTAGTAACGGGAACCATTGCCCTGTGGCTCGAAGCTGACCCGTCGCTTACAACCGAGGATATAAGGGACATCATCAGAAAGACATCGGCTATGGACAATTTTACAGGCAGCACGCCCAACGGAGTCTACGGATACGGCAAGATTGATGCGCTGGCCGGCATAAAATACATATTGGAAGACTCACATATAGCAGAAACCACAGCCGGAACACTGTCTTACAACTATGACGGCCGATACCTCAGATTCACGACAACCAACGGCATGGAGAGAATATACATCTACAACACCGCCGGAATGATGATAAGGTCGCTCGATGCAACAACCGCAAACATAGGCACTGAACTGACGCCGGGCTACGTATATCTGATAAAGGTGGTTTCAGCAAACAGCAATGAAACATTCAAGCTGGCACTGTAACACAGCGACGAATCATCATTAAACGTACATGTAGAACCATTGTTAGTCATTGCCTGCACAACTTAAGTGACCGGCAGCTCGAGCGCAACATTGAAGGGCGAAGCCCTCGACTGACGCCGCACCAGCCCTGCACCACACGGGCCGCAGCCGCACCCCGGTTTGCAAAAGGCCGTCTCCAGCCCTGCAAGACATGGCAAAACGCAACGCAAAAGGATGCCTATTGCGACGCAAAACACGACCTTCTGCGACCTAAAGCCTAACACGCTGGCATGCAACGACATACAGACGCCGCACCCTCAGGCATGGAGGGTGCGGCGCTTTTTTACGCTTAATCCATGCCTACGGCGGCAATAACGACCACACCGGCACACCGTAGACAGCCCCGCCGGCAAGCCGCAAAAGCCACGCTGTCACCGCTTTTTGACGTTTTACCCCATACAGGCTTTGCCGTTATGTATAAAAACATTATCTTTGCAGCCGTAACACGACACCATGCCGTGAGCGGCCGACGGCGGCTACGGCCTTTACCGGTGCCTACATTAGCTAATAACAAATGAAAGAATTCTTACAAGTATTGCGCCGCTTCGTGCCGCCCTACAAGAAATACCTGGCACTGACGGTGGTATTCAACATCCTTTCCGCGATATTGAACATATTTTCTTTCATGGCCATCATCCCCATACTGCAGATTCTCTTCAAGACCCAGGACGCCAGCGTGCCCGAGAAACTGATGCAGTGGGGCAGCGGCGACATGAAGGAAGTGCTGATGAACAACATCGACTACTACATCTACCAGATGATAGGCAGCATGGGGGCAACGACCACCCTACTCGTAATAGGCCTCTTCCTGGCGTTCATGACATTCCTCAAGACGGGTGCTTACTTCCTCTCGTCGGCAACGATAATACCCATCCGCACGGGCGTGGTGCGCGACATACGCAACCAGCTCTACTGCAAGATAACGTCGCTGCCGCTGGGCTTCTTCTCCGAGGAGCGCAAGGGCGACATCATAGCGCGCATGAGCGGCGACGTGCAGGAGGTTGAAAGCTCGATAATGTCGAGCCTCGACATGCTCTTCAAGAACCCCGTGCTCATCATATTCTACTTCTCTACGCTGCTCTTCGTCAGCTGGCAGCTCACGCTGTTCACCCTCATCTTCGTGCCGCTGATGGGCTGGGTTATGGGCTTCGTGGGGCGCAAGCTCAAGCAGAAGTCAATCAAGGCGCAGGCGCTGTGGAGCGACACGATGAGCCAGGTGGAGGAGACGCTCGGCGGACTGCGCATCATCAAGGCCTTCTGCGCCGAGGAGAAGATGAACCGCCGCTTCGACAGGATTAACTCCGAGTACCGCGAGAACATACGCCGCGTGAACACGCGCCAGCAGATGGCGCACCCGATGAGCGAGTTCCTGGGCACGCTGATGATAGTCATCGTGCTGTGGTTCGGCGGCATGCTCGTGCTGGGCGGCAAGAGCCTCAGCGGCCCCACGTTCATCTACTACATGGTGATACTTTACAGCATAATCAACCCGCTCAAGGAGTTCTCCAAGGCGGGGTACAACATACCGAAGGGTCTGGCCTCGATGGAGCGCATCGACAAGATACTAAAGGCCGAGAACGACATAAAGGAGAAGGCCCACCCGGTGCACGTCAAGGAGTTCACCGGCAAGATAGAGTTCCGCGACGTGTCGTTCCGCTACGGCGAGAAGTGGGTGCTGCGCCACATCAACCTCACCATCGAGAAGGGCAAGACCGTGGCCATAGTGGGCCAGAGCGGCGGCGGCAAGTCTACGCTGGTAGACCTGATACCGCGCTACTACGACGTGCAGGAGGGCGAGGTGCTCATCGACGGCGTGAACGTCAAGGACATGGCCATACACGACCTGCGCCAGCTCATAGGCAACGTCAACCAGGAGGCGATACTCTTCAACGACTCGTTCCGCAACAACATATCGTTCGGCGTCGACAACGCCACGCAGGAACAGATAGAGGCGGCGGCAAGGATAGCCAACGCCCACGAGTTCATAACCGAGTCGGAAAACGGCTACGACACCAACATAGGCGACCGCGGCAGCCGCCTGTCGGGCGGACAGCGCCAGCGCGTGAGCATAGCCCGCGCCATACTTAAGAACCCGCCGATACTGATACTCGACGAAGCCACGTCGGCGCTCGACACCGAGAGCGAGCGGCTCGTGCAGCAGGCTCTCGAACGCCTGATGAAGACGCGCACCACCGTGGCCATAGCCCACCGCCTGTCGACAATCAAGAACGCCGACGAGATATGCGTGATACACGAGGGGCAGATAGTAGAGCGCGGCACGCACGAAGAGCTGCTGGCACAGAACGGATACTACAAGAAGCTTAATGACATGCAAAGCCTGTAAGTGAAAGGCCGTGACAGGCAGCCGCCACCGCTGCGGCAGGCGCAACACGCCCACCGCGACATGCACTACCGACTACTTGAAATAAGACCATGACAAAACTACTCCAAGGACTGGCTTACGCGACACTCTACCTTATGTCGCTACTACCGTTCAGGGTGCTTTACGCCTTGGCCGACATGTCCTACCTCATAGTCTACCACGCCCTGCGCTACCGCCGCGACGTGGTCAGGCGCAACCTTGCCACGTCGTTCCCCGGCAAGGACGCCGGCGAGCTGGCCGCGATAGAGCACGGATTCTACCACTGGCTGTGCGACTACTACGCCGAGACGCTCAAGCTGATGACAATATCGCGCCACGAGCTCATGCGCCACGTGGAGTTCCGCGGCACCGAAGCCATAGAAGACAGCTTCGACAAGGGCCGCCCCTGCGCCGCCATACTGGGCCACTACTGCAACTGGGAGCTGCTCTCGGCAATAGGGCTGACACTGAAGCGGCACAACGAGGCCGTGGTGGGACTGATATACACGCCAAAGTCGTGCAAGCTGTCAGACCGCCTGTTCATCAAGATAAGGCAGAACATGGGCGGGGTATGCGTGCCCAAGCAGGACGTGCTGCGCTACCTCGTATCGTTCAAGGAGCAGGGACTGATGAACATCTTCGGCTACATAGCCGACCAGAAGCCCAAGAACCAGGCAATACACCTGCGGCTGAACTTCCTCGGACACGACACGGCCGTGTTCACCGGCGCCGAGCGCATAATGAGGAACATGGGCGACACCGTGTTCTACGTTGACATGGAACGCCCCGAACGCGGCAGGTACGTCTACACATTCAAGCCCATCACGTCAGAACCTGAATCGCTGCCTGAACACGAAATAACCAAAAGGTTCTTCGCCATGCTCGAACAGACCATAAGGCGCGACCCGCGCTTCTACCTGTGGAGCCACGACAGATGGGCCTGCGACGGTGACGCCGCCGCCGGCACATGCCTCAACAGGGCATGCCGCAACGACTGGAAACACACTTGAAAAAAACAAACAGACATAAAAGAAATGACAATAGGATACGACGCCAAAAGCATCGTCGGCGATGTTGCCGGCATAGGCAACTACGCCAGGACGCTGGTCAACGACATCGAAAAGATAGTCCAGCCCGGCACCATTCTCAACCTCTACGCACCCGACCGCGGCAACAGCGCACTAAGGCGCCAGGTTACCGAGAACCAGCACATGCGCTACGTTTACATGAACGGCTACAACGACGCCATTGCGCGCGCCATGTGGCACATGCGTGGCATGGTGAAGGACCTTGTACGCGACGGCGTCAAGATATACCACGGACTGTCGGGCGAACTGCCGGCGGGCATAAGGGAGGCCGGCATAAGGACCGTCGTGACAATACACGACCTCGTATTCATGCGTTATCCCGAATACTACAACTGGCTGGAGCGCAAGTTCATGGCATGGAAGTTCCACAAGACGTGCCAGGAGGCCGACCGGATAATAGCAACCAGCGAGTGCACCAAGCGCGACGTGATGCTATACGGCGACGTGCCTGCCGACAAGATAGACGTGATATACCAGAGCTGCGGCTCGTTCTACAAACTGCCCGAGAGCGAGAAGAAGATGCACGAGGTGCATACGAAGTACATGCTGCCCGAACGATACGTGGTAAGCGTGGGCACTGTTGACGAGCGCAAGAATGTGCTGCTGCCCATAAAGGCACTGAGGCTGCTGCCCGACGACCTGAGCCTGGTAGTAGTGGGCAAGTCGACCCCGTATGCCGAAAGACTGAAGAAATACGTGGCTGCCAACGGACTTAAAGACCGTGTGATGTTCCTGCACAACGTGCCCACGGACGACCTGCCGGCGATATACCAGATGGCGGAGTCGTGCGTCTACCCCTCGCGCTACGAGGGCTTCGGCCTGCCCGTCATCGAGGCCATACAGAGCGGGCTGCCGGTGGTGGCATGCACGGGCAGCTGCCTCGAGGAGGCTGGCGGCAACGCCACGCTGTACGTGGCGCCCGACGACGCCTACGCCATGGCACACGCCATTAAGCTGACGCTCAAAGGAGCGCCTGGGCGCGACGAACGCATAGCTGAAGGTTTGCAGTATATATCACGCTTCGAGAACAACAATGTGGCGCAGCGCGTCCTCGAAGTCTACAACGGACTGGCCGGCAACCTGTAACAAGAAAGCTGCGCACTGCCGCCAAAGGCGGCTTTTCACTTCCCGGCCCTTGACAATATCTTCTCCTTTATCTTATTCCACAACGTGGTCTTCCTGTAAATGACGTATGCCGAGACGGCGGTGCTCACCGCCGTGGCAGCCACGCCGACGGCCACGCGCATCCACGCCTCGCCGGCAAACGTGGCAAAATAAGCCACGAGGCCCAACGGCACGTGGACGGCGGCGCATGCAACCACCTGGCGCGACAGGCGGTAACCGTAGCGCATGGCGGCGTATATTACAATGACGACAAGGTCGGCCACGTTTGACAGCAGCACGGCCACACCCGCGCCTACAAGCCCCCAGGCGTTGAAACAGACTATCATAAGCACCACGAAGACCACGGCCGACGCGCCCTCGATTACCATGTAAGCCCTTGAATGGCCCTTGGCAAGCGTTATGTAGGCCACGGGCAGCATCGCCGCACGTGCGTACATCGACAGCACGGCCACCTGCGCCATGGGCACCACGGCCACGAACCTGCCGCTGTAAAGCAGCGGTATCAGTATCGGGAGCATGGTTATGAGCAGCGTCAGCATGGGCGATATCATGAGTATCGACACTTCAATCTGGCGGTTGGCGGCAAGGTTGACGGCAGCCGTGTCGTGGTTTACGGCCGACAGGCGGGGGAAATAGTCGGTCTCCATGGCCGAAAACACCATGCCGGCGTAGGTAACGGCCATTACGTAGCCCGCGTTGTACAGTCCCACGGTGTTAAGGTCGGCATAGTTGTTGAGGAACGACCTTATTATCATCTCGGCGCCGCTGCCGAACACACCCGATACTATGAAAGCCACGCCAAGCCGCACCATTCCGCTGCCGTCGGCAAGCAAACGCCGCAGCCACGCCGCGACGCCGCGCACGCCCAGCCTGCGCACCACGCATGCCAGGCCGCCAACGGGAAACAGCCTGAACGAATACTTTACGGTGAACAGCATGTTGACGGCGGTAGTGACGAAGATGACAAGCACTATGCCGTCATACCTCAACAGCCAGTAAAGGGGAACGGAAAGAACGAGCGACAGGACAACTATGCACACCTGGGCCACGGCCAGCTCGCGCAGGCGGCGCGCACCCTTGAGTATGGCCGTCTCGCCTCCTGTCACGGCAAGCATGGCCACCACCGGCGCCAGCGCCATTATCTCAAGCATGTGGCTGCCGCCGTCGAGCACGTAGCGGCCGACGGCCGGAGCCGAAGCAACACACACGGCCATGCCCAGCAGGGCGGCCACGGCGCACCACGCCCTCACCGTGTTGACGAAAGTCCTTATGCGCACGCTGTCGCCGCTGTCGAATATCTCGGACAGATGCCTCACAGCACTGAACGAGATGCCGAAGCTCGTAGCCTGCGACACGAAGTTGACTACGGAATTGAACAAGGCGGCCAGTCCCATGCCGGCAGGGCCGAGCAACAGGGCAACGAGCTTGTTGCGCACAAGGCTTATAAGTATGTTAAGCCCCTGCACGCCGCCGAAGATGCCAGTGTATTTCAACACGTGGCCGTAACTGTTTTCATTCTGTTCCGTGTCGTTCATCCAACATATTAACGCACAATATCCGTTTTTATTATTTTTTATGACACGAGTTGTTATCCTATGCCATATCAAGCCCGATTACGGGCCTTGTCTGAAGCTGATTTTCAAAAGGCATCCTTTCATGTCGCAAAAGGCCACCTTCAGGCGCGCAAGACACGGTCTTTTACACTCTGGGACACGGCCTTTTGCAAATGCCTGTACACCAACACGTCAGACTACCGACGCACAACCATGCCAAGGACCACCTGCAACGTATTCCAAATAATCGTATAATTATGCAATTATATAATATTTTTTATTTATATTTGCAAAAGTGAAACCTTAATACCTGCTAATATGACAATCAGAAAGATTTTAGCCACACTTGCCTTGATATTGTCGCCAGCGGCGGCATATTGCGAAGGCAATACGGACGCACTGAGGCAGCGCGCCGACGAGCTGCACGCCGCCGGCAAGAACGACTCGGCCGTAATCATCGCCGGCCAGGCCATGGAGGCTGCCAGGCGCAGCCGCGACACGGTGGCCATGATAGGCGTCAACTCGTCGATGGGCGTCTACCTGCGCACCATGGGCAAGATAGACGAGGCAATGAAACACTATGACGAGGCAATGAAGATGTGTACCACGGAGAGCTTCAAGCGCAACGCCGACGAGGACGCGCGGCAGGAGGCGGCCGCCCTCTACCTTAACATGGCGACGCTGCACATCGACATGCAGCACAAGGAGCAGGCGGCATACTACGCGCGACTGACAGCCGAGTGGGCAAGGCGGTGCACAGACAAGGCGTTCAAGGCGCAGGTGCTGACGCAGGACGGACTGATATTCCTGATGTGCGGCGACAACAAGGGTGCCGCCGCGCTGCTTGCCGAAGGCTACCAGTACTCGCTCGAACTGGAGCAGCACGCCCCGGCGCTCAACGCCGCGGCATACATGGTGGCCGTGGCCGACCGCATGGGCGACGCCAATGCCGAGGCTCTGTGGCGCAAGCGCAGCACGGAACTGGCCGCCAAGACCGACGACACGATGGTGCTCGTGGCCTACTACCAGATACTATGCAGCATCGAGGTGAACCACAAGCGGTGGCATAACGCCCTTGAGCTGTTCGACAAGATACTATCCACCAAAGGTGTAGAGTCGATGCCCTTCATAGTCTACGACTGCTACAACAACATGCACGAGGCGTGGGCAGCGCTGGGAGAGTGGCGCAAGGCATACGAGACGCAGGGCAAGGCCGTAGCGCTGAAGGACAGCCTGTTCGAGGCCGACAAGGCCGAGAGCCTGCGTCAGCTCGACGCTAAGTACAAGGCAGCCGAGAAGGAACTCGAGCTGGCGCGCAGCGAGTCCGAACTGGCACGCACGCGCATGTACCTTGCCGTGACGGCCCTCGTCGTGCTGGCCTGCGCGGTGCTGATATACACCTACGTGCAGAGGCAGCGGCGCAAGGCACGCGAGCGCGAGGCGGAGTTCGCCAGGCTCAAGGCCGACACCGACCGCCGACTGACGCGCCGCTACATCGACGGCCTCGAGAGCGAGCGCTCGCGCCTGGCCAAGGAGCTGCACGACGGCGTGTGCAACGACCTCTACACCGTAGAGCTTTACCTCGGCGGCACGGACAACGGCGCGCATGACGACGGCGCAGGCCGCGCCGAGAAGCTGAAGGGCATGATAAACGAGTGCCGCGAGCAGGCAAGGCGCATATCGCACGAACTGATGCCGCCAGAGTTCAACTACGCCGACATAAGGCTCGTGCTCGAAGACTACCTGATGCGCACGGCCGAAGCATCGGGCATAGACATCAGCTTCGACGCAACGCCCGACGGCGCCGACTGGTCACGACTGGCCGACACGACCGCCCTCGAGCTGTACCGCATAACGCAGGAGGCCGTCAACAACGCCGTGAAACACTCAGGCGCAACGGCGATAGAAGTGACGCTCGACGACAGCGCCGGCACGCTAACGCTTGCCATAACCGACAACGGCACCTACGCCGGCGCACAGGGCGCAGGCATAGGCAGGCGCACCATGAAGCAAAGGGCGGAGGCCGCAGGCGGCAGACTGACCACCGAAACAACCGCAGGCAAGACCACCGTAAGGCTGACCGTAAACCACGGATAAGCCCGCCCTCAACACCGCAAACAGGAAAAGGGGAGCCGCAGGCAACCCCCTTTTCCATGCCAAAACAAACATAAATTAACAAAACCACGGATTTCCGTTATTGCAAATATGAACGTATGGTATAATTTTGCCCCTGTGAACGAGTCACAAAAATATTTGCTGCAAAGCCTTTCAGTAGCAATAGTTGACGACCATGCGCTCATACTTGAAGGTTTCAAGAGCCTCATGCATGGTTGCGGAGTCGACAACGTGGAAATATTCATCCGCGCTGCCGACCTTGTTAATATGTTACCACACAGGAAATTCGACGTCTACATAATCGACATCGGCATGCCCGACATCGACGGCTTCGAGCTTATCGACAAGATAAGGGAGGCCCACCCCGGCGCGCGCATAATCGTAAACACCATACACGAAGAGATATGGCTGCTCAGGCGCATGCTCGACAAGGACGTCAACGCCATAATGTTCAAGTCGACCGACTTCACCCAGATGGTCGACGCCATAACGGCCGTGGCCAACGGCGAGCAGTACCTCTGCCCCGGACTTAAGAAGAAGTTCTCCACGTACCACCACCGCATAGAGCACCCGTCGGAGCGCGAGATAGACATACTGAAGGCGCTGGCGCGCGGATACACATCGAAAGAGATTGCCAACATGCTTTACATATCCGAGAACACGGTTGAGACACACCGCAAGCGCCTCTTCGCCAAGCTCGGCGCGCGCAACATAGCCGACCTGATGGTCAAGGCCGTTGCCCGGGGATACATCAACGCGTCAGACTTCAACCAGTGACATGCCACAGCCACCTCCACCCGGCGCAGCCGGGCCGACACAAAAACAATAACATAAACCACCCGCCTTACTTACACACGACAATCCGCACGCGGCCGCCACGTACGGACCGTAAGCCGTGCGCACGCCCCGGCTTACAAACCGGAACGCCGCCTCTTGCCGCGCCGAAGGCGGCATAACGCACGGCAAGAGGACGCCTCCGGCAGGCAAGGACACGGCACACCAAACGACGCGCAGCCAGCACCGGCGCCGCACGCGGCGCACGCCAAGTACACCGCCTGCACGATAAAAAAACACGTGGCGCGCCGTTTTTCAGATAAATTATTCTTATCTTTGCCGGCGGATATGACACAACGCTCACGAACGCTGACAAAGGCATGCGCCGCAATGCTGCTTACCGTGTTTATGGCCTACTATGCCATAATCTCGGTGTACGCCCACGTGCATGTGGTCAACGGCGTGATGGTTGTACACTCACACCCCTTCAAGGACAAGCACAGCCACCCTACGGGGCAGACGCTCGTGCTGCATTACCTGACACATTTCAGTTCGCTCGAAGCCGGGCCTGCCGTCGAGATTGAGGCGCCAGACGTGAAACTCATTCACGCAAGCTACAGCGAATATGTAGTGGCACACACCACGCCCGACTACAATTCGGGCATATACCTGCGCGCGCCTCCCGTTTCTTCATTTTCATAAATCACTTTTTTACCCCGACATTTTTTATCAATGCCGTGACGACACAGGCTTGCCGTGCCGCCATGGCCGGATATTCCGTATTTTAAAGAAATAAATGAAGAAACAAATATTACTATTTCTGACGGGCCTGCTGTGCCCGTTGGCAGGGACGGCCCATCCCGTTGAACCCAGCACGGTGAAAGAGGGCAACATCATAACAGGACACGTCATTGAGAAAGGAACAGAAGAAAACCTGGCCTACGCCACGGTGCTTATTGTGGAGAACGGCATGGGCACCGTAACGGGCTACGACGGACACTTCCGCCTGAAGGACGTGCCGGCAGGCAAATACACGCTGAAGGTGCAGCTCATGGGCTACGCCGCGCAGACCAAGACGGTCGTGGTGAGCAACGAATATACCGTTGACCTGCACTTCGTGATGGAGAAAGAGGACATAATGATGGACGAGGTGGTTGTCTCGGCCAACAGGAACGAGACCAACCGCAAGGCAGCCCCCGTGGTGGTTAACGTGATGAACAGCAAGCTGTTCGAGACGGTCAACTCTACCGACCTTGCCCGCTCGCTCAGCTACCAGTCGGGACTGCGCGTGGAGAACAACTGCCAGAACTGCGGATTCCCGCAGGTAAGGATCAACGGTCTTGAGGGTCCTTACTCGCAGCTGCTCATCAACAGCCGCCCCGTTATGAGCGCGCTGTCGGGCGTGTATGGTCTCGAACAGATACCCGTAAGCATGATCGAGCGCGTAGAGGTGGTGCGCGGCGGAGGCTCGGCGCTGTTTGGCGCCAACGCCGTGGGCGGCACCATCAACATAATAACCAAGGACCCGATAAACAACTCGTTCCAGGTCAACTCAACGATGTCGAACCTCGGCGGCAAGACATGGAAGCAGTATTTCGGCGCCAACGCCTCGCTCGTGTCCAAGGACCGCACATACGGCCTGGCATTCTACCAGGCTTACAGGAACCGCAACCCGTATGACGCCGACGGCGACGGCTTCTCCGAGCTGGGCAAGCTCAACATGAACACCTTCGGACTGAGGGGATACTACCGCCCAACGCAGTTCAGCCGCCTCAGCGTTGAATACCACACGACAAACGAATTCCGCCGCGGAGGCAACAAGTTCGACCTGCAGCCGCACGAAACCGACATAACCGAGCAGACACGCCACGTGATAAACAGCGGCGGACTGACCTACGACTTATTCATGGACGAATACAAGCACAAGCTGTCCGTGTACGGCTCGGTGCAGCACACCGACCGCGACAGCTACTACGGCGCGGGCATGGACGCCAACGCCTACGGCACCACCGACGACCTTACGGCCGTGGGCGGAGCCATGTACTCGGGCAACTTCGACCGCATGCTGTTCGCGCCTGCCACGCTGACGGGAGGCTTTGAATACCAGTTTAACGGACTTCACGACGTCATGACAGGCTACGGCCGCGACCTGAAACAGTATGTGAGGATTGCCGGGGCGTACCTGCAAAACGAATGGAAGGCGAGATACCTGACGCTGCTTGCCGGATTCAGGCTCGACAAGCACAACCTTGTGGACAACGTGATATTCAGTCCGCGCGTCAACCTGCTGTGGAAACCCACCGACAGACTGCAGGGACGACTCACATGGTCGACGGGATTCAGGGCGCCGCAGGCCTACGACGAAGACCTGCACGTGGCTGCCGTGGGCGGCGAGGCAATGATGATAAAGCTGGCAGACGGCCTGAAGCCCGAACGCTCAAACAGCTTCAGCGGCTCGGTAGACTGGGCTTCCAGCCTGGGCCACTTCAGCTCAAACCTGCTCATAGAGGGCTTCTACACCATGCTCGACGACGTGTTCTACCTAGAGGAGACGGGCTTCGACGAGACCACGGGCACCAAGATACAGGAGCGCCGCAACGGCCACGGGGCACGCGTGTACGGAGCCAACATAGACTACAAGATAGCCCACGGCAAGGAGGCGCAGCTGCAGCTGGGCTTCACCGTGCAGCAGAGCCGCTACACCGAGGCGCTGGCATGGAGCAGCGACCCCGACGTGGCGCCCACAAAGCGCATGACGCGCACGCCCGACTGCTACGGCTACTTCACTTTCACGTCGGCTCCGCTCAAGAACTTCGACTTCTCCGTCTCCGGGGTCTACACGGGCAGCATGCTCGTGCCCCACTTCGCGGGATATATAGAGAAAGACAGAATGGAGAAGACGCCCGACTTCATGGACCTGAACCTGAAGCTCAACTACACCTTCGTGCTGAACGACCATCTGAAACTGCAGCTCAACGCGGGCGTCAACAACATATTCGACGCATTCCAGAAAGACCTTGACAAGGGTGCCGACCGCGACTCGAAATACTTCTACGGCCCCACGCAGCCGCGCACGCTATTCATAGGCGTCAAGATATTCAACTGACATAACGCGCCGCAATGCGGCCGTGGTATTATGTTGAATGGCTGTAAACAAGCATGTCATGACAAAATGAAAGCCGCCGGTTTGCCGGCGGCTTTCATTCTACAACTGCCTGACGGGCAGTCAAGCCTCTACTTGTGTATCGCTTACACACCAGTGGCAAGGCGTTTGCGGGGCATCGTTCTCTTGCCATCCTGTTTCTTCATGCGTTTTTTCTGTCCCTGCTTCATTCCGCCGTGCTTCAGCAGATAGTTGGCCTGACGCGCAGAGAGCACCTTGCTGAACTTCTCGAAGTATTTTTCCTTTATGTCTATGCGCTTGCGCTGAATGTCGAAGCCGTTGACGGTCATCTTGGCCACCTGCTCGTCAGACATTTGCAGTCTGCCATTCTTCTTTCCGTCCATGTCAGCCCTTGACTCTTTTCTGTCGCCGCGCTTATCAGCCCTCAGCTGTGCGAGTTCCTTCATGTAGTCGCAGTATGTGCCCTCCAACTCTTCGGTCTGCTTGTCGGTGAGCATCATCCGGCCGGCCAGTGCATGCCATCTTTCCTTCATCATTTCCTCTTCCGACGGTTTGCCGGCCTTGCCGGTGCGCGTTGTGTCGTTTTGTGCGGCCGCCTGCATGCCGGCGGCGAGCATTATCACCATTGCCAATACTTTAAGTTCTTTCATAATGTAGTCTCCTATTCTTTATTTAAACAATTTACAATAATATTCTGAAAAACAGCCTGTGCGTCATGAAGATGCCGTCTTACATGAACCCTACCACCTTATACATGGTACCGTGTGGTGTTTTCACCTTCTTATAAAGCACTCCGTCGGAGAGATAAAGTTTCTCTTTGTTGCGCCTGACGGTCTTCGGCTTGTACACCTTCTTGACAAGAAGTCCCACCGGCGGACGTACTATCTCGAATCTCGACGGCGCAAGCTTACGGTAATATCTGCCGCCTTCGTCGTAGATGAACTGCAGTCCGTTGAAACTTACATATATGCTCTTCGACGGTTTTGCGCTAATGGTCCTGCTTACGTATACTCCGTGGCCCGGTGCAACCACTTCAACTCTCCTAACCCCTTTTGCCTTCTTCGGCTTGCCCGGCTGTGCGCTGGCGAATGTAAAGCCCGTCATTACAGCCATCATGCAAATCATAATCTTTCTCATAACCGTAGTTTTTTTTGTGGTTGTTATCTATATTACTCTCCGACGGTTTAACGCAACCTGTATTTGATAACGTTTTCTAACATCTGTGACGTTATGTCGCCGCCGTGTCTTTTTCTCTGCTGCAAAGTTGGCAATAAAAAACATGCCACGCAAAATGATTTCCCTAAACCATGATAGGGAAATTCGTAATCTTTACGGACATTTCCCTATCCTGTGGCGTCACGCAATAAGAATTATGTAAAAAGGGCTTACGTCCACTATAAGCACAATTGCCGTACTTTCCAGCCACAATTAAGATAACGGATGTTTATTCATACTTCCCCAAACATAATAAAAACAGAGCCCGCTCTTCCTTTAATTTGTGGAAGAGCGGGCTGTATGGTTTAACCGGAAATGCGCGCGGCACTAAACCGGGAAGTCCGGCCGGCGCCTTGATGTCAGAAGTTGACGCCGAAGTTGAGCGTCAGGCTGCGGTTGTGCGACGTGTCGAACATGTCGTGGCAGATGTTGGACAGGCCGAGGTCGAAAGCCAGGTCGGCATAAAAAACGTCGTAGCCGACACCGAAACCGAAGCGCAGACCGCCGTCGAAGCGCTGGAAGGCGTCGTCGGAGAACGAGTTGAAAGCCTTGCGCTCGCCGTAGTTCTTTATCTTGCCGCTGATACCGCAGGCCAGGTATCCGCCGAAGTAGGGCTGCAGCGTGAAGTCGCCGTCAACGTCGTAGACATATTTCAGCACGATGGGTATCTCGAGGTAGTTCAGGTCGTATGTCATCTTCTTCTTGCCCTCGAGGCTGGTCACATTCTTCTTACCGCCCTTCTCCGTGTAGGCAAGTCCCGTCTCGATGAAGAGCGGTATCTCGGGCGTAAGCGGAATACCCATCACCACGGCAATGTTGAGTCCCGTCTGCCAGTTGCCGCCGTCGAGTTCGGCGTCATCAGAGTTAACCTTCGAGAACGACGGGCCAATCCTCAGTCCGTAATACATCTCGCCCGTATCAAACCAGTTGCTGTTCTTGTAGCCATAGTCAAGCCTGCCGCTGCAGTGGTTGTAGTATCTGCTTTCGTGATAATTTTGCGCAGACGCCGGCAGTATGACAGCCACGGCGAGGAGCGCCAGAGTAATAAGTCGTTTCATGTTGATAGTCGTTTTTAATGTTATTTGCATGCAAAGGAACGAAAAATTATTGACACCCCCAAAGGAAAAGCCCTAAAATCAATGGGGGAAACCCTATACGCCGACCCCCAGGCAAGGCTGCTGCGGCGCAGCGGCGCCACCTAACGGGACACGGGTAAGGGCGACAAAGCATAATTTTCCGACCGAAAAGCCGTTAATTCTTAAATAATTTATATTTTTGCAAAAAAAATCAAGATAATGGAAACTCTACTGCCCTACGCACTTTTGTGCCTAACGTCAATCTTCACTCTGGCCAACCCGCTCGGCACCATGCCGGTGTTCCTTACAATGACCCACGGCATGAGCGAGAAGCAGCGCCGCTCGATAGTCAAGCGCGCCACGATAACGGCCGTGCTGATACTCATCGTGTTCACCTTCGCCGGCCAGTTCATCTTCATGTTCTTCGGCATATCCACCAACGGCTTCCGCATAGCCGGCGGTGTCATAATCTTCAAGATAGGCTACGACATGCTCCAGGCACGCTACACGCACGTGAAACTGAACCCCGGCGAGATAAAGACCTACGCCGACGACATATCGATAACCCCGCTGGGCATACCCATGCTCTGCGGCCCAGGCGCCATAGCCAACACCATAGTGCTGATGAGCGACGCCCACACCATCACCATGAAAGGCATACTTGTAGGCTCGATAGCCTTCATCTACATACTGACGTACTTCATACTACGGGCCTCAACACGCCTTGTAAGCGTGCTCGGCGAGACCGGCAACAACGTAATGATGCGACTCATGGGCCTGCTGCTTATGGTGATAGCCGTAGAATGCTTCGTAGGCGGCATGAAGCCGATACTCGTTGACGTGATAAAATCTGCCGTTGGATGACGGAAGCACACACGGCAACAAATACAACACGACGGCTGCAGGCGGACGAGTTATCGTCCGCCTGCAGCCGTTCATGCACCAGCCTGCCAGCACGGCGGCACGATGCCGTGGCAACGATAAACGAATGCGGCGGGAAAAGGCATGACAAAATATCAAATCAACACAAATTAAGGCATAATCATTAGCAATACACATAATTTATTTTGCTTTTATGAAAAAAATAATTATTTTTGCTGGAAATACTAATACCATGGCTAAAAAACATAGCCAAATATCACAAACCATAAGCCCGTAGGATAAAACGCAAAACTAAAATAATATGAAAAAACTCGTACTTTTTACAGCAATACAATTACTTGCAGCAACAGCTGTCATGGCACAGCCGCCCGGAAAGCCCGGGCTGACTTCAGACCAGGGGAACAACGAACGGCCTCCCGAAATAATATACAAAGCCCCTGAAGGAAATACAATATACTACAAAGAGGCATACGAAGGTTTCATGTACTTTGAGGATGCCTCAGGACCGAAACACGTGAAGGACACGTTGACCAACAAGATTGTATGGTACAGCAACAATGAGGTGTACATCAATAATCCAGTGGCCGCCTACAACATAAACGCATTCGCCAAGGGCACATACGCCGACGGCAAGATAAAGGTAGAGCTACCGCAGTGCATATACTACTACTATGACAATGACGGAACAATACATAAACTTTACCTGAACAAGTTGGAGGAAGTTGAACAGGACGGGGAGAAACATTACATGATCTGCTACCCCGAAGACAACTACATTGAATACAATGTGGACGATACGGGAAAAGTAACTCTCGATATTGGCAATGCGGGCGACTACGACGTCACAAACGGTGAAAACCCTCCTTACATTGTAGGCGTAACCGACGGAAACGAGCCCCACACCATCCAGGCATGGACAGGTTACGGAGACACGTACCAGACATGGAACGTCATCGACAACGGCGACCCCGTAACCCCGCCGGACGGCGCAGTGATGCAGGAGTGGGCCTTCAAGACACCGGACCAAAAGTCAATAATAAAAGTCGCTGTTGACGGCAACGACATATACATTGAAGGATTAGCATCGTACATTAATGGCTATTGGTTCAAGGGCACCATGGAAGACGGCAAGATAACATTCCCGACGAAACAGTACATGGGCCTAAGAAGTGATTTTGACATGTTCTTATACTTCATGGCAGCAAAGGTATCAACCGAAGAAACATCCCAATGGAAACATTACGAGCCAATCGACAAGGTGACGCTCGTCTACGATCCCGAAACCGGAATGTACACGGCACAGGAGGACGAAACCTTCATAATAAGCACGAGCAATGAGGAAATCTCGGCCATATACTTTGCCGAGAACCCGTCGATATGGAATCAAAGCCAGGAAATATTCAAGGCCAAACCACTTAATCCCTCGTTGGAAGACTACAAGTCAAACCCCAATGTCAGCACGATTGTATGGAACATCCCCAACGAGAACGAAAACGGCGCCATACTGCCGGGCAGGAACATGTACTACAACCTATACGTGGACGGCGAGCTGTACACTTTCACACCCGAAAAATACACGCTGTTCACCGAACCGACCACCGACGTGCCATACGAAGCGGTAAACTATTACGACATTGACTTCTTCGGAACCGTACGCGTCATCTACCTCAAGCAAAGCGTAAATGAAACGGTAGGACTCCAGTCGTTCTACGTCGACGAGGACGGCACAAAATACGCGTCAGACCTCATTACAGAAAAAATACTTGACACAGGAGTAAGCAACATCGAGGGCGGCAAGCAGGCCGTAAGCACCGAATACTTCAACCTCTCCGGAGTAAAGACCACCAGACCTGCAGCCGGCATGTACATAATGAAGACCAAATACAACGACGGCACAAGCAGCGTGAAGAAGGTGTTGGTAAAATAATACCATTTAACATACACCACAATAAAAGCCAGCCGTTTCCATAAAAACGCCAGCGGCTGGCTTTTTTATGGAAACGGCACACAAGTTCACATTTAACAGACTTAATCATCGCACAGATTTAATTATCTTGCAAAACCACCATATATCACAGCCCGGAGGTCTGGACTTTACGTAACCGTAGGTTTGGCAAGCCCACGGACAACTACGCCCACCGCCATGCACTCGAAGTGGTGCTACACTTTGCTTCCGGCTGTAAAAAACGGTTACGAAAATCGTAAGCAAGCAAACACGAGTATATTCTTTCATATTTTAACAAAACAAAGCTTACGCCTTGACATTTTTCCGGCAAAGTTCAGTTTTTTATATACAAATACACTATTTTTCATAAAAATATTTTGCAGTTATTAAAATAATGTTTACTTTTACGGTGTGATATATAACATTTCATTATCAAACAGACGTCCAACATTAAAAATTAAAGCCTTATGAGAAAAAACTTACTTCACTTTCATCGCCGCACTCATGCTCTCTTCAGCATCATTCGCACAGCAGTATGAATACAAGCTGTCTGAAATGAACTCAAAGTATACGCCTGAATACTATAAGTACATGTACGACGAGGACAACGGCCGCCTTGACAGCACGGCACACTACTACGAACTCGACGGCTACGTTTACGACACCGGCAACAAGTATGTCTACGACGAGCAGGGCAACGAGGTGCTCGAGAAGGGCTAACAGAAGTTCAGCGGCGACGACTTCTACACATACTCCACACAGATAAGGTACACCTACGACGAGAAGGGAAGGCTAGACGAGGAGAAATACTACTCGGCGTTCTTCGGCGGCGAGATGGAATTCTCGAACGGATACAAGTACGTATACGACGACAAGGACAGGGTGGTGGAAAAGCTGGGCACCATGCTCGACCTTATGACATACGAAACAGTTGAAGCCGGCGGCGAGGTGTTCGAATATGACGCCAACGGCAACATAGAGGAATGGTACAAGTACAACGAGTCGAAAGACGACGTGACACAGCGCGAGCTTTACACCTTCGACACAGCCATCGAGTCGGCAAAGACGCTCTACCCCGTAGAAAACGAATGGGACGGCACCGTGTACCTGAACTCGACCAACGCCGTACTTACCGACACCATCTACTCAAGCGACTGGTTTACGGGCGAACTGGGAGTCTACGACGTATTTGAACTGAAATACACGCCCGTGACGTCGACCGGCATCAGCACCGTGCGCACTACCACAACCGACATGGTTCAGGCAAGCTATGAAAACGGCACGGTACGCCTTACCGGAGTAAAGGACAACGAGCAGGTACGAGTGTACAGCACATCGGGCCTGATGATGAACATGAAGCGCTACAACGCAAAAGACGGCATCGACATGAGCAGCCTGCCCGCAGGAGCCTACATAATAGCGACAGGCCGCGGCTCGGTCAAGGTATGGAAGAAATAAATACCCTCTCATAAATAAAAAACCAACGTCCGCAGACGTACCATTACATGTAATGGATACCGTCTGCGGACATCATTTTTATATCCTGATTCCATATCCGGACAGCCACCGGCCACAAGCCTCAGCCCGGAGCCGCTTGTGGCACCTAACGGCTGCCTGAAGCCTTGATATAAGCCTGGGCGAAGTGCCAGACTACGATGCCTGCCGTGACCGACACGTTAAGCGAATGCTTGGTGCCGAACTGGGGTATCTCGAGGCAGCCGTCGCAGGCGTCGACGACGTCCTGGCGCACGCCCTTCACCTCGTTGCCCAGCACGACGGCATAGCCCTGTCCGCCCTCAGGCTCAAACCTGTCGAGCATCATGCTGCCCTCGCACTGCTCGACGGCCATGACCCTTACGCCGCGCCCCTGCAGCTCCCTTACGGCGTCGAGCGCCGAAGCGAAGTAGCGCCACTCCACGCTGTCCTCTGCGCCCAGCGCCGTCTTGTGTATCTCGGGATGGGGCGGCACGGCCGTAATGCCGCACAGCCACACGGCCTCGACGCGGAAGGCGTCGCACGAGCGCAGCACCGACCCTACGTTGTACATGCTCCTGACGTCGTCAAGAACCACCGTCAGCGGCATCTTCTCCGAACTCTTGAACTCGTCCACCGTGAGACGGTTCATCTCCGTAACCTTCAATTTACGCATGGCACTTAATTTAATTGAAAACCAGAAAACACAAACCCACGAATCACAACTTCATGAAACGGAGTTAGACGCAAGCCAATTGCGAACTATGAATTGCGAATTGTGAATTATGAATTATGAATTATGAATTAAACGCCAAAGCGTACACCTTAATCTGCTTGACCATTGCCAGCAGACCATTTGAGCGCGTAGGCGACAGATGGTCCTTAAGGCCGATGCGCTCGATGAAATAAAGGTCGGCGTCAAGGATTTCCTGCGGCGTATGCCCGCTCAGCACGCGTATCAGCAGCGCTATTATGCCCTTAACTATGAGCGCGTCGCTCTCCGCCGTGAAGTTTATCTTGCCGTCCACGTAGTCCGCCTGCAGCCACACGCGGCTCTGGCAGCCGTCAATGAGGTTGTCCTCGGTCTTATACTTGTCGTCGAGCTGCTGCAAGTCATTGCCCAAGTCAATCAGCAACTGGTACTTGTCCATCCAGTCGGTAAAGTCAGCAAACTCCTCTATTACCTCGTCCTGTGCTTCGTTTATTGTCATAATCTTTATTTATTTATATATTCGTCAATTATCCGCCAGCGTCCAAGAAGATACATTTTGCAAGATCAAAAGCAACCTTTCAGCTCCTGAAAAGCAACGTCATACAGCTTATCTCCTTTAACTAACCTGACACGTAAAACTTAATACTTCGGTTTCTCCTTCACTATCTTGAACAGCTTGTCGCTCGGGCGCACCTTGCCGGGCACCTTGAATGCCACGCGCGTGCCCTTCTGCGCCGTCTCCACGGCGTGCGTGTCGTCGTGTATCTCCTCGACGGTTACGTACATCACGCCCGTCGTAGGACCCGTTATCAGCATCTTGTCGCCTACCGAGAACTCGCACGCCTCGCAAGAGAACTCCGCCACGCCCAGCTTGGAGAAATACTTGACACCCTTGCCCACGTACACCTTGCGCTCCGTAGCGTTAGAGCCATAGTTCTTGTTCCACTCGCCAAGGCGCTGACCCTGGTAGTATCCGTCCCAGAAGCCGCGGTTGAACACCGTAGCCAGGCGCTCGTCCCACTCGTCCTTCTTCTCCTCGGTGAACGTGCCGTCCAGTACGCTCCGTATGGCTTCCTTGTAGCATTTCACCACCGTGTACACATACTCAGGTCCGCGCGCACGGCCCTCTATCTTGAACACGCGCACGCCGGCCCGCATCATGCGGTCGATGAAGCGCACCGTCTTCAGGTCCTTCGGGCTCATTATGTACTTGTTGTCAATCTCAAGCTCCGTGCCCGTCTCCTTGTCGGTCACGATGTACGAGCGCCGGCACAGCTGCATGCACTCGCCCCTGTTGGCCGAGCGCGCCGCGTTGTCCAGGCTCAGGTAGCACTTGCCGCTTATCGCCATGCACAGCGCGCCGTGGCAGAACATCTCTATGCGTATCTTCCTGCCCGACGGGCCGCAGATGTTCATCTGCTCGGCCTGCTCGTGTATGCGTGCCACCTGCTCCATGTTAAGCTCGCGCGCCAGCACCACCACGTCGGCAAACTGCGCATAGAACTTCAGCGCCTCTATGTTGCTTATGTTGAGCTGTGTTGACAGGTGCACCTCCTGCCCCACCTCGCGGCAGTACGTCATCACGGCAACGTCGCTCGCTATCACCGCCGAGATGCCGGCCTCCCTGGCGGCGTCTATTATCTGGTGCATCAGCTCAATGTCGTCGTCATAGATAATCGTGTTCACCGTCAGGTAAGTCTTGACGCCACGCTCGCCGCACGTCGCGGCAATCTCGCGCAGGTCGTCAACGGTGAACGTGCTGGCCGAGTGCGCCCTCATGTTCAGCTTCTCGATGCCGAAATAAATAGAGTCGGCACCGGCCTGGAGCGCAGCCTGAAGGCTCTCGCGGCTGCCCACGGGCGCCATTATCTCAAATTCGTCGATTCTCTCTTTCATCATTCGCATTAACCTATTTAACCACGGGGCCTGCGGCCACCGCTCCTACCATAATCAAAAAATCCCCGCCGTTAAAGGACGACGGGGCAACCTAAATGTTTTCACAACGGAATAATCCTTATTGTGATTTGCTTAAAATTCTGACGGCAAAGATACACATAATAAATAAGAACTCAAACTCTTTTCCGGATTTTTATCATATTATAGTAATGTAAAAATAACAGCCTGCACCAACAGCCTTGCCTCTCGTAACTTAAGACCGTTACACCAGCGGCCATAAACACCAAAGCCAAGCACATATAAACCTTTAAATATTTCCTTATTACCTTCCCCTTTTTCCACTTTTTACCCATAAAATTACTATCTTTGTAATCAGACTCCGTAATAACACAAAACGCAGACAATCATGAAAACCAAATACGCCGGACACAAGGGCAAGAACATACTTGACGACACCAAAACCAACCCCTGACAATGCAAAATAACGCCCTTGCCCGGCGACAGGACTATTCAAATATGCACAGAAAATAATAAAAACTAATTGTGAAGCCTGCACCAGCATGCTTCAATATAAAAACATACTTATGAAAAGAATACTCGGACTAGACCTCGGCACCAACAGTATTGGTTGGGCTTTGGTGAAAGAAAAAGAGAATGATAATGAACAATCCTCAATAAAAAGACTTGGGGTAAGGGAAATTTATCTTACAACAGACGAGCAGAGTAATTTTGAAAAGGGCAAATCAATTACTACAAATGCCGACCGTACCCTGAAACGCAGCATGCGCCGAAACCTGCAACGGTACAAGCTCCGTCGCGACAGTCTTATAAGCGTGCTTAAAGACGAAGGCTTTATAACGGCTGACACCCTGCTGAATGAAAACGGCAACAGGACAACCTTTGAAACTTATCGTCTTAGAGCCCGTGCGGCTGCAGAGGAGATTTCGCTCGAAGAACTTTCGCGCGTATTGCTTATGATAAACAAGAAACGTGGCTACAAGAGCAGCCGTAAGGCAAAAGCGGATGACGAAAGCGGACAACTTATTGATGGAATGGAGGTTGCAAAAAAACTTTATGACGATAATCTAACTCCAGGACAGTATGTGGCATCGCTTTTACGCAACAGGAAAAATAACATACCTGACTTTTTTTACCGTTCTGACCTTGTTGCCGAGTTCGACAAGATATGGAGCTTCCAGCGGCAGTTTTATCCGGATGTGCTGACAGACAGCCTAAAAGAGGAACTGAAGGGTAAAGGCGATAAGGAGACTTGGGCTATCTGTTCAAAACCGTTTGCCATAGTAGGCATAAAGCGCAATACCAAGGGATGGGAGCAGAAAAAAGAAGATTACGCATGGCGTGCTGAGAGCCTGCAACATAAAATAGACCTTGAGAGGCTTGCAATAGTCTTGCAGAAAGTCAACGGACAGATAAGAAACTCTAGCGGATACCTCGGAGCCATAAGCGACCGCAGCAAAGAGTTGTTTTTCAATAAGCTTACTGTCGGTCAATATCAGATGGCCGAGCTTGATAAGAATCCTAATTTCAGTCTTAAAAATCAAGTGTTTTACCGTCAGGATTACCTTGATGAATTTGAGCGTATCTGGGAGACTCAGTCTAAGTTTCATAAAGAGCTGACTCCTGAATTAAAACATCTTATACGCGACATTATCATTTTTTACCAGCGTCCGCTTAAATCCCAAAAGGGACTCATAAGCCTGTGTGAACTTGAAAGCCGTGAGATTGAAATTGAAAGGGACGGCAAAAAAACTAAAAAGACAATAGGTCCGCGCGTATGCCCTAAGTCTTCACCGATGTATCAGGAGTTCAGGATATGGCAGACTATAAACAATCTTCAGGTGTCGGGCATGGTTGTTGCAGACAACCAGGTTGACCTGTTTAGTAAAACAGTCGGCAAAAAGTTTGGCAAACGCTTTCTCGAACAGGAAGAGAAAGAGATTCTATTCTTTCCGATGCATTTGAGGCATTGATCGGAGCGATTTATTTTGACGGCGGAATGGATAGAGCGAGAACATTTATTCATACACATCTGTTAAAAGATGTAGAAGATAAATCCTTATTTTATGATGCGAAAACGATTTTGCAGGAGATGGTGCAGGCAGGTCCTGATCCACGTCTTGAGTATGTCCTTACAAGAGAAGCAGGTCCAGACCATAATAAAGAGTTTACCGTTGAAGCCAAAATCGGTGGTAAGACATATGCTATCGGTAAAGGAAAGACAAAAAAGGGAGCAGAGCAGATTGCCGCTTATCAGACGATACTGTTGTTAAAAAAGCGGCGGAGGTAGTATGTATTTAAAAAGTATCGAAATTAATGGATTTAAGTCCTTTGCCAATAAGATCGTGTTTGAGTTTCCACAGGGAATTACAGGTATTGTAGGCCCGAACGGAAGTGGAAAGAGTAATATCGGAGATGCGGTGCGCTGGGTTTTAGGTGAGCAGAGTGCCAGACAGCTTCGAGGTTCGAAGATGGAAGATGTTATTTTCTCCGGTACACAAAGCAGGAGACCGATGGGATTTGCTTATGTGGCGATTACTTTTGAAAATGCAAACCGTATTATTCCTCTTGATTATGAGGAAGTGACGGTGGCAAGACGAGTATATCGTTCTGGAGAGAGTGAGTATCTCATTAACGGAAGTTCCTGTCGAAGAAGAGATATCGTGGAGCTTTTTTACGATACTGGTATTGGTAAAGAGGGCTATTCGATTATCGGACAAGGCCAGGTGGAAAAAATCTTAAGTGGCAAGATTGAAGACAGCCGAGAACTATTTGATGAGGCAGCTGGAATTGCCAAATATAAAAAGAATCGTACGGTTACTGAGAAATCCTTAGAGCAGGAACGCCAGAACTTAGAGCGTGTTACCGACATTCTGGCTGAGCTTGAAAAACAGGTCGGTCCGTTAGAAAAACAAAGTGCGAAGGCAAAGGAAT
>OQVI01000074.1_pt1 | contig 55130 bp, 47 predicted proteins | sample 1691651 | NCBI WGS metagenome assembly OQVI01 (sample SAMN03418287, study PRJEB22391) | human gut metagenome | biome: human-gut; feature: organic feature; material: feces | host: Homo sapiens | place: Italy | collected 2013-04
CCCCCCTTACTGCGCACTCCCGCACGCAGGGAATTCCCGTCCCTCAGCGGGACAAGACCTTTCTTGCCAAAGGCCCGATTACGCCGCCGGCGGCGTTGCCGACCGTCATCACGAGCAGATACAAAACCGCGCGGCCGCTCCATGCGCCGCCCATCGTGAAATAGTACATATTCGCCACGCAGTGCTCAAAGCCGCAGAGGATGAACACGCACACGCCGAAAAAGAGCGCGAGATACTTGCCGAGCTCGTGCGGGTTGGAGCGATAGCCCTCCACGCCGATGTAGATCATCACGTTGCAGAAAACGGCGAGGATGAACGCGCCGAACAGCGGCTCGGAGAGCTTCAGTTCACAAATGCCCTGCGCGCGGGCGCTGAGGGATACAAGGCGCGTGCATTTCTCGGCAAGCGCGATGAGCGATGTGCCGGCGAGATTCCCCAACCAGATGACCGGCAGCGTTTTGGCGTAGGCCATATCGTTATCGAACACGTAGCAGACCTTGCCGGTGAACAGATGCAGCCCGCGCGTGCAGACGACGAAAAGGCCGATCGTGAAAAAAATCGACCCGACGACCGTATTTTCCACCGACAGAAACACCGTGCCGCCAAAGGCGATGACCGCGCCGGCAAGGATCGCGGAGAGAAAGATCTTTTTCATGCGGAAACTCCTCCAGACCGTGTGATGGGGTCTATTTTACCGTATGTCAGCGAGCGTTGTAAACGCTTCTCTGTGGAGAGATAAAAAGTCCGCAGAAAATGAGGGTTTTTGCCGCTTTGGCTTAACAGAACGCGGCATTTTGCGCGGCATGGAGGGAGGCTCGCCGTGATTTTTATTGCTTTTCCCTCCCCCGGATAGTACAATGGTCTCACCATCAAACTTTCGGAGGACTTTTCCCCAATGAAACTCATCTCATGGAACGTCAACGGCCTGCGCGCGTGCATTGGCAAGGGCTTTTTGGATTTTGTGAATTTCATCGACGCAGACGTCATCTGCCTACAGGAGACGAAGCTGCAGCCGCATCAGATCGAACTCGACCTGCCGCAGTACCACATCTACTGGAACAGCGCGGACAAAAAGGGCTACTCCGGCACGGCGGTGTTCACCAAGCAGGAGCCTCTTTCCGTCACCTATGACTTTGGCGAGGACATCCACCGCCATGAAGGGCGCGTCATCACGTGTGAATATCCGGACTTCTACCTCGTCTGCTGCTACACGCCGAACTCGCAGGACGAGCTGCGCCGCCTTTCGTACCGCATGGAATGGGAGGATGCGCTGCGGCAGTACCTCTGCGAGCTCGACACGATCAAGCCCGTCGTGTACTGCGGGGACTTAAACGTCGCACACGAGGAGATCGACCTCAAAAATCCGAAGACGAACCACTTTAACCCCGGCTTTTCCGACGAGGAGCGCGGCAAGATGACGCAGCTTTTGTCCTCGGGCTTTCTCGATTCGTTCCGCACGCTGTACCCCGACAAGACGGACGCCTATTCGTGGTGGAGCTACCGCGCCCAGTCGCGCGCACGGAACGTGGGGTGGAGAATCGACTATTTCATCGTCTCCGAACGCCTGCGCTCCCGCATCGAAAACGCGGATATCTTAGCTGAGGTCATGGGCAGCGACCACTGCCCCGTGTTGCTCGAGCTCAAGGAGGAAGAAAAATGAAACTCAACAAACAGGAAATGACCGGCTGCACGAAGATCACCCTGATCATCAGCGGTGCGGCCATGCTTGCCGGCATTGTGATCGTCGTGCTGTTCGCCGCCGGCGTGCTCGCCCTTTCCGAACAGAGCCGCAACGTGCTCGCGATTGCGATCTCCGCCGCGCTGGTGGTGTTTTCCTACACGCTGTGCAAATCGCTGGGGGTACTTAAAAATCAAAAAAAGTGATTCTCACCCCCCACGCCCACGTGGGGAACGGGTAAAAGGGGGATATTCTCTTTCACGAAAGAGAATATCCCCCTTTTGAACCCCCAAGAGAAAGGTTTACATTGCCAGCTTTTGGCTTGAAGAACTGCACGGCCTGTGGAATCGGGTGCCTGCCATGGGATGGTTCTACACGACTTGGTTTGCTTCTATCTTCGCTGTCGCTTTGCCTGCGATTCGTTACCCTTACGCAATCTCCGTCTACTTTGAATTTTATCAATCTTGCTTTTTCCTGCCAAGGCGGCTTTGCTGCGCTCGCCGCATTGATGAGACTGGTGATAGACGGAAATTAGTCTGCACTTCTACAAGATCGGCAGAGCGGCAGCGGATGATAGAAGCAAATCAAATCGTCTAGCAACACCCAACGCGGCAACGCCGCGCGCAGGCATTCCCATTCCGGAGGCACAAAGGCCATTCGAGCCCGAGACTGCCAATTTAAAACCTTTCTCTCGGGGGATCAAAAGGGGGATACTCTCTTTCGTGAAAGAGAGTATCCCCCTTTTATTCGCGCCCCCCTGCTTGCAGGGGACCCTATTTCTCCACAGAATGTGGAAATCACTCACGCCTTGGTGCGGTCGTACGAAACGACCACGCGGCGGTTCGGCTCGGTGCCGATGGAGAACGTCGTCACACTCGGCGTATCCTGGAGCGCGGTGTGGATGACGTGGCGCTCGTAGGCGTTCATCGGCTCGAGGGTGACATTGCGGCGGTACTTCGTCACCTTGCCGGCGACCTTTTCCGCCAGGCGCTCGAGGCTCTGCTCGCGCTTTTCGCGGTAATTTTCCGCATCGACCTGCACGCGGGCGCGGTTCTTCTCGCTGCCGCGGTTGATGCTGTAGTTCGTCAACTGCTGGATGGCGTCGAGCGTTTCGCCGCGGCGGCCGATCAGCGCGCCGAGCTTTTCACCTTCGAGGAAGACCTTGTAGCGGCCCTTCTCACTCTCGTAGACCTTGACCTCAGCGGCGGAGTCCATGTGCTCAAGAAGGCCCTTGAGGAACGCGCGGATCTGCTCGCTCTTCTCGTCGTGGCACTCTTCGCCGAGGTCGACAATGGGCTTGGGCTGCGGGGCGGGACGCTCCGCGCGCTCGGCGCGGGGAGCGCGGTTCTCGCGGCGGTCTTCGCGCGCGGGACGGTCGCCGCGTTCGGTACGCGGCTTGTCGTTTGCACGGGATTCTTTTTTCTGCAGCACCTCGGGCGCGTACATGGGCACGGCCTTGGGCGCAGAAGCGGGTTCAACTTTCTTTTCGGGCTTGGGTGCGGCAGGCTTTTCCACCGGCTTGACCTCTTCGGCCTTGCCGTCGTCATAGCTCACGCGAACGCGCGCGGGCGCGCTGCCGATGCCGAGGAATCCGGCTTTCGCGCGCTCAAGAATTTCAACAGAAACGTCGTCTCTGTCCATCTTCAGCTGCGCGAGCGCGCTCTGGATGGCCTCGTCCTCCGTCTTGCCCGTTACGTCAATAAACTTGATCATTCAGACAAGCTCCTTACAATTATTCTCCGTAGTGCTCGGGGTCGTAGGAACGGCCGCGGGCATAGGGTCGGTCGCCGACGCGTCCGCTTTCGTTCGTGGAATTTTTCTTCTTCATGGATTTTGCAGCCTGCTTTTCCGCACGCTTTTCCTTGAGGCTCTTCTTCTCGGCCTCTTCGGCAGCGTACTTGCGCTGCTGCTCGCGGGCGGCTTCCATGCGGCGCAGACGGTCGTCGCGCTTCTGCTTTTCCTTCTCGCTGAGCTCGTCCTCCATGTGGCTCTTATAGTACTTGGTCAGAACCTTTTCCTGGATGGCGTAGAGCAGCGAGTTGACGATCCAGTAGACGCCGAGAGCCGCGGGCAGCGTAAAGCCGATCCACAGCGACATGAGCGGCATCATCCACATCATCATGCGGCTGGAGCGGGCCGCGGCGTCGTTGCCCTCAGCGGCGACGTTGCCGGCCATGGACGCCTTGGACTGCAGAAAGCTCAAAGCACCGGAAATGAACGGGATCAGCACAACGCCGATCACGGGCCAGCCGCCGGTGAAGAAATCTTTCCACACATCCCCCGGCATGACCGTAAGGTCAAGGCCGAGGAAGTTGTAGTTCACGTTGAGAAGGCCGTCAAACTTGCCGGAAAAATCCGCAAAGTTGTCGGAAATGAACTTGGCAAGGCCGATCTCCTCATAGCCCTTGCGCACGAGCTCGGCATTGTAGCCCAGGGTGGTGGCAAGGGTCGTGATCTCCGTCACGACGTCCTTGGAGAGCATCATGAAGCGGCTGAGCGGCTGACGGATGATGGAATACAGAGCGATGAGGATGGGGAAGGGCAGGAAGCTCCAGAGGCATCCGCTCATGGGGTTCACGCCCTCCTGTGTGTAGAGGAGCTGCATCTCCTCGTTCATGCGCGTGGGATTATTGGCGTATTTCGTCTGGATCTCTTTCACCTTGGGCTGGAAGAGATTCATGCGCATCATGCTCTTTTTCGACTTCATCTGGAAGGGCAGCGTGATGAGCTTCACGACGATCGTGAAGAGCACGAGAGCCCAGCCGTAGGAGCCGGTCAGCTCATAGAAGGTGCGCAGGACCCAGGCGAAGGGAACGCAAATGTAGTAGCCGATGGTTGACATTCTTCGGTTTCCTCCGTGGTTTTAAGTTCGGTCACGGGACCGGGTCGTAGATTTTTCCGCCCTTGTAGAACGGATGGCATCGCATGATACGCTTGAAGGCAAGCCAGCCGCCCTTGACCGCCCCGTACTTCTCGATCGCTTCGAGCGCGTATTGAGAGCACGTGGGGATAAAGCGGCAGCAGGGGGGACGGTAGGGTGAGATGGCCCTGCGGTAAAACCGGATGAGAAACAGCAGAAAGCGTTTCATGCCTGCGTTTCCCACAGATCAAGCTTTTTGCACGTTTTTTCAAACGCGCGCTTGAGCTCCCAGTAGTCCGCGTGGGCGGCCCTTGTGCGGGCGACGACGATGCAGTCGTAGCCCTGCTTCATCTTCCCCTGGCTCAGGCGGAAAATTTCGCGGATGCGGCGGCGGACGCGGTTGCGCACGACGGCGTGGCCGAGCTTGGTGCTGACCGTGACGCCGAGGCGGTTGTGTCCGAGCCGGTTTTTCCGGTAATACACCACAAGGCAGGACGAAACACCGGACTTGCCCTTGGCATACATCCGGCGGAATTCGTAATTTTTCTTGACGGTGGTGGTGCTTTTCACGCGTGATCTCCTTGCTTTTGCGGATTTCTCCGCATAGCCTGCAAGGGACGGCGATCGAAACACATTCTCATCGGCCGTCCCTCATTGTTTCATGTGTAGCATACGATACGCAAGTTGCTCCCGCTTTAGTGGGTCAGACGGGCGCGGCCGCGTGCACGACGGCGGGCGATAACCTTGCGGCCGTTGGCAGTGGACATTCTCTTGCGGAAGCCGTGCTCCTTGGAGCGCTGGAGCTTCTTGGGCTGATAGGTGCGAGAAGTAGCCATTTCGTTTTACCTCCTGAAAAAAATTTTACCGGCAGCACCCCTTTTTGAGGCGCTGCACTTACTCGACGGCGGGCGGAGAAAGCTCCCCGCGGACCGCAGTTGATAAAAATAGTGCCGTATTGATGCGGCATACGGGGAGTATTATATCGGTTTTGCCGCATTCTGTCAACCAAAAATGCAAAAATTGGTGCATGTTTCCATTTCCCGCAAAACCTTGTGGCGCGTATCGAAACATGCAACTATCTCTTGTGTCCTTTTGCCTGTTTTTCAGGGCTTTTGCACTGCAAAAAACAGCGTTTTATATTTAGAATATGTGTTGCGTTCGCGCGCGTTTTTTGGTATAATGTAGGGAGTAAATTTTCGGCTGTCACAGCCGTTTATTCCAAAGAAAGAAAGGAGCGCTTCCGTGAACTCTGTTGCAGACATCTGGAAGATCGTTCTCTCCCGCCTCAGCCAGGACCTGTCCGAGACGACCATCTCCACGTGGTTCGACGAGGTGGAGGCCGTGTCCATCAAGGACAGGACGCTCTATCTCCACTGCCCGAACGATTTTAAGCGCAGCACGATCGAATCCATGTTCTCCGACCGCATCAAGGATTCCCTGCGGGACATTTACTCCGCCGATTTCGACGTCAAGCTCCTCTCCACCGCGGAGAGCACCGCCCTTTTCGAGCCCGAGGTCAAAAAGTCCACCGCGCTGCTCGATTCCGGCGAATTCACGTTCGACACGTTCGTCGTCGGCGAATCGAACAAGATGGCCTATGCCGCCGCGCGCGCCGTGGCCGACGGCGTGGGGCACTACAACCCTCTATTTATCTACGGCGACTCCGGCCTTGGCAAGACGCACCTCATTTACGCCATCGCTCATCAGATCCGCACGACGCGCCCGTCGGCGAAGATCATCTACATCAAGGGCGATGATTTCATCAACGAATTCATCGAGCTCGTGCGCGCGGGCCGCGGCAGCGAGTTCCGCGCGAAGTACCGCGACGCGGACCTGCTGCTCGTGGACGACGTGCAGTTCGTCGCGGGCAAGGAGCAGGTGCAGAACGAATTTTTCCATACGTTCAACACGCTCTACGAGGCCGGACGCCAGATCGTCCTGACCTCCGATCGCCCGCCCTCTGACATGCACCTTCTCGACGACCGCCTGCGCACGCGCTTTGAGTGGGGCTTACTTGTCGATGTGCAGCCGCCCGATTTTGAAACGCGCCTTGCTATCGTGAAAAACAAGGCCGCGCAGTGGGGCACCGTCATCGACGACGACATTGCGCGTTACATTGCCGAGAATGTCACGTCCAACGTCCGCCAGCTCGAGGGCACGATGAACAAGATTCTCGCCTACCGCGATCTCATCGGACGCGAGATGGACGCCGACGCCGCGCACCGCGCGGTCGAGGACTTTATGAAAAAGAACGCGAACCTCGCCCCCACGGCGGCGATGATCATCACTGAAACGTCGCGCTACTTCGGCATCGACGAAGAGGTCATCAAGGGCCCGTCTCGAAGCCGCGAGGCCGTCAACGCCCGTCAGGCCGCGATGTACCTCGTGCGCCGCATGACAAATCTGTCGACGCCCGATATCGGCCGCGAGTTCGGCAAGCGCGACCATACGACCGTGCTCCACTCGCTCGAGCAGATCGAAAAGAAGATGAAATCCGATCCCGTCTTCAACCAGACGATCAAAGAGATCACGATTAACATCAACTCCAAGAGATAACAAAGTTTTCCACATTATCCACAGGGTTGTGCAGAGGGAAGCTGTGGAAACATTTTTTCAAAATTTTGGGTGTGGAAAGTGATAGAACTTTTCAACAACCCAGGAGGGATAAATTTTCCTTGCCACTTCGGGCAAAAATTGGGTTTTCCACATTTTTGCGCCCCTACTGCTGCTATTTCTAAAAACTATCCTTTTTCTTTTCCAAAAAAGAAAAAATCATCCGTTTTACGAAAGGAACGCCGCTATGAAATTCTCCTGCGAAAAGCTGCTGCTGCAAAATGCAGTCAATACCGCCTCCCGCGCCGTCGCGGCGAAAAGCTCCATCCCTGCGCTCGAAGGACTGCTGCTGACCTGCGGCGGCGAGAGCCTGACCGTTTCAGGCTACAACATGCAGACCGGCATCCGCACGAAGTTTGCCGCCGAGGTCGAGGAATCCGGCGAGCTGGTCGTCAACGCGCGCCTGATCGGCGAGATTTTAAGAAGACTGCCCGACGACGTCGTGACCTTCACCGCAAACGACAAATTTTTGATCCACCTGACCTGCGGCGACACGGATTTCGACATCATGGGCCTCTCCGCCGCCGATTTTCCCGAGCTGCCCGAGGTCGAGGAGAAGTACGCCGTCCAGATCGCCGAAAAGACGCTCAAGTCCATGATCCAGCAGACGAGCTTCGCCGTTTCGACGAACGAGGCGCGCCCCGTGCACATGGGCTCGCTGTTCGAGGTATCTGCCGAGGGGCTGACCGTCGTCTCCGTCGACGGCTTCCGCCTTGCGCTTCGCAAGGAAGCGCTTGAAAAGATCGAGGGCGGCGCGTTCTCGTTCGTCGCGCCCGGCACGGCGCTCAATGAGGTCGAGCGCATCTGCGAGGAGATCGACGAGGTCGTGACCATCACGCTCGGCCAGCGCCATATTCTCTTCGAGGTCGGTGAGACCGAGCTCATCTGCCGCCGCTTAGAGGGTGAATTTCTCGATTATAAAAACGCCATCCCGCGCAGAAACCCCATCAACGTCGTCGTCGACACGAAGACGATGCTCCAGAGCCTCGAGCGCGTGAGCGTCGTCATCAGTGAAAAGCTCAAGAGCCCCGTGCGCTGCCAGTTCGGCGAGGACAAGGTGACGATGTCCGCCAAGACCGCCAACGGCGACGCAAAGGACGTCTGCCGCATCGCGGGCGACGGTCAGGGGCTTGAGATCGGCTTCAACAACCGTTATCTGATGGACGCGCTGCGCTACGCGCCCGCCGACACCGTGAGAATGGAGCTCAACACCGGCATTTCGCCGGCCATCATCGTTCCCGTCGAGGGCGAAGAGAATTTCCTCTACATGGTGCTGCCCGTGCGCCTGAAGGCAAATTGAGACAAAAACTGAATCCATATCGTATAAAATGGTACAACGATTTCTGATAGGAATCGCTTTGTAAAGGACTTTTTATGACTGACATTACCATCACCACGGAATTTATCAAATTGCAGGACCTCTTGAAGCTGGCGAATTTAGTCGGCACGGGCGGCGAGGCGAAGATCGTCATCCAGAACGGCGACGTTTCGGTCAACGGCGAGGTCTGCACGATGCGCGGCAAGAAGATCCGTCCGGGCGACACGGTCGCCTTCGACGGCAAAGAGCTGACGGTCTCCTATGCGAATTGACGCGTTGGCGCTGCGGAACTTTCGCAATTACGACGCGCTGAACGTCACGTTCGCGCCGGACTGCAACGTCATCGTCGGTGAGAACGCGCAGGGAAAGACGAATCTGCTCGAAGCCATCGTCTATCTCTCGTCTGCCCGTTCGCCGCGCGCGAGGGCGGAAAAAGAGCTCATTTCGTTCGGCAAGAGCGAATGCAGCATCAAGGCGAACGCGTTTGCGCGCAACCGAGATTTTCTGCTCGAGATCGCGCTCGCCGCGGGGAGAAGACGAAAAATTCTCATCAATAAGGTGCCCGTGAAAAAGGGGAGCGACCTCAGCGACGTGCTCGGCGCGGTCTACTTCTGTCCGGAGGATCTGCTGCTGATCCGCGACGGCGCGGCGGCGCGGCGCAAGTTCATGGACGACGCGCTCTGCCAACTGCGCGCGCGCTACGCGCAGGCGCTCAGCGACTATCACCGCGCCTACGAGCACAAAACGCGCATTCTGCGCGACAGCGAAGAGTATCCGTCGCTTCTTGATACTTTGCCGGAATTTGACCTGCGCATGGCGCAGAGCGGCGCGGTCATCATCTACTACCGTGCGCGGTTCTGCGAGCGATTGAAGGAATATGCGGGCATCGCGCACCGCGAATGCTCCGGCGGCAGGGAAGAGCTGGGCGTCGAATACCAGACGGTTTCGACCATTTCAGACCCGCTCGCGCCAATTGAAACGATTTACGACCAGCTGTGCGCGCATCAGGCATCGCACGCGGCGGCGGAACGGGCATCAAGAATGTGCCTTTCCGGCCCGCATAAGGACGATATCGCCGTGACGATCGGCGGCGTGAACGCAAGACAGTTTTCGTCTCAGGGCCAGACCCGCACGGCGGCGCTGGCGTTCAAGCTCGCCGAGCGGGAGATTTACCGCGAGATCACATCCCGCACACCGCTGTTATTGCTCGACGACGTGCTGTCCGAGCTGGACCCACGGCGGCAGGAATATGTGCTCAACCGCATCCTTGGCGGGCAGGTGTTTATCACTTGCTGTGAAGAGGATCGACTTGGAACCTTGCTCAGTGGCAAGGTGTTTCACATCTCACAGGGAGCGGTAGTTTAGCCGCACCTATGCGGCTGGGAGATGCCGCCTGCGGGCGGCAAGACCACACCCCCCATTTTCTTTCCCGAGAAAGAAAACGGGCGGTGTGACCGTCCAAAAGAAAGGCGTTTAGATTGGCAGCCTCGGGCTTGAACGGCCTTTATGCCTCCGGAATGCAACTGCCTGCGCGCGGCGTTGCCGCGTTTGAAGTTGCTATACGATTTGCCTCTGCTCCTATCATCCGCTGCCGCTCTGCTGATCTTGTAGAAGTGCGCAGTAATCATCGTCTACCGCCAGTCCCTACAATGCGGCGAGCGCCAGCAATGCCGCATTCGGCAGGCAGTTTGCCGCCGTTCTGACGTCACTCACGCCTCACGACAGTAAGGCGCGGTTGAGAGTGGTGACGACTCGCAGAAGATTCATGGCGAAGCCATGTACACCGCACCCACACTGCGCAGCGCGTGCAGTTATTCAAGCTGCAAACCCGCAATGTCGGGGGTCGAGGGGGACTCCCCCTCGCATTTCTCTTGGGGTTCCAAAGGGGGGATTCTCTTTGGAAAGAGAATCCCCCCTTTGTTTGCTCCTGCCGCTTGCAGGCGGCATCTCACGTTCCCTTTTAAGGGAAGAAAAAGGAGAAAAGAGCCATGTATGAATACTTTCATGTAAAAGTCGCCGCCAATGCGTCACCCATGCTTGCCAGATATTCGATCGATCCCGAATACCAGAACATCATTGACCGCGCGGCGGCGGAGGGCTGGCGGTATGTCGGTTTTCTGCCCGTGCAGCAGACGTTGTATGGCGCGATCCTTGAATATGACCTCATCTTTGAGCAGGAGAAGAAATGAATCTGATTTTTGACACCCACGCCCATTATGACGATGAGGCGTTCGACGCTGACCGCGAGGCATTGCTCGCGTCCATGCCCGAAAACGGCGTAGGGCTGATCGTCGACCCGGGCTGCGACTTGGATACCTCGCGCCGCGCGGTGGAGACCGCGGAACAATATCCCCACGTCTACGCCGCCGTCGGCTGGCATCCGGAAAACTGCGCGCCCTACACGCGCGAGAGCCTCGACACGCTGCGCGCGTGGGCAAAGAACCCGAAGGTCGTCGCCATCGGCGAGATCGGGCTCGACTACTACTGGGAGCAAAACCCGCCGCGGGAATTCCAGCAGGAGGTTTTCCGCGACCAGCTCGCGCTGGCGCAGGAATTAGGTCTCCCCGTCATCGTGCACGACCGCGACGCGCATGCTGACTGCCTCGCCATCGTGAAGGAGTTTCCACAGGTGCGCGGCGTGTTCCACTGCTTTTCCGGCAGCGTCGAGATCGCGCAGGAGCTTATAAAGCGCGGCTGGTACCTGGGCTTTGACGGCCCGCTGACCTACAAGAACGCGAAGAAGACCGTCGAGGTCGCAAAGATCGTCCCGCTTGACAGGGTGCTTCTCGAAACGGACAGCCCTTACATGGCCCCCGTTCCCGTGCGCGGCACGCGCAACGACTCGCGCAATGTGTTCCATATCGCGGCAAAATTCGCAGAAATTCGCGGCATGAGCACAGATGAAATCATCGCCCTGACGAACGAAAACGGCCGCCGCTTTTTCGGCATTCAATCAGCGAAAGAGGAACGAAGCTGACCGCTTCCGCTCCTCTTTTTTCCTTTCAAAACTGAACGGCGCGGCAAATTTGCTGGCAATATTACCCGATTTTGTCCGCATGTTTATTCTTCCGCTTTAGTCAAGTGTGACTAAGTTGCGAATTTTCCCGCATTTTCTGTTGACGTGTGCTTTTCACGGTGCTATGATACCTACAATCTCAGTATGATTTTCGGAAAGGATTTCGACGAAATGTTCTCTTACACTTCTCGAATGTTAATGTGCATGAACATGGACATGGCGATGCCGATGCCCACGATTGCTCATGCTCATTTGCCTGCCCGATACGCACAGGAACGAAATTGCCGCCGCTGATTGAAAGCGCGCAGAAGGGTCTTGCCGCCCGAACATCGTTTGACCTGAAGCGGGGAGCTCATGAGCTCCCCGCTTTTTTTGTTTGCTTTTGGGATAAAGGAGGAATTCACTTGATCGAACTCAAGAACATTTCCAAGGACTTCGGCTCGGGCGAAAAGGCCGTGCACGCCGTGCGCGACGTGTCGCTCTCCATCGGCTCGGGCGAGATCTTCGGGATCATCGGCTTCTCGGGCGCGGGCAAGTCCACGCTCGTGCGATGCATCAACCTTTTGGAGCGGCCAAGCTCTGGCAGCGTCTTCGTCGCGGGACAGGACTTGACGGCGCTCTCTGCCAAGGACCTGCGCGCGGCGCGCAAGAAGATCGGCATGATCTTCCAGCACTTCAACCTGATGCCGTCGCGCACGGTGGCCGGAAACGTCGCCTACCCGCTCAAGGGCAGCGGCCTGAGCAAGGAGGATATCCAGAAGAAGGTCGCAACGCTCTTGGAACTCGTCGGCATCGGCGACAAGGCGGGCGCCTACCCCAGCCAGCTCTCCGGCGGACAGAAGCAGCGCGTCGCCATCGCCCGCGCCCTTGCCAACGACCCACAGGTGCTTCTGTGCGACGAGGCGACCTCCGCGCTCGACCCGCAGACAACGAAGGCGATCCTGCACCTTCTCAAGCACCTCAACGAAACGCTCGGCATCACGATCGTGCTCATCACGCACGAGATGGCTGTCGTCAAGGAGATCTGTGACCGCGTCGCCGTCATGGAATACGGCCGCGTCGTCGAGCAGGGCGAGGTCTTCACGGTCTTCGCTGAGCCCAAGCAGGACATCACGAAGAGCTTCATCCACACGACCTCGAACCTCCAGAAGGTCGAAGCGCTCATCGCCGAGGATTCCCCCGTCACGCGTCTCCAGCCCGGCGAGCTCATCGTCCGCCTGTCCTATGTTCAGCGCAACGTCAACGAGCCGATCATCTCCGCCGTGTCGCAGATGTTCAACGTCTCGCTCAACATCATTTTCGCCGATATCACCATCGTGCAGGATTCCCCCATCGGCGGAACGGTCGCCATCATCAGCGGCGAGAGAAAGCAGATCACGAAAGCGATCGAATACCTGATCGAAAAAAATGTCGGAGTGGAGGTCATCAAAGATGCAAGAGCTGATCGTTAACATTGCCCCGAACCTTGCAAGCAAGCTGCCGGACTTTTATAAGGCCCTCGGCGACACGATGCTCATGGTGCTCTGGTCGGGCCTCATCTCGTTCGTATTCGGGCTTCTGCTCGGCGTGGTGCTTACGGTGACAAAGCCGAACGGCATTTTGGAGAACAAGGTCGTCTACCAAATTCTCGACAAGCTCGTGAGCCTGTTCCGCTCCATCCCGTTTATCATCCTACTGACGTGGGTCATGCCCATCACGCGCGCGCTGGTCGGCACGGTGCTCTATGTGCGCGGTGCGATCGTGCCGCTGGTGTTCGGCTCAGTGCCGTTTTTCACCCGTCAGGTCGAAAGTGCGCTCGCCGAGCTCGACGGCGGCCTTATCGAGGCGGCGCTCTCGATGGGCTCGAGCCCGCTTGAGATCATCTTCCGCGTGTATCTCAAGGAGAGCATCGCGGCCATCGCGCGCGGCACGACCATCACGATCGTGAGTCTCTTAAACCTCACGGCCATGGCCGGCGTCGCCGGCGCGGGCGGCCTCGGCGACTTCGCCATCCGCTACGGCCACGACCGCAACATGGCCGACATCACGAACGTCACCGTGCTCGTGCTGGTGCTCATCGTCTGCGTCATCGAATTTGTCGGCGGACGCATCGTCAAAAAGAACACGCATTAACGTGATCCCCATACAGCCCCTACCCACCCCATTACAAAAAATTATTTTAACGGAGGATATTTCCATGAAGCTCAAAAAGTTCTTTGCCCTCGCCCTTGCAGCCGCCACGCTCGCCCTCGCGCTGACCGCCTGCGGCTCCAAGGCCGACGACTCCGCCGACAACAGCGATGCCAACACCGACAATCAGGCCGGCGAGACCGTGACCGTCAAGCTCGGCGTGGTCGGCGGCATCTATGACGACCTGTGGGCGAGCGCGAAGGCCGCGCTCGCCGACGAGGGCATCGACCTCGAGATCGTGCAGTTCTCGGACTACGTGACCCCGAACAACGCGCTCGCCAACGGCGACATCGACCTCAACGCCTTCCAGCACCGCATTTATCTCCAGAACGAGATCGACAACTACGGCTATGCGATCCAGAACATCGGCAATACCTTCATCATCCCGCTGAACCTCTACTCCCAGAAGGTCAGTTCCGTTGACGAGCTCAAAGACGGTGACGTCGTCGCCATTCCCGACGATCTGACCAACGGCGGCCGCGCGCTCAAGGTGCTCGAAGCCGCGGGCCTCATCGAGCTCGACCCCAACGCCGCCTTCACCCCCACCGTTGACGATATCACGAGCTACAAGGTCAACATCACCATCGAAGAACTCAAGGCCAACACCATCCCCTCCGTCCTGCCCGACGTGGCCGCCGCGGTCGTGAACGGCAACTACGCGCTCGACTTTGGCCTCAAGACCGACGAGGCCATCTACAAGGACAGCGTCCTCGACGTGGAGGAGTACTGGAATCTGATCGCCGCGCGCACCGCTGACGTCGAAGACCCCGACACCGCCGCCATCTATGAGAAGGTCGTCGAAGCCTTCCAGTCCAGCGCGACGGAGGACGTGTTCAACAACACCTTCGGCGGTTACTTCATCGCAGTGGGCTGGGATCAGGACTTGATCAATCAGTAAACACCATCTGACCGCCGCCGCGCTCCCGCAACGCAGGGAGCGCGGGCGGCGGGACGCCTTTCCGGGAGGAATTTATTATGGCACTTGATCTTTCCGCGCTGCGGCGCATCATTGCAGACGAAAACCGCCTGCTCACCGGCGCGGACATTCCCGCAGAATACCAGAGCGACGTGCTCGGCCGCGTCCACGGCAGCGCCGAGGCGCTCGCCTTTCCCTTATCCACCGAGGAGGTGAGCGCGCTCCTGCGCTACGCGCACGAGCACCGCGTTCCCGTCACGCCGCGCGGCGCGGGGACGAATCTTGTCGGCTCTACCGTGCCGCTCGAGGGCGGCATCACCCTCGACCTTTCCCGCATGGACCGCGTGCTCGAGCTCGACGAGAACACGATGACCGTCACGGTCGAGCCCGGTATGCTCTTGCAGGACTTGCAGGCCTATGTCGAAGCGCGCGGGCTGTTCTACCCGCCCGATCCCGGCGAAAAGGCCTCGAGCATCGGCGGCAACATCAGCACGAACGCCGGCGGCATGCGCGCGGTGAAGTACGGCGTCACGCGTGACTATGTGCGCGGACTCGAGGTCGTGCTCGCTGACGGCACGGTGATGCAAGTCGGCGGCAAGCAGGTCAAGGACGCGAGCGGACTCTCGCTCAAGCACCTTCTCATCGGCTCGGAGGGTACGCTCGCCGTCATCACAAAGTGCCTGCTGCGCCTTGTTCCCAAGCCCGAGGCCTCGCTCAGCGTGCTTGTGCCGTATGCCGACCTGAAAACCGGCATCCAGAGCGTTTTGACCATCCTGCGCGCGAATGCGAACCCCACGGCGGTCGAATTCATGGAGCGCAAAGTCGTCGCGCTTGGCGAACGCTTTTGCGGCGTCTCTTATCCCCGCCCCGACGCCGGCTCTTATATTCTCTTGACCTTTGACGGCAGAAGCGAAGAGGTCACGGCCAATGCCGCGCGCGTGCGCTCTCTGGCGCTGCAAAACGGCGCGCTCGACTTTATCGAGCTCTCCGACGCGCGGCAGTGCGCTGACATCTGGCGCGTGCGCGGCGCGCTTGTCAAGGCCGTGGAGGCCGTTTCCGAGCAGGAGCCGGTCGATATCGTCGTGCCCATCAGCCGCACGGCGGACTTCATCCGCTTCATCAACGACTTGGAAGCCCGGAGCGGCATGCAGATGGTCAGCTTCGGCCACGCGGGCGACGGCAATGTGCACCTGTGCGTCGTGCGCGGCGAGCGGGATGAAGAAACGTGGCAGCGCGAGCTGCACGAAAACATGGACAGGGCCTATGCCGAAGCCTATCGCCTCGGCGGCGTCGCCTCCGGCGAGCACGGCATCGGGCTATCGAAGCGTCCCTACTTCCTGCGCCAGACGGCGAAGGAAAATTTACAGGCCATGAACGCCATCAAAACGGCGCTCGACCCGCAGCATATCTTGAACAACGGAAAATCTTATCTCACAGGAGGAAACAATAATGCAGGCACTTTCTGACCGCACCGCGAGCTTTACCGATTCCGTCATCCGCCGCATGACCCGTATCTCCAACCAGTACGGCGCGGTGAATCTTTCCCAGGGCTTCCCCGACTTCGACCCGCCCAAGCCCATCCTCGACCGCCTCTCTCAGGTCGCCTACGAGGACTATCATCAATACTCCATCACCTGGGGCGCGCAGGACTTCCGCGAGGCGCTGGCGAAGAAGCAGTCCCACTTCATGGGCCGCGACATCGACCCCAACGGCGAGATCGTCGTCACCTGCGGCAGCACCGAGGCCATGATGGCCGCAATGATGACCGTCGCCAATCCCGGCGACAAGGTCGTCATCTTCTCCCCGTTCTACGAAAATTACAGTGCCGACACGATCCTCTCCGGCGCGGTGCCCATCTATGTGCCGCTCACGCCGCCGTCGTTCACGTTTGACCCCGAAGTGCTCGAGGACGCGTTCCGCCAGCACCCCAAGGCGCTCGTGCTGTGCAACCCCTCGAACCCCTGCGGCAAGGTCTTCACGCGCGAGGAGCTTGAGATCATCGCGGGTCTTGCCAAGAAATATGACGTCTACGTCATCACCGACGAGGTCTACGAGCACATCATTTATGCCCCGCACCGGCACACCTATTTTGCGACGCTGCCCGACATGTGGGAGCGCACGCTGTCCTGCTCGTCGCTTTCCAAGACCTATTCCATCACCGGCTGGCGCCTTGGCTACATCATCGCCCCGCCGGAGATCATCGACCGCGCGAAGAAGGTCCACGACTTTCTCACCGTCGGCGCGGCGGCGCCCCTACAGGAGGCCATCATCCCCGGTCTCAACTTCGGTCAGGACTACTACGACGCGCTGCAGGCCGAGTACACGCACAAAAAGGACCTGTTCTTAAAGGGCCTTGACGACCTCAAGATCGTCCACAATGACCCCGAGGGCGCTTACTACGTGATGCTCGACATCTCGGAGTTCGGCTACGAGAGCGATCTTCAATTCTGCGAGGACCTTGCGAGCAAGGTCGGCGTGGGCGCGGTGCCGGGCTCGAGCTTCTTCCGCGAGCCGGTCAACCACCTCATCCGCCTGCACTTCGCCAAGAAGGACGAAACGCTCACCGACGCGCTGAACCGTCTCGAATCCCTGCGCGAAAAGATCCCTGCCAAGGGTTAAGAAAGGAAATTCGCCATGAACGCCCTGAGAGAAGAGTGCCAGCAGCTTCGCGACGAACTCATCGCACTGCGGCGGGAATTTCACCGCGCCCCAGAGCTCGGCCTGCACGAATACCACACTGCCGCGCGCATCGAGCGCGAGCTTGACAGGTGCGGCATCCCGCACGAGCGCGTCGGCGAGACCGCCGTTGTCGGCCATTTGACCGGCAACGGCAATGGAAGCGGCCTTGTCGTGCTGCGCGCGGATATCGACGCCTTACCCATTCAGGAGACGAACGACGTGCCCTACCGCTCGCAAACGCCGGGCATGATGCACGCCTGCGGCCACGACGCGCACACGACGTGTCTTCTCGGCGCGGCAAAGGTTTTGAGCGCACACCGCGCGGACTTTGGCGGCGAAGTGCGCTTCCTCTTCCAGCCCGCCGAGGAGATCGGTCAGGGCGCAAGGCCGCTCATCGCCGCGGGCATGCTGGATGGCGCACAGCGCGTCTTCGGGCTGCACACGGCGTCCGACCTTCCCGCGGGGACCGTCGGCGTCAAGCCGGGGGCCAACAACGCGGGCGTCGACCACTTTATCATCCGCATCCACGGCAAAAGCGCGCACGTCTCCACGCCGCAGCTCGGCGTGGACGCGCTCTATATCGCAAGCGAGCTCGTCGTCGCGCTCCAGTCCATCGTCACGCGCATGACCTCGCCGGTCGAGCCGGTGCTCATCGGCGTGGGCAAGCTGAACGCCGGCACGGCCTACAACGCCGTGGCCGAGACCGCCGTGCTCGAGGGCACGACGCGCATGTTCTCGCCCGAGAGCCGCGCGCACCTTCGCGAAACGATCAACGCCGCGGCCGCACACATCTCTGCCCTTTACGGCGGCACGGCAGAGGTCGAATGGGACGACTTCGCCACGCCGCTCACGAACGACGCCGGTGTGTGCGTGGAGGTCGAGCGCGTCGCCGACGCGCTCGGCATCCCCACGACGGCAAACCGCGCGCTGTCGCTCAGCGGGGACGATTTCGCCGAGTATCTGCTGCAAACGAAGGGCGCTTACGCCTACCTCGGCACGGCAAACCCCAAAAAGCCGCACACCTGCATCTCCAACCACCGCGGCGATTTCGACATCGACGAGGAAACGCTCCCCCTCGGCGCGGCGCTCTACGCGGCATACGCGCTGTCCGTCCTTGATCCGCAGTTTGCCAAATAATTGTTTTTTTCGATGAAATCGCCTTAGTCGTGTGCAAATTTCGATTTTACTTTTTGCGTTATTCTATCTAAAATATAGTCCTCGCCACTGTCAGCACAGCGGCGGGGATTTCTTTAGCAAATTTGGAAAAGAGGTTAATTATGAAAAAGCTGTTTTCTCTGTTGCTTTGCGTCGTGATGGTGCTCTCTCTGGTCGCCTGCGGCTCGAAGACTGACGACACGCAGACGCCCGACGAGCCTCAGGACACCGCTCCCGAGCTCTCCGGCACGATGAAGGTCGTCGCCACCGGAGACGTCTACGGTCCCCTGTTCGACGCGTTCACCGCCGACACCGGCGTGGAGGTCGAATGCCTGTCCATGTCCTCCGGCGAGGTGCTCTCCAAGCTCCGCGCCGAGGGCGGCACCCCGTCCGCTGACCTGTGGTTCGGCGGCGGCATCGACGCGTTCATGAGTGCCAAGGACGACGGCCTGCTTGAGCCCGTCACCTTTGACGCGGCCGCCGAGCTCGGCGACGAGTACAAGGATACCGAGGGTTACTGGTATTCCAAGGGCATCACCATTGTCGGCTTCCTGCTCAACAACTCTCTCATGGAGGAGCTGGGTCTGACCGCTCCCGAGAGCTGGGATGACCTGACTGACAGCCAGTATGAGGGCGAGATCGTCATGTCCAACCCTGCCGTTTCCGGCACCAACTACGCCGTGGTCAACGCGCTGCTGCAGGCCAAGGGCGATCAGGGCTGGGACTACTTCGATGCCCTGAACAACAACATTGCCTACTACGGCAAGCGCGGATCCGACCCGAAGAACAAGGTCTCTTCCGGTGAGTTCGCTGTCGGCATCTCCTACATCGACGCCAGCATCGAGCAGGCCGCCGAGGAGAACGACCTGACCATCGTTTACCCCTCTGACGGGATGCCCTGGGTCCCCGAGGGTGTGGCCGTGTTCAAGAACGCTGAAAACGTCGACGCCGCCAAGTACTTCGTCGAGTGGCTCTTCAGCAGCGACGATCATCTCCGTCAGCTCGCCGAGATCGAGCAGAAGAGCGGCATCAAGGTCATCAAGCCCTCCATCGAAGGCATTGAGCTGTCCTATGATCCTACGCTCCTCATGACGGAAGACCTGTCCCTGTTCGGTTCCCAGCGCACCGAGATCCTCGACCGCTTTGAGCCCCTGATGGGCGACAAGGCCGCCACGGAATAAATGAAGTCCGCCGGTGCGATCCAAAAAAATACAGAAAAAAGGGCATCTCACGATGTCCTTTTTTCCCTATATGAAAACGCGGCCGACAAGCTGATCTTACTTGTCCTGCTCGGGAGCGTGCTGCTGTTCATTCTCTGGCCCATCGCGTGCATCGCGCTGCGGAGCCTGCGCGGCGCGGACGGCGTCGTGAGCTTTGCAATGTTCGGCACTGTTCTGCGCCAATACGGCGAGAGTCTGCGCAACAGCGTATTTGTCGGCGTTTTTACGGCAGTGCTGTCCACTATCCTCTCGCTCTCAGCGGCGCTCGTATGCGCCACGGCGCGCGGGTGGAAGAAGACGCTCTGCATGATCATCATGCTCGTCGCCATGGTGTCGCCGCCGTTCGTCTCGTCGCTCGCCTATATCCAGCTCTACGGGCGGCGCGGGTGGATCACCTATCGCCTGCTGCACCTGAGCCTGAACCCCTACAATCGCTGGGGCGTCATCCTGATGCAGTCGATCTCGTTCGTGCCGCTCAACGCAATGTTTCTCTCCGGCATCCTCGAAAAGCTGGACGAGGGCAGCCTTCGCTCGGCGCGCGACCTCGGCGCATCGGGCGGTGCCATCCTGCGCGATATTGTCCTGCCGCTCATTCGGCCCGCGACACTCGTGTGCCTGCTGCTCTCGTTCGTCCGCTCGCTCGCGGACTTCGGCACGCCCATCATCATCGGCGGGCGCTTCAGCACGCTGGCCGCGGACATCTATTTGCAAGTCGTTGGATACTCGGACCTTGAAAAGTCCTCGGCAATGAACATGTTCCTGCTCATCCCGTCGATCATCTTTTTCTTCATCTATCGTGCGCTGATGCGCCGCTCGGACAGGCTGACCGACGCCAGCCGCACTGCTCAGACAGAGCTTGGCCTTTCGCTGCCGCATTGCGGCGCGATGGGCTGGGGCATGATCGCGCTGAGCACCGTCTTCTTCGTGATGATCGTGCTGCAATACGGCTGCGTGTTACTCTCGGGCTTTTTGAAGAGCACGAAAGGTGTCTACTCCTTCACGCTGCAATACTGGGATCAGCTCTGGCGCATCGGCTCGTCGACGATGCTGCGAAGCGTTGAATACGCGCTCATCGTCTCCATCGCCGGCACGGTTTTTGCGATGCTCTTCGCCTACTACATGGACCGCCGACGCATCATCGGCCGCAGCCTTTTCGACTGCCTGGCGACGCTGCCCTATATGCTGCCGGGCACGTGCTTCGGCATCGGCTACATTCTCGCGTTCAACCACGCGCCGCTCAAGCTGACGGGCACGGCCCTTATCGTGCTGGCCAACATGCTCTTCAAGCAGCTGCCGACCTCCACGAAGATCTGCACCGCGTCGCTCGCGCTCCTACCCGAAGTGCAGGAGCGCTCGGCGCGCGACCTTGGCGCGGGACGGCTCGCCGTGCTGCGCGATGTGGTCTTTCCCGCACTGCGGCCCGCGTTTTTGAGCTGCTTTGTCTATAACTTCACAAGCAGCATGACGACGGCGGGCTCCATCATCTTTCTCATCGACGCCAAGCGCCAGCTGGCCGTTTTCAAGCTCTTTGACGCGGTGTATCAGGGCGATTACGCCCTCGCCTCGCTGATTGCGAGCGTCATCACCGTCATCGTCCTTCTTGTCGAAGGCCTCGCCTTCCTCATCACCCGGAAAGGAGAAAATCGCCGTGTATCTCGAACTTGACCGCTTGAGCAAGCAGTTTGACGGCAAATACGCCGTGCATGACCTCTCCCTCGGCCTGGAAGAGGGCGGACTTTTGTGCATCCTCGGCTCGTCGGGCTGCGGCAAAACGACCACGCTCAACATGATCGGCGGCTTCCTCTCGCCTGACAGCGGCAGGGTGCTGCTCGACGGGCAGGACATCACCGCGCTCCCGCCCGAGCGGCGGCCGGTTTCGACCGTTTTCCAGTCCTACGGTCTGTTCCCGCACATGAGCGTGCTGCAAAACGTGACCTACGGGCTCAAATTCCGCGGCTATTCCCGCGCGGAGGCAAAGGAAAAGGGCCGCCGGTACCTGAGTCTCGTCGGCCTTGCCGAGCGCGAGAACGCGCGCATCGGCGAGCTCTCGGGCGGCCAGCAGCAGCGCGTGGCACTCGCCCGCGCGCTCATCGTCGAGCCAAAGCTCTGCCTGCTTGACGAGCCGCTCTCGAACCTCGACGCGGCGCTGCGCGTGCGGATGCGCGGGGAGCTCAAGCGCTTGCAGCGCGAGCTCGGCACCACGATGGTCTTCGTCACACACGATCAGGAGGAGGCGCTCATTCTGGCTGACTCCATCGCCGTGATGAGCGAGGGCGAGCTCTTGCAGCTCAGCTCGGCAGAGGAGGTCTTCCGCCATCCTGCAAACGACTATATCGCGTCATTTCTGGGTCTCAACGACATTGTGTGGAAGGATGACGGCAGCGTGCTGAAGGTCATCCGCCACGGAGAAAAGGAGCAAACTTACCATGCTTGTTGATATGCACCTGCACGAATGCACCTACTCGACCGACAGCTTTCTCCACCTGGAGGAGATCGTCTCTATCGCCAGGCAAAAGGGGCTGGACGCGATCTGCATCACGGACCACGACAGCATGGGCCTGCGCGAGCGCGCGGAGGCCTATTCCCGCGAGATCGGCTATTCCATCTTCGTCGGCGTGGAATTTTTCTCGCTCTGGGGCGATATCACCGCCTGGGGGATCGACGGCATCCCCGACCAGCGCGTCAGCGCACAGGACTTTATCGACCTGGTGCGCGAAAAGGACGGTTTCTGCGTCTCCTGCCACCCCTTTCGCAGCAACAATCGCGGGCTGCGCGAGCACCTGCGCGATGTGCACGGTCTTGACGGCGTGGAGGTCCTCAACGGCAGCACGCCGCTTGAGGAGAACCGGACGGCACTGCGCTTCTGCCGCGAGTTGGGGCTCAAGGCCATCGGCGCGAGCGACGCGCACGTGCCGGAGCAGGTGGGAAAATACGTGACATGGCTGCCCGAAACGGTCACAACGCTGCCCGATTTTGTCACCGCACTGCACACGCTGGAAACGCGTCCCGCCATCTGGACAGGCAGCGGATATGATGTCGTCACCGAGTTTTGAGATGAATTTCCAGCGGGTTGGGGCATCATACTCCGGCCCCTTTTTTACATTCCGCTGTGTCATATCCGATATTCATGCAGGAAAGCTGTAGTAATATTTCACAAGAACCCATTCTTCCGTGTAAAAAGATTCTCAAAATTTGGAGAAGTGGAAAATTAGGGATTGACATTTTCCCAGCATGGGAGTATGGTAACGCCAACAATTTCAAACGCCCGATCGCGAGGTCGGGAAGATAGAGGCGCGGCTGACAAAAGTAGCGCGTTCGCACCGGCACAGGAAGCCGGAGCGCGCGAAAGGGGATGCCGCCGAAGTGGAAACGGTTCCTGTGCCGTTTGCCGCTGGTTCGTCGGAGAACATCCGCCGGACTGTCACGTATGTGGAGCGCTATCGAGGTCGGCAAGCTGTTTATCCCCCCCAAGGTGATGACCGGTTTGCCGGATTGCAGTACAGTTGCAGCCGTAAATGCATCACAAAGCATTTACGGCTTTGTTTTTTGTCTGCATCGGGAGTGCGCTGAAGGCGTAGAAAGCAGGACTCCCCTGTTTTTGAAAAAATCAAACTCATCACAAGAAAGGAAACCACCACCATGAAGCTCAGAACCTTTACCGCCCTCCTGCTGGCGGCCATCATGCTCTTCGCGCTCACCGCCTGCGGCAGTCAGGCCGCCGACGATTCCAGCAGCGATCAGCAGCAGGAGCAGCAGGACACCACCACGAACGAAAGCAACGAATTCCGCGTCGGCATGGAGTGCGCTTACGCCCCCAACAACTGGCAGGAAAGCGAAGCGACGGACTCGAACGTCCCCGTTGAAAATGTCGCCGGCGCGTATGCCGAGGGTTACGACGTGCAGATCGCCAAGGCCATCGCAGAGGGCCTCGGCAAGGAGCTCGTCATTGTCAAGCTCAGCTGGGACGGCCTGATCGACGCGCTCAATCAGGGCCAGATCGACGCCATCATCGCCGGTATGATGGACACCGCCGAGCGCCGCGAATCCATCAACTTCTCCGAGCCCTACCGTGAGACCACCTACGGCCTGATGGTGCTCGCCGATTCCCCGTACTTAAATGCCACCTCCATTCAGGACTTCTCCGGCGCGGCCGTCCTCGGCCAGCAGGGCACGGCGCTTGACGATGTCATCGAGCAGATTGAAGGCGTCGACCACCTGAGCCCCGTCGGCAGCGTGCCCGACATGATCTCCCGCCTGCAGCAGGGCACCTGCGACGCCATCGTCATCAACGTTGAGAACGCGCAGGGCTACCTCGCTTCCAACCCGAACTTCCGCCTGGTCACCTTCGATGAGGGCAGCGGCTTCACGCTGCCGGCCAAGGGCTCCTGCGTGGGTCTGCGCAAGAGCGACACCGCACTTCTCGACCAGGTCAACAGCATCCTTTCCGGCATCGACGACGACGCCCGCGCCGCCATGTGGCAGGCAGCCGTCGACGGCCAGCCCCAGTAATATATCCCACGCACCGCCGCCGCGTGAAAAACGCGGCGGCGGGTACGCGAAGCACTCTAGAGACAACGCGCTTCGCACCATAAAGGAGGAAACACCATGGCAGCACCCACCGCGCCCCGGAAGAACTTCATCACCCGGGATCACCGTTACGTTTATTTAGGCGGAAGTTTCATCGCCCTGCTGGGCCTGAGCATGTTTTATTCCGCTCCCAGCCCGTACAGCTTCATCCCCGCGCAGTCCGTGTTTGGCACGGCGCTCGCGGCGATCTGCTGGTTCTTCCTCGGCGTGAGCGCCATGGCGCTGCTCGTCAAGTGGGCCTATTGGAACAATTACAGCTCCACTATTATGAAGCGCCCCCTCATCGTGCGCGTCAGCCGTTACCTCTCGTATCTCGATGCCGCGGCCTGCGCGCTGCTGGTGCTCGACCGCTTCATTTTAAAGCTCGCCTACATCATCAACGCCGCCATCCATGCCGACAGCAACCCGACCGACACGCTCTCCACCATGGCCTACATGGCGTACAACCAGCGCTCGCTGTTCGCCATCGGCATTTCGTACACGGTGCGCCTCGCGCTCTTCGGCACGGCGATCGCGTTCGTGCTGGCGCTTCTCATGGTCTTCCTCCGCATTCAGGAGCCCGACAAACGCGACAACGACTTTGTGAAGTTCCTCAAGATCGTTGCCAACAAATTCTCCCGCTTCTATATCTTCGTCATCCGCGGCACGCCAATGATGGTGCAGTCGCTGATCCTCTACAACGCGGTGTTCGGCCTCTTCAAGCGCACGGGCATGAGCGTTTCGGACATCAACCGCGTCTGGCCGCTCTTTTTAGCAGGCCTTGTCACGATCTCGCTCAACTCGACGGCATATCTTGCCGAGGTGCTGCGCGGCGGCATTCTCGCCGTGGACGCGGGCCAGATGGAGGCCGCGCGCTCGCTCGGCATGACGCACTGGCAGGCCATGCGCAAGGTCGTCTTCCCGCAGGCCATCAAGAACTCGCTTCCCGCCATCGGCAACGAATTCATCATCAACATCAAGGATTCGTCCGTGCTGTGCGTCGTCGGCGTGTCCGATCTGATGTTCATGACCCGCTCGGTCGCCGGTATTTATTATAAAGGTACCGAGTGCTACCTCATCGCCGCCATCGTTTACCTGTTCCTGACGTATCTTTCTTCGCTCCTGCTCAAGGCCATCACGGGAAAGATGACCGCGCCGGACAACACCAAGCGGCACCAGGGCAACCAAACCGTCGATCTGGGGCTTCCCAGCTCGAACTGACAGGAGGGCGCTATGACGAACGATCCCATCATCAAAATCGAACAGCTCGAAAAGTCCTTCGGCGACCTGCACGTGCTCAAGGGCATTGACCTTGAGGTCAACCGCGGCGAGGTCGTGTGCATCATCGGCGCATCCGGCTCTGGCAAATCGACGCTGCTGCGCTGCATCAACTTACTGGAAGAGGCCGACTCGGGCCACATCTGGTTCGACGGGCAGGATTTAATGGACTTAAAGGTCAACCTGAACGCCCTGCGCCAGAAGATCGGCATGGTGTTCCAGGGCTTCAACCTCTTCAACAACAAGTCCGTGCTTGACAACTGCACCCTCGCTCCCATGGACGTCAAGCACATCCCCAAGACGCAGGCCGAGGCCACGGCCATCAAGCACTTAACGACCGTCGGCCTCGCCGACTTCATCCACGCCGACTCCCGCCGCCTCTCCGGCGGGCAGAAGCAGCGCGTCGCCATCGCGCGGGCGCTGTGCATGGAGCCGGAGATCATGCTCTTCGATGAACCGACCTCCGCGCTCGACCCTGAGATCGTCGGCGAGGTGCTGGACGTCATGAAAAACCTCGCCCAGCAGGGCATGACGATGGTCGTCGTCACGCACGAGATGGCGTTTGCCAAGGAAGTGAGCGACCGCGTCGTCTTCATGGATCAGGGGGTTATCTTAGAGCAGGGCTCGCCCAAGGAGGTCTTCGGTAACCCCAAGGAGCCGCGCACGCGTGAGTTTCTCAGCCGCTATCTGGAGGATAAAATGGCATGATACAGAAAAAAGTGACCGATTTTTTTGCCCTGGAGGGCAATTATCCCGACTTGGACGGCGAGGGCGCGGCCGCGCGCCTGTCCGCCGCCATCCGGTGCAAGACCATCAACTACTTTGACCACAGCCGGACGGACTACACGGAGTTCGACAAGCTGCACGCGCACATCAAGGCAAGCTGCCCCAACATCATGCGCGTGGGCACGTTTGAGCGCATCGGCCACCACGCCGTGCTCATCACCATCCCCGGCAGCGATGCTTCTCTGCGCCCCTGCCTCTACATGTCGCATCAGGACGTCGTTCCCGTTGTTGAGGGCACAGAGCAGGACTGGACGCATCCCGCCTTTTCCGGCGACATCGCGGACGGCTATATCTGGGGCCGCGGCACGCTTGACATCAAAGAGCAGGTCTTCGGCGTGCTGGAGGCCGCGGAATATCTGCTCGCCCGCGGCAAGTCCTTTGCCCGCACGGCGTATCTCGCCTTCGGCGACGACGAGGAGACCATCAACTTAGGCGCGCTCGCCATCGCCGAGCATTTGAAGGCGCAGGGCGTGACGCTCGAATTCGTTCTTGACGAGGGCGGCTGCAAAATTGAGCCCGGCACGGCCTTCGGCGCGCCGGAAACGTCCATTGTCAGCGTGCAGCTGATGGAAAAGGGCTATGCCGATTTGGAGCTCTCCGTCCACAGCATCGGCGGGCATTCGAGCCGCCCCTACGGCGGCACGTCACTTGGGCGTCTCTCCGGTGCGATCGCCGACATCACGCGCGCGCCGTTTGCCGTGCGCCTCAACAGCGCCATGACCGGCGCGTTTGAATCGCTCGCGCCCTATATCACGCAGGAGCCGCTCAAAACGCTCGTGCAGGATGTTGCGGGCAACGCGGACGCCATCGCGGCCTGCTGCATGGGCTCGCCCGACCTCTTCCCGTTTGTCACCACCACCATCGCGCCCACGATGATCCACGGCGGCAGCGCCGCGTGCAACGTGATGCCGCAGGATATGACCGCGGTCATCAACTTCCGCATTGTCGACGGTGACACGGTCGAGAGCGTCATGGCCCACTGCCGCGAGGCAGTGCAGGACAAAGGCGTCGAGATGCGTTTTTTGCAGGCGAACGACCCCTCCGCCATCGCGCGCCGCGACGGCTACGGCTACCGCACAGTGGTCGAGAGCTTCCAGCGCTACTATCCCGAAGCCGTGTTCATTCCCTCGATGGCCGTGGGCGCGACGGATGCGCACCGCTATGAGGAGATCTGCGACACGTGCCTGCGGTGCAGCCCGTTTATGACCGAGCCCGCGGAGGCCGCCTCCGGCGTGCACGGCACGAACGAGCGTCTTCTCGTCCGCTCGTATTTGCAGGGCATCCGCGTACTCATCGACCTGATGGAGCACGCCAACGTGGAACCGTGAATTTCCTTTCCTTTCAATGAAAAAGCCGGAGCAGCTCAGGCTGCTCCGGCTTTTCTTTCCTGTTCAGTTCTCGCCCATCGTGTAGACCATGTCCCAGAAGCGCAGGTCAAATAGGCAGCAATTTTCGAAGATCTCGCAGAGCCGCTGCGCCTTCTTTTCGTCGATCCCTTCGGCGAGCGCGTCGAGCCGGTCGATCAAGGCCTGATTCGTCTGCCGGTACTCCTCGGAAACGTAGCCCGCGAACCACGCGCCGTAGTTCTCATCGTGCAGGGCGCTTGGGCAGCGCTCCACCATCTGCTCGGCAATATACGCATAGCTCCACGAGCAGTTCAAAAGCGTCACGAGCCCCGTCAGCACATTCCCCGCCTGCGCCTCGCAGAGCATGTAATGGCTGTAGGCGCTGTTGTCGATGTGCGGGCGCGCATCGGCGATCTCCTTCTCCGTGACGCCGAGGCGCTTCATGTATGGAAGATGCGTGCGGAACGTCTCGTCGATCGTGTTCGCCATCTCCCCGCTCAAAAAGCGGATCTGCTCGAAGTCGTCGGTTTTCTGAAGGATCGCCGCAAAAATTTTCACGTAATCCCGCAGGTACAGATAATCCTGCAGCATATAGTAGCGGAACTTTTCCTTCGGCAGCGTGCCGTCCGCCATCTCCGTCACAAACGGATGGGTCAGATACCGCGGCCAGAGCGCCTTTGCCCGCTCGTAGATCCTCTCGGAGAGCTTCACTCTATTCTCCCCGCTCATTTGTGGGCGATGAGCGCGACGTAGCCGCCGCTCTGATAGCCGGGGACGACGTCCTCCACGCTCTCGTTGGTGTACATGGGGTTCTTCAAGAGCGTCTGGTAGAAGTCAAAATCGTGGAAGCCGAGCGATTTGAGCGCGTCGACCTTTTCCTCGGTCGAGTGCCACACGCCCGCGCAGCACAGTTCGAGCGGATACGGCAGTTTGGGCATGACACCGCGCAGGGACGGGTGGTCGAACGTGCCAACGGCCTTGGCGAGAAGGTACATGAAGCCGAACGCGCTCTCCTTGGGCACATCCAGCGAAATGAACTTGCCGTTCGGCTTGAGCGCCTTTTTGCACACGTCGAACGCGCGCGTCAGGTCCTCCATATAGCTGGAGCTGCCGTTCAAATAGATGATGTCGTAGGCGTTCTCCTCAAGCTCGACCTCCTCGATCGCGCCGAAGGCGATGACGTTGATACCGCGCTTCTGCGCGATCGCGCCCATGTCGCGCGAGGGCTCAACGCCCTCGATGTTCTTGCAGTCGATCATACTCTCGAACAGGCCGCTGCCGCAGCCGACGGAGAGCACGCGCTTCCCCGAAATATCGCCGAGCGCCTTTTCAAACAGGCGGAATTCGCTCTGGAACACGTTTTCGTTTTCCATAAACCAGGCGTCGTACTGCGCCGCGTAGCCGTCAAATTTGGGTTTCATCGTCAAGTGATCCTTTCTGTTTTGTCAATTTTCAAGGTCCCGCCCGCCGTTTCCGCTTCCCTATTATCCTATGCCGCAGGACGCGGGAAAACAGGCCGGGCCTGTGCCTTTTTGATGAATCATACCACAATCAGCTCCCTACCGCAACGGTATGTTCGCGGTAAATATCCATCACCTTTCGCCCGCGTACACGGCAGTTATAGAGTTCATCTCACCCAATAGATTGAATCGGCAATGAGAAAAAGATGGATTCCGGTTGCAATTCACAGATGGGAGGGATGCATATGGAAGGCTTCATGACAAATGTTCTCAATTTATAAAGGGTACGATAAAGGGTAAATGGCACCTCAGGGCAATAAAAAAACCTTGAAACCACTGAAGCTTCAAGGTTTTTTCTGTCATGCGGCATCAATTCGGATATTTTTCTTCAAGCGTTTGGAACACAACGGCTTTCGCTTTTGGAGGCGTGATGAAATTCCATCTCCATCTGTTTACTGGTTTAGCCGGCATATCAGGACTTATCTTCAAGTGTGGGCAATTCCTTGATTTTCTCCGCTTCAGCCAGGACTCGAAGCTGATACTGAGCGATTTGCCGCAGCGCTTCAAACCGCTCTTTCTTCTCCATTCTACTCTTGATCAGCTCCGCATTATGTGTCTCCAAATTGGAGAGAACGGTCAATTCGGCAATGGATGCGTAATCACGGATGTTGCTGTTTTTCGCCAGCGTTGGATTGGCTTCGCGCCACGCTTTCGCCGTGCAACCAAACAGTGCCACATTCAGCAAGTCAGCCTCATCCGCATATGCCAGCCATTCCGTGTTTTTCGTGTAGTTGCTTTGCGGCAGAACATATTTTTTCACAGCGTCCGTGTGGATCAGGTAATTGTTTTTTGAAAGGAAACGCTTTGCGCTCCACTCCAGTTTGAGTCGGTCGTTTTCCGCATCTTTCAGTCGCTGATATTCTTTCAGCAGATAAAGTTTGAATACTGGACTGATTGCGGAGCCGAACTCAAATGCAATATCTTTATGGGCATAGGTTCCGCCGTAGCGCCCTGCCTGCACATAGATACCGACTGCATTTGTTTTTTCAATCCATTCTTTCGCACTGAGCGTAAAAGTGTGCAAGCCGGCCTCGCTCTTAAAGTGGTCGAATTCGACCACTTTGAAATTCGGGTTGTACATGACTTCCCACGTTCCGAGGAATTCCAGCGTGGATCTGGCGCGGAGCCAGTTCTTGATGACATCGGCAGCGCGTCCGGCATCGGTGCGGGCTTTCGCCATATCGGTCAGACTGATGTAGTCCCGCTGATCTACATTCATGATCGTTACGGGAACATCCTGAACAGTTATAGATGTTGTCTTTTTCATTGCTTCCATACTATTCCTCTTTTCTGATTATGGAATCAAGTAATCCCTGACACCCCTCCAGCACATCCCTCCATGTTGCTTCGAAGTCCTCGGTGTACCATGGGCCGGCAACATCGCGGGGATGGTCGGTATGGTCCATCAGGAGGGACACCTTGCCTGAATAATCGCCGCCGCAGATACGGTACATATCCCGGAGGTTGGCACTGTCCATGCCAATCAGCAGGTCGTATGCGTCGTAGTCCTGATTGGTGAGCTGCCGCGTCGCGTGGCCGTCGCAGGAGATCCCATGCTCCGCCAGCTTGCGCCGCGCCGGAGGATAAACCGGGTTGCCGATCTCTTCCCGGCTGGTAGCCGCCGATTCGATATGGAATTGTGACGCCAGCCCCGCCTTCTTTACCAAGTCCTTCATCACGAACTCGGCCATCGGGCTGCGGCAGATATTTCCATGACACACAAAGAGTATCTTTTTCATTACATTTGCTCTCCCGCGTTGCTTCATTTTCACCAGTATAGCAGGAAATCGCTTGCTCGTCGAGAGTAGAATTTCGCCATGCCTGCGTTTTGATCGATTCCAATAATTTCGTTTTTTTCCATCCAAAACGCAGTACGGCTCGGACATACCACGCCCGTTCCTCGCTGCTGCCGCACCCCTCTAAAATCGCCACATTCCGCGTCCAGCCGAGGTACATCGCCAGCCGCATGATTTCAGGGGATTCTTCGTAGGTCGCGTAAAACGCGCGCATACGGCGCAGATTGCGGGGAGAGAAGCCATCGGCTGCGGGATAGGTCGCTTGCAGGTATTCCGACGCCGCGACAGCCGCGCCTTTCTCCGCTCTGCCGCTGACCAGCCGACCGATTTCACAGTATAGCTCCGTCTGCGGGAGCTGCGCCGCAACAGCGGCGTCCAGCGCGGCAAACATGGTGGCGTAATCTGTTGGCTTGCGGATATTCATTGGCTTTCTCCTTTCCGGCGCAATGCGCCTGATCAACGCTCAAAGCAGAGAAAAGCACGGCGATGTCACCGTGGTTTTCTCTGCTTTGACCTGTTTTAGATGACCCGCACGATCTGCTCCCACAGAAGGATGTGCTTTTCGTCAATGGCTCGGTTATCGTGATAATGGCCGAACAGCCAGTAGTGGTATTTTGCTCTTTCCCGTACCTCTTGCAGGAAGTCCGTGAGTCGGTCCGCCTCGTTGTGGCGGCTTCCCATGAGGGCGATGCTGGTGGGGGCGCAGTGGGTGATGATGTAATCTACCTCCCAGCCGACCGAGTCAAGGCTGTGCCGTGCTTCGGCGTATTCTTCGTCGGAGGGCAGCTCCTGCGCCCACCATGAAATATGGTTGATGCGGTATCTGGCTCTCGGTCTCCGCTGCAGCATCAGGAACTTCCGCCCAAAGTTTGGATCGTCCGGATCAAGAATGCCATCTTCAATGTCGTGGCTTTTGGCTCCGCCCATGGTGAAGAAGCGATATCCCTCCAGCTCGTATATCTGCCCCCGCATCAGATGCAGCACATGCGGACGGATGCGGTGTATTTTACCGCCCTGCCATTTCTCTGCAGGATAGCTTGCCAACGCATCATAGTTTTCATGGTTGCCGTCCACGAACGCCAGCGTGAAGGGCAGACTTTCCAGGCAGCCCAATGCTTCATCGTCCCGTGCATCTCCGAACCATATGCCGCCAAAGTCCCCTGTGACCACGACCACATCGTCCTTCGTCATCTGTGCCTGCTCCGGAAAGTATTCCGGCCGGAACCGTTCAAAGTTTCCATGGCAGTCGCCCGTTGCCCATATCATATCCTTTTCCTCCGTTTCGGTTGATCTATGCTCTGTTCGATTTCCTGTCCGTTCCGGAAGGTCACCCTGATTTTGAAGCCCTCCATCACCGTGACCTTCTCCAGCAGTTGGTAAACCGTTTTTTCGTCCCACTCCGTGATCTGCGCGCTGACCGCATCCAGCGCCGCCGCGGACGCCTGCAATCTGCGGCTTACCGCATCCTGCTCCTGACGGATTTGAAGAATGCTTGCTTTTCGCCGCTTGAGATCTTCCATCCCTTCGGACAGACTCTGAAACCGCTCCACGTACGTCTCTGCGTCATCGGCGTTGGCAGCTTCCCCAAGGAGCTTATCGAACTGCTTTCCGAGTTCCTCCATCGCCCGGTCGATATCGCCCAGGCTCATGCTCTCGCCGGGGATAGGCGCCAGCTCCTGCTCCATGGCGCTCATCAGCCGTGCGGACAGCGTGCCGTGGTCGGACATGGAGGCGTTGACCGCGTCCAGGACCGCCTGTTGGAGCGGCGCTTCGTCCAGCGTGGGGGAATGCTCACAGTATTTCTTTCCGTAATCCAGACGGCTGCAGCAGCGCCACACGGTGCGCTTCTCGCCGTGCTGTGTCCACACCACGCGGCGGTAGGCCGTGCCGCACTCGCCGCAGAACAGCAGACCGCTGAGGGCGTATTTCCCGCTGTAGCGGCCAAGACCGCTGGGTGCGCTCTTTCTCGTGCTGCCCCGCTGCGCCCTGCGCCGTGCCAGCTCCATCTGCACTGCGTCAAACTGTGCACGGTCGATGATGGCGTCGTGATGATTCTGAATGAGGTATTTGGGTAACTGTCCCGTATTCCGTATCGCCTTCTTGCTGATGCAGTCCTGAATGAAGGTTTTCTGCCGCAGCACATCGCCGCAGTACTTCTCGTCCGTCAGGATGGTTTGGAGATTGCTGGTGGTCCACTCCGTCGTACCGAGGGCGTTCCTGCGTCCCTCGGACACAAGGCTCGTCCGGATATTTCGAAGAGGCTGTCCCGCCAGATACATCCGATAGATCTGCCGGACGGTCTCAGCCTCCTCCGGCACGATCTCCATCTGACCGTCCGCACCTTTCCGGTAGCCCAGCAGGTACTTATACTGGATGCTGGCCCTGCCGTCCCGCATGGACTGCTGAACGCCCCACCTGACACGGGAGGATGTGGACTCGCTCTCCGCCTGCGCCTGCGCGCCGAAGATGGTGATGAGGAACTCGCTTTCCGGGTAGATGGAGTTGAGGCCATGCTCCTCGAAGATGACCGGAATACCAAGACTCCGCAGCTCGCGGGTATAGTTGAGCGTGTCCACGGTATTCCTTGCAAAGCGGGAGATGGATTTGGTGAGGATCAGGTCGATCTTGCCCTGTCGGCACTGCCGTATCATACGCAGGAAGTTCTTGCGCTTACTGGTGGAGGTGCCGGTGATGCCCTCGTCGGCGAATACCTCCATCATGGTCCATTCTGGATTTTTCATGATCTTTTCCGTGTAGTAGGCAAGCTGGTTTTCGTAACTGGACAGTTGCTCCTCGCTGTTGGTGGACACGCGGCAGTACGCCGCCACCCGCAGGTTTTTCTTCCGTTCCTGCTCCTCCGGTGTCTTTTCCCTTGCGGGAATTACAATGACCTTTCTCTCCGGTCTTGTCTCGACCATGAGCTTATCCCTCCATCCACTGGTTGTTTTTCAGCCGTATTTTGACCTCTTTGCCGGTATATGTGATCTGCCGGACGCTCTGCCGCAGTAGCTCTGCATCCAATTCGCTTAAGAGATGCTTCTCTCCGAACAGTTTCCGCAGCCGCTCCGTTTCATACTCCTCCGGCCCGATGCTGTCCAGTGCGGCGCCGGCGCAGTCCAGCGCCAGCTTTCGTGCCTGCTCCTCATCCACCGGTGGGCTACGGAGAAGTTCATTCAATGCCTGCCGCTGCTCTGAAAGGATGCGGCTGTTGTCCTTTGGCGTATATGCAATGAGCTGCGGGTCATGGATCAGCCGGTTCAGAATGCCCAGCACCTGTCGTTCCACATACCCTGGCGGTACGCCGCCGCAGAGCTTTCGCAGCTCCTTCTGTGCCGGTGTCTGCGTTCTCTCCGGCACGATCTGTGTGCGGCGGTTCTGCACCGACCGGAACAGTTCTGCCGGGATAAGCGCCGGAAACGGACCGCTGCCGGTATATCGCTCGTTTTCCAATATCCGCGCTACCATATTCTTGTTCCACTGCTTGTCCCCATCGTAGGGAATACCCTGCGCCTGAAGTCCTTCCGCTATCTGCCGAAAGGAAGCTCCGGCGAGGTAGTTTTGATAGATTTTCTGCACTGCTTCCGCCTCGTCAGAGTGTGGGATCACGTCTCCGAAGCGCATCTGATAACCGAAGGGCAGCTTTCGATTTCCCATTACCGCTTTGTCCTTTCGATGGTTTCCGTCAGCTCCAGCCCGTTGATGAGCCGAAAGCGCAAAGTCTCATTGTCTGTTACGATGATCTTTTCGACCAACTCGCTGAACAGCGCCTCGTCGAAGAAGCTCAGCGTATCCGGCCCACTGCGTAGGTAGTCCAGCAGCGCCTGTGTGCGTTGGATAGTATGGTCTTCCTCAGAGCGCAGAAGGCGTTCTTTCTTCAATTTTGCTGTGCGGCGCTGTTCAGCCAGCTGATCGCTGCGGGATAGGAAAAGGTCTGGATCGACCGCGCCCTGCTGCTTGAGAAGGATAAGAAGTCGTTCCTGACCGGCAATGTCTGTGATTTGTTTGTTCAGCTCCACGACGCCCTCGCTCCAGAGAAGGCTTCCGTTTCTGGCGGTGCGAAGATCCGCGATAAGCTGCGTGAGCACGCTCTCGCCGTGGCGCTTGAGCTTGAAGTACAGACGAAGAAAGGCGTCTTGGATGAATCGTTCCTGAATCTGCCTGCTTGGACACAGGTCTTTGTTATTGGTGTGAGTTCTGCATACCTGATAGGCAATTCCATGTACTCTCTTTCTCCGACAATTTGCTCCGCAGCATCCACATCGGATCTTCCTGTGGAATAGAGATCTCTCGTCCTGTGTATCATAAAATTTTCCTTTCCGGCTTTGGAGCAGCTTTTGCACCTTTTCAAACTTCTCTCGCTCAATAACAGCAGGATGGCTTTCAGCAACATAGTATTGCGGTTTTTGCCCCTTATTGTCTTTTTTATGCCGCGGAAGATCATCGGTCTGAAAGGTCTTCTGCCATAGCGAATCCCCAATGTATTTTTCATTTCTCAGAATCCTGACGACGGCTTTATATGTCCATCTGTAATCAGCCAATTCGGGGGCAGCACGCTGCTGAAACTTTAGCTGTGCCGCAATCTCGCCGCTGTTTTTTCCGGTGAGAAAAGTATCAAATATGTCTCGCACATATTTGGCTTTTATCTCGTCAATTACAAGCTCTCCGCTCTCTCCCTTCCGATATCCGAATGGTATAGACGGGGTCAAGTATCTGCCTTGTGTCATCCTCGTCCGTATGCTCCACCGCATCTTTTCGGAGATAGACTCGCTTTCCTTCTGCGCTAACGTTGCGAAAATCGCGGTAAGCATCTCACCGGTGCTTTCTGCTGTGTCGATCTTCTGTTCCTCGAACAGGACGCTGACGCCGAGCCCTGCCAGTTCGCGTACTGCTTCCAGGCTCTCCTTCGTGTTGCGCCCGAAGCGGGAAATGGACTTGACGAGGATGCGGTCAACGCGCCCTTTCCGACAGTCCTCCATCATCCGCAGGAAGTCCTCCCGCTTGTCAATGGAAGTGCCGGTGATGCCCTTGTCAGCGTAGATATCTGCCAATTCCCAATTTGGATTTCCTGCGATGAGCTTGGAGAAGTAGGCATTCTGTGCCGCGAAGGAATGTGCCTGATCCTCGGAGTTGGAACTGACGCGGGCGTAGGCCGCCACGCGGAGCTTTCGTCCAATTTCCGGAACATTTGCCGGGATCGTAATAACTCTCGGCGCCGCCAGCGCCAGCGAGCCTTTCGCTTTTTCCTTGCCGCTCATTCCTCTCTCACCCCCCTGTTCAGCAACACACAATACCATTGAAGTCCGAAAATATCCATACCCAAAAGGAAAGAAATTCAGAGAAAATTTGCAATGTCCGCGCCCATATCCACGCGCAGCCGCGCAGCGATTTTCTTCGCTTCGGAATCGCTGATCAGCTCCAGTGTCAAAAGGCGGCGCAGAAGAGTCAGCAGACCCAGATAGTCTATATTGGCATTCATAATGTTTTCCTCATATTTGTGAAAGCGGGAGCCGCCGCGCATGGTTTTGGCGGCATGATGCATTGCCCATAATGCGGGCGGCTCCCGCTGTTTTGAGATAATCTTTTACTCAGCCCTATTCGACACTACTCCCCGGACTGTTAGGCGGCTGAACGAACCGGCGCTTGGCAGCGCCCAACAGGACTCTCACCTCCCGAGGATCTCTCGAGCTGCCCCCATTGCTTGCATCTGTGGCTGGACAGGCTGTTTGTTCAGGGCTGACGGGATCATTGCAAGACAGATCGCCGCATCTGCTTTTGGCTGGGTGAGTATCGCTCTGCACCTTAAAGGCCGTTCGTTGACATCGGACGATTGTCCGATGCAGGTGGTCTTCGCGCACCCGCCGCATCGCTGTTCCCCCTCGTCAGGGGGCCGTCAGCCGACGTTATTCGTCGCCGGATATGACTGCCGGGGGCAGTGTTTTTCAAGGTACGAAAAGCCGTCGTCTTTGGCTTGAGTAAATTGTAACTCTGCCAAAAGGATTTTTGTATGGCGGGGTAGTCCGGGTTTTGGGGCAAAAACCCGGACTGTCAGAACGGGTTTTCATAAATTGCCGCCATCTGGTCGTGGAGCTCCTGCAGTCTGCCAATCAGTTCCTTCATCTGAAGCGGGGTGTGCGCTGTCCCTTTCAGCAGATGATCAAGAGAGGTGTCTACCGCTTCGGAGATATCCAGCAGCAGATCGATGGACACACCGCGTTTGCCATGTTCGATTTTGCTGAGGTGATCTATGCTGATATTAAGTGCTCCTGCCAATGTCTCCTGCGTCATCCTCCGCCGTTTCCGCAGAGTCCTCAGCCGACACCCGAATTTGGCCTGATCAAAGTACATTTTTCGCCCTCCGTTTCTGAAAGATTTGGTAAAACCATTTTTCAAAAACGGAGGAGCGCGGCAGAAATAGAAAAATGCGCACAGCCGGCATGGCTGTGCGCATATGCGGGCAAGGCCCGCTATGGGCGCTATAATAGTCAGGTTTGCGGAAAGCATACCGAGTCCGCGAAAGCAGGACGCTTCCGGGCTTCGGCAATGGGTGTAATGCGAGATCTGCCCGCAGTCAATGCCAACGAGACTGTTTACCGAAACGCTCTCATTTTAGCGATACTCCTTGCTGCCAACTCCTTTTATCATACCAGCGCCCCTATTGCACGAATAAAAATGCCGTTTTTTTATCGTTCTCACCTATATAGTATCCAAAAATTCTTCTGTTTTCAACACCAACGATTCTGCGGCGTACATCAGGGAAAACTTCCCCTTGAAAAGAGCCCTGCTTTTATGTATAATAAAAGCAACTAAAAAGCGGAGAAAAAACACAGAAAACCACCGACAGAAAGGGGGATGCCGCCATGTATATTATTGATTGCATCACGTCCGGCTTTGCGCGAACGCGATATTGGCACAGCCTCCATGGGAGAAGCTGTCAAAATCGAACCTGTTTTAGAGGCGCGTAAGCTGGACCGAACGGTCTGCTTGCGCGCTTTTTCTATCCTCTCACCAGAGATGTATCCAAAAGCGTGCTCTCGTCAGAACGAGAAAATCGAACTGCACCGTCCATCACTTTTTCCTATTGAGATCAGGCAGCGCGAAGGAGGCAGTAAATGCAAACGGTGTGACCGCATAAACTGTCAGTCACAAGAACAGCGGAGCGCTCGAAAATCTATCATCGTTTCTATTGCCGCCTTACCACAGCAGCGGCGCCTTTGGGACGGTGAAGCCCCCTCATACAGTTCCGCTGTATCAAACACATAGAATGCTATAGAAGCCCTCCCTGCTCCGTTCATGCCTGTCCTTTTCTCGAAGGGAAAAGTGCGGACATACAAAAGAGGACAAGGAGGGCTGATTTTATGATAATTGCCATAGGAATGATCGTGCGGGATCTACTGTCCGCACATCCGCTGACAGACTTTCTGGACAACGCAGAGAAATACGGACACGCTCTTGACCGTATGATCGTAGTGTATTCTCATCAGGCGGATTCCAAGGCAGTTGAGGAACTGCGGAGCAGGACAAACCTCTCTTTGATCAAGCTCCAGAGCAATGAGCGGGCTCATCTGATCATGAAGGAGATTGGCGTCCGGCATTCTTCCATCCATCAGCTTTTGTACTGCCCTCTGATCGATGCCCACGGTCTGATCCCCTATGGATTCAACCGGAATCAGGCACTGATGGAGGCGATGTTCACAGGCACGGACTATCTGATTTTTGTGGACTCCGATGTGCGGCCGGAGGTGCTGCGCAAGACGCCGGACGGGGCGGTTCAGTCCGAGGAGATCGACTTTATCGGCGCACATCTGCATGGATTGTCTCTGGGAGCTGATGTTACCAGCAGCGATTACAGCGGCTATAACATCCTGCCTCCGGCTTCGTTCGACGGTATGAAGGACCTGCTCTGGGGACTTCACAAGGAATCTATGGCAGATTTCTGGCAAAACAGTGAGGCTCATCGCGGACTTGTTATTCAGGAAGATCAAAACGCCGAGCCGCAGCCCACCACAAAGGTTTTAGGCGGAAACCTTGGCATCCGCATGAGCGCACTGACAACGCTGCCGCCGTTTTTCTCCCCCTACTATTTCTATAACAGGACGCCGCTTCTTGCCCGGGGAGAAGACACCCTCATGGGAATGGCCGCATCCCAGAGCCATATCAGATGTCTGGACATCCAAACACCCATTTTCCATGACACCTACGGAGATTATCCCAAGGTTCCGGATCTCCGGAATGACAGCCGTGTCCGGGACAGGCTCTACTATGCCTGTACCGGCTGGATCGGGCGCAACGTATTTTTCCGCTGGAAGACCGGACATACCCCCTCTGAGTTTACCCAGAGAAACCGCCAGCTGGCAGCAGGCGCAAAGGCGCTGGCCCGCTATACAAACGACAGGCGGTTTTTGTATCTTCCGGATATTCAGTCTGCGGCGGAATCGTGGCTGCCGGATATGATCGGACAGTATCAGAAGTCGAAGGAGGCATGGAACGAACTGACAGAAAGGTGGTTTGGACGATGAAAGTATTGCTGATCAATCATTTTCCTCTGGAGGGCTCCGGAAGCGGCACCTACACCAAAAACATCGCGCTGCATCTGCGTAAGCGTGGGCACGAGGTCTGCGTCATCTTTCCGGAAAACCGGCCGGTGCTGATGCTTCCCGGCATCCGCATGTTTCCCGTGATGTTTTCAGCGGGAAAAGCGTCGTGGAGTTCGCTTCCCTTTAATTTCCCCTGCTTTACCACCCACCCCCAGAGCCGGACTACCTTCGCGGATCTCAGCAGCGGCGAACTGGCGCAGTATCTTACGCTCTTTTCCTCTGTCCTGCGGCAGGCGGTGCGGGAGTTTCAGCCGGACGTCATTCATGCCCAGCACGCATGGTGTCTTTCCTGGCTTGCCTCTCTGTGCGATATCCCGCTGGTTGTCACCATCCACGGGACAGACCTCATGGGCTGCAGAAAATGGCCGGTCTTCCGCGGCTTTGCGGAGGAGGCGATTGCGGGCAGCGCAAAGGTGCTTGCCATTTCACAGGACAACCGGGATCTTGCCATTTCCGTGCTGCCCTCCTGCGCGAGCAGGCTGTTGCTGCTGCCCAACGGCTATAACGAGGACATCTTCTATCCGGAAGAAGTAGACAGAGAATCGCTTTTTAACTCGCTGAATCTGCCTTACCGCGGGGAATACATTGTATTGTTTGCCGGAAAGCTGGCGGAATTCAAAGGTGTGGATACGCTGCTGCGGGTGGCACACCGTTATGAGCGACTGACAGAACGGGAGATCGTCACCCTGATTGCCGGAGACGGCGAGGAACGGGAAAAGCTGTCGGATCTCCACAAGCTGCTGGGTCTGCGGCATACCTTCTTTCTTGGAAATCAGAAGCAGGATGAGTTGCGGAGACTCTACAATGCGGCGGACGTGTTCGTCATGCCCTCCCGCCGCGAGCCTTTCGGCCTTGTCGCTTTAGAGGCCATGGCCTGCGGACTGCCTGTCGTAGGCTCCAACGAGGGCGGGCTGCCGGAATTTATCAACAGTTCTGTAGGCACACTGGTTTCATCGAATGACGAGGACGCCTTCTGCGGCGCGATTTTAGAGGAACTGGCTCACAGCAGAGAAGACCCGGAGCGGCGGGCGTTTATCGCCCGGTATGCCCGCGAGAACTTCGCACAGGAGCTCTTTGTGGCAAAGCTGGAGGATGTCTATGCTTCCGTGCTTTCCTAATACGCGCAGGAGGAGCGAAACAGTATGAGAAAAACCATGATCATTCCCACCTACTGGTGCCGCAGAACCGGCGAAGCGTGGCGGGAGGGCGACGCCGTCTACGATCACCCCACGCCGGTGGATCAGGAGGGGACGCTGGAACGCACCCTGCTCAGCATGAAGCAGTTCCGTGAAAAGGACTTCAAGCTGGTGATCCTGATCTGCCCCACCACGCCGGAGGTGGAGGAGGAAGCCTACGGGCAGGTGCTCCGCATCGTACGCAGGGCGCAGCTGAACGCGGAAACATACCTGCTCACGGCGGGAGATCTGCGCGAGATTGCAGGGGTCCTGCGCAACGCCGGACTGAGCGACCGGGGAGCACAGCTCCTGTCCCTGTTCGGATACTCCAATGTACGCAACATCTGCCTGCTGGCCGCCTCCATCCTGACGGCGGACGCCGCGCTGCTGATCGATGATGACGAGGTGTTTGAACTGCCGGACTTCGTGCCGCGCTCTCTGGAGTTTCTGGGAAGGCGGGTCTACGGCGACATTGTCCACGGCGTGGCGGGCTACTACCTCAACAGCAAAGGGCAGTATTATGATGATGTGAAGCCAGAGCCGTGGATGACCTATTGGGACCGCTTCGGCTGCAAGGCACGGGCCTTTGACCAGATCATCGGCAGTGGGCCGCGCCTCAAACGCACACCCTTTGCCTTCGGCGGCGCCATGATCCTGCACCGGGAGCTTTTTGAGTGCGTGCCCTTCGATCCCCTTGTGACCCGTGGCGAAGATGTGGACTACCTCATCAACAGCCGGATGTTCGGCTTCAGCTTCTTTCTGGACAACACCTTGTCCATCAAACATCTGCCGCAGCCCAAGTCCCACCCCCAGTGGAAACGTCTGCGGGAGGATATCTACCGCTTTGTGTACCAGCGGGCAAAAATGGCAGGGCAGAGAACAACGGGGAATCTGGTTCACGTCAGCCCGGAGGACTTTGATCCCTATCCGGGGGAATTTCTCAAGCCGGATTTGGTGGAGAAGATCTACCGAAGCAGCATGATGCTCTCCGCACAGTACCTTGCGGAGGGCGATTCTGACGCCGCCATGGAGGCCATGCGCAACGTCTACCTTGCCAAGCATGATGCTCCGCCGGTCTTCGACGCCTTCCACGCTTATCTGGAAACCCAATCACAGTGGGAGAAGCTCATCCATCTTGTGCGGCAGGAGCGGTACGCCGTCCGGGCTGTGCTGGAACGGCACAACGTCTCCGCGCCGGAGATCCATCTGGACAGGGAGCACCGCCGGAAGCTCACGCAGGAAGAGCTGTTGACTGTACTGGCAAAGCTTCCTGTATTTTCCGTTTTTACGGAACAGGAGCGCGCGATCCTCCATGATTACTGCCATGTGAAAACCTACTATGAGCATGAAACGGTTTTTACCAGCGGGGATCATAATGAGGAGGTCTGTCTGGTGCTCAAGGGAAAGCTCCGGCTGGTGGCCAACCGGGAAGCAAACAGCAGCTCCGCGCCGCTGGAGATTGCGTACCTCACACGAGGGAGCTTTCTGGGGGAAAATTGCCTTTCCCAAAGCGTGTTCCGCCTCAGCGGAACGGCGGAGGAATTCACCGAGCTGCTATGCATTTCCAAGGCGCGGTTAAAGCGCCTTCTGAACGAGCATCCTGCCATCGGCGTCAAGCTCCTGCAATGCTTCCTTGCAAGCCTGTCCGAAAAGATCACACACGCCAACGAGCAGCGGAGGGAAATGGCCGCGTATGATTATAATGCGGTCGAGATACCCACGGATATCTGACAGAAAGAGTCCTTTTACAGATGGCGCCTGTCACCGGTACGCATAGAGTAGATCGTATTTTAGAAACAGAGGGCCGCAAATACCATGAAGCCGAGAACTCAAGCAGAATGTTACTCGGTCTGCGTTTCGCTGTATCCTCGGTCAGAACGAGTGCATCATCTGCTCTCAGGTGAAGGATAGCTCCGCGATGGTCGTCACTTCAACGGAGGCGGTCGAGAACGGCAGCTTCGGCGGCGAGGTTCTCTATGGCACACTGCAGAATGGGACGCTGTCCGCCGGTAGGCTCTGCGATCTTGTTCCCGCTGATGTGCAGGAGAAGTATCTGGGCTATATCGATGAGATGATCAAGCGCGCCTTCCTGCTCGATGCTGAACACAGGCAGGAAGATCACCGTCTCCGTTTCCAAGTAATTCAGGTAGCAACCGACGGCGCTGATTCCGCCGGTCAGAGCAAAGGGTAAACTCACCGTGTCCAAACCGCAGTCCCGAGCCTCTCGATTCACCCTTTGCTCGAAGCAATGACGGCGGGCAACTGTACAGCGCTGTGCAGTCATGGTTTTCGGCAAAAATGCGGTCGCTGATAGCAGGGCTTGTCCTGGCTGCGGCTCAGATTCTCTCTTGTGAATACGATCTTCTGTGCCGCTTCGTCCAGTCCGGCGTCCTCTACAAAGACTCATATGAATCGCCCATCAAACCATCTGTATGCAGTAGCCTTCCTGTTCTTTGCCTTTGGCAGGCGGAAAGGCAGCAAAATGAAAGGGTATCATTTCCACTACTGCTTTCTCCTGTCCGTAAAACATCGAAGGATTGTTTGCCGTAAAAAACAAGGACTTAATACCATTTATACTTGCAAAAGATACCATCGGTTGACAAGGGCAGACAATGCTTTCCAGCGAGCAATCCCTGTATGTCTCATCCAGCTCAGGCCGCCGCGTAGCGCTCCGCCTCAATCGCCGATGGGAAACCCTGGATACGGCTCCGCCCAGGTCAACCCTTCATAGGCCTTCCACTCGCCGGTGCGATTGTCGATAATGAAATGAAAATCTCCGAAGCCCTGAGCAGATGTCTTTTTCCCATTAAAGGATAGATTTACCCGGCAGGCTTGTGCATCCGATATTGTCGTGAGTTCAACGGGAATGCCCTCGCTGTATTTTGCAATGAGGTCAACTCGCTTATCAGCCATTTTTTCCGGAGGTTCAGCCTCGGGCAAGAAGATGTCATAATAGTCGACGCCTTCCTTTTTCGCCACATCGTCCCAGTATTCGCGAAGGATTTTATCATATTCTGCCGCGCCTATGCTTTCCCCTGTTTCAATAATACGATATCCAAGCGCCCCATCAACGGAGTCAATCTTCTCAAAGGTATAGCTCACATTTTCCCATGCGTTATCTCCAAATTGTTCCAGCACAAGATAGTGCTGCCGCACCGCGATCGCGGCATAGTAATCGATGCGTGTCGTAGAATCGACCTTCTCTGTATTTGCCCATTTGAGAACGGCTTCTCTTTCCGCATCCTCCAACGGCAGCGCAGCTGTCAGCGCTGACATTCCCGGGAACTCACAGTGCGGCAAGCTTCCTTTCTTAGCGCTCGCCAGATCAGTACTTCCGGACAGATACGAAATGTAATCCCGAGCAGCATCTTCTTGTAACATTTTTTCAGCAGAAAATACCCTTGAGTTCGGGCATTTCACGTTCAGCACGATCCCGCTATCATTCAGGAAGCGCTCCAGCACCTCCTGAGAGTCGGCGCAAAGCTGTTCATACTGCGCCTTGCTGACAGGATCGTTTTCCAGCCACTGCACATCGGACGGCAGCACCAGCAGATACACATACTCATCATCGGCTCCGAGGACATACTCGGCGATGCCGAGAATCTCGGGGACAGGCAGTGCGTCATAGCCTCTCCATTCCTTGAAATTATCCCAGCTCATGGCGTCCAGCCACCATACGCTGCCCATTCCCCCGTCGGGATACGCCGCAAGCGCGTTCTTTTCCGACAGATGGAACAGCATGATTCCATACCCCAGATAGGCAGTCCCCTTGTCGCAGGCGGAGAGCTGTGCAATATCGTCCCATGCAGCGGGAACGGTGAGCGTCAGCGACAGCGTCGGCTCGGTCAGGCTTTTCATCTCCTGACCGTCGGTCTCCGTCGATCCCGGATCGTTCAGACCGTCGCCATCCTCAGCGTGTTCTCTCCCACTGCAGGCGCACAGCGCCAGTAGCAGCAGGAGCATCGTCAGCAGCAGGCCAACCGTCCGCCGCCACGCAAAGCCTCTGACGCAAAGTCTTTTTTGTATTGCTCCTGTCATTTCTCTCATCTCCTTTGTCATCGTATACACGCGTCGGAGAAAGCGGGCATATCACGCTTGCTCCAAAAATTCCTTAATCCTTGCCACGCCTGCGTAGATAATGGGAGGATTGGCCTGTACGACCAAGGATGGGGCGTGCGTCAGGCCAAGTGCGGTCGCTTCCTGAAGATACTGCTCTGCGTCCCGCTCCACAAAGGGAATCCCCGCTTTTTCCAGAATGGGCTTGATGATATGGCAGTTCGGGCAGGTTGCGGTGGTGTAGAGATAATATCCCCCGGCCGGCTTTCCGGCCGCCTTGTCCTCCCGCCGCTTCGGGCAATCTTCCTGCGCACCGCTCACCTGATAGGTCTTCCTGTCCAGAAATTCCTGACTCTTGCCGTCGTTCCAGTTCTGCACCGGACGGTAGTAGCCGGTGATGCGGCTGTAGACCTCCGTGGTCTTCCCACAGATCGGGCAAGTCTTCTGTTCGCCCTTCAGGTAGCCGTGCTCCGTGCAGATGGAATAGGTCGGTGACAGCGTGTAATAGGGCAGTTCATAGTTCTCCGCGATCTTGCGCACCAGCGCGGCGGCAGACTGCCAGCTGGGCAGCTTTTCACCAAGGAAGGTATGGAACACCGTGCCGCTGGTATAGAGGGTCTGAAGCTTATCCTGCACATCCAGCGCCGCAAACACATCCTCGGTGTAGCCAACGGGCAGATGGCTGGAATTGGTGTAGTAAGGCGTCCCTCCCTCGTGTGCGGTGATGATATCGGGATAGCGCGCCTTGTCGTGCTTGGCCAGGCGGTAGGCGGTGGATTCCGCCGGGGTTGCCTCCAAGTTATAGAGGTCGCCGTACAGTTCCTGATAGTCGCTCAGCCGCTCACGCATATGCTTGAGCACCCTCACGGCAAAATTCTGCGTTTCCTCGTGGGTCAGATCCTTGCGGAGCCAGTTGGCGTTCAGCCCCGCTTCATTCATGCCCACAAGGCCGATGGTGGAGAAATGGTTATCAAAGCCGCCGAGATAGCGTTTGGTGTAGGGGTACAGCCCCTCCGCCAGCAGCTTTTCCACCGTCATGCGCTTGATCTTCAGGCTGCGGGCGGCAATGTCCATCATACGATCCAGCCGGGCGAAGAAATCCGTCTCATCCTTGGCAAGGTACGCGATGCGGGGCAGATTGATGGTCACGACGCCCACAGAGCCGGTGGACTCGCCGCTGCCGAAGAAGCCGCCGCTTTTCTTGCGCAGCTCCCGCAGATCCAGCCGCAGGCGGCAGCACATGCTGCGCACGTCACCGGGCTCCATGTCGGAGTTGATATAGTTGGAGAAATAGGGCGTACCGTATTTGGCGGTCATCTCAAAGAGCAGGCGGTTGTTCTCCGTCTCGGACCAGTCGAAATCCTTCGTGATGGAATAGGTGGGGATGGGGTACTGGAAGCCGCGGCCGTTGGCGTCGCCCTCGATCATCACCTCGATAAACGCCTTGTTGATGAGGTCCATCTCCGCCTGACAGTCGCCGTAGGTGAAGTCCATGGGCTTGCCGCCCACGATACAGGGCTGATCGGCGAGGTCGGCGGGCACCGTCCAATCCAGCGTGATGTTGGAAAACGGGGCCTGCGTTCCCCAGCGGCTGGGCGTATTGACACCGAAGATGAAGCTCTCGATGCAGTGCTTGACCTCGTTGTAGCTGAGCTTGTCCGTGCGCACGAAGGGCGCGAGATAGGTGTCGAAGCTGGAGAATGCCTGCGCCCCCGCCCACTCGTTCTGCATGATGCCGAGGAAATTCACCATCTGGTTGCAAAGTGTCGCAAGGTGCTTGGCCGGGGCGCTGGTGATCTTGCCTGTCACGCCGCCAAGCCCCTCCTGAATGAGCTGCTTGAGGCTCCAGCCGGCGCAGTAGCCGGTGAGCATGGACAGGTCGTGCAGATGGAGGTCCGCGCTGCGGTGGGCATCGCCGATCTCTTCATCGTAAATCTCGCTGAGCCAGTAGTTGGCGGTGATAGCGCCGGAGTTGGACAGGATCAGCCCGCCCACAGAGTAGGTGACGGTGGAGTTTTCCTTGACCCGCCAGTCCGACACCCGTAGGTAGTCGTCCACCAGCTTTTTATAGTCCAGCACGGTGGAGTGCATCTCCCGCAGCTTCTCCCGGTTCTTCCGGTAGAGGATATAGGACTTCGCTACGGCGGCATACCCGGCGCGCTGCAGCACCGCCTCCACGCTGTCCTGAATGTCCTCCACGCCGATCTCGTTGTTCCTGACCTTGCCGGCATAGTCCGCCGTTACCTGCAGGGCAAGCAGGTCGATGATAGCTGTGTTGTAGGGGATCTTCGCCGCGTCAAACGCCTTGGTGATGGCATTGGCGATCCTGGCAAGGTCAAAATCCACCCTTCTTCCGTCCCGTTTGATGACCTGATACATGCTTGTCTCCTCCTGTTCTCTATTGTCCGCGGATCTGTGTGTTCGGTATATATGGCAAAACGCTGTCCCGCAGCGCCTTGATCTCGTCCTCGCTCGGGGGGCTCACGCCGCCGCCGACCAGCGCGCCCGAGTCCGCAAACGGCTGGAGGAAATAGCGCCTCACGCCCTTCAGCCAGCGGCCGAGCTCCTCCATGTCCCGCGGCGTGTGCAGCGGGGCGCAGACGGTAGTGCGGAACTCGTAGTCCACCGTGCCGTCCATCAGCAGGGCGGCGCTCTCCCGCACCCTGGAAAGGCAGTCGATGCCGCCGCAGGTTTCCGCATAACGAGAAGGGCTGTTCTTAATGTCCATCGCCACATAGTCAAGAACGCGCTCCTGCAGAAGCGCCTTGAGCATGGCGGGGTTAGTGCCGTTGGTGTCCAGCTTGACGGCATAGCCAAGACGGCGAAGCTTTTCGAGAAACTCCGGAAGCTCCGGCTGGAGCGTCGGTTCCCCGCCGGTGATGCAGACACCGTCCAGCTTTCCTTTCCGCCGTTCCAGAAAGGAAAGTACCTCCGCTTCCGGTATTTCCGACCCTTCGCTTTGCTCCGGCAGCACCAGGCCCGGATTATGGCAATAGGGACAGCGCAGATTACAGCCGGATAGGAACACCGTACAGGCGACCTTGCCGGGGTAGTCCAGCAGCGTCAGTTTCTGTAATCCGCCAATGCGCATGGTGATGCCTCCCTCCTCCTAAGCGAGAATCTGTAACACAATAATCATACCGTATATTGTGTTTAATGTCAATATAAAAACACAATATATTGTTTGCGCCGTTTGAGTGTTTTCATCAGGCGCAACTCCTGTCCGGTATCTGCCCTCTGTGTGGCATTGTTCAAAAGCCAGCATATCTGGCTTCTTCTATTCACAGAGATTACCCTCACAGCACTTAATCAGAGCATTTCGGCGGCAATACCATCAGACGATGTTATTTCGTCAGCGGTCATGCGTTGCGTCCGCTGTGCCGTTTTGCGCAACAGGCCGAACAGGTGGAGACAAGCAACCTTTCCGAGATCCGGCTCGACGAAGAGACCCTGCCGGAGCTTCGCTCCCTCACCCACGCCCTCAATGAAATGCTGGAGCGCTTGAGCCGCGGCTTTGACGCTCAGCGGCAGTTCGTCGGCAACGCCGCCCATGAACTGCGCACGCCGCTGACGCTGCTGCAAACACAACTGGAGCTTTTCCCCGATGAGCATCCGGATATTCCGCCGGAAAGCGCGGCGTTCCTCGCCGCCCTGCAGGACGAAGTCCAGCGGCTCAGTCGGCTTACGCATGCGCTGCTGGACATGAGCGATCTTCAGTCCGTTCCGCGCAACGATGTCATTCTGCTCTCGCCCATGATCGACGAGGTCTTTGCCGACCTCGCCCCGCTGGCCGAGCGCAACGGGATTTCCCTCTCGCGTGAAGGGGAGAATATTACTGTTGTCGGCAGCGATATGCTGCTTTGCCGTATGTTTTCCAACCTGGTGGAGAATGCCGTCAAATACAACCATCCCGGCGGTATGGTGAAGGTAGATGTTCAGCAGCGGGACCGACAGGCGGTCATCCATGTAGCGGACACTGGCCGCGGCATCCCACAGGAATTCTGGCAGAGCATCTTTCAGCCCTTTTTCCGCGTGGACAAGTCACTCAGCCGCGAGCTTGGCGGAGCGGGGCTCGGCCTTCCGCTGGTGTGGGAGATTGCGCGGCTCCACGGCGGCCGCGTCTGGGTGGAGGAAAGCAATGACAATGGCAGTGCTCTGGCCGTAACACTTCTGTTGTCCGCATCGATCACAGACACCGTCAGGAGGTAAAACAGTATTTCTTACAAGTTATCTGATCACGGTCAAACCAAGAGAGGTACTTGAGCGCTGCTCTAAGGCGCCGGCCAAAGCTCAGCGCAAAGGGGCTGAGGTCAGACTGGAGCGGCAATCAGCGAAGAATCCCTTGCCAACACCGGGTGTGGATTTTAGGTTGTGCCCCCCCTGTTTGAACAACGGAAGCTTGTCTATAGCTTTTACTGTGGCGTTGCCGGAAAATAAGAAAGCCACAGGGAAAAGCATCCTCTTGATAGGAACCTAACTTTACTTTTATCCGAAAATACGATAATATAAAATTATATATTCATACTCATTTTCAGATTAGAAGGTGGATATTCAAGATTTGCGAAGTTGCGTAGCCACCCCGAAAGGAGGCCCTATGATTCAATTTGAGCATGTCACCAAAAGCTATGAAAAAGCCACCATCCTGAAAGATTTGAATTTCACGATTCCGGATGGACAGTTCGTGATACTGATCGGCCCATCCGGGTGTGGTAAGACCACCACCATGAAACTCATCAACCGGCTCTTGGAACCGGACTCCGGCATCATCTCCATCAATGGGAAGGACATCCGCTTGCAGGACAAGGTGGAGTTGCGCCGACATATCGGTTATGTGATTCAACAGATTGGCCTGTTCCCAAATATGACCGTAGCCCAGAATATTTCCGTTGTCCCAAAACTCCTCAAATACGACAAGACCCGCTGTGCTAAGATCGTGCAGGAGATGCTGAAGCTGGTTCATATGGAGGACTATGCTGAAAAGTATCCCTCCGAGCTTTCCGGCGGTCAACAGCAGCGCATTGGCGTCCTACGGGCTTTGGCGGCCTCTCCGCCTATTGTACTGATGGACGAACCCTTTGGTGCATTGGATCCGCAAACGCGAGAGGCTCTTCAGGACGAGGTGAAAAACCTGCAGCAGCGTCTTGGCAAGACCATCATTTTTGTCACCCATGACATGGATGAGGCACTGAAGCTGGCCGATATCATCATCTTCATGGATGGCGGAGAAGTTGTGCAGATGGCCTCTCCTGAGGAGATGCTGGAAAACCCCGCCACCGAAAGAGTCCGAAGTTTCTTGGGTAAGCATGCTTCTGGTACGCAGCCGCCTTCTAAGGTGGAACAATTCATGCGCACCAATGTGCAGGCCGTCCAACGGGATCGCGGTATTCTGGAATGTGCCGAGCGGATGGCACGCCACAGCGTGGACACCCTGCTGGTGGTGGACGAATGCAACCGTTATGCCGGAACAGTTTCCATCGGGGATATCCGCGCATGGGGTAAGGAATTGAAGACCATCGATCCCATCATCCGCCAGACTGCACGGACGGTTCGGATCGGAGATGATGCAAAGGAGTCCTTTGACTATCTGCTGGAATCCGGCGCCTCCTATGTGATCGTCCTCAACGAGGACGATACTGTAGCCGGCATCGTCACCAAAACCAGTGTGGCCCGCGCCGTTGCAGAGACACTGTGGGGTGATGAGAAATGAGAGCTCTCTTCGATACATACGGTGCCATGTTGGGGCATGCCATCCTGGTTCATACTGGCTATGTCCTGATTTGCGTGACCGTCGGATTTTTTCTGGGCCTGTTGCTTGGCGTAGCCCTTTCCCGAACGCCCCGGATATCCGGTATCGTGCTGCCTGTCATCTCTGTTTTACAGACGATCCCCGGGCTCGTATTTATCGGCGTGTTATTTCTCTGGCTGGGTATGGTGCCAATGACTGTCATCATTGCGCTGTCCATCTACGCCATGTTTCCGGTGCTGAAAAACACCTACACCGGTCTTTTGGGTGTGGAGCAAAAATATCTGGAGGCCGCCAAAGGCTGCGGCATGTCTCAACTTCAGTCCCTGCTGCGAGTTGAGCTTCCTTTGGCAATGCCAAGCATTATCGCAGGGCTTCGCATGTCTGCTATCTACACGGTATCCTGGGCGGTGCTTGCGGCAATGATCGGGCTTGGTGGGTTGGGAGGCTTTGTCTATCAGGGAACATCGTCCAATAACAATACGCTGATCCTGCTTGGTGCGATCCCGTCTGCGCTGTTGGCTGTCGTAATTGGAGCTTTTGTAGACCTTCTGCAGAAAAGAGTGACACCGAAGGGGCTTCGAAAGGAGGGGAACTGATGAGCTGGAACCTTGTGCTGGAACACCTCTTTATTGTCCTTGCCGCCAGTCTGCTGTCTATTCTTGTCGGAGTCTCTCTTGGCATCTGGGCCTATGTCTCCTCGAAAACTCGCCCTGTAATTCTGCGGGTCGTTGATTTGCTTCAGACCATACCTTCACTGGCCATGCTTGGCATCATTATGGTCTTTCTCGGAGCTGGAAAAATCACCGTGATCATAGGCATCACCCTTTACTCTCTTCTGCCCATCGTCCGCAATACCTGCCTGGGACTGCAGCAGGTCGATCCCGGTGTAAAGGAAGCCGCTCGCGGCATGGGCATGAGCAAACCATACCGCATCCTGATGGTCGAGTTCCCATTGGCGATCCCGACCGTGTTCACAGGTGTTCGCATCGCTGTTGTCAATGCCATCGGCACTGCGGTATTCGCGGCTTTTGTGGGTGGCGGAGGCCTTGGTGGCATCATCAATCGCGGTATCCGCATTCAGGATATGCGCCTGATTCTTACAGGCACCGGCTGCCTGATGATCATTGCAGTTCTGGCGGATTCACTTTTAGGGTGGTTGGAGCGGCAGGCTCGCCGCAGCCGAGGCGGTTCTCGAAAAATGTGGATCCCTGTGGCTGGTTTGCTGGTGTGCTTTCTGCTTCTGCTGCCTTACGGAAGGACTTCCGCCGGTGATCTCTCTCTTTATGATGGGGACTATTCTGAAACACAGCTTATGCACCACATGGTCAAAATGCTGGTGGAGGAGCAAACAGGCCTCTCAGTCAACATCGGTGACCAGATGTCTCAGGTGAATAATTTCAAAGCCATGGTCGGTAGCAATCACACCTGCGACCTTATGATCTCCTATGATGGTACCCTGCTGACCACCTTCTTCGGGCAGGATGTAGACGATGTACCGGCGGGAATGTCTATCTATGAGTATGTCAATCAGGTTTCCCGACAGGACTATGGTATGACGCTGTTGGATCAACTGGGTTTCGATAACACCTATGCCATCGGTGTACCGCAGGCTCTGGCGGAAGAATACGGCCTGAACTGCATCAGTGACCTGATTCCGATCGCAGGGCAACTAACCTTCGGCGCAGAACAGGAGTTTTTTACACTGGAAGGCAGTATGAAATACGGTCCCTTCAAAGAGGCTTATGGGCTGCATTTCAAAGAGGCCAAGCCTGTGGACATGGGGCTGAAGTATGCTGCCATTGAAAACGGCAGCTTTGATGTTTCTGTGGTCTATGCAACGGATGGCCTGAACCGCAAGGTGGGGTTGAAAATCCTTGAGGATGACAAGGGCTTTTTCCCAGATTACAATGGTGCCTTTTTTGTCCGTGAGGATGTACTGGAACAGTATCCGGAACTGGAGGGCATTCTGAACCGGCTTTCCGGGAAGATTCCAACGGAACAAATGGCGGAGTTGACCTATCAGGTCGATGTTCTCGGACGGGATGTGGATGAGGTCGCCCGAGAGTTTTTAGATAGTCTGAATTTGTAGAGGACTGTGTAACTCAAACTGCTTTAAGCATAAAAACAACCGCTTTCTATTTGATCTCTCATTATGGAGCAGGTCTTCCGTTGAACAGATACGGAAGTGGTGCATATGCAGTCGATCAACAGTTTTCACTGTATGATGCTGCATCCGATGACCAAAAGTTCAAACTGGTCACTGTAAACAACAAGCAAAGAATCGCCATGAACGGCAACACGTCCTTGGGGTTGAACGTTTATCGCTCTGGCGATAATCCATGTACACTTTACACGCTTTTGAACAATGATAATGACTCTCAGGTCTCAATCGAAGCATGTAGCGAGGGAGTGTCTGATTGCTACTATATCCACTCACCTCTACGTGCTCTGTAGTGTGCCTGCTCTCTCAAGTGAATTATATCAAATTTAACCATGCTGCGTACAGTACAAACGCGTTTCATCTCTTGTTTGTACCTTGAAGCGTAGCGGAAAGGTGGTCATATTTATGAAAATATTGATGATCATTCTGCTGTGCCTGTGCCTTTTGCTTCAGATCGGTTGTATGGGAAATCCCGACATGAAAGAATCTCATCAGAGCGGCAGAGAAGCAACACTGACAGAAAATAATATGACGGATACCGAAAGAGATTCGGAAACCACAAAAGCCGTTTCGGAAGTCGACAACAATGCTCCGATAAGCATGACGAACGGAGAGCTGATTGACTTTCTTTCGCTTTCAAGTCCGCATTGGTACAGCTATTTCATGGATGGAGACGACAAAAAATTCTATTCATTGCTTTTCTACCCTTCATCCGATAAAATGGAATGGAGTATCGGATATTATGAAAGCGAAGGGGAAAACACCTTCTCCGGCACATATACCATTGACAACGAAGAGGTCTTCCACGCCGAGCTCAGTGACGCGCTTCGGGATACCAAATTACAGCTTTCTTTCACGGTGGATGTTCTCAATACCGACACCGGAAAGAAAGAGATTTCTCTGAACATCACCGACTCAAGCCTTGATAAATACCAGAATCTTGTAAACGCACCGATCAGGTTCACCTTGGACACATCGGCGGATTATCCTCTGTCAACATCGGTCTTTACCATAAAGCAGAAAACACAATCTGAGAATATTGAAATAAGTGTGGCGGCGGATCGCCAGATGACGTTGAAGGACAATGTTCTGTATGACGGTTCGAATGAAGAATACTTCAGATTCAGTCTTCTTGAAAATACGACAGCAGAGGATTATCTCAAATCCTTGTCGGATGAAAACACGCAGTACAATGAAGTTGAAACTTTGAACGGCAAAAAGACGGAGAGCGGATTCACCTATCGCGTATATTATATGGATGTTGAGATAAGAAAGGGACAGACTGCCAGGCACTATAAGTTTTTTGTCACTGTCGATGAAACTGACATCATTTTGATAGATGCGTATCATTATAAATTCAAAGACGGATCCGGTGAAGAAGATTATCTGGAAAAATATATTCTTCCTGTGGTAGGCTCTTTTGATATCGTGAAAAACTGACACTTAGGGAGAGGTTCGAACAAACCAGACGAAATCATAAGTTAAGAAGCAAAGCGGACGTTTGTTGTGGAATCGGCTGCAAATTCTCGCGTATCTCGGTGTTTTTGCTCTTTTCTGTTGAAAGGACTCCTGCAAATGTGGACACACTCTTTTCGGAAAGAGAATAGACCTGTTTGATAACCCGACTTCAGAGTATGAAAATGGCGATGGAATCGGCATTCTCATTTACAATTCGGGAGGGTTATCGAACAATTCTAATGAACAGCACAATCAAGAAAGGTGGACTACACCGAGCAGAAGAAACTTGCCGCCGCGGTCAACAAGATCGGCGCGAACATCAATAGCTCCCACCTGATCCTCCTTCTGTGAGCCGATGCATTAGCAATGATCTCGTGCCATTATTGAGCGCTTACGTTCATTGCTCGTCATTTGTTGTACACCACTGAACGCGTTATAGTGGTGGGAAGTTTCGCAACTTCCCACCACTATTGTCCCATGTCTGTCCAGCCGCCCTCAGCTTTGACGGTTACAGAGTAATTACACCTCATCATATCATTAGGCACATTATATGTTAATTTTCTCCATCTGTATAAATTATTTCTCCAGTATCAATTTTTATTTTACAAGGAGCATATTTTTTGTGGTCCGAATGAACTGTATATATGTATTCTCCATTAACGGTAAATAAAGCTCCTCTTTTCTGCCCGTGTCCTGTATATCCTGGAACGGTAATTTTATTTTCCCCTTTTATAATATCCATATTATTTTGTGCCGGCCCTGCCATATACCAAAGGTCGATATAAGAATATATTCTTATATCGTCTTTTTTGTAATATGTTTTTGCATAGGGCGCACTTGCCGACAAGCTATAATCTTCTCTTATTTCAAAAAACGCATCCCCCTCTGAATAGTAATAAAAACTATCTGTATACAATTCAATTCCCGTTATACTATCAGAATATTTTTTCCCATAAAAGTAATCCCATTTCATATAATCATAAACCACTTTCCATGTCAAAGGAAGATAAACTATATATTTATA
>OQVI01000100.1_pt1 | contig 50247 bp, 37 predicted proteins | sample 1691651 | NCBI WGS metagenome assembly OQVI01 (sample SAMN03418287, study PRJEB22391) | human gut metagenome | biome: human-gut; feature: organic feature; material: feces | host: Homo sapiens | place: Italy | collected 2013-04
AAACTGGAAGAAACTCCGTCAAGCCCTGAATTATAGCCTGAAAAATCGCATTGATGATACCCATTGCTGTCCTCCGAAATTTTGTTATTTGTCAGAGATAAAAGCCGTCACGGCTGAGATAATGTGCCGGATCTGTGTCCACAGCAGTATCATCACCCTCAAACTCTTCTCCGATATCTACGTCAGTCCTGAACACGTCATAAAGGTCGATTATTGTCTGAAACATTTTCAGCTTTCTCCTTTTCAGAACTGTTTTCTATCATATCATAAAGGCAGTCTATCGCCTCGGAAAGCCCTCCGAGCCTGTCGATAAGCCCCTCTTTTACAGCCTGCTCCCCGTCGATAACAGAACCAACGTCCATTACAAGCTCGCCCGTTGACATCATAAGCTCACGGAAACGCTCAGGCTTTATGGCTGAATTATCGCACACAAAGCGAACTATCCTCTCCTGCATTTTGTCAAAATAAGAAAGCGTCTGAGGTACTCCCAGCACAAGCCCGTTCATTCTAACAGGGTGTATGGTCATTGTGGCGCTTGGCACTATAAATGACTTTTTCGCACACACCGCCAACGGCACGCCTATGGAGTGACCTCCGCCCACAACCATTGACACAGTAGGCGTTTTCATACTAGCAATAAGCTCTGCAATGGCAAGTCCTGCTTCCACATCTCCGCCCACAGTGTTGAGGATTATCACAAGACCCTCTATGCTCCTATCCTGCTCGATAGCAACAAGGGCAGGTATGATATGCTCATACTTGGTGGTCTTGTTTTGTGCAGGCAAAATATAATGCCCCTCCACCTGACCGATAATGTTCAGGCAGTGTATAACGTGCTTTGCGTCTGGCAATGTGACAGAACCCATTTCCTTTATCTGCCTTATATCCTCAGCAAGCTTTTCGCTCTCTACATTTTCTTCTTGTTCAGACACTCAGATACCTCCCGTTCTTCATTAGTAACTTTCGTCACAAGAGAAGTATTTGCAGTGTTCATTGAAAATATGCAGGAAAACCGCCACACCTTTAATATAATAGCACAAGTTCTACCTAATGTCAACAACTTGCAAGAGCTAAAAAAAACAATTTTGCAGGAATTTTACGCTATCCTGCAAATTATTTATAAAAAGTTTAAATCTATTTTTGATACTCCTCAGCAAGCACCTGTTCACACCAAAGTATAAGATCTGCGAAATCTTCCTTGTCAAGATAGGAGAAATACTTGTTCACAGCCTCACCCTCAGCAGCTTCTATGGTGTCCGTCAGGCAATAGCCGTCAGAAGAAATAGTTATCTCTGTTTTGGTGTTCTCTTTAAGTCCTAGAGTTATCTGTATAAAATCAAGTCCCGGATCTTTAGACGGAGCCGTCCTGTATGAAGCGTTGCCGAAGCTGTCTATCATTTTCACAAGCTCGTTGTAATCATCATGATCGGCAAGATAGCATTCTCCGTATTCTCCGCCTACTTTCACACAAACCTTTGCATATGCGCCCTCGTAGATATCATAATTATAAAAGTCATCAAAGCAAGCATAGTATATGCCGCCATTCTTTGTGAGCTTGTAAAAGCCTTTGTACGCCTTATTTGTATCTATGCTGTCGGCTGATATCTTCTCAACAGAATCCCACTTATCCGAGCCGTCTGATGACACAACATTTTTACCGTCAGGAATCATAAGTGAATAAACAGCGTCCGTGCTGCTGTCATCAGCCTGCGACTCATATGTATAAAAGCTGTCAGCGGAGAATTTCTTATGCTTATAGTCACTTAAATTTCCGTCGCTGTCATATTTCATATACTGCATAGGAGCGTTGCGCTCTTTATCATAAGAAAGCTGTAGAATACCATTGCTCACCACAGTTATTTCAGTGTACTCATCAGCTTCAAGCACAACGTTTCCCGACTTGTCAAGAAGTCCCACTGCTCTGCCGTCACGATAAGTGAAGAAAAGATCCGCAAGAAGCTTTTCACATTTATATTCCTCAAAAGGCTGCTCCTCAACCTCGGCAACATACTGAGTGCTGTCAAAGCTTGTATAAAGCTTTCGTGAAAGCTCGTCAAGGCTTTTAATTTTATTCAGAAACTCCGGAAATTTGTATTCCTTGACCTTCACATTGCTTGGTTGTGCTGAGTCGCTTGTCTTTATCTGCGACACCGCAGACGACTGTGTTGTTTCTTTGTCTTTTTCACAGCCGAACATAGAAATTGTCAGCGTCAATGCAAGCGCAAGAGCCGCACATTGTTTTCTTTTTGTCATCGTTATCCCCTCGTATTTTATTTTGTTATCTCACAGCACGAGCCGTTACACTATATTATAATACACAAATCTGATTTTTGCAAGATATATTAAAACTTTTTATTCTTTATCATAGCAGTATGGTAATACGCTAAATGTTATAAAAGTGTTAAATGTTTAAAAGTGCCTTTACATATAGAATGTTTTGTGCTATAATATCCTAGTGGCAGTGTTGATTTCGATAAATATCTGCTACTAATTTTGCTGTTTTATGGCAAGGAGGATAAAATTAAATGGTTAGAGCGATTGTCGGCGCAAACTGGGGCGACGAGGGTAAGGGCAAGCTTACCGATATGCTTGCTGAAAAGTCTGATATAGTAGTAAGATTTCAGGGCGGTGCTAACGCAGGACATACTATTGTAAATCACTACGGAAAGTTCGCTTTGCACACTTTGCCTTCCGGCGTATTCTATGATCACACAACAAATATTATCGGCAACGGTGTTGCACTTAATATCCCTGTATTTTTCAATGAGCTTAAAAAGGTAACTTCCGAAGGCGTTCCAATGCCTAAGATACTTATTTCCGACAGAGCGCAAATGGTAATGCCATATCACGTTTTGTTCGATCAGTACGAAGAAGAAAGACTCGGAAAGGCAAGCTTCGGCTCAACAAAATCGGGTATCGCACCTTTCTATTCTGATAAATATGCAAAGATTGGTTTCCAGGTACAGGAGCTGTTTGACGAGGAAGCTCTCAAGACAAAGATCAAGAGAGTTCTTGAAACGAAGAACATTCTTCTTGAACATCTCTATCACAAGCCTCCTATCGACGCTGATGAGCTTTTCAATACTCTTATGGAGTATAAGGAAATGGTTGCTCCATATGTTTGCGACGTATCTGCTTTCCTTTGGAACGCTATCAAAGAGGGCAAGAACGTTCTTCTTGAGGGTCAGCTTGGCTCACTGAAGGATCCTGACCACGGTATCTATCCAATGGTAACATCTTCATCTACACTGGCAGCATACGGTGCTATCGGTGCAGGTATACCTCCTTATGAGATAAAGACTATCGTAACTGTTGTTAAGGCTTATTCTTCCGCAGTTGGTGCAGGTGCATTCGTTTCTGAGATATTCGGCGATGAGGCTGACGAGCTGAGAAGGAGAGGCGGCGACGGTGGAGAGTTTGGTGCAACAACAGGCAGACCTAGAAGAATGGGTTGGTTCGACTGCGTTGCAACTAAGTATGGCTGCCGTATCCAGGGCACAACAGACGTTGCTTTCACAGTAGTTGACGTTCTTGGCTATCTTGACAAGATACCTGTATGCGTAGGCTATGAGATAGATGGTGAGGTAACAACAGACTTTCCTACAACAAGAAAGCTTGAAAAGGCAAAGCCTGTTTTTGAAGTTCTCGACGGCTGGAAGTCAGACATCAGGGGCATCAAGAAGTATGAAGATCTTCCTGAAAACTGCAAGAAGTATATCGACTTCGTTGAAAAGCATATCGGCTTCCCTATCACAATGGTTTCAAACGGACCAAAGAGAGAGGACATTATCTACAGAGAAAGCCCACTTTCAAAGTAATTTCAGATATCACAAAAGGCTGCGGCAAAAAGTCGCAGCCTTTTTCATTTAGATAGAGTGTAAAAAACGAATGATCGGCACGTCGCATTTCTGCGAAACAGAAATTGAGCCGCTCCCCTACAACTAACGTAGATATTGTTGATTTGGTACAGGTATGATATTAAACACTAACTAAGTGTAGTTCTACATTTTGGCTTTATTGAGAAAATAGAGGATATCTTTTGGAGAATAAGCTTCTACCGCTCCGTCACGAAGAAGCGCACACTGTCCTGCGTATTTCTCGCTGAAAATGTCATGAGGCGGTATAACAAAAACGTCTTTATTCTGGGATAAAGCATGATTTACAGTATTCAGCGTGCCACTGCGAATTCCTGCTTCAACCACAAGAACGCAATGTGAAAGTGCCGAAACAATGCGGTTTCTTATACGAAAATTCTCAGGAACAGGTCTTGCCTGAGGGAAAAATTCTGAGATGGCTACCCCATGTGTTGCTATCTCACGCTTGAAGCCCGTCCTGCCACGAGGATAATCATATTCTAGCCCACAGCCCATAACAGCCACAGTGCTTCCACCTGCACGCATCGCACTGCGGTGTGCGGCAGTGTCGATACCCATAGCAAATCCGCTTATGATATTTACCCCACGCTCTGCAAGAAAGCTTGAAAACTCCTCCGCCACGGCTACAGAATAATCGCTTGGTTCTCTAGTGCCGATAATGGCAACGCTCTTTTCAATAGACAGACAGCTTACATCACCACGGCAGAAAAGCACAGCAGGTGGACATTCTATCTGTTTCAACCGTTCAGGATAAAGAGGATCGTCAGGGGTTAGGATATATATACCCTTTTTCTCGCAGTATTCAGCCACCTGTTTCGCCTGAAAGAACGTACAGCAGGCTATCTTTTCAGCCTCCTGCTGAGTAACATATCCACAGCGCAGTGACAATAGATCATCGCACATTTCTTCAACGCTGTCATAATATGACATAACGTCCCACAAACGCTTGTCCGCAGGTCCGAACGCAACATCAAGCCACAGCCACAACAGCTTTCTGTCTGTATTTTCAAGCATTTTTCCTGCACCTCCAGTTGGCAGATTTCTTTTAATCTTATTGTATCATATTTTATTGTTAAAAACAACAAAATTTTATAGCATTTTGGTTAAATCAAAGGATTACTGTTGAAAAGGGCAATACCATATGTTATAATGGATATTGAAAATTTGAACTTGAAAGGATAGTTGCTTAATGATAAACAAGCTTGACCTCAGCGGCGAATGGCTGCTGTGTCTTGACAAGGAATATAAGGGTACTGACCTTGTTTTTGATGATACAATAAACCTTCCAAACACCACTTCCAACGCTAAAAAAGGCGAATACAATACTAAGAGAGAAACAGGCTTTCTTACAGACACATATAAATTTGAGGGCTTTGCATGGTTCAGAAAAAACGTTGACTTCTCTGCTCTGCAATGTGAAAATCTTAAACTTTATCTTGAAAGAACAAGAATAACTGAACTTTATATAGACGGCAAAAAGATAGGCAGGCAGGAGAGCCTCTGCACTCCGCACATCTATGACCTGAACGAGTATATCGGTACTGGCATACATGAAATGACTATCTGCGTTTCAAATGTTGGCTACAAGACCAAGGGCGGTCACCTGACTTCACCTGACACTCAGACCAACTGGAACGGTATCACAGGACGCATTGAGCTTATAGGCTACAAAAACGCCCACGCTGAAAATGTTATGCTTTGGTGCGATATCCACAGCAAGACAGTAAGGGTGACTGCTGACATAACAGGTGGGAAAAGCAGAAAAGCTGTCATAAGTGCTGAGAGCTTCAACAGCGAAAGAAGCCACACTCCTGAGGTGCAGAGCTTTGAATACACAAACGGCAAGCTTGACGCTTTATACAAAATGGGTGACGATTGCCTGCTTTGGAGTGAGCATGAGCCTAACCTCTACAAGCTGAAAATAGATATCGACGGCGACGTGAGCGAGCATATCATCGGTATGCGTGAGTTCAGGACTGAGGGTGGAAAGTTCACCATAAACGGAGAAAAAACCTTTCTCAGAGGAAAACATGACGGCATGATATTCCCTAAGACCGCTTTTGCACCTACCGACCTTGACGAGTGGCTGAGGGTAATGAAGATATCAAAGTCATACGGCATGAACCACTACCGCTATCACACCTGCTGTCCCCCTGAGTCTGCGTTTATCGCTGCGGATATGCTTGGAATTTATATGGAGCCACAGCTTCCTTTCTGGGGAACTATCACAGAAGAGGGCGAGGAAAACCACAATCAGGAGGAGCAGGATTTTCTCGTTGAAGAGGGCTTCAATATGCTGAAATTCTTCGGCAATCACCCCTCCTACTGCATGATGTCAATGGGCAACGAGCTTTGGGGTTCAAAGAAGATACTCAACGATATCATAGGCGGCTACAAAAAATTTGACAACAGACACCTTTACACACAAGGTTCAAACAATTTCCAGTGGTTCCCTAACGTTATAGAAAATGACGATTTCTTTGTTGGCGTAAGACTTGCGAACGACAGGCTTATAAGAGGCTCATATGCTATGTGTGACGCTCCACTTGGTCATATTCAGACTGACAAGCCTGCGGCTAATCACGATTATGACAGCATTATAAGACCTAAGAAGCAGGCAAGCTCCACGGAAATTTCAGAGGACGGCACTGTCCAGATACAGTACGGCACGACCATGAAAACTGTCAAGGCAAGCGAAGCTGACGCAGATTTTATCCCTGAAGTGCCTATCGTTACTCACGAAATAGGTCAGTATGAAACTTATCCGAACTTCAAGGAGATAGAGAAATACACAGGCTCCCTTAAAGCCAGAAACTTTGAGGTATTCAGAGAAAGACTTGATGAAAAGGGTCTTTTGCCGCTGGCTGAGGATTATTTCAAATGCTCAGGCAAGCTTGCTGTGCAGTGCTATAAGGAAGAAATGGAGGCTGTTTTCCGCTCAAGACTTCTTGGCGGTTTCCAGATACTCGATATTCAGGATTTCAGCGGTCAGGGTACTGCCCTTGTGGGTGTACTTGACGCATTCATGGACAGCAAGGGACTTATCACAGACAGCGAGTGGAGAGAGTTCTGCAATGACGCTGTTGTAATGGCACGTTTTGACAGCTATGTTCTTGAAGCTGGCAGCAGTTTCAAGGCGCACACAGAGCTTTGCAATTACAGATCTGACCTTAAAGAAGGCAAGCTTATCTGCACTCTCACTCTTGAAAACGGTGATGTCATTGGCAAGGTCAAAAAGAATTTTGTTGCAGAAGGCAACTACACTGACATTTGCGATGTAGAGTTTACTCTCCCACAGGTAACAAAGAACACAAAGGCTGTGCTTGCACTTGAAATTGAGGGCACTGACATACGCAATCACTATGACCTTTGGGTGATACCGACAGTTGAAAAGACAGATATAAGCGGCGCATACATTTTTAACGAGGTAAACGAGGAAGCTGAAAGTCTGCTGAAACAGGGCAAGACAGTGCTTATCGTCCCTGACCTTTCAAGGCTTGAAAATTCTATTGAGGGCTTCTACTGTCAGGACTTCTGGTGCTATCATATGTTCTGTATCATCTCACAGATGATGAAAAAACCTGACCCTGTTGGCACAATGGGACTTCTTATCGACACCGAACACCCTGCTCTTGCAGGCTTTGCAGGGGAAAAATACTCAACGCCTCAGTGGTGGGAGATAGTTCAGAACTCACGCTCGGTTATTCTTGACGACTTTAAGGGCGAGAAAAATGTTATCGTGAGAACTATCGACAACTTTGACCGCAACCACGATCTTTCACTCCTCTACGAGTATGAAAAGGACGGCGGCAAGGTGGTAGTTTGCTCATGCGATTTTGATAAGCTTTCCCACTCCCCTGAGGGACGTGCGTTCATAAATTCTGTTGTTGACTATGTAAGAAACTAACCGAATATTTATTGCTAAGGGCTGTACTGTTTTGCGGTACAGTCCTTATTTTGTTTGTGCTTGTTGCATAAAACGTCCGCAAAACATTTGTCTGATATAACAAAAGTGCCGACACTACAGTGGCATATGGTTCACTTATTACGAAAAATGTGTTATAATTTAGGTGTATGTTATACAGGAAGGTGATGTTAAGTGCCAAAAGTAAAACGTTATAAATACAAGAATATTGCAGCGGCTCTTGCCATACTGCTTTTGATCATTCTGGGAATATCTACATCGTGCAGTTCAAAGGCTGACAGCCCTAAGAAAATTTCCGACAGCTCGTCAAACTCCTCTGCGGTCAAGGCTGACAGCAGCAGTAAAAAAGCTGTAAAAAAGCTTACGGGCAATTATATGTATGTTACCGCAAAAAACAAAACTGATATGGTAAATGGAGATCTTATTCTCGTTAATGGCGACCACTCCTTCACCGGTACTGTGAATAACACAGACACAGTTTATTCCTATTTGTTTGACAAGAACGGAAGTCAAATAATGTCCACCAGCAGCACTCAACTGACGGCTAAAAAAGAGACCTTTGAAGCCTTTGGCAAAATGGGCAATGATTTTTATGCTGACAAAAAGATATCAACACTTATGATAAACACAGCTATGCCTGCGGAAGATGATGAAGACAGCAGCTCTGCCTGCTACGAGCATGACACTGGACTTGCCTTTGACCTGCATCTTTATGACTCAAGCACAGGCTCATATCCTGAGTTCACAGGCGAGGGAGATTATAGTTGGATATCTGAAAACTGCTGGAAATACGGACTTATCCTCAGATACCCAGAGGACAAAGCTGACATCACAGGTGTAAGCCCTATGGCTTATCATTTCAGATATGTTGGGATACCACACGCTGAGATAATGACAGCAAACAAGCTTTGCCTTGAAGAATACATAGATTTTGTCAAGGACTATACATTTGAAAAACCGCTCACATTCACGGCTTTTGATGACACTGAGTATTCAGTTTACTACGTTGCCGCCGACAAGGGCAGCACCACTAACGTGCCTGTACCACTTGACGACAGCAACAATGAGCGTCCTAACACTATCTCAGGCAACAACGTTGACGGCTATATCGTCTGCGTGAATATGACAGAAAATGCAGCACCTGCTGACTCGTCCTCTCAGACAGACCAGCAGGCGGCTACAGAATAAATTTTTCGGAGGAAATAAAATGCTTAAAGAAACAGTAGAAATAAAAGTAGATTATGAAAAGGCTGGCGTTTCAAGCGAAGGCTGCGCACCTGTGCTTGATTGCTATTACAACACACTCACTGAGGAAATAGGCAGAAAGAAGCACAAGGCAATTATAATCTGCCCGGGCGGAGGATATGATTGGTGTTCTGAGCGTGAAGCTGAACCTGTTGCATTCAGATTTTTGGGTGCAGGCATATGCGCATTTGTGCTAAGATACTCATGCGTCAAGAAAAAATTTCCTACTGACGCTTTGGAATGTGCAGCGGCTGTCAAATATGTTAGAGATAATGCGGAGAAATTTGACATTGACCCTGACAAGATAATAGTATGCGGTTTTTCAGCAGGCGGACACCTTGCGGCAACAATGGCAAACTTCTGGAACAGCGAGCTGCTCACAAAGCCTCTTGGCTGCAATCCTGAGGACATCAAGGTAAACGGCTCTATCTTGGGCTATCCTGTTATCACATCCGACCCTGAATACACTCATGAAGGCTCAATACTCAATATTATTGGAGAGGAAAAATCATCGGAGCTCAGAGAGCTTGTTTCAATGGAGAAGAGAGTATCGGAGAACACTCCTCCTACATTCATATGGCACTGTGCTGATGATGGCTGTGTAAGGGTTGAGAACACACTTTGGTATATGTGCAGTCTTTCAAAGTATCACATTCCATTTGAGAGCCACATTTATGAATACGGTGGACATGGACTTGCATTGTGCGACGAAACCACTGCCACATGGGAAGGTCACTATCAGCCGGTGGCGGCTCATTGGGCAGAGGCAGCTATTGATTGGGTACATAGGCTATAAAAAATATGTTTCGTGTGGCAACATAATTAAGCTAAAAAATGACTCACATCAATTTGATAGATACTCATATAGACATGTTCAAAGAACTAATATGAATGACCTATATAGTGAACTATAAACAGAACAGGTAGATACCTCAATTGAGTTATCTACCTGTTTTTATTTGTCCTTTTCTCTGCACTCGTATGATCTGTTAATAAGTTGGATATGTTTTGACGCCAGTCATTTTTTTATCAAGAATATTGAGTATTCCTCGGGATATATGTTAAATCTGTTGGTTATCCCCAAACTTCCTCGGCGATCTCCTTAACAAGAGCGAGCTTTGCCCACTGCTCCTCCTCTGTGAGCTTGTTGCCTATCTCACAGGAAGCAAAACCACACTGTGGGCTAAGGCAAAGTCTATCAAGTGAGATGTACTTTGCAGCATCGTGGATACGGTCGATAACAGCCTGCTTGTCCTCAAGCTCAGGCTTCTTTGATGTGATAAGTCCGAGAACTACCTTCTTGTCGCCGCTTACTGCTTTCAAAGGCTCGAAACCACCTGAACGCTCATCGTCAAATTCAAGATAATATGCGCTTACGTTCTCGCCTGCAAAAAGCGTTTCAGCTACACTGTCATATGCACCGCTGCTTGCATATGTTGAGTGGAAGTTGCCACGACAAACGTGAGTTGTGATAACAAGATCCTCAGGCTTGCCCTCGATAGCAAGGTTGTTTATTCTCAACAGAAGTCTTTTTATATCCTCAAGACCTGCGTCGTCAACTCCAAAAATAGCCTTTGCATTAGGGTCAACTATCATGCCCCATGAGCAGTCGTCGAACTGAATGTTGCGGCAACCTGCTGCATAAAGGTCAGCGATGACTTTTCTGTAGCCCTTTGCGATATCCTGAACAAGCTCTTCTGTATCGTTATAATACTTCTTTGTGTTCTCCAGTGCGAAAGGCATTATCATCTGCTCAAGAAACTGTGCAGGTGCAGGGATAGTCTGCTTTGCGACTGTGTTCTCGTCCTCGAGAGCCTTAACAAATTTAAAATGCTCAACAAATGGGTGGTCGCCAACTGATACCTTGCCTGTGAGGTATGTATCGTCTATCATTGCGGCTTCGCCATGGAATGGCAGACCTGTCTGTGTCTTGCTGTGGCCAACGCCATTAAAGCCCCACATAAAGTCAAGATGCCATGTGGCTCTGCGGAACTCGCCGTCTGTGATGATATGATAACCAGCCTTTTTCTGCTTTGCAACGAGATCAAGGATAGCCTTATCCTCTACCTCTTTAAGCTGCTCGGCTGTGATAGTGCCGTTTTCAAAATCTGCTCTTGCCTTTTTCAGATAGTCAGGTCTGAGAAAGCTGCCCACAAAATCGTAGCGGCATGGTGCTTTGATATTATTGCTCATTTTTATTACCTCTTTCATTTTATTATAGTTTATTTCCTATTGGTTTGCTGGTATTTAGTATAGCACGAAAAAGGGCGATAGTAAAATATTTATTTCTGTGGAATAGATATAGTTTCAGACTATATCGAATCGAATAGTTTGCTTGACTTTGGGGCATATGGTGTGGTATAATGAATAATACGATATAGTTAGACGATAAATCGAGATTAGATAAACAAAGGTATGTAATATGATAAAAATTGTGTGGTCAATAAAAGATATAAATAAATATCAAACAGGAAACTTACCCGATAATGCAATAAAGATAGAAACGCCTAAGAGCGTCGATGAACTGATGAAAAAAGCGTTGCCGATAGCTGTAATTCTATGTGTTTTACTTTTTGCCGCTATGCTTGGTAAAACCATTGTGTGCAAGGTGGTCGTGATCTCTCCAATATTTATTCTGGTGGGATTTGCTTTAGGCTTTTTCTTGTTGATAATTCACGAGTGGTTACACGGAATCGTTTATCCTAAGGACGCAGATGTAACAATAGGAAGAATTAAAGGAAAGACAACATTTGTGGCATTAGCATCATATCCATTAAAACGAGATAAGTTTATATTGATGTGTCTGCTGCCTTTTGTTCTTGGGGTGGTTCCTTTTATATTATTTTTAATTAGTCCTGCCGAATTTAGAGTATTTAATGGATTGAATTTTGGTATGGCGTGTATGGGTATGGTTTCGCCATTTCCAGATGTTTATAATGTCCTTACCGTTCTAAGGCGCTCTGAAAAAAACGATTCAATAATGTTCTACAAAAATGATATGTACAAGATCTCTTGAATTTTCAGACTAAGCTTTACCCATATATTCCACCGATACAGCCCCCTCTGTATCGGTATTTTTCTGTCCTTACCGCCTTCCATCGCCCCAATTCTATTGACATTTCCACCTTGTTGTGCTATCATAAAAGTTTACGAGTTAGTCATAACTAGCTGTATGATACCGCAGAATTAAGATAGATAAGAAAGGCGGAACATAATGAAAAGTTCTGCAATAGTAAAAAAGGCACTGCATAAAGCGGACGGCGTTTTGTATCCTGTTGCAGGCAGGAAAGATAAAGTCGTTATTACAATATCAAGTTGCAACGTCATGCAATGAAAGTTTTTTTACTTTATTCAAGCTTTTTTTGTCCACCTAATTTTTTTGAACAATCATGCTTTTTCTGACATATTATAAAAATGAAAATGCAAACGCAGTCACACTGATCTGATGCGTTTGAGATATGGAGGGTAATTTATGTCAGAAAAGTATTTTTTGGGTGCAATGACGCAGAATGGGTTTTCCACGGAATTTGGCAAGATAATGGCTGATAAGGAGTATTTCACATTCATACTCAAAGGAGGTGCAGGCACGGGAAAATCTTCACTTATGAAAAAGATAGCCGCCGAGTTTGAACCGACAGAGGACGTCACTAGATTTTATTGCTCCTCTGATCCTGCTTCCCTTGATGCAATCGTTCTGCATACATCAAAGGCCATAATCTGCGACGGCACTGCGCCACACGTTATGGAATGTTCATATCCAGGAGTTTGTCAGAAAATAATCAACTTAGGAGAGTATTGGGACGAAGAAAAACTGAAGGCCTTCAGATCTGAAATAATCGAGGTCACAGACAAAAACAAGTCGCTTTTGGCAAGAAGCAAAAGGTTTACCACTGCCCTGTCTAACGTTTGCTTTGATACCTACAATTGCGGTGAAGGCTGTCTGCTGGAGGAAAAGCTGAAAAGCTTCACAGAACGATCAGCAAAACGTCTTCTAAACAAAAAAGGCTCTGGCAGCGGCAAAACTGATCTTAGACAGTTGACCGCTTTGACGGAATACGGCTGTATGACGCAGCTTGCCACTCTTGACAGCTACCTTGACGTGTTCGCCATGAACGATGATTATTATGCCGCTTCCCACAAGTTCGTCACCCTCATGGCACAGCAGGCTGTAAAGCGAGGTTATGATGTTATCCTCTGCCCTGCTATCCTATTTGGCAACACCCTTTACGAGCATTTGCTTATCCCGGAGGCTGGCATCGCATTTGTGATAAATTCCCCTATAAGCAAGCTTGACGGCTTTGAAAAAGCTATCAACATGGGCAGATTTTATGACAAGAAAAAGGTCTCAGCCCTGAAAACAAGACTGAGATTAGATAAAGTCACCGCCTCCGACCTTGCAGAGGAAGTGTATTCAGGCATCAAGAAAGCCAAGAAAGTCCATGACGAGATAGAAAAGTATTATATCGCCGCAATGGACCACGCCGCCCTTAATAAGGTTTGCGACAGCATTTCAAGGGAAATTCACGAGAGGACTATAAAATAGTTTTCCACATTCCGTCGTAAGGCGCAGGCTCAAAGCCCATTTTCTTATAAAGCGATATGGCTCTGCCGTTTTCAAGCTCAACCTCAAGTCGGATACGGCGGAGCTTTTTGTCGCCATTTTCCTCGATATACTTAAAAAGCTCCCTGCCTAGACCTTTTGAGCGGTATTCCTCCAGCACAAAAAGCTCGTCTATCCATATAGTAATACCGCCTGCTTCAACTGAATATGTTTTCATTGTAACACAGTAGCCAACATTATTGCCGTCACAAACGAGCATATAACCCTGCACATACACGTCAGACCTCATCATTTCATCGAAGCCCTGCTCAAAATGCTCTCTTGGAACAGGCTTGTCCACCGCAGAAGAATTATAGAACTCAGTGGAAAATCTGATATAATCTTCCCTGTCCTCAGGCACAAATTTTCTTATCATTTTTATCTCTCCGTTTCTTTGGTATTAGCCTATTATAGCATTTTATTTATCAAAAGTCAAATGCACAAATTTTGTTGCAAAAGTCCAGATTATGTGATATAATTATTTTGGATAATTTTAATCATATTTGTGAGGATACATAATGAAATATACTTTTGATTGCGACCGCTGGGGAAGCAGTTTTTCAGTGCCGTCTAAAGTGGTCGATAAATACATAAAATTAAGTGATGGCGACTTTGTAAAGGTACTTCTCTGCATACTCTGTTCAACGGAACGTGAATGTGACAGTGCAAAGCTTGCGGAAAAGTCAGGACTTCCTGAGAACACTGTCATTGACGCTGTGACACACTGGGTATCACTGGGCGTTATCACCTCAGAACGCAGTGATACGGCAAAGCCTGCACAGGTCAAAGCCGTTTCTACGCCTGTTTCAGAGCCTGAAACAAAGGCCGAGCCTGTTTCAAAAGTGGAGGCAGTTGCCCCGAAACGTCAGAGCGTTTCAAACAAGCTGTGCATAAGATACAAAAATTCTGAGATATTGGAAAAACAGCAGAAGGACCCTAACCTTGCACATCTTTTTGACGAGATACAAACCGTTTTACAACGCACTATCAATGGAACTGAGCAAGGGGAACTTCTTGCTCTTTATGAATATTACCGATTTGATGCTGCATCTATTCTCTTAGCCGCAGAATACTGTGTGTCACTTGAAAAGCACAACGTGTCTTACCTTGTGACAGTAATGCGTGGGTGGTTTGAACAAGATATCTGTACTTATCAACAAATTGAGCAAGAAATAATTAGGCTTTCCAACATAAAAAAGTATGAATTCAAGGTACTGAAAATTTTCGGACAGACCGCAAAGCCGTCAAAGCAGCAGCTTGAGTTTATAGAAAAGTGGCGAACAATGGGCTTCACTGTTGAAATGCTGGAGATAGCCTATAACAAGTGCGTTGACAATACCAACAAACTGAATTACAAATATATAGACACTATACTGTCAAACTGGGCTGGCAAGAGCATCACTACCCCTGAACAGGTCACACACGAGGACGAAAAGTACCACACCTCCAAGAAGAATAAGAATACTAATAAGCAAACTTCCTATGATCTTGATGATTTTGAAAAATTCGCAATGAATTTCGATCTAGAAAAATCAGGAAAGCTATGATAAGGAGTAGAAAATGAAATATTCAATAAGCGCATATGACAAGGCTGAAAATGAACTTAAAAGACGGCGTGAAGCTGTCATGAACGAGCATGAGGTTCACGCTCAGGAGATAGCACAGCGACTTCCTGAAATAGAGGTTCTTACAAGATCACTAAAAGCAAATAACTGTGAACTCATGAAGGGCATAGTAGGCAAAAATGCTCATGGAAGAGAATATATACAAAAAATGCGTCAAAACAATGCCAATACTAAACGTGCCATTAAAGGGCTGCTTAAAATGGGAGGTTATCCTGAAGACTACCTAGATTATCACTATTACTGTCCTAAATGCTGTGATTATGGCTATCGTGACGGAGTGAAGTGCCAGTGCTTCACCGACTTGCTGAAAAAATACACCACTGAGGAGCTTAACGAGAATTGCAGTATCCAGCTCCACGATTTCTCTGAGTTCAGAATAGAATTTTATCCTGAAAGCGACGGTAATGGAATGTCACCGAGAGAGAAAATGAGAACGGTGTATTCAAACTGCCGTGCATATGCTGACAAATTTCATGAAAACTCTCCATCACTGTTTTTCATTGGCAAAACAGGTCTTGGCAAGACTTTTCTTTCAGCCTGCATTGCAAATGAACTTATACAAAAGGGCTACAGCGTCATTTTCGCCTCTCTGCTTAAGCTTCTCAGACAAATAGAGGACGAGCATTTCGGCAGAGCTACAGGTCAGACACTTGACATCATAGAGAATGCCGACCTTGTTATCCTTGACGACCTCGGCTCAGAATTTCAAACGAGCTTTACAGATTCCGTGATCTATGAAATAATCAACGAGCGTATCAACCTTGGCAGGCCAACGATAATCTCTACCAATCTCACCAATGAAGAATACAATGCAAAATATAATGAGCGTATAGTTTCGAGGCTCACAGGCTGTTTCATGCCTATTATGTTTGTGGGAAACGATATTAGACACGTAAAGCTGAAAAATAATCTTTAAGGGGTAAAAAATGAAAAAAATTAGGGGAACTTTTCTTTCTATACCGGTGCTTCTACTTGCAAACGCACCTGCGCTGTGGAAACTTATTGACATAAATCCTATGCTCAAAACGCTTATCATCATACTTTTTGCACTATACACCTTGGTTTTCATGTTCAAATCACATGGACGCAAAGGTTCTCATGGAAAAATCCGACGGCTTGATTCAGGAGCGTTTGTACTTGGTTGCGGTGTTTTGCAAAGCGTTATACAGCTTACAATAGTGATAGCGCTTTGCTTTACAAAGCTGAACGGTTGGCGGCTTCTTGCAAATGCACTTTGCGCTTATGCTATAACAACGCTTTTGTGTCTGAGTGGCATTGTGCGGATAGCGGCTTCGGCACGTCAGGTGAAAATACTGTGGTATGTTATTCTGTTATTCACCTGGTACATACCGCTTGTGAACTGCATAGTGTTCAGAAAATTCTACAAGGCAGCGAGAAGTGAATACTACTTCGAGCAGGCAAAGCTTGACCTTGACGCTGCACGAAAAGAGAATGAGATATGCAAGACAAAATATCCTATACTTATGGTGCATGGCATATTCTTCCGTGATTGGCAGGTAATAAACTATTGGGGCAGGGTACCTAATGAACTTATTAGAAATGGCGCAGAGGTCTATTACGGCAAGCAACAGTCCGCCAACAAAGTATCCGTCAGTGCAACTGAGGTAGCTGAAAGGATAAAAGAAGTCATTGCAGAAACTGGCGCAGAAAAGGTCAACATAATCGCACACTCAAAAGGCGGGCTTGACTCGAGATACGCTATCTCTCACCTCGGCATGGACAAATATGTGGCAACTCTTACCACCATAAACACACCACACTATGGCTGTAAATTCGTTGATACGCTTCTTGGAAAGATACCTGAGAGCATACAGGGCTTTGTTGATAGAAAATACAACAAGCTTTTCACTGCTCTGGGTGACAAAGACCCAAGCTTTTTAGATGGCGTTTATGACCTGACTTACAAAAACTGCTCTGAGCTTAACGCAAGCACCCCTGACAGCCAGTTGGTTTCCTACCGCTCCGTGATGAGCAAAATGAACAGCATACGTTCCGCAGGTTTTCCGTTAAATATCGGCTATCTGCTCAACAAGCCATACGGCAAGGGCAATGACGGGCTAGTAACAGTTGAGTCGGGACTTTATGGTGAAAACTCCAAGATGATAGAACACAAGGGCAAGCGTGGCATTTCTCATGGCGACGTTATCGACCTTTTCAGGGAGAACATCAAGGATTTTGACGTGAGAGAATTTTATGTAGATATAGTAAAAGAGCTTAAAGAACAAGGCTTCTGATAAAAAAGCACCCGTATCGCACATGATACGGGTGCTTTGCTATTTTCTGGGGCGAATTAAATATTTCATTCTGAAACGTTGTCTGCCCTTGATAGTTTTGCGATTGAAGTTTGCTATCTTCGCATTGATCACAGACATCATTCTAAGCTCATGTGGTGGAAGCTCCTCCTCAACATAAAACCGACAGTCTGACAGACTATCGGTCAAAACTCAGCTATCTATTTTTGTCACATTGTCATAAACCATCTTATATTTTTCGCAGACCTTTTCATAATCCTGCTCATAGCCTGACAGCTCACCGTCCCTAAGATCCTCTGTAAGGTCATAGCTCGCCTTGTAAAGCTCGTCAAAGCCAAGATTACTGCAAATGCCTTTGAGGGTGTGAGCCATACGGAAAGCTTCCTTGGCGTTTTTCTCCTCTAAAGCCTTGCACATATCCTGAAAAGTTGTATCATCAGCAAATCTTTTTGCAAACTTTGTTATCATTTTCTCACTGCCGAAACGTACCAGAACGCTGTCATAACTTGCGCCAATGCTTTCATAAAATTCTCTAGTAGTCATCAGGACACTCCTTACAAATCATATCATCTCTTATTCTACGCCCTTTGCAAGTTCGTTCTGAATATCTTTAAGACATTCGACAAGCACAGGGTTGAATGTACCGCACTCTCCGTTAAGTATCAATGCCATAGCCTTTTCATGAGAATACGCCTTTTTGTAAACTCGCTCGCTGACAAGTGCGTCATAAACATCGGCGACAGAAACTATCTGAGCCGATAGCGGTATCTCGTCGCCTTTTAGTCCGTCAGGATAGCCCCTGCCGTCATAACGCTCATGGTGCCACCTACATATATCATGGGCTATCTTCAAGAGTGGCTCGTCACGGAACTGCTCAAGACTTTCAAGCATATTCGCTCCGATAGCGGAGTGAGTTTTCATTATCTCAAACTCCTCTTTGGTTAGCCTGCCGGGCTTATTGAGTATCTTATCGTCAATACCTATCTTGCCGATATCATGGAGTGCCGCAGCCATTGGTATGAGAAGCTGCTCAGTGCCGCTGACAGTATACTTGTTTGTACGCATAGGAAGCCTATCTAAAAGCAGCTCCGTTATGCGCTTTATGTTCACCACATGACTTCCACTCTCGCCGTTTCTGAACTCTACTATCTGGCTGAGTATGCTTATCATCATACGGTTGTTTTTATCTTTTTCGTACATCTGGTCGCTGACAAGGGAAATAAGTCTGCGCTGTTTTGCATAAAGCTTAATGGTATTGAACACACGCTGATACACAACGCGTGAATCAAATGGTCTGCTGATATAATCAGAAACGCCAAACTCATACGCTTTTCTTATAGAGGACGCAGAATCCTCGCTTGATATCATTATAACAGGGATATCATCTATCCAATGATGTTCCGCCATATAGTCAAGAACTTCAAATCCGTCCATTTCAGGCATGATTATATCTAAAAGCACAAGTGAAATTCCAGTGCCATACTGACTAAGCAGGTCAATACACTCCTCGCCGCTTGCCGCCTCATGTATGATATATTCATTGCCAAGCATTTCAGAGAGTATCTCTCTGTTTATATTTGAATCGTCAACAATAAGTATCTCCTGCTTTTGAGGCTCACCGGCAACACTTTCGTGACCATCTGTGACAACTGTATCTTTCTTTGTCTTTGCCTGATACATAAGCTTATCAGCCTTGCTGACAGCTTCGTCAAGGCTATTGCCATCAGTGAAAACGCCGCCGACGCTTGCTGACAGACGTATATTTGAATACCCTGGCACAGTTGCCGCATGGATATTTCGTTTTATCTTCCTGAGCTTATGGGCAAAATCGTCCTCCTGAATATCAGGCATGACAAGCAAAAACTCGTCGCCACCATAACGCACAAGCACATCAGATTTTCTAATACAGCGCCTTATAGCATCAACCACTGTCACAAGCACCATATCTCCTGCGTCATGACCGCATGTATCATTATAAACCTTGAAGTCGTCAAGATCTATCATCGCAACGCCCGCAGGCACATGGGACTTTTTAAGCTTATCTTCAAAATATCTTCTGTTGCTCGCACCTGTCAACGCATCAGTATACATTGCCTTATGATATTTTGACAGCTTATTCATTATCTTTTCTCTGTCCTGAACACCCAGCAGAGAGTCCTCATCAAGCTTTTTGATAAGCTCCATAACATACGGCTCTCCGTCAATCTGAACATACTTTGAAAAGACCTGATAAATGTCAGTTCCCATAAATTCAAGCTTAGTTCTCGGCTTTTTATCAATAAAAGTTTTTAAGGATATACAGTTTTCACAAGGCTCGTCCACTTTCCAAAAAGAAAAACACTGACATGGATTTTCAACGCAGCCGCTCACTCCATGAGGACCGTCCGCTTTCAGAAGCCTGACAAAATCAAAAGTTTTCCTGAGAACGTCAATTTCCTTTTCTATCTCCGAAGAGGTAGAACTCAGTTGGCTTTCGCTGTTATCATCGCAGGTCCATAATTTGTACACGTCCATATTCACGTTCTCCTTACGCTTAGTGTAGACTTATTGTTGCTTTTTTTACTTTTTTCGACATTATTAACTGATTTATTATACCACACCTCAATCACATTGTCAACCGAACGATACAAATTATAATATTATTCATAATATTAACTCATTCATATTTTAAGCGACTTTGCTCTAGTTTTTCATATATTTATCGTCATTCATAAAGTAAATATGGCACTCCACCTCAGTTTTCTCACTGAGCGAAAGCATTTTTCTGAGTATCTTTTCGTAGAAATCAAGCTGTGGACGATATGTCTTTAAAATTCTCTCCTCAAAAAGCTTTCTGTCGGCTTCTTCCTGTATGTTGGTCTTATAGTCGATTATGATAAAGCTTTTGTCTGACATTTTAAGCACAAGATCCATAACTCCGTTGCTGTATTCATTGCCGTCCATACTGTAGAATGGAAGCTCTGTATACACTGCCTGCGCAGTTTTGAGCAATTTTTCGATATCCTTATCTTTCAAAAAGCTGTGAAGCTGATAGTTGATATAGTCCTTATAAAAGCTCTCAGAAGCCTGCGAACTGCACTCGCCCTCAAAGTCGAGATACGCTCTGCTGACAATCTTCTGGATTAGCTCTTTCTGCTGTGGCGTTTCGTTATACGGAAACAGCTTTCCACGCATATTCACCGCAAGCTTAAAGGCACGATGTACCATATGACCGATATCTCTGCCCATTGGACGTTTGTAAGACAGTTTCTCTACTCCACTTGGTATAGTGACCTTTTTGCCGTCCTCAAGGTGGCTCGGAGTGATTTTGCTAACATGTTTCTCACTGAGCTTTTTAACGCTTTCATCAAAAGCATTTCGGCTGTTGTTCACCTCGTCGAATATATCCTTGACGTTTATCTGCGCCGCCTGCACAGCACTTTGCGCTGTGGCATTGTTTATCTGCGGCAGTTCTCTGCCTATTTTGCTCATTGTAAGTTTGTCGATCACAGGTTTTTTCCGTTCAAAAGTATACACAAATATAAAAGCCTGCTTTGCTCTTGTGGCCGCAACATATTCAAGCCTGAGCTGTTCGCCAAAATATTTATCCTCTGCCTGCTTCCTTTCATTAGGGTAGAATGTCAGATAGTCCATATATGAATAATCGCTTGTTTTCAAAGGTACATAGACCTGTCTTTTAGCCACAAGGTCGGTGTACTTTCCACCGCTGAATTTATGATTTTTAGCCTCCGCCATAATAACGATATTCCCCTCAAGACCCTTTGCCTTGTGAAGATTCATGAGCCTTACGCAGTTCTGCTCACTGCTGTCAAGGATAAGCTCTTTTTCTTTCAGCACAGAAAGCTCGTTTTTCATCATGTCCATAAGCTCGCCGCTTCCTGCAAAATCCTGCTTTTCCCACTTTTCAAGAAGATAGATAAGATTTGAAAGCTCATATTCTCTGTTGCTGGTATTATCGAAAAGAAGCTCAGGAAAATCAAGTATCTTATATAGCTTCGCTATAGGCTCATTGACAGTATCGGCAGACGCCTTTACTGCAACAAGCGTGGCGTCATTGCTTTCACAGTTTTGTTCATAATCGTCTACGTCAATTTCAGCGTCTTCAAAATCGATGCTGTCAGGCCTACATCTCCAAAGGATAGAATAAGCCTTTTCCTTTGCGGTAGGGCTGTAGCTTTCAAAAACGAACTCTGCAAGAGCAATAAATCTTTTCAGCACCAGACTGTTTTTTTGAGGGCGTTTACCCCACATTGTATATGGTATGCCACGATCTGTCAAGACCATTGAATAAAACTCCATTTGAGTTGTGTTCCAAAGAAGCAGAAGAAAATCACTGTATCTTATAGGTCTTTCCACACCCTTGTCGAATATCTTTCCACAGTTCACAAGGTCTGAAATTATCTTAGCCACGCTTTCAGCACCCGGATCTTTGACAAAATACGCCCCTCTGATAACGTCATCAGAAACAGCCGCAGGCTTATCAGCCTTTGATATCATATCGCTGTATGTCATACCATATTTGCCGTTTATTTCAGGCTGAAACTTTTCATTTACCCAAGCTATAAGCTGCTCATCAGAGCGGAAGTTGTAATCAAGTGAGAAAAACTCGCAGTTTTTCTCATTATTGTTCTGGAATTTGGCTTTCATTTTGTTATAAAGCCTGATATCGGCGTCACGGAAGCCGTAGATAGACTGTTTAGGGTCGCCCACCGCAAACAGCGCACCATCACGGAGTGGGCATTGCCATATATCACCGCCTGCTATAAGCTTGCTGTCGTCTGCACAAAGATACAGCAGAAGCTCAGTCTGCATAACGTCAGTGTCCTGAAACTCATCTATATAAATGCAGGAATACTTGTTTTTGAAAAACGCTCTTGCCTCAATGCTGTTTTTGAGAAGCTTGTGAGTGTGATACAAAAGCCCGTCATTTGAAACGCTCTCCCCGTCTTCACTCTCCTGATAAGCCTTTACAGCCTGCTCTATATACGTTGCCGTCTTGTTGAGGGCATATAGAGCATTTTCTTTCTTTACATTATCAAACCCACTTGGGCTGAAAATAGCCATGTTCTCATTGCTCTTTGGATGATCTTTCTTAATTTTAGTCTTATTAAAAGGCTCAAGGAACTTTTTGCAAGCTTTAAGATTAGCGCAAACTTTTACATAATTATACTTTGGGTCGTAGACATTCATATTATCAGGAAAAAACTTTGTCACATCACCAACAATAAAACCTGCTACATCTTCGTATTTTCCACCCAAAGTACCATTATAGAACGCACGCACAAGGCTGTCCCTATAGTTACACATTTCTTTATAGGCAAGCTTATTTATGGTGTCAAATGTCACACTGTCATAGCTTTTATCCCTAACAAACTCAACATCTCTGTATTCAGCACACTCAAGAAATGTTTCCATAAGAAAGTTTTTCACACGGCTGTCTCTGAGCTTATATTGATTGCTGTTCAGAAAGCCGAAATCTTCTATGTTCGCACCATTTGTGCGGTAATATCTCTCGAAAAAGTCAGCCTGTGCCTGCTTTGTTTCACCGTCCTCGGCAAGTTTTAATCCCAAATGCAGGTCAGCTTCAAAAGGCTGTTCTGACAGCATACTCAAACAAAAGCTGTGTATAGTGCTTATCTTCATGCGCTGTAAATTCATAACAGCGTTCTCATACAGCTTCTTTTCCTCACCGCTGCATTTTGCGATATTCTCCGTAAGCCCTGCCTGTATCCTCTCATAAAGCTCGTTTGCAGCAGCGTTGGTGAAAGTTATAAGGACTATCTTTTCAACAGGTATACCTGCGCCTATCTGACCTATAACACGCTGTATTATAAGCCTTGTCTTACCTGCACCTGCGCCTGCTTCAACAAGGATATTCTTATCATAACTGTCTTTGTCTATTATATAGCTTCTTATCTGTTCTTCACTCATTCTGTTGCACCCCCTGAGCAAACTTCTTCATAAGCAGGACAAAACGTGCATGGAGTTATTTTATCATTCTTATTCACAATACACTTTTTAAAGCCCTCTTTTACTATTTTCTTAAATGTTATTGTTATCATGTTTTCAATTCCAGAATTATCCTTATTGTTAACTACATGGCAATTCCCTTTTTCAAGAATGAAAACATAATCTGCGGAAACGATATCACTTTCGCTCACTTCGCCCACAGGCGTACAACCATTTTCAAGTGCAAGGGCATAAATATGATCCTGCGGGTCTTCTGGAAGCTTCTCCCTGAATTTTTTGATATCCTCCGTCTTGTAGTCAACTATCTGGTATGACACCTTTGTGCCGTCTATTATCCTGTCAAGGCGGTCTATCCTACCCCTTATGGTGACTTCATACTCTCCTATTTTCACATCGCCGACAAATGGATACTCGACCTCAACGACCTCACGTTTGCCTGAGTGTATATCGCCGTGCAGTTCGTCAAGATATGCCTTGACACAATTGTAATATTCATTTCTCTCACTCTGCGCAACAGCCATATCCACAGGGGGATAGTTACGAAGATAGTTTTTAGAAACGCTCTCGAATATCTCATCAAGCATCGCCTTGTCAACAGTTTCAGACACCTCAGCCGCACTTTTGCCTTTAAGCACAGTCTTAGCATAATTCTCCATTATCTCATGTATATACATTCCCTTGACATTGCCTTTGAGCCATGCACTGCGGTCTATATCCACCTCCTGCGGCTTTTCAACATGAGCGATACGCTCATAGAAAAACCTCAGCGGACACTGAAGCATAGTCGAAAGGCTTGTGGCAGAAATGATAAAATGTTCATTTTTGCACATTTCACGCAATATATCTATACGGCTTTTTCTTTGCTTATCAAGATACTCCGTAAGGCTTTCGCTTTGCTTCGCACCGTCATCATGAAGCCCGATTTTTTCTGCCTTGTTTAGAAAATCACTGTTTAATGATATCTCAGAACGCACGCTCACCTTGCGTCTGTCAGAAAGATAATCATACACTTCTATTTTGTTTACATCAATGCCCTTTTCAGCCGCAATAACAGTATACACTGCCGACGGGCTTTGCGCTCTTATTTCTACGGTATCATAAACACTACAGCTTACAACAAGGTTTGCTCTCTCAGCCATGAGAACAGTTCTCACAAGGTCAGTGAGCTTTCTGCGCTCGATAGCGTCAGAACAATGGTCACGGTTGCCGAAAAGCTGTTCTCTCTCCTTATCGTTCAGAACAGGCGACTCGTCCTGCATGACAGGAAATCTTCCTGTTGTCAGACCAAGAACATATATGTTTTTCATGAAAATCGCAGAATACCGCCCCATAAGACAGCAGGTAACAGCGCCTTTTGATGCAGGCAAAGAATACCTTGCGTTCTCTGCAATGTCGGTGATCTCAGTCATTGCTTCCTGCAAGCTAAGACTCTTGTCATAGTCTGCATAAAATCTGTATCTTCCTATCAAAGCGTCCTTAACGCTTGATATGGAACTTCTCTGCTCAGCGTTTGCTCCATTCACATAATTTTGTACCAAGTTCAGCACGCCACCGTAATACTCTTTTGCGCTGACATTTTCTTTTTTAAAGACCTCATAAAAGTCCGTGAACACCTGACTATCCCTTGTGCTATACCATTCAATGCCCCAGCCGTTTCCAGAATTCTGTGCTTCAAGGAATTTCCTGCCCTTGCTTTTGGTCTTGCCGTCCTCTACTTTCTCCTCATATTGGAAAACAGGCGAAAGCATCACATCTCTGAACAGGTCAAATCTATAGTCATTTTTGCACCATTTGAGCATTGCCCTGAAAAATGCAACAACGTCACTGTGTCTGCATGAAATGCCCTCAGGAAATTCCACAGGGACTTTGTATTGATCGCACATATTCATGAGCAAGTCCATATACTCATCATCTGGACACAGCACAGCGGTATCGCAAAGCTCGTAACCACTGTTCACGATATGTAGAACAGTTCTCTCCACCTCGTTTGTTACGCCATAATTTCTCCAAAGCTCCGCCTTTTGTGCTAATTTTCTCAGACCATTCTGATACTGCTCATCGCTCATATCAGCCATGATATCTATAACCGCAGGATCAGACAAAAGCCCTATATACTCCGCTGTCAGCTTGTCAGCTTCTATTTCTTTATCATATGCAAAATGAACGTTGCTCACGTCTGTCTTACCAGCCTTTATAAGACCGCTGGCAATGCTTATGAGCTTTGCACTGTCATATAGTTTGCTGTCTGAAAGCTTATTTTCATACGCTTGAAAGATCGCACTCAGCGTGTTGATACGTCTGCTGTCCAAGGACAATGAATCAGGGCCTATACAGTTCATTCTAAGCTCTGATATTGTCTTGAATATCTCCATGCAGGCATTATGGTCGTCGCTTTTGAAATAGCTTATACCTCTTTCATCAATAATACGTCTTACTATCTCACAGCCCTCAGCATTTGACAGCGTTATTATCCTGCTGTCCATATACTCGGCACTGGTTTCGATAATATGCTTTGCATGATCTGTGACTGTGTATCTTTCAAGCCTTATAACTATATTTTCACCGCTTGCGTTCTCCAACATTCTCTCGGCGTTGAGATAATCATTACATATGTAAACCTTTTTAGTCAAAGGGTCTGCTTCATTACAGTCTTTGAGCCACTCTATAAAAGTCATTACGCTTTCTCCCCTAACATAAATTATCATAATAACATTTTACCATAGCAGAAAAATCTTGTCAATCTACAATTAGCGTGTTTGTATACTTTTTTGAAACATAATATTAAAGAAAATTTATTGATAAAATCATACCGCTATGTTAAAATATACTTTGTAAAACTTGCGTGGATTTTTCCTGACAGTATGTCACTTTTCGCCACACAGCAAACAGGCTGTGGGGCTTTTTTTCTGCCCACAGACAAAGGAGTGTAAAAAAATAAATGAACAGTGATTTCATGAAAACAAGACCGATCTTCCCTCTTCTGCTTTCAATGTCCCTGCCAATGGTGATATCAATGCTTGTAAACTCTCTTTACAACATCATTGACAGCTTTTTCGTGGCAAAGATAAGCGAGGACGCAATGACATCGCTTTCACTGGTGTTCCCTGTGCAGAATTTTATAAGTGCCACTGCTATCGGCTTTGGTATCGGCATAAATGCGGTCATTGCCATATATCTTGGTGCAGGCAGGAAGGAAAAGGCTGACATTGCCGCAACTCAGGGGCTTGCCCTTTCGGCTTTGCATGGTATTGTGCTAATGATAATATGTATACTTATAATGCCTGCATTTCTATCTATGTTCACAAGTAATAAAAACGTTGTAGATCTTGGCGTGCAGTATTGCAACATTGTATTTACATTCTCTCCTGCATTAATGCTTGCCATTGCATTTGAGAAGATATTCCAATCTGTCGGCAGAATGAAGATATCAATGTTCAGTATGCTCTGCGGCTGTATTGCAAACATAATCCTTGACCCTCTGCTTATTTTTGGCGTTGGATTTTTTCCTGAGATGGGTATAAAGGGTGCGGCACTCGCCACCGGTATCGGTCAGGTGCTGACCCTTGTCATATACATAATAGCATATCTTCGCTGTGAGCTTCCTGTTAAGCTTTCCGCAAAACACAAGCGTCCTGACGGCATAATAATCTCAAAGATGTACTCCATAGGCATTCCTGCAACACTTAATCTTGCACTGCCGTCACTTCTCATATCCGCCCTCAACGGCATACTTGCGGCATATTCACAAAGCTATGTGCTTGTTCTTGGAATTTACTACAAGCTCCAGACCTTTCTTTATCTACCCGCAAACGGTGTTATTCAGGGTATGCGACCAGTTATCAGTTTTAACTACGGAGCAGGCGAGAGGGAGCGTGTGAAGAAAATTTACCGCATTGTTCTTTACATGACAGGTGTGATATTGGCGGCAGGAACTATCATATGCGCACTTTTCCCAGCCAAGCTCATAGGGCTTTTCACGGAAAACGCCGACACTATCGCCATAGGCAAAACAGCACTGCGCCTAATTTGTATCGGCTTTGTTATCTCCGCAGTATCCGTCACCTCATCAGGTGCGCTGGAGGGACTTGGCATGGGCATTCCGTCGCTTATGATATCTCTGTGCAGATTTATTGCGATAATACTGCCACTTGCGTTCTTCCTCTGCAAGCTCACGGGACCAACAGGCGTATGGAACGCATTCTGGATAACAGAGGTCGTCACCGCTTTTATATCTGTATTCATCTACAGATTTTCAGTTTCAAGGCAAAAAGATTTAAAATAAGAACCGTTGCCATTCCACAATTACCATTTATCCCTGTTTAACAACTTGTAATTTGCAAAAAAGCGTTGACATTTTGCAAAAAAAGTGTTATAATATATCTTGCATGCCGCTGTGGTGGAATAGGCAGACACAAGGGACTTTGATGTTTGTACGCATAGCAATGTGCGTCTGAGTTTTTTCTCAGAGAGTGCCCACAGAGAAATCTGTGGAGTAGAAGTCGGCTAAAACGGCGAAGGCACAAACAGAACGCCGTGCTAACCCGTCAGGGTGAGTGTAGAGACCTTACACCGACTACCTAAGTCCAAAAGGATATGGTAAAGACCAAGTCCAGACTACAACACACGCTTTGTGTGGCTATGGTAACATAGAGTAGTACGAAAATCCCTCGCTGGCGACAGCGTACCGGTTCAAGTCCGGTTAGCGGCACCATAAATCATCGTAAAATCGGGCTTTTTTGAAGTCCGATTTTATTTTTTTGTCCGTTTATCTACCAGTCAGTCACATTTCTTTTATTTCTTCATGTCATCAGCCGTATTAGGGCTTCCTACACTCTTGCTTTCCGCAGCGGGCGGCCTTTCGACAGTTCCGCCACCGAGGATATTGGCGATCGTATTAGCTGAGTCAATCTTAGAGTTGAAATCCAAGTGACTGTAAAAATCAGCGGTAGTCCTCTTGCCAAATGGTAACACACTTTCGTATGGTTGATAAATAACGTAAATACGCCTTAAAACAGGCTTCTCTTGTCTTTGAGTGGTTCATCGAGCAGTTTGTAGTAGATGTAGATCTCACAGGGCTGCCCCTCAACATAGGCATTAAACGTGATACCAGACACATCTCACGAGTAAGCTCCTGCAAGCGGTATCTGCCTTCTGTGAGCTTCTTGGTGTCAACGGAATACTGCTCTTTGTGGTGCTTCGCCTTGCGTGCGAGAAACTCTGCTTTAGCCTTTTCTTCGTCTTCTACAACAAGCTGTGCGAGACTGCGAATATCTTCAAGCACGATAGCATCCATATCCTGCATTTTAATGTAATGGCTGGGACAGTATCGCTTTCCGAATTTCATGTAAGAAGTGTAGTTGTAATTGTGGTGGATATACTTTCTCGGCTTCTTCTTACTGCCGCTTGTGGTATTGTTCCACGCAAGGCGGACTTTGTTTCCGCAGTCCTGACAGTAGATCAAACCGCTGAGATTTGCCACATAACCACTACTGTTACGCTTGCCCTGCGACACCGATTGTTCCATCTCACGCACCCTGTCCCAAAGCTATTGAGGAACAACAGCTTCGTGCGTATTCTTCACAACGATCATGTCTTCCTCGTCATTTTTGATGACCTTGTGATTTTTTGCAGCTGACAGTTCTTGTGCGGAGCTGAACAAGATGTCCGAGATAGGTGTAATTGTGAAGTATTTGCCTGACCGTTTCAGGGCTCCACATATGCCTTGTACGGCGAGGATTAGGTTTGCCGAGCTTTGCGTAGTAGTAATCTAAGAGAATTGGTACACCGTCCTCGTTGAGCTTATCAGCAATGTTATGCGTCCTGTGACGAACGGAAATGCCCCTCAACTCCGTCCGAGCCTGCGGAGCGGAAAACAAACCGATGAAAACAGCACCCTCTCAGGAACGCTCCGAGAGGATGCTTTAATGTTGCTATGTATCATTTTAGTATCCACTGATTATGGGATATACCACAATGCTGAATGTGAGTTGTGTGGGATAGGTTTTGTGTGCACCAATAGACTAAGTTTTGTTGGATATTATTTCTTACGAATCGCTTTTCTTTGAATTACATGAAGGACAGAGTACCTGTCCATTCTCTATTTCGGTTTTTCCACCCTTACTCCATGGAGTAATATGATCTGCTTCCCAGTTATTCCAATTACATTTTACCCCACATATTTTGCAAATACCGTTTCCACGTCGATAAATGACTTGACGCTGCGCCTCATCAAAATTTCTTTTAGGATCTTTTTGTGGAAGATTAGGAACATGGGTTAAAAGGCTTTCTTTAAGGAAATTATGTCTGTAAAGTAATGAATCTTCCGAGTCAGATGAATGAGATACTCTTTCATGGTAGACTACAAGACGTGGATCTTGCTTTTCTGGTTCTTTATGTTCGTCTAATAATCTCTCAGCTTCAAAATCAATAAACCACTTTGCAATATCAGCTTCTCGCTCACGTATATCATAGTTCGGCATTAAATCCATAATTAGTATAAATAGTGAAATGGTGCTGTATCTTTTCAACTCCGGTGATTTGACAGGAAACATTTTATTAAGATAATCCAAAATGTGATATATTGTTTTGGCATCAGTGGACGAAGTATTAAAATTCTTTGATTTTTCATACATTGCATTTAAATCTCTATCTTTTATATTGCAAATACCCTTGTTCAATTCAAGAAGTGTCATTTGAGCAGCTATGAGATCATAAGTAAAACGAGTATTGGAAAAATTGACTTTCGAGAAGAATTCATGATTAGTAAGCTCTTTTATAAAATTCCTCATTTGTCCGGGCATTGCGTTCCTTTTTTCCTGAGCTTTTAAAGTCGTACCATTTTGAAGCCTCAGGAACATTTCTCGTATTTCATCTTCGTTCTGTGTATCAAGTATAACGAAATCCAAATTATAGCTATCTATTATTGTTGCAATATCCATATCAAGTTCGCTATACTTTTTGTTTGCAACATCATAACCATTAACAGGTTCAGCATCTTTAGGCAAAGCGAACTCATCATCATAGAACGACCATATTGCACGAATACGTTGCTGACCGTCGATAACATCATATGTGTCATTGTTTTTTTCGTGCAAATAAATTTTAGGTACATCGAAGTCTCGTAAAATTGAATCAATCAATAGTTGCTTTTGTGCTTTTGTCCATACTGCTGGTCGCTGATAATCAGGATTAGTATCTATTCTCTTACGTTTTTTTGAAAGTGTAAATAGCGGCCATGTTGCTTTTTTCAGCATAATTTCATCTCCTATATCAATTCATACTTGCGTTGTCAACCCACAGCTCACATTGCTGCATAACAGTAGCCACCGCATCGTCCATACCCTCCGGCGGATAGCGATGACTTTTCAGAAGTTTCTTTATCATCATTCGCATTCTGGCTCTTGCACTCTCACGCTTCTGCCAGTCTATCATGCGATTACGACGGAGCGTATCGGCAAGCTCCTTTGTGATAGCGATAAGCTCCTCGTTCTCGTAGAAGTCTTTTATCGCCTGCGGTTTGGTGAGCGCATCGTAGAAAGCAAGCTCATCAGCAGTCAGGCCGAGATCTTCGCCCGCTTTTTGGGCTTCTCTGATCTGCTTTGCAAGGTTAAGCATCTCCTGTATTACTTCCTCATTGGTAAGCATACCGTTGAGATAACGGTTCATAGCGCTTTGCATGATCTCGCTGAATTTCTCCGATTTTACAAGGTTTGTTCGCTTGTAGATATGTACCTGTTCAGCGATCAGGCGTTTCAGCAGCTCAACAGCAAGGTTCTTTTCTTTCATTTTGGAGATCTCCTCCAAGAATTTTGGATCAAACAGCGAGAAGTCCTGTTCCTTGTCGGAGAAAAGGTTAATAACACCGTCACTCTTGATACTCTGCTTCAACAGCTCATTGATTTTGGCATTGATCTCAGGGAGTGAGAGCTTTTTACCTCCGCCCTGATTGAGAATACGCATCAGCAGGACACGGACAGCTTCAAAGAAAGCGGCTTCTTCACGCTCATCTTCCTCAGCGATAGAGGAACAAAGCGAAAGTGCCTGTTTCAGCAGCAGGGCTTCTTTTGTGTAACTTTCTCTGTCTTTCTCCCTCTTTCTGTCCATGAGAAAATTGACCGCACCAGTGATCGTGCGTCCTGCCGTAAGCTCATTACCGCCGAAAAATGCAGAATAATCATATTCATGGAGCAGATCACGGCAAACTTGCAGTTTCTCCTGAAACTTCGGATATGCTACCTTTGCAATATCCGTGTTGCCGTAATTCTTCTTGTCACGAACGGTATAATCGTTCATAGCCTGCTTCAATGCACCTGCGATACCGACATAATCAACGACCAGACCGCCCTCTTTATCACGGAACACTCTGTTGACACGGGCGATAGCCTGCATCAGATTGTAGCCCATCATCGGTTTATAGACATACATCGTCGCAAGGGACGGCACATCAAAGCCTGTCAGCCACATATCGACCACGATAGCAATTTTCAGAGGACTGTCATTGTCCTTGAATTTTGTTGCAAGCTCCTCCTTGTGGCGCTTGTTGCCGATGATACTGTGCCATTCTTCGGGATCTTTGTTAGAAGCCGTCATGACCACAGCGACCTTTTCCTCCCAGCCCGGACGAATTTCAAGGATACGCTTGTATATCTTCATAGCGATAGCACGGGAGTATGCAACGATCATCGCCTTACCTGTCAGCAGGTTCTCACGATAGCTTTCATAATGGTCAAGAATATCGTCAACAAGGGACTTTATCGTATCATCGTGACCGAGGATAGCTTCCATTTGCCCAAGCTCACGCTTGCTTTTCTCTATTACATCAGCATCGGCATTCTGTGCCATGATCTCATATTCGGTGTCGATCAGTTTCAGGGTGTTTTCATCGAGTTTCAGCTTCATGACACGGCTCTCATAGTAAACGGGACGAGTAGCACCATCCTCAACAGCCTGCGTCATATCGTAAATGTCGATATAGTCACCGAACACCTCACGGGTGTTTCTGTCCTCCATTGAGATAGGTGTACCTGTAAAGCCGATATATGTAGCATTCGGGAGCGTATCACGAATAATACGAGCCGTACCGATGACCTTACGGGCAACAAGCTCACCGTCCTCATTCTTCGTCATCTTGATCTTTTCGGTAAGACCATACTGTCCTCTATGAGCTTCATCAGCCATAACAATGATATTTCTACGCTCAGACAGCGGCTCACCCGATTCCTCAAACTTCTGCATCGTGGTGAAGATAATGCCGTTTGCCTTGCGACCGTCAAGGAGTGTTTTCAGGTGTTCACGGCTTTCAGCGTGGACAGGCTCTTGACGGAGAAAAGCCTTGCACTTCGCAAACTGCGAATAGAGCTGATCGTCAAGATCATTTCTGTCCGTGATAACAACGATAGTCGGGCTTTCAAGGGCAGATTGCAGTAAATGGGCATAGAACACCATAGACAGCGACTTGCCCGAACCCTGCGTATGCCAGAACACACCGCCCTTACCGTCGGTGACAGTAGCTTTCTTGGTGGATTCGATAGCCTTGCGAACGGCAAAATACTGATGATAGCCTGCAAGTATCTTATAACTCTGCAAGCCCTCGTTGGAAAACAGGATAAAGTTTTTCAGAATGTCGAGCAGGCGGTCTTTTGTGAAGATACCCTCAAAGAACGTGTCAAATTGGGCAAACTGCGTATTTTCATAGCTGCCGTCTTTTGTTTTCCACTCCATATAGCGATCTTCGCCCGAAGTGATCGTGCCTGCACGGTTTTCGGAAAGGTCACTCATAACGCAGATAGCATTATAGATGAACATAGAGGGAATGGAGTGCATATAGTTTCTGATCTGCGTATAGGCTTCGGAAGCGTCCGTTTCCTCACGGGAGGGAGATTTCAGCTCCATAAGCACCACGGGCAGACCGTTGATGAACAGCAGGACATCGGGGCGCTTCTCGTCATTCTCTATGAAAGTCCACTGATTTGCAACGATAAATGAGTTGTTGTCCGTGTTTGCGTAGTCAACAAGATAGCAGATTGCAGAACGCTCCTCGCCCTTATCAGTATAGCGGACTTCGATGCCGTTTTGCAGATAGTCCATAAATACAGCGTTTTTCTGCACCAGCTCGCCGTTTTCAAAGTTCTGGAGCTTAAAGAGTGCATCGCTGATCGCATCATCGGGGAGCGTGGGATTGAGCCGATAGAGTGCTACTGTCAACTCGTCCATATACAGCGGTATACGATAGTCACGGTCGATAGCCGGACCGTAGGCGTGGGTGTAGCCCATTCCCTCAAATAGCTGTATTATTGCGTTTTCGTATTTTTCTTCGGTGTAAGGCATATTCTATCAGCTCCTTTGAGAGATCAACCAAAAGGCTATCTCAACTTGTAAATGCAGATACCAATCGTTCAAGTGATAGTCAAATTCTACTATATTATCGAAATACGGCTCAATTATCTTTAACTGTATTCTTGCCCATTCAGAGTTAGTTGTTGTGTATCGGTGATCTATTTCTCTTGCTATATCCATTAAATCTTCCTCGTCAGCACCATTCATACGGGCATCTGAGATGATACTTAACATAGTATCTATGCGTTCATTGCAGAAAGGCTCTCCACTGCTTTCAGTAAGTTTGATTGCTTCATCAAATGATAATCCCCAAAAATCTTCTTGAAGATATCCTAACTTTTCAAGTGCATAGCCACTTTTTACAAACCTTGTATCGTATGATATAGGTTCTTCCTCAAAATAGTAGTCAATGCCCATTTGCAGTAAATGCTGATGAACAGAAGATATTCCTGTTTTGAGGGTTTCCTGATATGCAAGCAGTTTTTCTTGCATTTCGTCATTTTCAAAATGTGCATTTATAATGCAAATCCATTCTTTGGTCTTATCGGCATAGTTTTCTCCACAGCGCTCAGTAATGGCAGTTTGCAGGCTATTAAGGTATGAAACATAATCGGTAAAGTTTTCTGGTTTAGGGATAGGCTTCTTCTTGAAATTATCAATAAGCTCTTTAACATGGATAGGTACATATTTGCTGCACTTCAAGTCATTACGATACACTGTAACAACAAAGTCAGCATCTTCTAAATCGGGATAAACATTCAGAAATTTAGTGAGCATAGAACTTTTGCCTGAAAGAATATACGGACACCATTCCGCTTGATTACCTTGATATTCCTTATGTCGGCTTGTTTCAACAGGATGAACGGAGCATAATGAGCGCAGATATGTAAAATACTTTTCATCATTACCGTCATTGTTCAGACCAGCCTGATGAAAAACAGAGGTATCATTCTTATCAGCACCTTTATAAAGCGGCACCACCTTATAGGCCTTGCCTATAATAGTGATACATTCAATAAGGCTTTGGGTATAGTTGAGGAAATCACAAAGCCCGAATTGTCCCTCTATTTCGATACTATTGCAATGCTTAACCAAATCATTGATACGATCAAGCGTTGCACAAATGCAATTATAAGCTCCTGCTGTAACTTCATTTTTACTGTTAGGGAACTTAAAAGCAGCGGTTTTCTCATAAGTAAAGTTATGATGTTCATTTATTTTCTTACGCAACTTATCGCAAAGCTGCGTATCAAGCCGTATCTTCACTATATCACTCCCAAAATAATTTTTAGTTTGCTATCATAAACGTCTTGACAGCAACTCTCTGTAATTTTATTCTGTATGGAAGCAGAAGCTCAAACTCTGGATTTTTCGGATTGACTTCTGGAAGGATTATTCCATTAGTTCCTTTAGGTATCAAAATCTTTATAAGTAATCGCTTATATTTAATATCGTCCATACTGTAAAGATTATCTATCAAAGTAGTGCTAAGAAAGCATGGATATTCGTATGTGCGTTTGAATAGAGTGTTACGAAGCAGAGTGATATATTCTTTGAAACTAACATACCTATATGAAATCAAATCAGTATTAACAGAAAATGATGATATAAAAGCGTTTAATCCTGTAATGTCATAATCAGTTTCCTGATCCTCAAGCCTTGCTCTAAGCAACTGATTGAAATGTCTGTAAAAACCACCTTTGTACTCAAAAAGCGGAGAATCAGACCTACTCGCAAATTCAGCAATTGTCTTAATCTGCTCTTTGGCATAATTATTATTTATGAAGGCGTTCAATTCTTCTTGCGAACCTATTTGTATATATTTATTCATTGATCACCTCGTATAAATGAAAATTTACGCCTGCAAGCCACCTAAATCTTAACCGCCGACACGTCGATCTCGCCGTTCATCAGTTTCGGCAAGAGCGTGTCACGGAGGGCTGATAGGCGCTGGTTTTCTTGCTGTTTTTGTATTCTAATGTCAGCAATCGGCTTTATTACTTTGGAAAAGCTGCTAAGAATACTGTCAGATGGCAATACGATTTGCATCTGTTTTAGTCTTTCTCGAGGTAAATCTGTCTGCCCTGTACTACCTGTCTGTAGCATCTCAAAATCATGTTCATGAGAAGTCGCCCATAAGCCGAGATAATAAATATACTCTTGTTTTGAAGCACGAATGATGGTAACATGAGAATCGACAGTCATATTGTTCGGAGTAAACAGAACCTGCGCTGCTCTTCCAAGTGTTCCTGTTCCAGTTGAATTTACAACAATATCGCCGTATTGGAGCCATTTTTCGTTTACTTTCTTAGGTTCGTGACAACGTGCTAAGGACAGGTCTATTTGATGATTTCTAACGCATTTCTGATTGATAACAAGTTGGGCGGAGTGTTCATTATATTTTGGAGTTATACCTTTAATAATCAGTGAAAACATAGAATCAAGGATACATTTGCTCCAGTCATCAGGCATAACCCCACCAAAGGGCTCAAAATCAACAAACCACGCCTTGAACAAAGCCTGTGCCTGCTGCTCTAAATTTTCATTTATCGCAGTATTCAGCTCTATCTTGTCATCTATTCTTGCCAGTATAGCACCTATCCTTTTCTGAACCTCAATGTCAGGCACTTGAACTTCCAGCGATCTTATAGAGGACATATTAAGATGACTAACTGTAGCCCCGTTAGCTGAACTCAGGAGATTATGCTGTAACTTTAGGGACAGAAGATAATACACAAGAAAATCAGGATCAACGCATTCTTTGTTAGGTCTAATAAGAACAGTTCTTTGACCTAAGCACACTTGCTGTCCTTGCCTTATAATCGCTACATTCCCGACAGGAGCTTCTCGTGCAAGAATCAAATCATCTACTTGCGGTACAGCTCTTTCATTTCGCAGATTATAGACGTTTTCTGACACTCTATGCACGCCTGCAAGTTTTAATCTTCCTTTGCCAACATTAGGTGTACGAATCAAAGGGTAGCCGGTTCCATCATTTTTTGCTGTTGAGTGCGGACAGTCAACAATGGCTTCACATATATCTAACAGTTTCATTATTTTTCCTCATTTTTAAGTTTCAAATATTGCTTTTTCCAAGCACGAGAAGGCTATTTGCATATTCTGTCATCTGAACAGAAAGCACAAATCCCTGAAATCCCGTTGTTTCCACATATATCAGGATTATTTTGTCTGCAACCATAGGTTTGCTCCTCAGTGTCCTGCTCGTGTAAGGGAGCATTAAACTTGAAATGCATTTCTTTCTCCACGCTCATAGAGAACCTCCTGTTTTATCCAATATATTTCCTATGCGCCAGCTTCACATTGCTCTGCTTCACCATCGCATATTGTAGTGTAGTATCAATTCTTTCATGACCGAGCAACCTTTGAAGCTGCTCAATCGGCATACCCTTGTCGATAGCCATAGTCGCAAACGTCCGCCTGAATTTGTGAGGGTGAACCTTGCTTATTCCGAGTTTTCGCCCCATTTCACGTAACCGCAGCTCGATTGCACCTATCGTCAACCGCTTATGTGGAGATCGGAGAGACACGAACAAGGCAGGATCGCTGTCTGTCCGTGAAGCGAGGTAACTTTGCAAATGAAGCTTTGTACGGGCATCGAAGTACACCATACGCTCCTTATCGCCCTTGCCAAGCACCACGCACTCACGCTCATTAAAATCTACATCATAACGGTTAAGCAAGACCATTTCACCCACACGCATACCAGTAGAAGCCAGCATATCAATCATCGCTAAATCCCGCAATTCTACGCAGTTATCACGCATAATCTCCAAGTTCTCATCGGTGTAGGTTTCCTTAATCGTCTTGCTTGTCTTGACCTTGTGAATGCGCCGAACAGGACTTTTGATAATATAGTCCTCGTCCTCCAACCAAGAGAAGAAGCTCGACAGGATACGGCGGATATTATCCATAGTGACCTTGCTGGACTTCTTTTCTGCCTGATAGTCGGTCAGATAAGCTCTCAGATCGTCCGTTGTGATATGCTTGATACCCTTGCCGATACTGTCAAGTGCTGCCATGATCGTCTTGCGGTAGTAGTTCAGCGACTTCTCCGAGCAACCCTCTATCCGCTTCGCAGAGAGGAATTCCTCTAATATCTCCGTATTGTCTGGTGCTTTGTCGGCAATAGCCACAGCCGTGACCGACACACCCTTGAAAGCCTGCACAAGAACCTCGTGCAAGGCTTGAAGCTGTGCATTATCGAACTTTTTCAGCATAGCCTGCTCTATAGTGGTGATAAGCGTAGTTTTCATTGTAGGTACTCCTTTCAAAGTACCAACATCCTACAACCATGTGTTCATATTATATGATGTTCTTTAACGAAGCGATTAAAGCTGTTATACTTGCTGCCATTGCTGTTAATGTAACTATAAATGCAGTAATCTTCTCTATAATTTTCTTTGCGTTTTTATATTTGCTCTCAACATTAGAATTAATAAGAAACGATATTAGTTTTTCACTTAGCAGATATAGTGACCTCACAAAGTTAATCAACAAATATGATAGATAAGTTAGAACTAAAAGAACTCCACTCGCAGCAAGAATTTCTTTCCACCATACAGAACCATCAGCATAGTTTACATATACTTTTAAGGAGGCATATGCAATAAAAAGCGAAACTATCAACAAAGCAAAATGAAATGATAATGTTTGATAGAATTTTTCCTTCTTTTTTGAATCAATAAATGGGAAAAGAAAATAAGAGGATATGATAGCCAACTCTCCCATAATCGCTCTGATTTCTATTGTTTTAGATTTACTCTGGCTAAATAATAGCAAAAGAATTCCTGACAAAAACAATGCTAAATCAAAGCTATAGTATATTTTTTTCTTTAAATCCATATTGTTTATCCTAACATAAATGAAAATTTAGAGCAGCAGGCGCAGGCTCTTTACAAGGCGTGGTTTGTTGATTTTGAGCCCTTTGGTGGGGTTATGCCTGATGATTGGTCTATTGGTACTATCTCCGACCTTTCAAGTGACATTATATGTGGTAAAACTCCTTCAACAAAGAAAAAAGAGTATTATGGAGATTATATGCCGTTTATTACCATACCAGATATGCATAATAATGTCTATGTTATTGCAACTGAGCGTAGCTTATCAGAAATGGGTTCAGATTCTCAATCCAAGAAAACTTTGCCTGCAAATTCAATATGCGTTAGCTGTATAGGTACAGCAGGACTTGTTGCGCTTGTTGCTGTAGACAGTCAAACTAATCAACAGATTAATTCAATTATCCCTAAAGAAAGATATTCGTCTTACTATATCTTTCTGCTTATGCAAACATTTTCTGAAAAAATCAACCGTTTAGGACAAAGTGGTAGTACAATAGTTAATCTCAACAAAGCGCAATTCGGGCTAATGGAAGCTCTTGTGCCGTCTATAAGCGATATGAATGATTTTGATACTATCGTAAAGCCGTTGTTTGAACAGATATTGGCTAATCAATACGAGAATCAGCAACTTGCCGCCCTCCGTGACACACTCCTGCCGAAACTGATGAACGGTGAGATTGATGTGTCAGAGGTCAAGATTTAGGCTGCTTGCAAGCGTAAATTTTCATTTATCGCAGTATTCAGCTCTATCTTATCGTCTATTGCAGATAAAATACCAACAATCTGCTTTTGTTCATCAATAGGAGGTAAGTTAATCTCCATTCTTTTGACAATCCACCCGGACAATCCACCTCTTGTACTGGTTCCATCTGATAATTGTCTTAATTCTTCATATCTATTTCCTAAATTGTAAAATAAATACTTATTATCTATCAATTCTGTATTGGCATGAAAAACAATAACTGATTGATTGACATATGTATCAATCATCAGATAACTCGCTTGTCCTCGAGTATAGCCTTGACCTGCGGAAGCTACAACTGTATCGCCTTTGTGAGCAAGTTGTGTAGAGGATTTAGAAACACCCAATTTAGAAATTTTTCTATCAGTCTCATATATATATTTATTGCTTGTTTCGCCCGAAGAAAGCCAATTTATATCTCCGTTCCAATATTCCGAATGTTTTGTCGAAGGTGTTCCTCCGCTATAAATTTTCAAACATACATCATTAAGTGTATGTGTTGTCCATTCAGACATCATACCCAATCGCCCCCAGCTTCTCCCTGATCTCATTTTCAAGCTCATGGGACTTCTTGAACATATCCGACAGTTCCGAGGTCAGGCGCTTCATTTTCTCATCGAACGGCTCGCCGTCATCTTCCTGCTCCTCAATGCCGACATAGCGGCCTGGCGTGAGAATATAATCCTGTGCAGCGATAGCCTGAATGTCAGCCACCGCACAGAAGCCCTTGACTTCCTCTAATGTGCCGTCCTGAAATGCCTTGAATGTATCAGCAAGTTTCTGAATGTCCTCGTCCGTGAAATCACGGTGCTTGCGGTCAACCATATAACCCATTTTACGAGCATCAACGAACAGCGTTTTTCCTTTCTGCTTCTTACCCTTTGTAATGAACCACAGCGTTACAGGGATAGTGACGGAGTAGAAAAGCTGTGTCGGCATCGCAACGATACCCTCAACCAAGTCAGCTTCAATGATATTTTTACGAATGTCACCCTCACCGCTGGACTGCGTTGACAGCGCACCATTTGCAAGCACCAGACCAATTTTGCCGTTTGGTGCAAGGTGGTGTATCATGTGCTGGATCCACGCATAGTTAGCATTTCCGGCAGGCGGCAGACCATATCTCCAACGAATATCATCTTTGAGCTTATCCTGTCCCCAGTTGGAGAGGTTGAAAGGTGGATTTGCCATAATAAAGTCGGCTTTCAGCGTCTTGTGCAGGTCGTTGAAGAATGTGTCAGCGTGATACTGTCCGAAATCCGCATCAATACCACGGATAGCCATATTCATCTTAGCCATTTTCCAAGTGTCGGCATTGGACTCCTGTCCGTAAACAGAGATATTGCCCCTATTTCCGCTGTGAGCCTGAATGAATTTCGCACTCTGCACAAACATACCGCCCGAACCGCAGCAAGGATCTATAAAAACGCTGTCTTTGATACAAACAGAAAAAGCCTTCTCCGGCACATAAGTGCTGAAAAAGGCTTGAAATAAAGGGCTTTCAAGGTTCCGCTGTGTTTTACAGCAGAGCTTCGGAAGCCCTTTTTCTGTTTATTTGATTGTTGCTGGCCGCTTCTGTGGCTTTTGGAACTTACCCCTCAAAACAGGCTGTCGGAGGAATAATTAAAAAGTGTGGAATAATTAAAAGGTTCAACACGGCCACAAAATATTTACACTTGATTTTGATTTTAGTATTGACATACTAAATTTCGTGTGATAGAATACTAACAGAAAGCTAAAGGAGGTATCTTTCTATGAGTAAGAGCTCGATGAGTGATAAAGCCCTATTCAATGCAGCCAACGTAATTAGAAGTTATGGTTTTTCGGATCAGTCAAGCATGATTGACCTCCTCTATAGAGTCGTTATGACGAAAAAGGCTCTCTCCGGCAAGGACGATGACTGTGATACCGTTTATCGCACCATGCAAGAAGTATCAGCTACGCTTCCTCGCTTCCCCGGAGATGCCGATCTGTTTTTTACTATTTACAACGCTCTTTCTCCACTGGACGAGCGAGGCATTCTTTCCTTTATAAATATTGCGAACGACGGCAGAGAGCTTTTTGCTCCGGATGTACTGATCGAAAAATTTTCTGAATACATCGAAGCTGGCACCAGCAAGGTTCTGGTTACCGAGTGCGAGCAATACGGGCCTTCTCTTCTCGATGTGATTGAATCCAACCCAAAGGTCCAGTTTACACTGACCTCTCGCCAAGCAATAAGGACAGAGCTTCTTTCGGTCGTGTACGCTGGAATCAAGAACGTAAAATTGCTTGCCGCTGATATTTATAGTTATGGCTTCACCACCGAGAGATACGATCTAATAATCAGTATCCCGATCTTTGGTGGACGAGTGCTTGTAAATGGTGAGGATTTCATCAGCCGAGAACCTGACCTGATTGCTGTGCAGAATTTGCTATACCACATTAACATGGACGGCAATCTTGCGATGGTGCTTCCTGCAAAAATCACATTTGGTGGCGGCAGTACAGCTGCTCTCAGAGAATACATTGAGCGCAACTATAAGATAAAGGAAATAAGTGCTCTGCCCGCCGGTTTGTTTACACCGTACACGTCTATTCGTACCTATCTGTTTGTGTTCTCGACCGGCAGAACAGACGATGTGGTTCTAAAGCAGTATGAGTCTGACAAACCTATCCGCAAGAGCTCGCCGTGCAAAAGTCTCGTGGTAAAAAACGAAATCCTTCTTTTCGGCGATGAGTTTGCCGACCTCAATGGCTGGAACGTAGACATGGCATTTTCCGAAGAGGATGAGGACATCAAGGCATTTTCTAATTCTCCGGTAAAAAAGTTGCGCTTGAAAGATGCAGCAACAGTATTCCGTGGTAAGGCCGTAAATGCGAAAGCCGAAAGTGGTAATGTGGCGGTTATCAACATCTCAAACATCACCGACACAGGAATTGATTATGAGCACCTCGACCAAATCGAGGAGGAAGAAAGAAAAGTCTCACGCTACATTCTGGAAGATGGAGACGTTCTTGTAACGGCCAGAGGCACTACGGTCAAAATCGCAGTTTTTGAAAAACAACCGATGATCTGTATTCCGTCTGCGAACATCAACGTAATCAGGCCAAAAGACATGCTGCGTGGAGCTTACCTGAAACTCTTCCTTGAGTCGCCGGTAGGAATAAAGATGCTTCAAAGTCTGCAAAGAGGCACTGTGGTGGTAAACATCAACTACAAGGATATTATTGAGTTGGAAGTTCCGGTGTTACCGCTTGAAGCGCAGGATGCACTAATCGAAGAATACAATACCGGTCTGAGATTCTATAAAGAAACTATCGCCGCAGCCGAGGAAGGCTGGCGAGGTGTACAGCAAAGAATCCAGTCAAAGCTGTATTGAGTCCGTTTTTTGGCACAGCTAATCTGATACGATATAATCGACAAGCTATGGAGGAAATAATATGGCAACTACTTTTAATGAAGATAACACCATTGAGCAGATGATTATTTCAACCCTGAAAAACAACGGTTGGAAGTATATCCCTGCCGAGGAGCTCCCTCGTATGCATTCGGATGTGCTGGTCGAGCCTATGGTGAAAGAAGCCCTGATTAGATTAAACCCCGAAATCGCAGAGGACCCGTCTCGTGCAGATGAGGTCATATATAAACTGAGAACTGTTATCCTCTCCGTTCAGCCCCACAACCTCGTTACCCAGAACGAGGTTTTCAAGAAGATGATATTTGAGGAAAACTCCTATCCCTTCGGCAAGGATGGCCGTATGGTACCTATTCGTTTTTTCGGAACAATGCGTAAAGAGGACCTTGCTCTAAACGAATACGTCGTCACAAATCAGTGGGTATACCCGCAGGCCGAAGGTGGAAAGCGACTCGATATTGTTCTCCTTATCAATGGTTTCCCGATTGCCGTTGGTGAGCTTAAGACTCCCGTCCGCAGCGCAATCACATGGCTGGACGCTGCCGGTGACATCTCCGCTTACGAGAAAAGCATCCCTGCTATGTTCGTAACGAATGTGTTCAACTTCGCTACCGAAGGGAAATGCTATCGATACGGTTCTATTAACATGCCCATTAACATGTGGGGCCCGTGGCACACAGCAACCCACAAAGCTGAGGGCGGCCTTGCCGATGTGAAGATCAGCATCGAAGATATGATTACGCCCGAAAAGGTAATGGACATCTTCCAGTTCTTCACCATGTTTGCAACGGACAAAAAGTATCGCAAATACAAAATCATCTGCCGCTATCAGCAATTTGAAGGTGCAAATATGATCGTCGACCGTGTTGTGGCCGGGTACCCCAAAAAGGGCCTGATCTGGCATTTCCAAGGTTCCGGAAAGTCGCTGCTGATGGTGTTTGCAGCTCAGAAGCTGCGTATGATTCCAGAACTCAAGAATCCGACAGTGGTTATTGTGGACGACCGCATTGACCTTGAAACACAGATTACTGCCACGTTCAACGCTTCCGACATTCCTAATCTTACAAGTGCAGCCACGAAGGAAGAACTGCTTTCCTTCTTCCGTGGCGATATGCGTAAAATACTCATCACTACCATCTTTAAGTTTGGTGAAGTCAGCGGCGAACTTAATGCTCGTGACAACATCATAGTTATGGTCGACGAAGCACACAGAACTCAGGAAGGCGACCTCGGTGAAAAGATGCGTATGGCCCTTCCGAATGCATTCTTCTTCGGCTTGACAGGTACTCCTATCAATCGTGTGGACAAGAACACCTTTGCCACATTTGGTGCTGAAGAGGATCGTACCGGGTATATGAGCCGTTACTCCTTCTCCGATTCTATTCGTGACGGTGCAACACTGCCACTTCACTTTGAGCCCGTTCCTGTTGAGCTTCACGTGGACAAGGACAAGCTGGATCGTGAATTTGATGCCATGACTGACGAGGCCGGTCTTTCAAGAGACGAAAAGAATGAACTGTCCCGCCGAGTCAATATGAAAGCCATCATGTATAACCCGGCCCGTATTCGTAAGGTGTGCGAGCATATTGCCAAACACTTCAAGGAAAAGATCGAGCCTAACGGCTATAAAGGTCAGGTAGTTGTATATGACCGTGAATGCTGCCTGATGTACAAGGCCGTCCTTGATGAGCTCCTCGGAGAAGATGCTACCACCATTGTCATGGATACGAATAATGACAAAGAAGATCGCTATAAGAAATACCGCCGTGACCGTGATCAGGAAAGCAAAGTTCTTGATTATTTTCGTGATCCTCACAGCCCTCTTAAGCTCGTTATTGTTACCGCAAAGCTGCTGACCGGATTTGATGCTCCTATTCTTCAGGTGATGTACCTTGATAAGCCTATGAAGGACCACACACTCCTTCAGGCCATCTGCCGCACGAACAGGACCTATGATCAGGGTAAAACTCATGGCCTAATCGTTGACTATATTGGCATCTTTGACGATGTGGCAAAGGCTCTCGATTTCGATGAAAACAGCATGCGTCGCATCATCACAAATATCGAAGAAATCAAGAAGCAGCTTCCGGCCCTTCTCAAAAAGTGCCTGAGCTATTTCATGGGCATCGACAGAACCGTCGAAGGCTGGGAAGGTTTGATGGCAGCGCAGGAATGTCTCCCGACAAACAAAGAGAAGGACGCTTTCGCTGCAGACTATCGTGTATTGAATCGTGCGTGGGACGCTCTTTCTCCCGATAGTTTCTTGAATCCCTACAAGGTAGACTATCAGTGGCTTTCCCGTGTTTATGAATCGGTCAAGCCGACTGATGGCCGTGGCGGTTTGATTTGGGGCTCTCTGGGTGCAAAGACCATCGAGCTGGTCCACCAGAATGTCACCGTCGGAGAGGCTGATGAGGACATGGATATCCTCTCTATGGACGCCGACCTTATTGATGACTTTTTGGAGAAACAGAAAGACTTGAAGAAGACCACTAAGAAGGTCGAAATTAACCTTGTCGCTAAAATTCTGAAGCATGCCAACGAACCGAAGTTTGTGCATCTTGGGGAGAAACTGGAAGCTCTGCGTGAAAAGCATGAGCAAGGCCTCATCACCAGCATTGAGTTCCTGAAGCTCCTGCTCGAACTTGCAAAGGAAGCGGCACAGGCAGAAAAAGAAGTTGTGCCGGAGCAGGAGATCGACAAAGGCATCGCTGCTCTTACCGAGCTCTTTAATGGAATCAAGAATAAGAGCACACCGGTTATCGTCGAGCGCATCGTGGCAGATATTGACAGCATCGTTAAAATCGTCCGCTTTGATGGTTGGCAGAGTACGACCGCCGGTAAGCAGGAAGTCAAGAAAGCTCTGCGCAGCGTGGTCTGGATCAAGTATAAGATCAAAGACAAAGAGGTCTTCGATAAAGCCTACAACTACATCGAGCAGTATTATTAATTCTTTGGAAAGCGAGGTTTTTAGATGATTGGTGCAATAATTGGTGACATCGTCGGATCACGCTTCGAGTGGGATAACCACCGGTCAAAGGATTTCGACCTGCTCACTCACAAATGCTTCTTCACCGACGACTCCGTGATGTCTCTGGCCGTCTGCGATGCCCTTATGAAATGCCAAGGGGGCTACAGCGACTTGGGCGAGCAGGCTATTCGCTCCATGCAGAGTGTTGGACGTCCGTATCCCCACTGTGGATACGGCGGATCATTCCAACGCTGGATGTACTCTGATAATCCAGCGCCCTATAACAGTTACGGCAACGGGGCCGCAATGCGGGTCAGCGGATGCGGTTACGTTGGAAGAACTATTGATGAAGTTAAGCAGCTTTCAAGATCTGTTACCGAAGTGACCCATAATCATCCGGAGGGTATAAAAGGAGCCGAAGCTACCGCCGTAGCTGTATTCCTTGCCCGGACCGGAAAGAGCCTGATTGAGATACAGGATTACATTATAAAGAACTACTATCCGTTGGGCTTTACCCTTGACAGCATCCGTGAGACCTATCGGTTTAACGAGACCTGTCAGGATACCGTCCCACAGGCATTAGAGGCATTCTTTGAATCGACCAACTTCGAGGATGCCATAAGAAATGCCATATCCATCGGCGGCGACAGCGATACACTTGCTGCGATCACTGGTTCTGTTGCCGAAGCCTACTACGGTGTACCGACCAGCATTAGGAAGCATGCTCTCACTTTCTTGGATGAGAGACTTCTAAAAATCCTGCTGGAATTTGAAAACCGGTATCCAGCAAAAATCGAGAAAAAGAACGAAACCGGTAGCGTAGGCATTTCCCCATCAACCGGTAAGAGAGTAAGAACGGGAGGTCGTGCAGAAATGATGGAATCAGCTATGGATGTTGCTGATCTTGAACTTGATGCCAACACAGCCCATCCTGAAGAAACGACAAGTCAGAAGCTCTTTTCCCATCTGTTTGAGGCCTGCAACATTTTGCGTGGTCCTATCAACCAGGATGAGTACAAGAGCTACGTGACACCGATTCTGTTCTTCAAAAGGCTTTCTGATGTCTATGACGAAGAAACGCAGGCAGCCCTTGAGGAATCCGGTGGCGATGAGGAATATGCGAGCTTCGCTGAAAACCATCGCTTTGTCATCCCGGATGGATGTCACTGGCAGGATGTTCGTGAGGCAAGCGAAAACGTCGGAGTTGCTATCGTCAACGCAATGAACGGTATCGAGCGTGCTAACCCGGATACCCTGAGTGGCGTCTTTAGCAGCTTCGATGATGCGAACTGGACAGACAAAACAAAACTCTCAGACGAGAGATTAAAGGACCTCATTGAGCACATGTCCAAGCTCAAAGTCGGTAACAACAATTACTCTGCCGACGTCATGGGCGACAGCTATGAATTCCTGATTAAGAAGTTCGCAGACCTGTCAAAGAAAAATGCCGGTGAGTTTTACACCCCTCGTTCTATCGTTAAGTTGCTCATCATGCTGCTGGCTCCCAAAGCTGGCGAAACCGTGTACGATCCAGCATGTGGAACGGGCGGGATGTTAATCGAGGCCATCCGATTCATGCATGGCGACAAACTCACCTATGGCCGCATCTACGGTCAGGAGAAAAATCTCGCAACCTCCGCGATTGCACGAATGAACCTGTTCTTGCACGGAGCTAAAGACTTCAAAGTAACACAGGGCGATACACTTCGCTCACCAAATTATCTGGAAGGAGGTTCTCTGCAAACCTTTGATTGTGTGGTAGCGAATCCTCCATTCTCTCTGAAGAACTGGGGCTCCGAACAATTCAGCAGCGACATCTACGGTCGTAATATCTGGGGCTGCCCGACTGACTCCAACGGTGACTTTGCATGGCTGCAGCACATGGTGAAGTCGATGAACCCGAAGACCGGGCGCTGCGCTGTTGTACTCCCACAAGGAGTCCTGTTCAGAAGCGGCAAGGAGGGAGAAATCCGTAAGCAGCTCGTTGAGTCGGATAAGCTGGAAGCTATCATCGCAATGGCGAGTGGCGTATTCTACTCGACCGGAGTGTCCGCTTGTATTCTTTTTCTGAACAACAATAAGGCTGTTTCTCACAGAGGCCGCATTTGTATGATCGACGGTTCCGGTATCTACACTCCGCAACGAGCGCAGAACATCATGACAGAAGCCGATATTCAGACTGTTTTCGATTACTACACCGCTTATGAGGATGTGATTGAAAAGGTCAAGATCGTCACGATTGCTGACATTCGAGAAAAGGACTATTCTCTGGCAATCAACAACTATATCGAAAAGAAGGAACAAGAAACAGTTCCTCCGGAAGAAATCCGCAGACAGTACTTCGAGGCCTATGACGAGATGATCGAGGCCGAAACCCGGATGAGAGAACTGCTGCTGAAAGGAGGCTACATCAGTGAGTAAGAGAATAACAATCGAAGAACTGCAGTCCTACCTCTGGAACTCTGCAGTTCTGCTCAGAACCAACATTGATGCCGGTGCCTACAAGCAGTATATTTTCCCACTTCTTTTCTTCAAGCGCATCTGCGATGTGTACGATGAAGAAACATCTAATGCTGTCGAAGAGTACGGTGATGATGCATCCGAATTTGATGAGGACGAGATCCATACCTTTATTGTTCCGAAGGGCTATCATTGGAATGACGTCCGCGCCGTTTCTGAAAATGTAGGCGTAGCTATCGTTGAGGCGTTCAGGAAGGTTGAAAATGCGAACTCTGATAAGCTGCAGGGCATCTTCGGTGATGGAGCTTGGACCAACAAAAATCGTCTTCCCGACAGGCTTTTGAAAGACCTGTTGGAGCACTTCAGCACGAAAACACTGTCTATTGCCAACTGCCCTGAGGACGAGCTCGGTCAGGGATATGAGTACCTAATTAAGAAATTCGCAGATGACAGCGGCCATACAGCGCAGGAGTTCTATACCAATCGTACCGTTGTCCACCTGATGACTGAAATGCTGAAGCCGGAATCCGGAGAATCCATATATGACCCGACCTGTGGAAGCGCCGGTATGCTCATCTCCGCTATAGCGTACTTGAAAGAGCAAGGCAAGGAATGGCGCAATGTGGCAGTCTATGGGCAGGAGATCAATGCTCTGACATCAGCTATCGGCAAGATGAACTTGTTCTTGCATGGTGTTAAGGACTTTAGCATCGTCAACGGCGACACACTTGCTTCTCCCGCTTTCATTGAAAACGGCAAGTTGCAGCAATTTGACCTCTGCCTTGCAAATCCACCTTATTCCATTAGCCAGTGGGATCGAGCCGCTTTTGAGAGCGATAAATACGGTCGCAACTTCTTAGGTGTTCCTCCACAGGGCCGTGCCGACTATGCTTTTCTCCAGCACATTATTGCAAGCCTCAAAGAGGATACCGGTCGATGTGCTATTCTGTTCCCGCACGGAGTACTTTTCCGTAATGAGGAAAGCACAATGCGCGAGAAACTTGTCCGCAGCGACAGAGTAGAATGCGTTATCGGTCTTGGGCCGAACCTGTTCTACAACTCCCCAATGGAAGCCTGCATCATGATCTGCCGAATGACAAAGCGACCGGAGCGCCGTGGGCAAATCCTCTTCATTAATGCTATTAACGAAGTCGAGCGGAAGAACGCGCAGAGCTATCTTGAGGACCGTCATATTCAGCGGATCGCAACTGCGTATAAGAATTACTGCGATGATGGCGACTTTGCTAAGATCGCAACCATTCAGGATATTGCCGATAATAACTTCTCGCTCAGCATTCCGCTGTATGTCAAACCGGAAGTGAACGAGGAAGAAATCGACACTCGCACGGTTCAGGAACACTATGACAGCTGGAGGGCCGCCTCGGAAATGATGAAGCTGAGCTATGAGAAACTGAATGCCATGCTGGGAAAGGAGGCCGAAGATAATGAGTAAAGTGAAATTGGGCGATGTCGCCATTGAACACAAGGAAACCTGCAAAGGCAGCAAGGACGGATATCCAATTGTCGGCCTTGAGCATCTGGTTTCGGAGGAAGTGACTCTCACCGCTTGGGATGAGGGCAGCGATAACACCTTCACAAAGATGTTCCGCAAAGGCAATGTTCTGTTCGGTCGACGCAGAGCCTATCTCAAAAAGGCAGCCGTTGCGCCGTTCGACGGCATCTGTTCCGGCGACATCACGGTAATAGAAGCTATCCCAGATCGCATTCTTCCTGAGCTTCTTCCGTTTATCATTCAGAATGATGAACTGTTTGACTTCGCTGTTGGTAAATCCGCCGGGTCCCTCTCTCCCCGTGTAAAGTGGGAGCATCTGAAAAACTATGAGTTTGAACTACCTGATATGGATAAACAGCGTGAGCTCGCTGAGCTTCTGTGGGCTATGGACGCCACGAAAAAATCCTATCAGAAATTGATTGCAGCGACGGATGAGCTGGTGAAATCTCAATTTAT
>OQVI01000104.1_pt1 | contig 49896 bp, 74 predicted proteins | sample 1691651 | NCBI WGS metagenome assembly OQVI01 (sample SAMN03418287, study PRJEB22391) | human gut metagenome | biome: human-gut; feature: organic feature; material: feces | host: Homo sapiens | place: Italy | collected 2013-04
TTTTCAAATCACCGTATCTGCCTGAAATACTGTCAATTCCAGAATAGAAATAAACCGTTATGCCTTCATCAGTGTTTAAAATACGTCTTCTACCCAAACACTGAATAAATTCTGTTAAATCGCTCAAATCAATGATGATATGCTTGATTGAGTTATCTTTTAAATTGATTCCATTATCAAGAACTTTTGTTGTAAACAATATTCTACAATCAAAGCGTTCATTCGTAACAATTTGCCTAAATACTGGATTGGTCTCCTTGTTTTGACCTTCCAGATAAGAACTATCCTCATACAAAATGTGAAGATTCTTTAGCCTTTTCTTGCTATCTCCAAAGAAAATAATCTTCTCATCTTTCGGCACATCATTGATGATTTTATAGACTGCTTCGCGGTCACTATAAGCATATAACTTCTTTATATGACTATAATCACGCTCAACTGTATAGGTTTTATCAATCTTTGCACCGTAGTACTCCTGCAAGAGCTGTGGAGTTGCAGACAGCATAAGCACAATCTTTGAATCCCGATAGTGGTCTACCATCTTCACAATCGTTTCAGTTGCTAAATTGAAAGACGCATCTTGAAACAGATAGTGTGCTTCATCCAGCACTAGATAATCAAACTGTTCCACAAGCGGCATTAAATCTTCGGGCTGATATGTAGAAATAACTTCTATACCCTGTTGACGCTGGTTAAACTCCAGCTTTTGATAGGTCATCAGCATAATATCTGTGTCCTGTGTTAGAAGCTCCTGCTGTCCCTTCAATGCTAGACGATTAGAGAACATCAAGATTCTTTTATGCTGTTCCCTAGCAAAGGGGTACAGTTCTTTGATAACAAAAGTTGATTTGCCTGCATTGCATCCGGCATCAACAAGGTATAGCCCCGGTGTCCATTCTTTATAATCCGGGATGCTCAGATAGTTCATCGCGCTTATAATTTATTCATCCTTTCTTATTTCACGCTTTGTAGTCTGGTCGGGTTTTGGTCTCCACAAAATCAGAATTTTATATCTTTCATCCAACCAGACATTTTCTCAACTTAACGAACAAACAGATTGCGCTCTCTGTGCATCGGAAGTCTTGCTCCCATCCGCATGAGCTATTATACTCAGAAAAAATCAAATTTCAATACTTTTTGCACAAAAACTTTAAAAATAATTATCAGAGATTTGTGCATAACTATTAAAATATTTATTTTGTACTTCGGGCACGCTAAACAATGATATTGCGTAATTATTGTTCCTTTGAACTCCGACCCGTGCCAACCGCCGTAAAATGGTGTGGACAGACCCCTATGCTAGGATGTGCGGCAAAGGGCTATCCCGGTGATTTCAGAAAATGCTTCTTGATATTTGTAAATTCTGCTTTCTTTTAAATTTAGCTAAAAGAAAAGGGCGCTCCCCCATGTGAGAAGCGTCCCTATCTGGTTACTGCGGTTCTGCTCTAAGTTCCTTCTTATATTTATAGAAGGTGTTCGGCGCAATCTTCAAGTATTCAATGCACTCTTTATCATCCAGACTTCCATTGAATGTCCGGCTGTTCTTGAGGATGAACTTTTTAGCGGCAACAGACTTTTGCGTTGTGAGCTTTGCTCCTTGCTTCTGTCCAATCTGCTTTCCGTTCAATTTAGCAGTCTGAATGCCCTCTTTTGTGCGCTGGTGTAGGTCGTCAACCTCTTTTTGCGCCTGTTCAAAAGCAAGTCTAATTTGCTTTGCTGCCAATCTCAACAGATAAGCGTTGATGCCTTGAAAGATGAGGTCTGTATCTTCGCCTGTCATTGCAAGCTGATTGCGCATAGCTCCTTTATAAGTGTCTGTGTCAATGTGGTGCTCTTTCAGGAATACCAGATTGATACCTCTATTGTAAAGGTCTTGATAGAGACTATATCCATCCTCCGCGTTACGGCTCATACGGCTAACGCTATCAAAGACAATAGTCACATCTTCGCCGCTGTCCTTCAGCTCTTTGGCGGAGTTAACCATATCATCAAAGGCCGGACGTTCAATCTTCGTTCCTGTAAAGGCTTCCTCTACAATCTCAGCATCGGGATATGCTACCTTGATATTTCTGATTTGTCGCTCAATGCTTTGCTGTTTGGTACTGATTCTGCAATAACCGTATGTCATAGCCTTTACCTCTGTATCTATCAACTGAATCTAACGAACCACAATTTTTATAGTTTGATTATATCAAATCTAACGTTATAATTCAATAACGGCAGGGGAGTAATTAGAGAAAATTCAAATTTGATAGTTAAATTCAAAAGAGAAAGCCCTTCCCGGTAAAAGGAAGGGCTGAACTTGTTCTTGCGATTGGTCTTTAATGCAAGTGGTCAATTGCATATTGTGCTTCGGATGCTGTAAACTGTTCACCGTATTCAGAAGTAAGCTGGTCATAGACTGCGCTTTTAGACATAGACATTCCCGTGTAATACTCCTGTGCTTTTGCAAGAGCGTTTGCGTTCCAGTCTACGCCTGTCATATTATCAATAGCATACTGTGCTGCATCCGCTGGAAATCCTTCACCATAAGAAGATGTCAATTGGTCATAAATTGCTTTCTTTGACATGTGCAGCTGGTTGGCATACTGTAAACCTTTTGTCAGCGCATTTTTGTATTCTTGCGTTACTGTTTCAGAAGAACTATTCCCTGTAGACTTATCGGAAGTTTTTGGTGAAGTATAGTACCGCTGCATTGATTTAATTGTTGACTCATGCTTTTGCATATACTGTTCAGTATCCGCTTTTCCTTGTTTGGCTTGTTCTGCAAGAATTTCTGAAAGTTCACCCAGCCGAGTTTGCGCATCTTCATAGTTGGAATCCTTTTCTGAAACCCTTTCGTACAGAGTGTATGCTTTTGCGTACTCTTCCTTTTCATCCGATTTTTTAGCTTTTTCATAGGCTGCTTTTGAAGATTGTATCACTTTCAGGTTTTCATAACCATCCATCGAGCATGTGCTCTCTCCAAATACGTCCACATAATGACTTATCTGTTCTTGTGCAGAGCCTATATCTATGGATTCTTCATTATAGTTATCTATTATACTTTCTATCGCCTGATTCAGTTTTTCATCGAAAGCTTTTTCATTTTCTTCATTGCCCTGTATTTCTTCCGAATAAATTTGCCGGGCTTTTTTTGCATCGCCGTTATTGTACGCATCAAATACTTCTTGCGCCGTTTTTGCTGCTGCTCCTGTGCAGCCTGTCATTATTGCCATAGTCAGAAACATCATACTAAGTAATGAACCTATTTTCAGACGCATCTCTAATTTTCCTTTCTCAATCTCCAATTTTAAAAAAGTTATTTGTCAGCAAAGTGAACCGCAGTAGGAAAGAAAATTCCTTTATACGACTTTTGCTAGCCTTCGCTTTTATTATATCATTTTATGTTTAATTGTAAACACAATTATAACATTTATTTCTATCATTCTGTGCATCATAATAGAAACAGGGTGATAATTATGGACGAACTCAAGATAACAAAGCGCACTGAGCCTGTCATGTTCACGATTCGGATTGATAAATCCATCGTGGACTTTTACGACGATTTAGCGCAGAAAACGAACCGTTCTCGAAATGAGTTGATTGGTCTTGCGCTGGAATATGCCAAAGACAAAATCAAAATTGAACCGTAAAACGAACATTTGCATTATAAAAGAGCCACAGCTGGGAAAGTGCTTCCTGTCTGCGGCTCTTCTGTTTAGATTATCTTACTAAGCGGGCTGTGCTTACGGTACATCTCTGCAAGGTCGTCTTGGTTCACATCCAAATAGGCTTGCTCCGTCACGGTGACGCTGCTATGACCTAGTAAGCGGCTCAAAGTGTAAATATCGCCGCCGCTCATAAGGAAGCGCTTTGCAAAGTTGTTTCGGAAAACATGCGGGTGAATGTCCTTTAGCCCTATCCGCTGGGCATACTTGCGGACATTGGCTTCAAAATTATTCACCTCAAGAAATTTACCTTTGTTTGTACAGAACAGAAAGTCACTGTCCCGGTATCTGTCCTTATACTTTATCCACCGTTGCAGCTGCGTTGCCATTTTGTCAGAGAAGAACACATAGCGGCCTTTCTTGCCTTTGGTGTTCTCAGCTGAAAGATAGATGTATCTCTTTTGTAAATTTACATCTGTCACTTGAATCAGCAGACATTCATTCACCCTCATGCCAGTATCTAGCAAAAGCTGAATGATGATAGAATCCCGGTACTCGCTGAAACTGGCAGTGTTCATGTTCCGCAGCAGCTTGCGGAAGTCCTCATCAGACACGAACTCAAGCGGGCGGCGTTCTACCTTGATATAATCGCCACGTTTGACAGGAGAACGGAGTATCAAATCTTCTTCCACACACCAGCCAAAGAAGGCACTCATGTTACGCAAATAGTTGTTGATGGTCACATCTGACACTTTCTTGCCAAAATCCAGCCGCCGCTCTTGATAGTTCCCGCTGTTCGGATTGCTTGTGACGGTGTACTTGCCCCGTTCCTTTATCTGTTTAACGTAGTTCTGAATGACCGTGTGTGTGATTTTCTCGGTCTGTGTGATGCCCTGTTCATCAAGGTAGAGCATCAAAAGGCGCAACGTTTGTTCATAACTTCCAATCGTCTTTGTTGCAAGCCCTTTGTTTTCACAGTGTTCAATGAACATCTCCACATCCCGGATAAGCATAAAAAATAACCTCCTGTATTTGCCGGGACTATGACCCAATAAATACAGGAGATTTATTGCCTTAGATTCAAGCTATTTATTGGTCTGGTTCCATATTTCCACAACGTTTTTCGCTTTATTTATTGGTACGGCTCCCATTGTTGGAATATTATGGAATATTTTCAGACGCTTTACCGTTTCTCTCTTACCCCACTCTCTGCCGTTTATCCAGCCGCATTTTGTCAGCGATCATTGCGATGAACTCCGAGTTCGTTGGTTTTCCCCGCAGGTTATGGATGGTATAACCGAAGTAGCTGTTGAGGGTGTCCACATCGCCCCGGTCCCATGCCACCTCGATGGCGTGGCGGATGGCGCGCTCCACCCGGCTGGCGGTGGTGCCGTTTTTCTTGGCGATTTCCGGGTACAGACGCTTGGTCACAGCGTTGATGTACTCCGGCTCGTTCATAGTGAGCAGGATGGCATCCCGCAGGAACTGGTAGCCCTTGATGTGGGCGGGGACGCCGATCTGATGCAGGATCTCGGTAACGGTCAGCTCATCGCTGTCCACACTGGTGTGCAGGATGTGCTTTTCCGGGCCAAGTGCCGCCTTGAGCACCCGTGCGGCAAGCACGGTCTCATCAAAGGGCTTTACAAAGTAGTAGGCAAAGCCTTCGTCCAGCAGCTCCTGAACCATCTCTTCGCTCTGGAAGGCACCGGTCACGAAGAAGGAGGTGTGCCGCTCACCGGCGGCATTGTAGCGCTGCTTTACCGCAAGGGCATCCAGACCGGGCATAAAAGCATCCAGCAGGACCACCTGCGGGCGCACGGTGAGCATTTTCTGCAGGACCTTGTTGCCGTCCTTTTCCACAACGGTCACGTCCACGCCCTTCTGCTCCAGTGCTTCGCGGCAGGCGGCAGTGAACGGGGCACCAGTATCCGACATCAAAAATCTAACTTTGTCCATGGTTGTTTCCTCCAATGTGTGCAGTTCCCTTAACACCATGGATTTTACCATAATTTTCCAGAACTTTCAACGACTTTTATTGGTAAATTTTGGCAAAGAAAATCGAAACCCGCAAATTATTTTGCGTTTTGGGCCTGCGTGTGCGCTGTATCGTCTGTTTTTTCAACAGCGCGGGCCTGCTGGAGCATGGTCTGAGCAAAAATGCCGTAGCCCCGCGTGGGGTCGTTTACCAGCACATGGGTCACTGCACCCACCAGTCTGCCGTTCTGCAGGATGGGACTGCCGCTCATGCCCTGCACGATGCCGCCGGTTTTGGCAAGCAGCTGCCGGTCGGTCACGCGCAGGATCATGTTGCGGTGGGGGTCTGCGTCGTTTACCTTTTCAATGCGGATGCGGTATGCCTTGGGCACCTCGCCGTCCACGGTCGTCCAGATCTCGGCATCGCCCGGCACCACCTCCTGCGCAAAAGCCATCTCCAGCTCCGGGCCGGAAAATGCAGCCCGTGTTCTGCCATAGACCCCAGTCTTGCTGTTGATGCAGATGCTGCCAAGCGCATGGGTGCTCAGAAAGCGGCCCTTCAGCTCACCGGGGCTGCCCACGGTGCCGCTGGTACACCCCACGATCTGGCAGGGGACGATCTCGCCGCTGCGCAGGGCCACGCTCTCACCGGTGTCGCTGTCGCTGATGGGGTGGCCAAGCCCGGCAAACACCCCGGCGGCATTGTCCACAAAGGTCATGGTGCCTACCCCGGCGGAAGAATCCCGCACCCACATCCCGGCGCGCCACTGCCCGGCGGTGCTGTCCCACACGGGGGTCAGCCGGGTCTGGAATTGCTCACCATTGCGGATATAGACCACCTGCACCGGCGCGCCTGCGGCCGTTTCCAGAGCATCGTGCACGGCATCGTTCGTCTCGGTCAGGGTGTCGTCCATGCGCACCACCCGGTCGCCCAGCCGCAGCCCGGCCTTCTTGGCGGGGTTTGCGGTGCCGTCCGGGGTGTTCAGGTCGGAAAAGCCCACAATGAGCGCACCCTCGGAGAACATCTTAACGCCGAAAGGCGTACCGCACACGGTTACCACCGGACGTGTTTCCACCAGAGCGCGCACAGTCTTGACGGGCAGCCACCCGCCAATGGACAAAGTGGCCTGATAGCTGCCCGCAGCCTGCGTGCTGGCCGCGTTGCGGGAGCCAGCGGTGCGCAGCGGCTGCACATAGGCAAAACGGGGCAGGGTAAGGGTCTGGCCGGGTTCCAGCAAAATTTCAGCAGGCAGACTGTGCCACAGCCAGCCCAGCACCGCCAGCGCGGCCACCAGAAGATAAGTTGCCGCAATGCTGCCAGCGCGGCGTAGTTTTGATCTGCGCATCGGCAAAAAGCCCCTTTCCGCCATGGAAAATGATACGATCGTCCGGCGATAGTATGCGCTGTGGAGGGCGGAAATATCAATGCAGTGATTGACTTTTGCCGCCGGAACTGATACTATATTAAGGCGGTTTGGCCGCAGCTGCAGAATAGAAGAATATGCGGGTATGGTGGAATTGGCAGACGCGCAGGATTTAGGTTCCTGTGCCGCAAGGCGTGTGGGTTCGACCCCCACTACCCGCATAAGAGAAAAAGCGCGTTGATTCGTACAGAACCAGCGTGTTTTTTCTTATCATGGTAACACTTTTGGTAACACTATTAAGTTTTCAGACTGCTCTCACCAGCGCATTATACAGCATTTCAATGAACTGCACCGCGCTGGGCGCACCGGTCAGCGGATAGCCTGCCAGCTGCTGCACATACTCCGGGTTTGTGAGCCATGCACCTTTAGCTGCCCGGCGGACAGCGCTTTGAATCGCTTTTGGCTCACATCTTCTGCGGTCGGCGATAGGGGTATAGATATCTTCCTCCACGGCCTGCAGGCGGTCTTCCTGCTCACAGACCAGCTCAAGACACTGGCACAGGATACTGTAGGCGCTCAGATTGCGTGTGATGCCCATCGGGCGCAGCAAATCATTGACCTGAGTGGACAATTCGGAAACGATCATAGTTGACACATCCTTTCTATGCGTCAACTCTAACCGAAAAATACTTAAAATTTACCAATTACGTCGATATACGTCGTAAAGCGTCGAAACACGCCGCGCTGGTACTCCCGGGAAAAGTCTGCCACAGTGTAGCAAGTGGTGCAGTCTGCCTCCACAATGCGGTGCTTGTAGTCCTGTTTTTGAAGGTATGCGCCCCATGTAAAAAAATACGCTCACTGAGCACAAAATTTTGCAAAAAGCCTTTACTTTTGCGCACAATGAGCGTATAATAAAGACAATAAAAGGCCAATTCCAAACGTTTAATATCATCATCTTGTGTGAAATAAGGAGAGCATTATGAATAACTTTGAAATTAAAAAGAAAATCGTCCTTGCAGGCGACAGCCGCATTTTTAAGGACTGGGAAGCCCACTCCACCATCACGATGGACGATTTTATATCGGCGCTCAAGTGGCTGTGCGAGGATGCATTGGACGAAAACGGCAAGCTCACCCGGGAGATCGCGCTTGCTCCTGACCGTATCGTAAAGCTGCGCCGTTCCAATGACCGCTTCGGCATGACCGCTTTCTATGAATATCCCCGCGACAACGGAGGAGACGGAGATCTCGGCTCTCTCTGGAACGGTGAGAAGTTCCCGGACGGCTTTATCCGCAAAATCAGCGTGTCTGCAAAAGACCGCATTTGAAAGGAGAAAACTATGTATACTACCGCAGAACTGTTCGCTATCGCAACCGACCCGGAAACATCCCGGGCAGCGTTCCTCAACAATGCCACCCTCAGCATCCCGGATGATGCCGACGGGTGCGTAGATCTGGATGCCGAGAAAGAAAGGCTGGCAAACATCTGGGAGCTGGCGCACCTGCCCATGCGGGAGTTGGTAGGCCGTACCGGCCTGTCACAGACCGCATTTGCAAAGCGGGCGGGCATCCCTCGGCGCACGGTGCAGGGGTGGTGCTTGGGCGAGCGTGACTGCCCGGCATACGTCCGCTTTTTGCTTGCTGAGCACTACAAGCTGCTGTAAAATAAAAAATCCCCCACTTTGCCTACAAAGTACCCCGCGTAGAACGCAGGGCTTCGGCAAAGCAGGGGATTTTTTTGTAAAATCAAGAGCGGAACCGCCCACAGGCAATGCCGCTCTCTACAAAGGCCGCAGCCTTTCAAATGGTATGTTTCCGCAGCGTCACGAAAACATCAGTGCACGTTCTTCTTCTGCTGCTCAAGATACTGATCTGCCGCAATGGCAGCAGTGGTGAAACTGTTATTGTTCCACCACGAGATCAGCGCGACAACGGTGGTGATACCGGCGGTGACCAGCTGCTCCACGGTCTGGCTCTCGATGGGCAGCACGGGCTTGCCCAGTGCAGACAGCACCTGATTGGTCAGGGCCAGCAGCAGGCAGGCGGTGCGGGCAATGGTGCCTGCGGAGATGGTGGGTGCGTTGTAGGTGTGTGCGTTCATAGTCAGTTCCTTTCTCTTTCGTGTTCGTCTGCTTCTAAATCAGCGATGCGGTGGTTGACCACCTTCATCTGCTCTTCCAAAATGGGGACGCGGCGGGCAAAATTGTTGTGCTCCCGCACCTCGCGGGTCAGCTCTTCCAGCTTGGTGTCGGTCACGGCCTGACTGCGGCTGTTGGCGATCAGCACGCCGATCAGGGTCACCGCACCGGCAAGGATGGCTGAGATGATGCTTTCCACTGGGCTCACCCCCTCACAGCGTCCACCGGCTCCTGCTCGGGCGGGTGTCTACATGCACCCAGCCCTTGGCCCGGCCTGCCTTGACCGGGTAGCGGCCCACGCCGCCCCAGCCGGGCATCAGGCTCTCTGCGTAGGCGGCCACAGCCAGCGGGTCGGTATCCTGCACCTGAATGTCAGCGGCGCGGCCCAGCAGGTGCTGGCTGGATTTAGAGCCGCCCACCTTGGTGTTGTGGCTGGCGGTGCGGTAGCCGCTGGTGATGGTCACGGGCTTGCCGAAGTGCTCCCGGATGCACTGCAGCAGCACCACAAGGCCTTCGTCAATGAGGATGGTGTCGGTGCCGTCGCGGCAGCGGAACTCCCGCACGCGGAACGCGGGAGAGAGCTGCTTTGCGCCGTCCTTCTTCAGGCTGTACTGTTTGATCGCCATATGTATCACGTCCTTTCACGGGGTCAGGCCCCGATTTTCACGTTCTCTTTCAGCTCCTGACCTGCCTTGTCCTCAGCATCCAGCGCGTCGTAGTACGCCTGTGCAAGGGCTTCCACCTCTGCGATGTCGTCCTCCGTCAGCAGGCCGCTGTCCAGATGGGTGTACGCCTTGTCCAGCCAGTATGCCACGTCACGTCCAGCGGCGATTTCCCGCTTGATGGAGCGCAGGGTCAGGTCATGGCGAGATTTGCTTTTAATTGCCATAGTCAGTCCTCCTTTAGGTCATGGACGCGATTGCGTCCTCCAGTTTTTTGATTGCGATGTTCACGTCCCTCTGATACCCCAGCTTGATCCCCGCACCATCGCCAGCCTGTACCACCGTGTCAGGGCCGTAAGCGGTAAGGGCTTTGTAGGCGGCGATTTCGTCAGGGGTAAGTGGGGTTTCGATGGGGGTAGCGAGTTGATACACAAAATCAACGTCAATAGCTAAGGCTTTCAGCTCTTCTGCAGTATAAAAACTGCCTTCAGATTTTGCTATATTTTTAAGATACAGCTTACTGCCCGCAACGCAGGAAGTCCACGATGTAAAAAGCGTTATGCTTATAAAGCACTGAGAAGAACCCTCTTTTCCTTCATTTCCCGGAAGATCTAAAGCCAGTCGATACTGTTCATTTACCGAACCATCGCTTGTGTTAACTCGCCCCTTGTAAACCCTCTGAACCCTTACACCCCTTTCTAGGTCCACCTCGTCGCAAACCCACCGTTGCCCGCCAGAGTCAGTGTAGTTGCCGCCAGAGGTGACAGGGATGCCGGGTAAACCATTGGGAGTGGGAAGGGTGAGAGTTTGCGTTTTGCCGTTCCCATCGCTCAATGTCACCGCCACGCTCCCACTGTCACCAGCGCTCACGATAGGCACAGGTGCATCCGGCGTGGGTGTACCGTCCTGCGTGCTCTTACCGTACACGGTCAGGCCGCACAAGGGCGCAGGAAAAGCGTCGTCAACGCTGAGCGGGTTGCCCGTCTCAGTGCCCACAAGGATGTTCTGCCGCGCCTTGACTGCGCTGATAGCGTCACCTGTGGCTTTTGCATCGGCAGCTTCGCCCTCGTGGGTGAGGGTGGTGTCCAGTGCTACGGAAGGGCCGGTCTCGCCTTTAGGGCCTTGCGGGCCGGTATCACCCTTTTTGCCCTGTGGGCCAGTGGCTCCCGTAGCGCCTGTAGGGCCTTGCGGGCCGGTATCACCCTTTTCGCCCTGCGGCCCCTGTGCACCCTGCGGGCCAGTCTCGCCCTTGTCACCTTTCTCGCCTTTGAAATCACCGCTTGCGATGCCGTCCTTCAGCTCTTGCAGGCTGTCAGCGGCCTCCTGAGCACTCTGGTCTGCATTGCCCGCACTGGTGGCGGCTTGCTGCGCGGCGGTCTGTGCATCGGTCTTGGCCTGCTCTGCGGCGGTGGCATCAGTGTGCACGGCATCCACCAGCTGTTGCCATGCAGGGGTGCCCGGTTCCGGCTCCGTGCCATCCTCTGTGCCGGAGTTGGCACTCACACGGTAACGCAGGTCTGCGCTGGTGACGGTCTTTGTGCCGTCACTGCCCTCAAAGGTGAGGCACCCGCTCCCGGGCTGTGCGGTCACGCTGGCAGGTACGTCCACATAGCCGTCCACCACCAGCGAGGATGTCGGGTCTTTGCCGTCCGGGACGTGCCAGAAGCAGCGGATAGTCAGCCCTGCCCACTCGCCGGTTGCATCGACGTGCAGGCGGTACACGCCCCGGTTCTTGGTGTAGCCGAGGGCCAGCGCAAATGCGTGCCCGGGCAGGCATACGCTGCCGCCGGATGTCAGCGTGATGGGGAACTCGATCATAAAGCAACACCTCATTTGTGCGTCTTTTTCCGGCCCGGTTATGCGCTGTTTTTTTCGTTCAGCATCTCGGTCAGCTCTGCGTACTGTTCATCGGTCAGCTTGGCGGCGGCGTAGAAGATATCAAGCTTCTTTTCAATACCGGCGGTCTGGCCGCGCTCGATCATACGTTTGCAGGTTCTATAAAGTGCCATAGTAGTCATTCCTTTCTGTTCATGCGGTTTCAGTTGTTTCATCATCGGTCACGCCCAGCTCCAAAAGAGTCAGGCGGTAGTCCTGGTCAAGGTTCAAAGCGTCTGCGTCGGCAAGAGCGGATTGAGTGGACGCTAACTGCTCTTTAAATGCCGGCTCCGGTTCGGGCTGGTCCGCAGGGTCAGGCTTTACTCCGCCGTCCGTTACCTCGTAGCAGCCCGGTTTATCCGCGATGCTCCACAACGTATCGCCCACAGCGCAGGCGGCATTGTGGGCGTTTACTGCTTCCACCATAGCGGCGTATGCATCGCACTGAGCCTGTGTCTCCACAGGTTTTGCAAGGGCATATCCAATTTTGATTTCCATGCTGCACCTCCTTTACTTCCAGCGACCTATGACGACAATACTTCCTTTATAGTCACTGCGTACACATAATTCAGTAGTAGTACGGTTGTATACGTAACAATCTACGTTGGTGCTGTAGGTTATGCTTTCGCCAAGAGTAAAACCGGCACCATAATTTGTGTTAGCAAATGGCACAGGAAACTGAAAATAGGGATAGTAATTCTTGCGAGGCCATTCGCCGAATTTGAGCCAGCAAATCTGTGTGCCATCGGCAAAACGGATATAGCCATCACCGGAAGCAGTAATGGATGTGGCGGAAGAAATGGCGGAAGAAATCTTGCGGTCCACCTGATTCCGCAATGCATTCAGCAATGCGTCCGTTTCAGTCTTATCGTAAAAGCTGCCATTGTCCACCTTGTCGATCTCGTCCCGCAGCATCTGAATGAGCGTGCCGGTGGGGATGCCATGCACACCATCCCGCATCACGCCGCAGACGGTCTCATCTGCGCGCGTGTCGTAGATGTCGGCGGCGGTAACGGCGGTGGAGCCTGCAGGGCGCTTGATCTCGGCAAGGCAGAGGTCGTAGATCAGCTCGGTGCGGGTGATGGCCGGGGCAGCAGGCCCGGCAGAATTCTGGACACCTTCCAGCACCTGCAGGCTGGTCTTTTTGGCGGCGGCATCGTAGCGCAGCACGATGCGGTCAATGCGGCTGCGTACAGGGTCCGCTTCGGTGAGCACCACGGTGGTGGGCTGCTCCATGATGATGCTGCGGCCCTTGAACCGTGCCGGGCGCACCCATGCCTGACCGGCGCTCACCTGTACGCTCAGGCCGCCCTGTGCCGTGACGGAGAAATCCTCCTCGGCGCTGTACACGCCGCTCAGGCGGGTGGCGAGGTAACCCGAAGCGTCGTCGGCATCGTAGGTAATGCCGTTTTCGGGGTAAGTAATGATATCAGCCATAAAGTCCTCCTTTCAGGTCTTGTGCCATGTGGGCGTGCCCAGCCGGATTGTGCGGGTGGTGCCGCTGTCCTCGCTCTGGGTGATGATGTCGGCCACGCGCACCATGGCGGTGTAGCCCAGCTGAGGCAGGCTTGCGCTCAGCACATCGCCCACCTGCAGGGTATCATCGTCCACGTCAAACTCGATGCTGCCGGTGCGCAGCTGGGCCAGAAGCTTTTCGCCGCCCCGGTCAGCCAGCTTTGCCAGATAGCTCTGGCTGGTGCTGGTCTCGCCGTCCTCCGGCTGCACGTCACGGGCATCGACGTACATTTCCCGCCGGTCGGAGCCGGTAGCGTTCACATCGCCCACCCAGACGGTGGCGCGCTCGTCACCTTCGCCAGCGCCCTGCACAAGGGCGATGTTGGCGTAGTCGGTGTCGGCAAAGCTCCACCCGGCATTCAGCAGGTTGCCCCACCGGGGGCTGTATCTGCGGTTCGGGTCGAAGGTGGGCCGGAAGCACTCGAAGAGCAGCTTTTTCTTGCTGCCCTTGCCGTCCAGCACGATGCGGAACCCCAGATCACAGGCCTGCCCGATGGTCTTGCAGTAGTCGAACACCGTACCGCCGGAGGTCTGCTTTTCAAAGGTGGTGTCAAAGCCGTACTCGGTGCCCAGCGCAAGGCGGGGCCATGGCTTTGCGGCGCTCACAAGGCTGCGCATGGCGGCTTCGGCGTTCTGGTTCTTGATGCTCACCGCAGACACCCGCTTGGTCAGCAGCCACGTGGCCGGGTAGCCGGACACCACAAGGTTCGAGTCCTCGTTCTGGTTGGTGCGGGAGCAGATGCGCATGGGGATGCGGGGGTTCTCGTCGCTGCGCACCAGCCAGCGCCCTGCCTGCAAAAGCTGCAGATTCTCGGCGGTGGGCCGCACCTCAAGGGTAAAACTGCCCTCGGAGTAATAGGGGCTGTCCCAGTAGAGGGAGTGCCATACTTTTACCCAGCCCACGCGGGCAAGGGTGTCTGCGTCCAAAACGTCTATTCTCATAGCGGTTCGGGCAGGATGCCCGCCTCCATCGGGTAAAAGCTGACGGCAGCCTGCAGGTAACCGGAGCCGTTCTCCGCCTGCATGGAGAGCACGTTATCGCCGGGCTGCAGCTCGGTGAGGGTGCTGTCCTCGTCCAGCTTTGCAAAGATGTTCTCGGTCACGCCTGCCCGGGTCAGGGTGCAGGCCAGCCGGTCGGATGTGCTGCGGTAGATTTCCAGCGTCTCATCCGGCTGCAGGGTCAGGTCAAAGCCGATGAAGGCCCCGGTCTGCAGGTCCACCACCTTGGGATGCGTCACCGGCATGTCGCACCGCAGGGTGGCCGTGAAGGGCACCGGCAAGCTGCCCTCGTTGCGCAGCACTGCCGCCGTGCCGTCCCGCTTGATGCCGTAGATGTGGCTGTCGTAGCAGACAGGAAAGCGGAAGGCAGGCTCGTACCCGCCCAGCACGCTGCTGACGGCGTTCAGATCGTACCAATAGGGTTTCTCGCTGTAGAGCATGAGCGAGCAGCGTGGCTGCGGCGTGTAGCTGGAAAAGTAGGGCGTTTTCTGCAGCACGAAGCGGGTGAAGTAGTGGTCGCCAAAGTACAGGGTGCCCTTGGTGAAGTAGGGCAGCTTTTTGCTGAACGCCCGGGCATTGTCCAGCGCATACGCGCCCCAGAACACCACATCGAGGGTGCGGGACACGCCGGAGACGCTCTGCCCCTCCACAGTGTCGCCCACCTGATTGACACCCTGCGCGGTTTTCAAGTCCACGTCGATGCCGTTCAGCGGGTCGAGAACGTAAGGGGCATCGTAGTCCCAGCCCAGATGCAGGACGGCACCGGCATCTGTCACGATCTTGAGATGATCTTTAAAGAGCATAGTGTCCTCCTTTCATCGTTTGCGGGCCTTGGCCTTGTCGGCTTCCCAGCGGGTCTCGCGGGCAAGGTCGGCGGCGGTCTGAGCTTTGCTCTGGATGTACTGATTGATGGTTGTGTCGCCCTCTCGGTGGTAGCTGCGGGCAGCGGACACCACCTGTGCGGTGCCGGACGCAGCCACGGTGCTACCCAAACGCATGTTGTCGGAAAGCACCAGCGAACCCGCCTGCCGGATCATATCGGCAAGGGCAGAGTTGGTCTTTTCCAGCGCCTTGGTGTTGGCGTTGATGGCATCTTCCAGACTGCCGGTGCCGGTGGTGATATCCACGCTGCCCATGCCGCCGGAGCCGGAGGACCCGCCGGAAGAGCCGCCGCGCCCGGACGAACCTTTCTTACTGAAAGAGCCGCCGATCGAGGCAACGATGCCCGCGATGACGGCAGCAAGGGCTACGCCCGCTGCGATCATCAGCAGAGCCTGCGGAGTGCCAAAGCCAGTAGGGAACAGCGCCGCAGCGATGGCATCCAGCATTGCTACGAACGCGCCGCCGATAGACCCGATCAGGCCGCCCAGCGAAGCGAGGATCTCCGGGAATGCAGAGATCAGGCCGCCTTTCATGCCCTGACTGATGGCAAGGGCCGCATTGCTCAGCGGTGTTTTCAGCCCGCCGAAGATCTCTATCAGGGTGGAGCCGAGGCCCTGCGCCTGCTGCCAGACCTCAGAGAAGCCGCTGGTCAGGCCGTTCACGATCTGCCCGCCCAGATCAATGGCACCCTGCACCAGCTGATCGCGGGCACCGCCCAGCGCTTTGTTGAGCTTAGTCACGATGCCAAGGGCAAAATCATTGACCTGCTTTTTCTGGTCGGCGGTCAGGCCGCTGTAGATGGTGCTTGCGACCCACTTGCCGATGCTCAGCCAGTCCTGGTTCTTGACGGCGGTGTACAGATCATCGAAGGTGCCAAGCACGCCGGTATCTGCTTCGGTCTGGATCTCCTTCCACAGGCCGTCAAAGGTGTCCGCGCTGGACTTTTTGATCTGCTCAGCCACCTGCACGGTGCCGTCGGCCGCGATGGTCTTGACCCGCTCGATGGTCACGAGGGCACCGTCCACGATGTCGTCGTAGACCTCGGTGATGACCTGCTTCTGGGTCTCGGTGCCGTCGGTCAGGGTCTCGGTGACGGTCTGGGTGGTGGTCTTGACCCCGTCTGCCAGCGTCTCGAAGGTGGAAGTGACCGTCTTGGCGGTCTCGCGGACGGTCTCCATGGTCTGCTTGACGGTCTGGGTGCCGTCCGCAGCCACCTCTGTGATGGTCTTAACGTCCTTCAGCACACCATCCACCATCTGCCGGGAAGTCTCGGTGATGACCTGCTTTTGCTGTGTCTTGCCGTTGGAGAGCGTTTCGGTGATGTTTTCGGTGGTGCGGGTGATCTTGCCGTCGATTTCGGTCGTGGTGTCCGAGATAGACTTGACGACTTCTGCGGCGGCCTGCTTCGTGGCCTTGCTGGCCTTCTTGGCTCCGCTGGTGATGGCCGGGTAGGGGTTCGCGGCTGTCTGGCTCCCGGCACGGCTGCTGCCGTTGCCGGAGCTGCTTGTGCCCTTCGGGACCCATCCGTTGTCATCGTCCCATTCGAGGTCTTTGTGGGAGCTGTCCCACTGTTTCGCGTTCTTGCGCTTGTTATAGTTGTCCATGTAGCCGTTGTAGGCGGCATTGTAGGCGTCCTGTGCCGCACCGACACCGTTTTTCAGGTTTGCCAGTGCAGCCGCCGCGCCCCTGATTTTGGCGACCAGCTCATTGATCCAGTCCACCACCGTGCCGATGGCGTTCTGTGCGATCTTTTTCACAGACGCAAATGCGGAGTTGACGGCATTGCGGAAGGTCTCGCTGGTCTTGTAGGCCGTCACGAGGCCTGCCGCCAGAGCCGCCAGCGCCGCCACTACAAGACCGATGGGGTTCGCCTTGAGAACCGCGTTCAAACCTGCCTGCGCGACTGCAAGGCCGGTCGCCCCGGCTTCTGCCGCTTTGTGGGCAGCGGTCATGGCCGTGGTTGCGGCAGTGTGAACCACTTCAATTGCAGTCGCGGCAGCCACATAGCCCTTGTAGGTCAGGAATGCCGTTCCGGCAGCGGCCACAACAGCCGTTGCAATGCCGATGGTCTCCTTGAGCTGGGCCATCTTCTCGTCGCTGTCGAGGAAGGAGACCACCACCTCGTTCAGCTTGACAACCAAATCACCCAGAGCCGCAAACAGGCCGCTGGTCAGCTCACCGGTCAGGGCGCTGACATTATCCTTCAGGGTGGACATGCGCCCGCTGAAGGTCTGGCTGGCTTCCAGCATACCGTTGTAGAACTGCCCGCCCTGACTGGTGGCGGCTTCCACAGCTGCTTCCAGCTCGCTGAAGCTGACCTTGCCATCCGAAATGCGCTTGTACAGGTCGGACATGCTCTCGCCGGTGGCATCACAGATCTGGTTCAGCGGGTTGAAACCCGCATCGATCATCATGTTGACGTTTTCCAGCGTGACCTTCTGGGCGCTGGACATCTTGCCATAGGCGCGGGTCAGGGTCTGCAGCTTTTCGGCGTTGCCCAGCGAGATATCACCCAGCCGCTGCAGCACGCCGGTGGTGTCGTCTGCCGCAATGCCGAACTGCAAAAGGGTCTGGGTGCCGCTGGTCAGATCATCCAGCGAGAAGGGCGTGGATGCCGCCATCTTGCGGATCTCGGAAAGCTTTGTGGCGGCGGCTTCCTCGCTGCCCAGCATGACCTTGAAGTTGGTCAGGTAGCTTTCCATGGTGGCGTTGTAGTCCACGCCGCTCTTGACCACCTCGGCCAGCTTGGATGATGCCTGTTTTGCAAAGTCCGCGATCATCTGACCGGCGGCTACCGTCCACTTGCTGGTGCTTTTTTCCGCCGGGTCGCTGTTCAGCCTTACTTCGCCGGTGATGCTGAAATCTGCCACTGTGTCCACCTCTCTCCATTCCAAAAGAGCGCGGGCACAAGGGCACAGGCTGTTATAACTTGATCTCTACCTCCCGCTTACAGGCGGGATTTTTGCATTTTACCCACAGGCCATGGGCGGATGCGGCATTTTCTGCCCACACCGGCAGCGCCCGGCCGCAGTAGGGGCAGGGCACCGGGGCGCGGCTAATGTCGGAACCGCGCAAGGAACGCAGCGTCATGCTCTTCGACCGAAACGACACGGGCGGCACCCCCTCTCAGCTCAGCAGGCAGGGCAAAGCGCTCCTGCAGGTCGGCGTAGCGGTCGCGCATGGAGCCTTCGTATTCCGAAAGATCCATGGTGCGCCAGCTCATGATCTTTGCCATGAGGGTATCCTCCGGCAGGGCGGCGAACAGCGCACGGAACCGGAACCAGTGCACCTTTTCGCGGGTCAGGTCGATGCTGTAGGCCTGCTGGAACGCCGCCACGATGTACCCCGCATCACACTGGTAGTCGAAGGCAAGACCGGAAGAGGGCGCGGTACTGCTTTCAGCTGCGGCGCTTTCGGCTGCTTTTTCGCCCGCCTTATAAAACTCAATCATGTACCCGTAGGCATCGATGATCTTCTGAGGGTCGTTCAGAAAACAGTGTGGGTCTTTGTAAAAACGCCAGAGGGCGCTGACCGCAAAACCGATGGGATCATCTCCTGTCTGGCCGCGCACATAGGTGTTGACCAGCCAGACCATGGGCCGGAAATCCGGGATGATCTCGTATCCATGCCACCGGGTGGGCAACTCGTCCAGCAGCAGATCAGACATGGCGCTCTGCGGCGATCTGCAGTGCGTATGCCGCCAGCTGCTGCATGGCATCAGGATCATCCCGCAGGGCATTCATAGCCTGCCGGGCATCGATCAGCCGCTCTGTTTTCTGCTTTGCGGATACCTGCGCATCCACCCGCTCCACCATCCGGGAGGCAGGCGGTGCGGGATAGCTTACAGGCGGATTGTGCTTGCCCTTTTTGGCCTGTGCGCGGCGCTGCTCCCGGTTCATGAGCTGGGCAGGCTTTGCGGCATAGCGCTGTTTCTCGGCGGCAAAGGCATTGCCCAGTTCCTCGATCACGTCATAGATGGGGGCCATGTAGTTTTCGTTAAGCCCCAGACGGGCGGATGCGCCTGCACCGAGGATCTCGTCGATGCAGTCCATGGCAATGCGTGCCTGTGCACGTGCATGGTCGCCCAGACGAACGCCGCCGCGCCGGAACTGCTCCGACTCCTCGGCGCTCCTGCGCTGCATCCGCTCGTTGGCATCCTCAAAGCGGTCAAGGTCGTTGGCGTTCATCAGGGAAAATTCAAATTCCTGTCCACAAATAACCATGTTCTGGCTCCTTTCAGTTGAGCCGTGCCCCGGTTCTGCCCCGGAGAAAACTAATCACGGCATAAAAGATCCCCGTTCCGGTGTGGAGCGGGGACTGTGTTTGAAAAAAAAATCAGCCCTTGACGGCCTTTGCAGGCGCAGCGGACTGGGTGGCGGGGTTGTAGTCAAACTCGTCCGGCGTGCCGATGGCCTTCACGTCGCAGGCAAAGGTGGCCTTGGAACCGGCTGCACCGCCTACGTCGCTGGTGACGATGATGGCAGCGCGGCCCTGTTCGCCCTTGCCGGTGCGCAGGCTGAAATAGATGTACGGCACGATGATATCGCTGCCGGTACCGTACACAATCTTGTGGCTCAGCACAAAATCCTGAAAATCATCGCCCACGCAGCGGTCGCCGTTGACGGTAAGGGTGCGCTGGGTGCCGGTCTTTTCGGTGACGTTGCCGGTACGGATGTACTGAGCATCCTCGGTGGTGGCGTTCAGGGAGCCGGAATGCTCCTTCACATGGTCGGCGCAGACGATCCACTGGCTTTCCTTGGTCTGGGTGCTCTCGATCTGGAACGCCAGCACAAAATCGTTCGCCGTCTCAATGCCGGTATACGACGCGCTGGGCGTGATGCCGGACTTGGTAATGGCTTCAGATACAGTCATATCAAAACTCCTTTCATTTGGGCATGTAGTAGGTCAGGCGCATTTGCAGCTGCATCTTACAGTTGCCCGCGCTGTTTGTGACGATGTAGCCGCTGTTCGTCACGGCAATGCCGGTGGGGGTTTTATTCCCGCCGCAGGCCGAGAGGTCGGGCAGGTTATGGCGGGCATCCTGCTGCATGACCCACTCGGTGAGCTGCTCGAAAAAGCCGCTGTTCTGGATGTTAACGGCATCCACCTCGCTGTACTCCCGGCGGCTGAGGAAGAGGTAATTCTTCGCCATGTCCCAGCCGGAGAAATACTCGGTGATGATGGGATCACCGGGGCTGTCCTCGATGGAAAAGGCGGTGGATTCTTCTTCCAGTCCGGCAATGCGGAAGGCCGCACCGGTGGCTTCCTGCTCGTCGGCAATCAGCGGGCAGGTCTTGAGCCATGCCCGCAGGGCGGCAATGGTGGGCTTTACTTCGGACATGGTCAACCTCCCCAGAATGTGGTGACGGCCTGTGTGGCAATGTAGGCAATGGCTTCACCGTAATCGGCCAGAGCACGCTGTCCCCAGTAAGAGCCGCGCAGCCCATTTTCGCCGTGCAGACATTCGCCTTCAGGGTGAAGATAGAACTGCCTGCGTGCATAAGGCGTGTTATAGACCAGCAAGCCTTCGTCAAACTTGCTGGCTTGATTCACGCTGTTTTTCAATATGCCGGTATCGAAGGGCACGTACTGGTCGATGAGAGCGGCGGCTTTCTGCGCGGTGGCGAACTGTGCTTTCTGCAAAGCAGCGGTTTTCTCTGCGCCGAAATTTGTCTGCCAGTCCAGAGACATCTGCACACCGTCTGCCCGGAAGCGATATCCGGCAGGCTGTTCAAAAATGGGCTTGCTCACAGTCTCAGCTCCCTTCCACGTGCCAGTGGGGCAGCAGCGGCTCCCGGTTATCCGAGACAGCCGCTGCTGTGCAGCACAGGTGCGTTTTTTCAAGCCGGGCATACTCTTCGGCGGTCAAGGCAGGCACTGCACCCTGCACCAGCTTCCAGCCGCGTTTCAGCGTCCAGTGCCTGACCTTTTCGGCCGCAGGTAGCGCCGCCCACTGGGCATAGGGCAGATAGCCTGCCGTGCACACGCTGGCCGGGATGCGGATGTGGGTGGTGCGCTCCGGGTCCTTGGCTGTGCCATTGCCAGAGGTGGAGCGGCATTCCCGCCAGCTGCACCCGGGTAACACCCAGCACACCGGCCTGTCCGTCTCGGTGGCGGTGTCGTGGATGAGGTTCACCACAGTAACAGCTGTCTGCATCACAAAATCCCCCTGTACAGCAGATCGTGCGGGTCATTGCCCAGCGCGGTGCGGATGATCTCCGCCGCTTCCTGCCGGGTGGCGGCGCTCACGCTGCCGGTGCCAAAGGTGACGCTCCAGCCATCATTGCTGGCGCTGGATGCGCCCGGCACAGCGCCCACAGCAGATGCAGCGGCCAACAGGCCGACGATCTGGGCGCAGGCGTCCGCCAGCGCTTCCCGGCAGGTCTCGCACCCGGCGGCGTGGCTCTCGGCCCGGCCAAAGGTGGCGGCATCGATCATGCGGGAAGCACGGCTGCACAGCACACCGAAGGCGGCTTCTGGCACCGTGCCGCCCGCCGCCGCATACTGGTCATAGGTGCAGTAGAGCATGGGACCTCCTTATGCTGCGATGGCAGCGGCGGTCAGGAATGCAAACGGGACTTTGGAGCGGTCGGCGTTCATGCGGGTGGCAGGGTTCGGCAGTGCCCAGCCCATGCGCATGACCACACGCAGGGCCACCATATCCTGCTGGGCGAGGTTATAAACGATCTCCTTGGTGGAAGGATCCTGAATAACGCCCTGATCCAGCAGCTTCACGGTGACATCCTGACGGATGGAGTACACCAGCTTCTTGAAGTTGCCAGCGATCAGCTGGGCCTTAGAAGCATCAAAGCCGCCGTTCTCCGGGAAGTACATCGGGGCACCGTCCAGCGCGTAGGTGGTTGCACCCTGCATATCGGAACGGAACAGAGGACGGCCCGTGGTATCCACAAGGCCGCGCAGTTCTGCCTTTGCGGTCAGATCGCCGACCACGGCATCCACACCAAAGCCGCCAGCTTCCACCTTGGAGATCAGACCGTCTTTGCCCAGCAGCTTTGCGTAGTCAATGGGGCCGGTCACCTTGTTCTTGGCCGCAAGGGTCAGAACATCGGTCGTCCACTCGGTGGGGCGCTCGCCGCCGAACAGGATGGCGTTGTCGATCTTTGCGCCCATGGCTTCCCGGACGCGGGGCTGTACCTCGCCCATGATGTCAAAGCTGGAGTCTGCCAGCACAGCTTCAGGCACAGGCACAATGACGGCCAGCTCTGCAGCGGTCATATACACGTTGTCCCATTCCTGCTTGCTGGTCTTTTTCATGCCGGTGTCACCGTTGACCCAGTAAGCCAGCGGCAGCATGGACAGCACGGGGATCTTGGTCTGGTTAGAGGTCATATTGGCAAGGCGGGTGCCCAGCTGCATGACGGTGGAGCTTTTGGGCACGTCCTGCTGGATGGTGTTCACCAGCTGCTCCTTGATCAGGGCCTCAGCCTTATTACGAGCGATTGCATCAATAGCCATAAGAATCAACCTTTCTGGCCGAACGCTGCGCGGAATGCAGCGTTTGCGGCCTCATGTGCGTTTGCGGGCTGGCCGGGTGCGCCGGTCGCCGATGCGGAAAAACGTGCCATGCCGCCGTCCGGCAGAATGGCGCTGGGATCACTCTCTTTGAAAGCCTTGACATAGTCATCAAAGCCCAGAATCTCGCCGTCCTTCATAGCAAAATTCTGGGCCTTTGCCTCTGTCAGAAATGCCTTGCGGGCACTCTCGCTGGAAAACTTCAGGCCGGATGCCTTGCGTTCCAGAGCGTAGCCCTTTTCGAGGGCAGCGACCTGAGTCGCGGCATCGGCCTTGGCCTGCTCGGCCTTGGCCTTCCACTCCGGGTCGTAGCCCTCGAGTTTGCTGTTTGCAGTGGACAGCTGTTCGGTCAGGGTGGTTTTCTCGGCCTTGAGGGTGGTGATCTCGTTCACCTTGGCCGTGATATCCGCGCCGTGCAGGTTCATGATGCTGTCCAGCTGGTCCGAGGTGATACCCGGAATGATCTTGCTCACATCTTCGCGTTTCACTTGCGGGATGCTCCTTTCTTTTGTCTGTTGGGTGGATAAGTCCCTGCTGTTTTGTATCGCGGTTCTCATTCCGCACGGGACAAGACGGGGTACGCGCCGCCTTCCGCTGTGGTGCCGCTTGCGGGAGTTGAACCCGCCACCCCCGGATTAAAAGTCCGGTGCTCTGCCAACATGAGCTAAAACGGCATGAAAAAAGCACGGTGCAAAACTGCATCGTGCTTGATAGTAACTAAAATCAGGCGCTTTAGTCAGTGTGCCGTTTTTTCTCGTCATCTACGAGCTGTTTTATCGTCTTTTGGAACTCGCGGCGTTCAACAACGGCTTGAATGAGGGCAATTCCGCAGAGAATGAGGTACAGCAACAGAAGAGCCAAATTGAGCAGAAGAAAGACTGTTTTTACGGTCAGATAAGTTTCAAGCATATACTTCTCCTAAAAAATGGGCAAAAGAAAACCACCGTCCGGGTGGATGGTGGTTAATCCTTATTGGCAAGAGCTTTGAGGTATTCCCCATACAGACGCTTTTGCTCTGCACGCTCGGCATCAATTTCGGGAGTAGAAATAACCCCTCTGCCGGGGACTGTATGTGTACGCCGATATTCAGCAATGAGCACATTTTCACGCCGGACGCTTTCCTTTGTGAGCTGGTCAATCTGTTCCAGAGTATAAATCATGTTCGCTTCTCCCTGTGATAACACTTCAAGCCAAGTCTGCGGCATGTTTCGTCAATAATGACATGCTGGATATTTTCTTCATAATCATCGAAGCCATACCCTCTGCTTTCCATTACGGCATTTCGCTCCTCGCGAACTTCCTCACACACGGCTTCCCACTGCTCAAACGTGATATTTTCAGGGACAACAAAACGATAGCGGTATTTGTAGTCAACCGCTTCCATGACAGCAGTACCGTCAGCGAATGCGCCGGGGATATCTGCGTCTGTGCTAAAAGAATATTGCGTGGTTTTCGGTGGATGGGTGTGAATGTTGTAACTACCTTCCAGTTTACCACCCAGATACGAACAGTCAACCCCTCTGGGATTGTTGTCGGTCATATAATGGACTTCGCCATCTTTTGTAATGACCATCATATGCTCAACGTCAGATTTTGCATAGCCAGAACAGAACGAATTTTTAAGCGCGTCAACCTGTTTCGTGTTGTTCGTATCGACCTTTCCCAAAACTTTACGCACGGTTTTTCCATTCTGTCCAGATGCGCCGCCGCTTCCTCGTGTGCTTTGAACCTTATGCGGCTCCGCCTTCCGTGCCTGTGCGCTTGCCTTACTGCCCTCGCTCCGGCCGAACTTCGGCACGCTGACACGGGCACTATCTACACGGCCACCCGTGGCCTGTGCAAACTCTGCAAGGCTCTGGCGGGCCGCTTTCAGGCGCACAGCGCTGTCGGTGGTGTCCAGCCCGGCAGCATCCTCGGCCAGATACCGCTTTTTCAAGCGGCGGACGTTCCGCTCCCGGGCACGCTGCATCTGTGATATCTCGTAGGCGGTGTACTTTTTGCCGTTGTACTCGATGTTCCGGGCGTTCAGCTCCCGCAGCTGCTCCTGCGTCCATTGGGGCGGGTCGCCCAGCTCCGGGAACACCGCGAAAAAGGTGTGGCGGCAGTTCCAGCCGCAAAGGCCTGCGCCGGTACCATAGCCGGTGGCGGCTTCAAAATCCGGGTAGTGCCTGCCCTTGTAGTCCACCGCACCACCGCGATGGAAGCGCCTGCCCTGCCACTCTGCATGAGAAGGACGGGCACCGCCGTGGGCGGTCGTCTCCACAAATTCGCAGCCCATTTCGTCCATGCGGGCCACCTGCAGCTTGCCAGTCGTCTGGTTTACACCGGTGAGCACGGCACGGCGGGCGGCCACCTCGATGCTGTCGGTGTGGCCGCTGGGATAGGTGACCATGGGCATGTCGTCTGCAAGGCTGTCCACGGCCTGCTTGACGGCGGTTTTGTAGTCGAAGGCACCGGTGCTCACCTTGAGCCATGCAGCGTCCAGTGTGCGCTCAAAGGCCCCTGTGACGGTGTTTGCCGTGGTGGCGGTCAGGTTCTGCCATGTGCCGCAGGTCTGCCGCGCGCCGGCATCCAGCAGGTTGTTCAGAGCGGCGTTCTCTTCAAAAGGGGACGGCTCCATGTCGTAGTGGTAATAGATCGCATCTTCACGCTCCATGGCTTCGGTGGCGGCCTGCAAAAGCAGCTTGCGGATGGCCGTTTCGCTCTTGCCGGTGTACTTCGCCAGCAGCTTCACCACGTCGTTGCGCACCGCTTCGGTCTGCTGGTAGCGCCACAGCTGCCAGTTAGCGGTGGGGGTCACGGCGTCCATCTTGCCGATGCGCCGGGCAACGTCCTGTAAGATCTCGTCCTCGACCTGCTGCCAGAGCTGCACAAAGGCGTCCGGCATCTGGTCAAGATAGCTCGGCGGCAGCATCAGGCACCCCCGAAGGTGAGGGCTTCAGGGCTGCGGTTCTCGGCATTCGCTTCGGCGGCAATGGCCTTGGCATCGTCGTCGCTGTAGCCCTCAAACTCGACCAGATACCGCCAGAACGGGAACTTGCCTGCGGTAACGTAACCCCAATACATCTGTTTGCGCTCTTTGGGGTCGGAGATGATACTGTCGTCAAAGTCAAAGGTCACGTTGCAGTCGCCCGGCGGGGAAACGGCTGCGCCGCTGTTCCACTGGGCATCCAGCAGCTTGCTGATGGAGTATACCAGATCGGTCAGCGCATTGCCCAGCGCCCGTTGCAGATCCTTGACGGTAGTGTAGCTGCGCTGCTTGCTGCTCCTGATCTCCTCGGCGGTCTTGTCCACGTTCTGCGGGTCGGACAGGGTGCCGTAGGCAAGGCCGCACTGGAACTCCACCCGCTTGAGCATGGCATCCATCCCCCGACGATAACTTTCATCGCGCAGGGCAGGGGCAAACACCTCGTAAAGGTTCCGGCCATTGGCCCCGGAACTGCCGTTCAACCAGTTGCGGTAAAGGCGCTGCTCACGCTGCGGCATAACGCTCTCGCCGTTGATGTCGGGCCGCAGGGCGGTCTGGTCAACGTCAAGGGCCAGCTGCCCGCCGTCATACTCCCACAGCAGCCGCCCATACTGTTCATCGGTATCATGGATGGTGTCAACAGCAGCGGCATAGACGCTCACGCCCAGCGGGGAGTGCCGATCAGTGGAATTGCCGCTGGACACTCTGAAATAGCCCCAAAGCGGACGGTCTACATCGGAGAACTCGGTGTGCGGCGAGATCGCAGCCCATTCCGGAACATCGGTCAGCGGGACTTCAATGCCGAGGTCTGCACTGGTCATGGAACGGAACGCCTTGACCGTGATGCTGTACGTGCTGCCGGAAAACTCGTGATCTTCCAGACGGGTATAAATGCGGTTGCCGCGCACCAGATGGTCATAAAAAATAGCCCCGGTCATGCGGCCAGAGCTATCAAAGCGGGTAGGGCAGAAGCAGTCACCCTGCACAGCATCGATCTGGATGCGTCCCTCTGCATCGAGGAAGGGCCGGAACAGGATGCCGCCCAGCGCACAGCCGTATTCCACCGGGGTGCGCAGATCTGCAATGAAAGGCTGCAGCATGGTGTTGATGCTGTCGGCGCGGACACTGCCGGAAACAATGCATTCCATTTCCAGCGTGGTCAGACGGGCCAGCTCCGATGCAACACTCTGGGCCAGCTTCAGGCTGTGCAGGGCGTTCTTGCCGCCGTGGCACCACGGCCCGCCGGTATCGTACATCTGCGCCCACAGGATGATCGCATTCTCCATGCTGTAGGACACGCTGGCGCTTACAGTGGTATTTTCACCGAACAGCAGCCGCGCTTTCTCCCGCAGCCAGAAAAGCAGTCTGTCAAACATTACTTTCGTCTCCAATCTGCCCAACGGATCAGCGGGGCCAGTATCGTATAGCAGAAATAGCGGATGTCGTCCATGGCGTGGTCGTTCTCCTTGACGACACGATCTTCCTTCGCCTTGTCGTCCCAAGAGTACAGGCCAAACTCCCGGCGGGATGCCGTGCAGCTTTCGTGGATAGTCACAAGCCCGGCCTGCATCAGGGATGCCACGCAGCGGATGCCGTTCAGCACGTCGTTGTCTGCAGGGATCACCAGATACTTGCCGTGCCGCCGGATGGTCTCGATGAAGGAAGCAGCGGACGGGTCAACCACCACCGCCTGAATGTAATAACCCTTGGTCAGGCGTTCCAGCTCGGCATAGTGCTCTTCGTCCGTGCGCTGCACACGCTCGGCACGGCTGTCAAAATAGCTTTCCTTGATGCGCAGGGCCTTGCCATCATGAATGACCCACAGGCCCATGCTGCAGGGGTTGTGCGTGCCGTAGTCGATGGACACGTAAAACTGCCCGTCGATGTGGGAAGCATCACCGTGAAAGAGGTAGGTGTCCTGCCCGGCGGAGAAGAAAGGGTATACAAGACCCTCGGCAGCTTTCCTTTTACCGAGGATATCACGGGCATACCAGACCGTGCTGCGGTCGTAGGTTGCAAGCACAGCCCGGAGCTGGTCGTCCGAAATGCTCATATTATCGGCAATGGTGAAATGTCCGTAGTTAAAGCCGTATTCTGGGTTCTCGTTCTGCTTCTTTTCGTGCAGATTCAGGATATTTTCATAGTACCAGTGACCTTCTGCCTTGGGATTCAGGTCGTGAAATACCTTTCTGTCCGGGCTGGACAGGGTACGGTCGAATACTTCCTTGATGAAAGTTTCGCTGCATTCATTGGCTTCGGTGATGTACGCGGTGCCGTAGGTGTTGCCCTTGATCAGCTTTTCGTCACCGGCTTTGCCACCACCGGACACCAGCACCACCTTTTCACCGGTGGCAGTCTGGATGTACAGACAGTCGCGGTTCTGGTAGGTGCCCTCACGGCAGCGGCCCTCAAAATAGTTTTTCAGGCCGAAGCCGTCACAGTCCAGAATGTTCAGCCTTGCCGTCGCAGTGGATACGCCCGCGATCAAGTGGATGCGGCTCGGATGCTTTTCAAGAATGGTGCAATACGCCATTGTGATAAGCACGTTCTTACCACCACGTTTACCGCCCTCTGCAACGTTGAACCAGTGGTCAAAGCAGCCCCAGAAGAAACGCATCTGGTTTTCAGAAAATGGTGCGGGGATGTTCATTCTTCAAAGTCCTTGATGTCACGGTCTGGAACGGGGTGCTGCAGCAGATCAGCAAGGGTCTGCATGTCGTTATTCTGGGATTCGGTCGTGTTTTCCTGCGGCTTGTCCTTCCACTTGTCAGCCTTCCGGTTTTTCAAGTAAAAAATCTGGGCCGTGACGTTTGCGGGAACAATGACCTGTTCCTCTGCATACTCAATGCGTTCTTCTTCAAGCCGCTTTTTTCCATCCACCATGACCTTTTTCAGTTTGATGGGCTTTTTTACGGTTACGGTGCGTGTCTTGCAGCTCTCGAACAGCTCATTTTCCACAATGTAATCAGCGTTTTCCCGCCCTACTTTTAAAGCGTCGGAAATGTCGGGAAATCGGCTTTTCCATTCATTCAGGGTATCGCGGTGTATTCCAATGTTCTGAGCTATTTGTTCCTGCGTCAGGCCGTCTCTAGCCCATCCACGAAGCAGCGTCAACCCTTCCGGCTCTAACCACTGCTCATACTTACCTTTGCGGCCAATCGCAGATCACCTCATTTCAGACCAAAGGTCTCATTCACATATTCACGCTTCGTTTTGTAGACGTTGAGCATTTCGCTTTCAAAGCTTTCCCCTCTGAGCCTTCTGGAATTGGCTGTGTTCTGGTACAGCGACTGAAAGCACATCGCTGTACCAGTTTTCTGCATCTGAGGGGTCTTTGCGGGCTTCCCACCATGAAGCAGGTGGTTCAGGTTATACTCATTCACCTTGAATCCGGGAAGGTCAGAGACACCGCAGCAACAAAGGCTGTCTCCCAGTTCTCTTGTTCTGTTTTCTCCGCTGTAAAGAGCAAGGCCAAGTTCATGCGCCCTCTGCTTCAGCTTAAGAATATCGCCCTCGATCAGGGCTTTCGGATAGGTATAGTCTCCCGCAACCTTAACAAGGCCCGGTCTTTTGCTTGCAAACTTCATGCCCTCGACAATAACGCCGTAGGCACCAGCTGCCTTGAACTTTTCAAGGTTTTCGTAAACTTCTCCGTATACCTCATGCATGTACGGCTGAATCCTGACGATCAGGCGCTTCACACTCGGAGCAACCTTTCTCGCAATTTCCAGACGTTCTTCAAACGATGGTGCGCCTTCTTCGAGCTTGTCATAGCTGCTGCACACCATGCTGATCTGCACAACGCAGTTGCACTTCTTCAGCAGTTCGAGATATTCAGGCTCTGCGATGATCCTTCCCTTTGTCGAAACAACAAAGGGGTATTTGGTTTCAGCAAAGACGCGCAGAGCGTTGTAGCTCATGCGGTAATAGTGCTCACAAGGCTGGAAAGGGTCGCTCACGCCCCCCCAGTGCAACGGAATATTCCAGTCACACCAGTTGGTCTCAGACGTTCGCTTTCCCTGAATCCAGCTCATGAGGGCTTTCATGCCTTCACCTTTCTGCACCTTGCTGATGTCATACTTTCCGTTCCGCTGCACAAAGCAGTATTTGCAGCCGTGCGTGCATCCCTTGTAGGTGTCGAAACGGATAGGCATATCGCACAACCAGCATTGCGACCCGCAGTTAGGCATCTTCATCCTCCATAACGCCGCGAATACAGTTCAAGATGGCTTTTTCAAGCGGCTCCTTCGTGTTCTCGCTGATGTATCCCTTGATTTCTTCCTCGCACTCAACGGGGAACGTGAAGGTCACGGAAAATTCTTTCTTTTCCGAAGCCTTTGTGAAACCGTCCTCCATAAGGCTGTCAATGTAGGATACGCCGGCATCATCGTCCTGCGGAATGTCAAAATCAAAGTCGAAGTCGCCAAAATCGACTTCAAGCAGCTCCCGTTCCAGCTTGGAGAAATCCCAGCCGGTCATTTCGCCGGTCTTGTTCGCCAGCAGGCGGTATTTCTGTTTCTGCTCTTCCGTCAGGCCGGTGTAGCGCACCACGTCGGCCATGTCCACATTGAGCTGCATCAACGCAAGGCGGCGGGTGTGACCGCTGAGAATGACGTTGTTTTCGTCAACCTCGATGGGATCAAGTGCGCTGCACTGCTTGATGCTCTCAGCGCAAGCGTCTACAGCTGCAGGGGAGATCACGCGCGGGTTGTTCTCATACGGCACCAGATCGGAGACCGGCATTTTCAGCAGTTCTTTCTGAATCATCTTTTTTCTCCAAATAAAAAGCCGCCCGGAAAACCGAACGGCAAAGATATCAAAAAATAAGCAGCACCCATGCATTCAGTTTGACGGACAGGCGTAAAACGGTGGGTGCTGCTGCATCCGGAACTTTCGCGGCCAGATGCCCCGCTATCGCGCGGCCCCCTCATAGGGCACGCAAGCACTCTGGGCAGGCCTTGAACCTGCAACCTACGGTTTTGGAGACCATCGCTCTGCCAATTGAGCTACCAGAGTAAAAAGCCGCCCTTGGAATCGAACCAGCCGTGTCTACACACACGCGCCGCGCTCCAAACTGCGCTCAGGCGGCCATATAAAAACAGCTCCGGTTCTCCGCCGGGGCTGTTGGTTGGCGCACATCCTGTCAGGAAAGCTACACCTTGGCAAGGATTCTAAGGCCTTTTCTTGGCACGGGAGGTTACACGTGCGGCCTTTCGGGTTGTCTGGTCCATGCGCCATACGGTGCGATACGGCGGAATCGAACCGCCTCCTGTCTCTCATGAGCGGCAGGCTGCCTTTGTTTCAATGTATCGCATAGAGCAGTCCGCGAAACGGAAGAGAGAAAAATGCATGCAAAGCCAAAAGGAGGAAATTATCATGGAGGTTCGTTTCGGAGACTGCGTAGAAGCGGCGCTCCGCTGTGCGCGGTTCCGCTTGTACTGATTTTACCTTACTTCACCCCGTTTTGGGAGTGCCGGGGCATCACAAAATAAACGGTGCCTTTCTATGCAATTTGTACAATTCATACAGTGCTGAAGTCTGGCCAGATCTCTGCAAGAGCTTTGCAACCCCGGTTAATACGCTTCCGGACAATATCAACACCGGAAACCCCGGTTTCATCGGCAATCTGATCCTGCGTTTTTCCATTAACATAAAAATCTACGATCGCATTTGCGCACTCTGTAGCAACGACAAGGCAATATGCCCGCTTTGTTGCCTCGTTCTGCAACGCTGTCAGCCGCTTCACCATCTCCCGATACCGCGTCTGCTCCTCAATGATATCCACAGCAGCATTACCGATTTTGTCTCCGTTTCCTGACGCAGTAGGCATACCGGAAAGGTTCTGCGTAATCTTTGTAGCGCTGCCATAGATCCTGTGAATACGTTCGAGTTGTCTATCCACGTCTATCTTGTAGTCCCTGCACTGTTGAAACCATGCCTTGACATCGCGGTAGTCTACACCGTCTCGCTCATTTTCAGGTGCACATGTGAAGATCATCTTTTTCCTCCTTTACTCCCTCCAAAAATAGCAACACTCCTGGCGCTGCGAACGGGACGCGGTACTCTGCCAAATCCGCAGGGGTGATGTACTTTCGGCCAAACAGGCTCTTCATGTCGCGCCAAACGGCCCACGGAACGCGGTAGAAGTATCTGCCGCTGAAAGAACAGAGGACAAAGGCAATGCCGCCGAGGGCTTCTGTGCGGCTCAAACGAAGCGCTTGCGCGGTCAACACACGATCAAAGGTTAGCCGGTCACTGTCGGTGTGCTTTGCTTCAAAATTGATGGCCCTTCCGCCTTTGAGAACGCCCTTGTAGTCCGGCTGGGCCTGTTTCGTGTAGCAGGCAAGGAACCGGCCAGCACTGTCTGGGCTTCCAATCGGGCGCATCGGTTCTGGGGTCTTTTCGATGTCTGCAAGGCCGATGGATCTGTAATAGGCGCAGGCATTGTCAATGATGCTTTCAAAGCCTTCGCCCTCTGCGCGGCTTCTTGCACCGGTATAGCTGCGGCGAATACTGGCCGCCGTTCTTCGGTTATTCATTGCTAAATTCCTCCACATAGCGCCAGCTCTGGGGCGGGCGAGTGATCTCCACAGGCCGCATACCGAACCGTGTACTCTGCAAGCCTGTGAATACCCGCAGCTCGCGCGGCTGGTCATAAATCTTCAGGTCGGAGATATGCCACGCCCAGCCGTGACACTTGTTCAGGTAGCGGACAATGCGGTCTCTGTCCATGCAAGCCATTTCTTCGACATCATCCGGGGCGCGGCATATCGGTGCAAGCTCCCAAATCTTGTCGCAGACGAACTCGCCAATGACCGTACCATCCAACCGCTGCCAGCCTCTGCCGGGGACGATTCGCAGCCACCCCATCTTCTACTGTTCTTTCGTGCAGTAGATGTAGCACTTGAATGGAGGCTTCACGCACTCCGGCTTCGTCTTGCGTACCTCAACGGTCTTTTCTTTCAGGACGATCTTGCTGCACCATACCGGCTGGATGCTCAACAACACAGCTTTCACGCTCGCGCCTCCTCTCAGTAATACTCGATTTCTACCAGCGAGGTAGACACCAGTTCAAAGCGGCCATCTTCCAGAGGGATTTGCAGGAGCTGATACTCACGCTCAGCAGAAAGTTTCGGGTCTGGCACCAGCTCACCAAAGTTGTCCACGGTAATGGTGTACTTCGGCTTACGCCTACCGGCATAGCCAACTTTTTCAATTTCCGGGGAGTATACCGTGACATGGTAGCAGGGATGGTCAGCAGTTTCAGCTTCAGTTTTAGTTTCAGCATCAGCAGATGTCGAACTACAGGATGTAAACCACAGCGTCACAATTAGCAATGCTGCTGACACGATAAAGCAGGCCATTCTCTTTTCGGTTTTCATGCTTCACTTCTCCTCCTCAAAAGTCCCAGTCGGAAGGAACACCGAGACGGCATTCTCCATCGCCATCGTTACTGGTCGGCTTATCGAACGGGCACCCCGGGCAGCCATTTCCAGCCGCCAAATGGCAATGGCAAAAATCCATCAAATAATGGGCCATGTCCTCCGGACTCATAGTGTCGGTTTCAGGGTTAGATTTTGCTTGATCATTCATCGTCGCCCCTCCAATACTCCACAAAATAGGTCAAAGTAGATTTGCCGCTGCGCTTTTCCTTTCCCACGCGGACGGTGTAGCCGTTCATCGACAGGACGACGACCAGCGCTTTCCGGTCCTCCACCTTGTCGCAGTCAATCTTGTAATGCTGTGACATGTATTCATCCTCCGTGCCGCTACTTGTATAATCAGCAGCGGTTTATGTAACTGTGTTTGTATTTCAGACCTTGAGATCGCTTTGCGGGCGTTCCAGCCAGTCGCGGACGGTATCTTCGGACGGCGCGCCGTCGTCGCACAAGGCCAGAACCGCCGGAACCAGCTTCCGGGCCATTTCTTCGTCATCCATGTCACGGATAGCGTCTCCGATCGTGGTCTGATTGCTCGTTCTGATTTCCAGCGCCAGCTTCACGACGGAGCCGTCCTGACGGGTCCACGAGCAAATAAGGCTCTGGCCGCCGATCTTTTCCAATGTGGTCAACATCGTATCGCGACAGGCGGCGATAATCGTTTCAGCTCTTTCCATTACCTGTACTCCTTTCCGGTGGCCTTGTCCCTCAGCGGGATGCGGCCTATGATCTCGAACCCTGCGATACCGGCCATCTGGCGCAGCAGGGGAACGATGTCTCCGATTCTGTCAAGCCGGGCGGCTTCCTTCTGGTACTCGTCCCGGCAGATGTTGCGCATGGCCGCGGTCGGTGTCGGGTCTGCATAGTGCTCGGCATTCCGGCCTATATTTTCCTTGCTCATGTTCTCACCCTCTCTCTTCCCACAAACACGCCCGAGAACAGGCGTTCTCCGATGGTGTAGTGATAATACCGGTGTCCTGCCGGAACGTCGTCTGCCGTGCCATCTGCCGGTCTGAGCACCATTGGATGACTAGCGACCTGAACGACATACTCACCGCCCTGCACAAGCCGCTGCATCCAGCTTTCTGCAGGTGTAGCATCAACCCGGCTTCCATCCATGCAGCAGACCGCTACGGCAGGCGGAACAGGGGACAGCATCGTGAAAAGTGAAAGCTGTTCGACTTCAATCACGGCGCACCTCCTACTTTGTAGATCAGAGCCACAGCAAGCATCCAAATCATAAAAGCGGTAGTTGCTGCAAGAGCTATGGGGTGATCGCGCAGCAGCCAGACAAGCGCATAGCAGACTGCCATAATAGCTGCAACAACAGCAACCATAAACGTTGCGGCGAACATCGCAAATCCTAATGTCATGAGCGTTTTTCCTCCGGCGGCAGCGGCATCCAGCCTACCACGGGGCGGTCTATCTTGTTGTTGTAAACGTCGTCCGGGTTGAAATGGCGGTATTCCCACCAGCCTTTCGGGATTTTGTAGTCGTCCCGCTCCTCGTCGTATGTCCCCCAATCGGGAAGATCTTCCCAATACCATACGCTATCTTGTAAAAAAACGCTCCCGTCTTCATAGTGCGCTGTCGTAATACTGTATCCGTCAATATCGTTGCGGTACAAAATCAGCACTTCGGTTTCGACCTTGGGCGGGTCCGTTTCAGGGTTGCGCCATGTCGGCTGCAGTGTTTCCGGGTCAATGGTGGGAGCGTCGTCCACGCTGTTCAGGGCATCCTTATAGCAGCATTCTTCAATAGTGAACGGATTGCTGGCACGAAGGTTCATTTCGATGCGCTTGTGCAAAGCGTTCGCGTCAATCAGTCTAACTTCATCCATCGTCACATCCTCCCTCACTTCACAGACGGGTTTACACGTTCCACCAGCTCACAGCCGGGCACTGCCGTGCCGGTCTTGAGCAGGGCCGCAATGGCCGTTTTGTTTGGCGTGCGGGTGGTCATCTCGGTCATGTACTCAGCAGGAACAGCGGCTTCATCCAGCACGCTGACCGCCTTGCTGCGGCGAAAGCTCACCGCGCACCGGTCGCTGCTGAAGTTCTGCCCACCCAGAGCATCGGTCAGATAGTGCTTGAGACTGTCGATCTTGCGCTTTGCGGCTGCCTTGCGGTCAGCAAAAGCCTTTTCCTGCGCTTCAAAGGCCGCAACATCGGCTTCGAGATTCTTTACCCAGCAGGCGATGTTGTCCACCTTCTCGGCCTTTGCCATGTTCAGCTCTTCAAGCCGGTCGATGTCCATAACCTCGCCGGTCTCCTGATCGATGCAGTCCAAAATCTGCGAGTTGATCTCATACAGGTTCATAGTGCTTTTTACCTCCATGCGTTCAGAGCACGAGAAACGGCCCTGAACGGCGTTTTGCGTTTTGCAGTATAACTTTGCCGGTTTGCCCTAAAACCGCGTTCAGGGAGCCGTGCAGGACGCTCTGAACGCCATATGCGGGCTATTCTTTCAAAAGCTTCCGCTCTGCGCGGGCTTTCAGCATCTTCTGCAACTTACGGTGTGAATGCATGCAACGCTCTGTCATGAGCCGCTCTCCCTGAATCTTCTGAATCCGCTCCAGCCAGTCAGGAAGCAGCTTGTCCTGCCACTTGCAGTGCTGTATGACATCGTAAAACGCCTGTTCTGCGATATCATCCGGGGCCGTCCGAAGGTCTGACTTTGCCCAGACAGTGGAAATCGCCTTCCGGCTCTCGTCTGTTTGGGGCTTGCCGAAATAGGCATCTGCCACGGCCAGCAGTTCGATGATCTTCTCAATCGTCAATCAAATCACCCCCTTGAAGATGTCTGCATAGACATCCGCTGCAGATCTGGATGTATTGCCCGGTGCAGGCTTGTTCGGTTGCTGCTCACGGTCACGGGATATCCAGCCGGATGCTGCTGCCTTCCAGTTCTTCATGGGATTCCGGCCCACCTTCCAGCCGTTTGACTCGTAATAGGCATGAAACCGGATAGCCTGCCCTTCCGTTCCGCCCTTCTCCGCAAAGTAACTTTTTACTGTTTCAACATCAGGCGGTGAAAACCTGTTCTTGGTTGTAGGGGGCAGCGCTTCAGCGCTACTACTATCAGATACTTCAGTATCTGAATTATTATTATTTTTGTTTTTATTATAGGTTTTATCGGTTTCTGTGGGTTTCTCGGAAAACCCATGGGTTTCTGTGGGTTCTTCTGCAACCCCGTCGGTTTCAGTGGCTTTTCTGGGCCTTCCGCCTTTTTTACCATTTTGTCGATTTGCAAAAATAGAACGTTGGTACGTTTCAATGCTCCCGTTCATTGCTTCCCGCTGGGATTCAAACGCCACCTGTTCGACAAGCTCAAGGCCTTCCGGTTCGCTCCCGGTTTCCACATAGGCCCGCATAGCGTTCACGACATGACGGAACTCTGAATCTGGCAGAATATCCAACATCTTGAACGATGTGAACAGGATCAACAATCCTTTCGGGCGAGCCATTTCGATATCGTCCACCACAAACCACCTCCTTCCCGTTTTTGAAAACCCAATGGTTTTTGAAAAAACCGATGGGTTTTCTTGGGTTTTTACAGGTCAATGATCTTAACCTCAACGCCGTAGCCGATAACGTTCCGGCACTGCTGTTTGATGCGGGGGATCGCAACAGCGCTGCTTTTGAGGAACTTCTTCGTGCTGGGGGTGCAGGCCAGATACAGCGTAACGCCGTCAAGACTGGCCTTGGTTCCGCGCAGGTTGTCCGCAATGAACTTGTCACCGTAGACCTCAACACGGCGAATAACCTCTCCCCAGTTCGCAAAATTCTTGCCCGGATACTTCGTAGGGGTGGTTTCCTGTTCAGCCTGCTGGCTGTTCTTGCTCTTGAGGTCGTTCAGGGCATCCAGCATTGCAGACATGCAGGAAGCGCACACCTTGATCTCGTTCTGAAGCTCAACAAGGGCACTGTTCAGGCCCACCAGCTGGTCAATGGCCTTCTTCATGTCTTCGTTCTGCTGGTACAGGCGGCTGTCGATAGATTTCAGCAGGATGTAAACCCGGCTATCATCCGGGGTATCATTCGGTACATCCTCAAGCATGAAGTTGTATGCACCGTTGCGGATATTGACAACTGCCGACACGGAACGACCGATAATGGCTGCGACCTCTGCATTTGACAGGCCCTTACTAAGAAGAAGCTTTGCATTGCGCACCTCTTCCGGCATAATATTTCTTTTTGCTTGCATTTTTCTCTCCCTCATTTCTGCCGCTCAGAACGGCAAATCTTCATCGTCGTTGATAACGGCAAAATCGTCCGTGCCGGTCTCAGCCGCCTGCTGGGCGCTCTGAGCGTTTCTAGCTTCGCGGGCATAACTTTCCGTCTGTTCATCAAAACCCCGTGTAGACGTGTTGTCAGGGGCTTTCGAGCCGCAAAAGCTGACCTCACGCACCTGAATCTCATAGGCAGTGCGGTTGTTGCCCTGCTTGTCCTGATATTTCCGGGTCTGCAAGCTGCCATTGACGGCGATCATGCTGCCCTTGTCGAAATACTGGGAGATGAACTGCGCCGTCTTGCCCCACGCCACACAGGGGATAAAATCCGTCTCACGCTGCCCGTTTGCAGAGTAGCTGCGTTCGCAAGCGATGTCAAAGGAGCAGACCTCCTTGCCGCTTGTGGTGGTGCGGAGTTCTGGGGTGTGGGTCAGGCGGCCCATAATTGCAATCGTGTTCAGCATAGATCAGCCCTCCTTCGGCTGCTTCTGGGCACACGTCCAGCACAGGATGCGCCCAAACTTCTTCTTGGTGCTGGCGGCGGTCTCTGCCGGTTCCACGGTGCGGCCCTTATAGGTCACCGGCTGAAGTGGTTTGCCGCAGCAGGCGCAGATAAAGGGCTGTTCCTGTACAGGCTGCGATTTCGGGGCAGGAGCATTACGCTTCGGAGCAGGAGCTTCACGCTTCGGAGCAGGCTGCTTCTGCGGCTTGTTCACACCTGCGGGGTTTCGACCTTCTGCCGCATGATACTCGTCCGTGTCGGCATCCTTGGTATCGTCGATGCAGAACAGGCCGTTCAGGGCATACTTGCGGGCGTAGCTGCTGGATGTTCCCGTCACCTGTGCAGCGTCCATCTTGGTTTTTTGCTCCGGCTCTCTTGCGTATGCCTTCACGGAAATGCAGCCACCATCCAGAGATTCCAATTTTGCAGTGGCTTCGATGTAGTGCCACCCCTCAAGAACCTTCGGTTCATCGGAGAGCGTAAGCAGCAGGTTATGAGCCTTGAGAATAGGCTTCACTGCTTCCAAAATGTCCTCACAGGAACGATACCTGTACCCGCCGAAGGTGTTCATCTGCCCTTTCGGGGCCTTGAGTTCGCTCTGCACAGCGGCCAGAGCGGCGTAAATGCTTGTGCTTTCCATTACTCTTCATCCTCCTGATCTTCGGTCTGTTCTGCCCCTCGCGGCAGGAAATAGTAGTCGTCCGGCGGCTCAAGTGCCGGGCCATAGCCGTCAAGGGCAAGATCATACATCTGGTTCATGCTACCACCTCAGGTGCGGGGTCAATGGCGGCAGGGGAGATGTCCTGTGCAGGAATCAGCTTTCCAGCGGTCAAACGCTGCAGAGCAGGGGAGTGCTGCGTTTCGCTTGCAGGCTTCCCGAACTTGACATCCGCGCCCAGATCTTCAACCTCGACCGTGACGCGCAGGCGGTGCAGACCGGTAGTGTCGTTGAATGCACCCGAAACGCTGTCAAGCAGCTCGTCAACGATGCCGGGGACGTACTTGCCGTCCATAAACTTGCCGTCGCTCGAAAAGCGGCCCTGAATCTCAACATAATTTTTTTCCATCTTGTAAAACCTCCGAAAATGTGTTATCTTCGGGTTGATGTGACCTGTAAAATCCATCAACCCTTGCAGCCTGCCGGTGCGCCAACACCAGCGGGCTGCTTTTTCTTTTGTGCGGCCATAATCTCTTTGATGCGGCCTTTACCATAGGTGCCTGCGCTTGCAGTAAAGCGCTCGTTGTCGTCTACAAGGCCCTGATGGATTGCCTCTGCCCGCTCTTCCTGCTGGCGGATAAGTTGCTCTGTGCGCTCCCGGTAGCTCGCTTCGAGAGCTTTCACCCTGATATGTACAGCGCGGCACTCCGGACACCGCTCCGTGCGGCGGCCCACATTACGCATCACCTTCCCGCAGTCAACACAGATACGTGTGTAGATCATATTGTTGTTGACTGCCATGCTCAGCCCGCCTTTCTGCCGCTCTTCACGGTATTGGCCTGCGGCTTGTGAATCTTGCGGCAGCTCTTCTCGCGTGCTTCGGCTGCAAAGCCCAGCCGCATGAAGAAGATTGCCAGCAGGATCAGCACCATAGCCGTAATGAACGCACCGTCCGAAACGATGCCGCCGGTCTGACAGGTGCCCTCAAGGCCCATGCTGTACAGCAGGCCCACGCAAAAGCTGCCCATCGCCAGCCAGTACCAAACGCCAGATTTGATTCTCATGCGGATTCATCCTCCTTGCCCACTTCCGGGAAGAAAAGCTCCCCGATCTCGTCCTGCCGGATGTCCAACAGTTCACAAATTGCTGCGATCTCTTTACTTGTCCACGGCTGGTGCCCGTTCATCCGGGCGCTCATAGTGTACCGGCCAATGCCGCTATGTTCAGCGACTTCCTGATCGCGGTAGCCGCAGCTGTGGAACCGCCCCCGCAGCTTCCAGTACGGAATCTGCCGGAAGGTGCCCTGTACGACCTTCATCATGCTTTTTCGACCTCTTTTCTTTGATGTGTGCCAGCCGTGCAGGCTGGTTCTTGTCCCAGCGGGCTTCCCGCCAGTATTTGTTCCGCCCGTTCATCAGGCAGTCTCACTTGTGCTGACCTTTCTCAAAGGCGGCTGCTCCGGGTTGTCTCGGCTCTGCTTATAGTGCTCAACATCCTCAGCGCGGAAGTAGAACTTGCTCTTGCTGCCCTTCTCTCCGTGGGAATAAGCGTCCAGCAGGCCCTGCTTCCTGAGCTGAAGGACCCTTGCCTGACATACGCCAAGCGCTTTGGCGGTTTCTTTGGTGGTGTAATACTTCGACACAGTATCGAATCTCCTTTCTGTGGTTGGCTCCCACGACCTTGCCCGGCTGGCTGCCGGGTGGTTTCGGCCCCTGCCACAGGGCCATCATCAGATGGGCTTCAAGCAACTTCGTTGCTGTCGATGTGCTGGGCGTTCTTGCTTTCGTCCACCCACATGGTATGGCTCCAAGCTGTTTCGCTGTGGGCGGCATCGGTGCGGTGCCAGCCATTGCCGCGATTGGTGATCTGCTCGATGTAGGTGTTCTCCCTGATTCCGGGCATCCCCTTGACCTTGTGGCCTGCCTTGTCTGCCTGCATGATGATCAGCAGGTAAACCTTCTCGGTGTCAAGATAGCTCTCTGCCTCGCTCATTGCGTCCAGCAGGTTGTCAGCTTCAAGAACCTTGTAATCGGTGGTCATGGGCTTGTAGGTTGCGCGGTAGTCGATTGCGACGATGTAGGACTTCTTCATTTTTCTATTCCTCCTGTTTGTTTGGTAGTGCTCTCTACATTAGTTATTATACTACTTTTCAATTATTTTGTAAATAGTTTTTTATATTATTTCAGTATATTTTTATTCATAGGGAGTAAAAAATTAAGCACCAGCCTTTCAGCCGGTGCCTGCTGGTCATTCTTTCGTAGAAGATGCGGTGATAGGATTTTCTCGTTTCCTTGCAAAAACTGCAAATAAGAGTTAAAATCAAATAAGAACGGAGGTAAAAAACATGGAGCAAAATTTGAACCCTGTAACTTCTATTTCGGAATGGACAGCTTTCCTCACATTCATTGTCGCTTTTTGCGCGTTGATTTCCCCTATATTGACAGCTCTCTGCAATAATTGGCATCAACGTGAAATGAAACGGTTAGAGTACAAGCATCAAGAGCGCGAAGAACTCAAAAAGCGTGAACGTGAGATCTATGATGGATACCTTCGCTCTGCCGGTGCTGTATTACAGTACAAAACGCCTGAAACATTACGAGATTTTGGCGAGCATTCGAGGCTTGCAATGTACTATGTGCCAACAGACATCCGTGAAAAAATGCTTCTCTTTGAAAAGCTGATTGAAAACGCCTATCCAAATGATTGCTGCTTCGCTCAACGGGCTAATTTGCTTGATGATATCGTCGTCATGATGCGAGATATAAGAGAGCAACAGTCAAAACAATCCCAACAGCAGTCGAATAAAGCGGATACCAGCTCATAATCTCCGGTGTGTATTTTCTGACGAAGTGGTTTGCCATAAAAACGGCGGCCCAAAATACGGTGATCAACTTCAGCGTTTCAATAAGTCCCGGTTGACCGGCCACAATAGCAAGCTGGTCAACCGGGATTCCTTTTGTAAAGCCTCCCATCGTTTTCCCTCCTTAATCAAACTCCGGCATTGCAAGAATGATCTTCTTGCAGTGTTCCTCACTGACCCTGTACGGCTTGTGCCGAAGGGTGTTGTCCTGCATGATCTGCCAGTAAACCATTGTCGGCAGCTCAAACAGGGCGGTGCAGCGCGGATACAGGCGAACTGCCTGATTCCTGATTTCTGCGTCAATTTCATCACGTCTGGTCATTTTCAATCAACCTCCGATTTTCTGATTTCCTCGCGCAGAACTTCGTATTTCCGCTGGTGCCCGCGCTTTTGGCTGTGCCTGATGCTGGCCCAGAATGATTTTTTGCTTGCAAAGCCGAGGGCTTTTGCACAGTCTGCCGGGCGACCACTGCATAGCAGCCGCCCCGTTTTTCTGTCCCAAACGGTATACCATGCGTAATACTTTTGTGTGTTCATAAAAGCGCCCGTAAGGCCAGATAGCACAGCCTTTTGATTTACCGGGAAACAGCCTTGGTCATTGCATCGATCAGCCAATGACCGCCCATGACGTTGTTCCAGTTGTTGGCCTGATAGTTCTTCGTGTTACGGTGAGGAGCGCTGTGGGTAACAAAATCGCTCATGGCGTTCACCGCGCCCCATGCGGTATTGCGGAACTTTGCAAGGTCGGGGGCCATCACACAGACCATGTAGCCGTCCTTCATCTCCTGCACATGGCGCTTCTGGATGTTGCTCATGTCATCCGCTTCAGGGAACAGCTCGTCAAGGATCTTCCGCAGGCGCTCGTCAGATACGGTGGTGTTTGCCATCTGATCTGCCCGCTCAGCCAGAGCGTCCATGTACTTTCCGGCCATCTCAAGGCACTGCTGCGCTTCCACCAGCTTGGTGCTGATATCGCCCACATGGCGCACGCTCCACGCCCGCTGTGCCGTGTTCAGGGCGAGGTTCAAGGTATTATTGCAGACCACCCGAACAGGGGTCATGCAGACGCGGACAGCGCCGGAACCGTCATGTGTGTTTGAGAAGCAGACATAAGGCTCTGTCTTATCTCCGCAGATTTCGGAATCGGGCAGCTTTGCCAGCAGCCAGATCTTCTTGCCGTCAAGCAGGCTGCCCGCTGTCTCGTAGTGGACATCGCCACCAATCAGGGCATCCGTGAAGGCAAATGCATCAGCGTTCTGCACAATGCGGTACTTGTCGCTGACAACGCCCAGCACCTTGTTGTCAGAGCTGCGCACATTCGCCTTGTAGCCGGGAATCGGCTCATAACCGCCATTCAGCCACATATCGCGGGCCTCAACCGTCCAGTCCAGACCGGCCAGACGCAGGGCATCAGCGCTGGTGGGCGCTTCCTGCACCATCGTTCCCAGACCGTGCCAAGGCTTCTCGCGGACATAGAACATCGTTTCAACATTTGCAGACATATTTCGTACCTCCAAAAATTATTGTGTTGTGCGGTGGCTCCCGCGACCATCCCAGTAACGTCACCGGAATGGTTTCGGCTGCTGCCGGGCAGCCATCATCAGGCGGGTCAATAGATTTCCCTCTCAAGCCTTAAACTCCGGGCATACAGAGCCACGGAAGTGAGTGAGACGGATTGCGTGCTTCAGCTCCCTGTCGCTCATGCAGGGGGTGCAGAGCTTGCTGACGAACTTGATTGCCCACCACAGGCCTTCAACAGTCTGACGGTCAAGGACCGCCCGGCGCTCGGTATCGGTCTGGGCGGCGTAGTACCGCGCTAAGGTGTTATTGCAGTCTGCAACAAAGTTGGCGGGGATGTTAATAGAAAGTGCGTTCATATTCAGTCCTCCTTCACCAGTTCATAGTGCTTGATACTGCCGTCCACGAATCTCCGGCCCTGCAGGATCTCCACGTGCTGGAGCAGAAACTCGAGGTGTACCATATCGATGACCCCGCAGGAGCCGGGGTCGTGTAACAGCTGCTCTGCCAGCGCGTCCTGCATCTTGACGGTGGAACAGGTCTCTCCGACGATCATCTCGCCGTTCTCGATCTCTGCGGTGTCGTAAGTAATGTTCAGCTTCTTCATCGTTTTGTACCTCGCTTGTTGATTTTTTACTGATATAGTAGTATTATTTATGTAGGATAACTGTTCTTTTCATTTGTTAGTATACTACTTTTCAATTATTTTGTAAATAGTTTTCTATTATTTTTTCGTATTTTTTTATTCTTCGTTAATTTCTTTATTGCGAGGTGCTATTTATGGGGAACATTTCAAGGATTCGCGATCTTGCCGACAAGAATGGAGTATCCATTTCATTTCTCAGCCAAGCTATCGGAAAAAGCTCAGGATATCTGGCAAACGCAACAAGCCGCGATGCAGATGTCCCTGTGAAGTACCTCCCTGCACTTGCAACAGCGCTTGGAACGTCTGTTGACTACCTTCTTGGAAAGACGGATGATCCTTCTGCAACAGACAGTGACATGCAGATAAGTGACGATTATGGAACATTCCAGTATGATAGGTTTTACGACCTGTGCAAGAAGCAGGGGAAGATGCAGTCACACCTCTATGATCTTGTTGGCCTGCCGTCAAAAGCTGGCAGCAACCTCAAGCGCACCAAAAAGGTGAAGCCCGAAATCCTTGAGGTGTGGGCTGCAGAGTTGAACACCAGCGCAGCATACCTCAACGGTGAAACCGATGATCCTTCCCCTGTACCAGCCCCGGCTGCCCCTGAGCAAAAAGAAAAAGCCCCCCAGTCAGACGTTGACCGCCTGATGGAGGGCTTGAATGCCGAAAGTATACGGAAACTGAGAGAGTATGCAGAGCTGCTCCTGCTTGGGCAGGAACAAGGGAAAGAAAAGCCGTAAAGTACAGACATCCTACTATAATAATAGTGTAAAAGTGTATAAAAGTGTTGTAAATATCACTTATAAGTGATATAATAGCATAGGCGCAGACAGGATGTGGTTATATTGAATGATCTTGAAACACTGCTGCAACTAGTGATGTTGCTTGCAAAATATGGAAATTCAGTTATTGTTCATGATGTTTTCCGAGATGAGCTTGCTGGCTTACTTGCAAAATCAGGTTCAGAGGATAAGTTTTTCAAACGTTTAGCATCGTATATTCAACAGCTTGTGGAAAATGGGGAAGCCGCAATTGGCCCTCCGGGTGCACCGATCGAACATTTGGCAGGGCAAAAGAACCTTTGTGCTATGAGGTTCAAACTTGGAATTTCAAATCTTCGGGTTTTCTTTGTTTATAAAGATGGTTTAATATACTTGCTATCTTCTTTCTACGAAAGACAAGGACACAAAAACACTGAATACAGTACCCACACACCTATTGCTAAAACGCGTTTTGCAGAACTTATGGAAGGAGAATGAAAATGTCTCATAGAACAACATTGTCTGACCTTATCGCTGCCATAGCCAAAAACATGACTACTGCCGAACTTGCAAAGGCCGTTGTAAATATCCAAATTCAGCAAATGATACACGACACCCGCATGGCAAAAGGCTGGACGCAAAAAGATCTTGCTGATAAAATGAGGGTAAAACAAAGCCTTGTTTCCCGTTGGGAAAGCGGGGATTGCAACTATACCATCGACACTTTGATTGACATTGCCGATGCTTTGGGGCTGTCGGTACAGTGCCCTTTGAAGCCCGATGAAAGAATCATGTCCACCGAACCTGAAAATGTGAAGTCTGATGCTGCAAACAACACAGCTTTTAAAACGCCTGACTTTTCTTCGTCAAGGTTGATTCGGTTCCCTGAAACACCTAAAAAGCCAACCGGAGGTGCACACAATGGATGCAAAGCAGTTTGAAGCTGACATTCAGTATCTTGGAAGCTTTCTTACGGAATGCTCTTTTGATAATAATATCATTGATGCTGTGTCGCAGTGTGAATTAACGCATCAGCTCTCCGTTTCTATCAGTGAGCAAGTTCCAATTGATGATCCTTCTAAGAAGGCTGCTTATGTCAGGCTCATTCTTGACGGCGTTTATTCATTGCAGGATGGCTCAGAAGCTTCCTGCAAGTATCACATGGTTATACACGGCAAGTTTATGATTGATAAGAGCGTACCTGACGAAGATTTTGAAACAAAATTGTGGTTCAACGGCTCTGCAGCGGTGTATGGAATTGCCCGTTCAAAAATGGAGGTTATGTCCTCTATGGTTCTTAATCATGGAAAAATCGAGCTTCCAATGGTCAATATGTACGAACTGCTCAAAGCTCAGTTTGAAAAAGAAAACAAAAGTTAATCCTCGTTCTATGTTTATCCTCCGGGAATGACGGGGTGCCATGTGGCGTAGAATATCATTCACTTGTAAGAGCGGGGTTTGCTGAATGCAGATCCCGTTCTTTGTTCGCTATTAAAGCAAAAGCCCATCGGCAAAGCCGAAGGGCCAATGTATAAAGGAACCGTTTCAATCAGTCCCTTCATGTGCGAGCTGGGTTCTTCGCAGCGCGGCAGCGTATACTTCCAGCTTTTTGCGGTTATCCTCTGAGAGAGTTCTGTACGCCTTTTCAATGTATCGCTCGTCCTCCTCAACACCCGGGGTGTTTCCGAGAACAGCCGTTTTATCCTGCATCTGCGTGTTACCTCCATGGTTCCATTTTTTGTTTTGTTGACCTCGCCAAAGCTCACAAAACAACTGCTCACAACCATATGTTACATCAAACGGTTGTTGCTGTCAACAAATATCAAAAAATTTGATGCTTTTGCAATTTCAACCGAAAGGAGCAGAACGATGAAAAAGAGAACGAACACAGCGTTTTGGGTCGAAAAGGAAAAGCGCTGGTGCATCGCAGTTCAGAAGAACGGCACCCGCAAGCGCTTTTACAGCAGTACGCCGGGCCGAACAGGACAACGGGAGGCAAACGCAAAAGCGGATGCATGGCTTGATGATAGCATCAGAGACGGAAAAAAGAAGGTCAGCGCCCTTTATTCAGAGTGGGTGGAAGAACTGAAGCTCACCTGCGGCACATCCTATGTTGAGCAGTGCAAGAAATACGGAGATTACTATATTCTGCCTGTCTGTGGGGACATCCGCATTGACGAGCTGACCGAAGGCGATCTGCAAAAGGCCATCAATATGTCTTTCAAAAAGCGATGCCTTAAAAAGGAGCGTCAGCGTAGGTCAAGCGACAAGCCTTTGAGCCGCAAGACCATTATGACGATCCGCTCAACGGAGATCAGCTTTTTGAAATGGTGCCGCCGGAACAGGTACAGTACGATGTTCCCTGAGCTGTCTATCCCGAAGAATGCCCGCATGGGGAAGAAAAAGATTTTACAGCCGACCGCTTTGAAAGTTCTGTTTGATGTGGACACTCGCCTTTACTATGGCAAGCTGGTCTTTGACGAGTATATCTATGCCTACCGGTTTGCAGTTGCTACAGGTGTACGCCCCGGTGAACTTGTAGGGCTCTGGTATGGTGACGTCAAAGGAAACACGGTCAATCTGCGCCGCAGCATCAACCGGTTGGATGAGGAAACCACCGGCAAGAACGAAAACGCCATTCGCTCATTTGACATGGGCGAGGAAGCCCATGAGGCCTACGAAGCGCAGGTAGCCTTGCTGAAGGCTTCCGATATCCCGCTGAACTATACCACCCCTTTGTTCCAGATCCCGAACCAGAGAGCTTTATTCAAGCGCTGGAAGAAGTACCAGCGTGACAATGGCATTGAGCCTCAGGTCACGCTGTATGAGATGCGGCACACTTTCGTCAGCATTGAATCCGGCGTATTGACCGACAGCCAGCTGAAGATGCTTGTCGGTCACAGCAAGAACATGGATACTGCCGGAGTGTATCGGCACGAGCTTGACGGTCAGAGGGAAGATCTTGCTGCCGCTACCACCGCGGCATTCAAAAAGGCACAGGCCTGAATCTGGTAACAGTTTTGGTAACACTCTTTTTTGTAAATGTAGCAAAATACATGGGCTACAAACCAACCGCACTACCTTTTTAGCAAGTGTTTAGGCGCGTTGCAGATACGTTTTTGACGTCGCTCAATCATTTTTTGTTGTTCGACCCCCACTACCCGCATAAGAGAAAAAGCGCGATGAGTTCTCAGAATTCATCGCGCTTTCTATATGATAAATAGTGTTGTTCGAGGTCTGCTCCCTCGCACAAAAAGAAACCGGTACAAAATGAGTACACCCCTGATAGACATTCCTACGGGTTGGGACCCGCAGGCTAAGCAACAGCAACGGGTTGCGTTAGCTGATTTTTCCGCAGCCCCTTGGCAGGGCTTTGAAAAATCAGAACGCGGCCCCAACAACTCCTCCCTGTTTCAGCCGCAGGCTGCGGTCGTCGTTGTTGCACTGTGGCTTTGCTTGCGGCATAAATGCCGCCGCCTTGTTCGAGATCCCCTCCCTCGCACAAAAAGAAAAACCAGCACACAATGTGTACTGGTTTTTGGTGCGAGGGAGGGGACTCGAACCCCCAAGGATAAACCACACGCACCTCAAACGTGCGCGTCTGCCAGTTCCGCCACCCTCGCATACCGTATTGTTTTCGCAGCCCTGAAATCTCTGAGGTGAAAGACCGTGATGCGGACTGCTTGAATATATTACCACGTTCCCGGCAGATAGTCAAGCGCTTTTTCTCTTTTTAAATGAAATTTTCGGGCCGTCATTTCTCTTAAGAATATGTTGGTTGAAATGCATGGATGGGTGTGATATTATAAAACTAACTATCTCTGCTCAGTTGTTTTGGCGGCAGGGAAGAAGATGATAAGGATACGGCGATACGGCGGAAATGCATTTCTGCGCAGGGTGCAGACCGACCGGCTTTTTTGAAAGGAATTTGAGTGGACGCAGGAATGAACGAGAAAAAAGAAAATGTTATTGTAAACGGTTTTTTCTGGCGCTTTGCAGAGCGGTGCGGTGTGCAGCTGATCTCAGCGGTGGTGTCCATCCTTCTGGCGCGCATCCTTACACCCGATGATTACGGCAAGGTGGCACTGGTGACGGTGTTCAACAATATCATGTATGTCCTGCTGGACTGCGGCATTGGCACCGCGCTGGTGCAGAAGAAGGAAGTGGACGAGCTGGATTACTCGTCGGCGTTCTTTTTCAGCATTGTGATCAGCTTTGTGCTGTATGGGGGAATGTTCGTGGCGGCACCGTATCTGGCTGCTTTCTACAATGACCCCAGCATGACCCCGATCTTTCGCGGCATCAGCCTGACAGTGGCGGTCTGCGGCATCAAAACGATCCAGCAGGCGCATGTGACCCGGAACATGAAGTTCCAGTATTTTTTCTATTCCGCCTTTGCGGGCGCGATCGTATCCACGGTCCTGGGTCTGGGCCTTGCCTATATGGGCTTTGGAGTCTGGGCGCTGGTGGTGCAGCAGGTATCCAATATCACGGTGGACACGCTGGTGTTGTGGAAGCTGTCCTCCTGGCGGCCTAAGATGGAGTTTTCGTGGCAGCACCTGAAAGGGCTGCTCTCTTATGGCTGGAAGCTGCTGGCCTCGTCGCTGAGCAGCGTCATCTACAACAACCTGCGCAGCCTGATCATCGGCAAGATGTACACCTCGGCGGATCTGGCGTATTACAATCAGGGCGATAACCTGACTTATAATATCGCGTCAAGCGTGGATACTTCCATTGAGAGCGTTTTGTTCCCGGTCATGTCCTCACTGCAGGATGACCGTGCGCAGGTCAAGAACATGACCCGCCGCTCCATCAAGACCTGTACCTATATTATTGCGCCGGTGATGATGAGCACTGCGTTCTGTGCCGAACCGCTGGTGCGCCTGATCCTCACCGAGAAGTGGCTGCCCTGTGTGCTGTTCCTCAGGGTATTCTGTCTGGGGTATGCGTGCTGGCCGATCATCACGGCAAACCTGAATGCAGCCAAGGCGGTGGGCCGCAGCGATCTTTACCTGAAATGTCAGCTTTTGAACGAAGGGGTGTGCATCCTTTTTCTGCTGGCAACATTCCGTGTCAGCGTCGAGGCCATTGCATATGGTATGCTGATCACGAATGTTGTGACCCAGATCCTGGATGCACAGCTCAACAAAAAGCTGATCGGCTATGGCTATCTGGAACAGATGCGTGATATCCTGCCGACCCTGCTGCTGGCAGTGGGCGCGGGCCTGTGCATGTATCTGGTCATTTTCCTGCACCTGCCGGATCTGCTGACGGTGATCATTCAGGTGGTGGTTGGTCTGGGCATTTATCTGACAGGCTCTGCCATTCTGGAATTGGACACCTTTGAATATTTCAAGGATGTGCTGGCTCCGTCCATCCGGCAGAAGCTGAAACGCTGAAATCGGCATTTTGAATCGTGTAAAAATCCGTCGGGCGGGTGATGTCCGACGGATTTTTGTTCTTTTTGTCTAAAGTATACAAGAACAAACATTAAAAACCGGCAAAGCGACCATTGAAAAAACGCAACTGATATACTAGAATATAAGTACAAGAGCGCGGCACACGGCTGCGCGGAAAATGCAAAGCAGAAAATATAAAACAGGAGGATTTTCCTATGCCTATGAAAATGGGTTGGCGCTGGTATGGCGAGGGCAACGATCCCATCAGCCTGAGCGACATCAAGCAGATCCCCGGCGTGACCAGCATCGTCTGGGCG